>Ga0207416_1001452_pt1 | contig 31205 bp, 30 predicted proteins | sample PaiPotPPM11metaG_FD_184107 | JGI IMG/M metagenome (GOLD analysis project Ga0207416, IMG submission 184107) | Iron sulfur acid spring bacterial and archeal communities from Banff, Canada, to study Microbial Dark Matter (Phase II) - Paint Pots PPM... ... | reverse complement strand
GTCACCGACCCCGGCCTCTCTCCGGAACGGGGAGAGGTTGGATAGGGGTCTCGCCCCAGCATCCTCCGGCAAAGTCAAGGGTTACCCGACGAATCGCCTGGAGCGGCTGGAGGTCCGTCACCTGAGCTACCGCTACCCCGGGTCGGCACGTGGCGTGGAAGGCGTGGGCTTCGCACTCGAGCGCGGCACGTTCCTGGTCATCACCGGGCCGGTCGGCTCCGGCAAGACGTCGCTGCTGCGCGCCGTCCGGGGTCTGCTCCCCAAAGCAGCAGGTGAGATTCGCTGGAACGGCGAGGTCGTGGAGGACCCGAGCCGCTCTTCCTGCCGCCCAGGTGCGCCTACACCCCGCAAGTGCCTCGCCTGTTCACCGATACTCTGCGCGACAACATCCTGCTGGGACTGCCTGCCGGAGAGGAGACGCTGCAGCGCGCCATCGCCTCGGCCGTCCTGGACGGCGACCTGGCCGGCATGCCGGACGGGCTGGACACCGTGGTGGGGCCGCGAGGGATGCGGCTCTCCGGCGGCCAGATCCAGCGCACCGCCGCCGCCAGGATGCTGGTGCGGGAGCCGGAGCTGCTGGTCCTCGGCGATCTCTCCAGCGCTCTGGACGTCGAGACGGAGCGCTGCCTCTGGGAGCGGCCCGCCCAGAGGCCCGACGCGACCGTGCTCGCGGTGTCGCACCGGCGAGCCGCGCTCTCCCAAGCCGACCGCATCCTCGTGCTGGACGACGGTCGCCTCAGGGCGGAGGGGACGCGCGAGCAGTTAGTAGAGGCGGACCCCTTCCTCCGGCAGTTGTGGCACGGCCAGCGGGAGCCGGCTCCGGCTGAACCGTATTGATCGTTGGTATCCTGGCTAGTGGGGAGAACGGCGCCGTGGACATCCAACGATCGGCCAATTGGACTGACCGGCAACTGCCGGTTGGGGACCAGGTATTTCTCGACCACTTCGGCTATTTCGTGGCCGACTTGGAGACCGCTGGGCTGCGCCTGAAGCGGCTCGGGTTTCAAGTCACTCCTATTAACTCTAGTTTCCGCTAACTGCGGAGGATACGGCGAACCGGCGGCGGTGGTCCGGTAGAGTCCAGGTGTTCTGAACTGTGACTCGCCGGAAGGAGCCGCCGGATGCCGGAAGCAGTGTACCGAGTGGTGACGTTGCTGTGCGCCATCGTCAAGAGGGCGCCGATGGGGACGAACCTGGGGTTGGTCGCGGTGCTGTGGATGTTGGTGAGCGGTCGTCTGCTGATGACGCGGGGGGCGCTGATCCCAGGCTTGGCGGAGACGGGGCTACCCGAAGCGGCGGTACGACGGGCCTGGGCGGCAGCGGGACATGGAGCCTGGACGAGCGAGCGGTTGCTCACGGCGTGGGCGGCGCAGGTGGCGCACGAGCAGCGCTGGCAGCCCGCCTGCTATGAAGGATTCCGACCGGTCGCTGTCGATGTGACGGCGTTCTGGCGTCCCCGGCTGCAGGACTGCCCGACGCGCCACTACAGTGCTGAGGCCGGCAGGGCGCTGCCAGCGATCCCGCTGGGGATCATCGCCCGGATCGGGCGGGTGGGCGGCCAGCGTTTGGGCGTGCTGGTGGGGTTGGTTCGAGCTGACCACGACGATCCGAGCGCGGGGGCGCAGCGGCAAGCGTTGCTGCGGGAGGCGGCGGCCCAGCGCGCTCCCCAGGAGGCGATCATCGGTGATCGGGAGTTCGCCGTCGCGGATATGCAGGCGGCCGGCATCCCCGCCTTTGTCGTGCGGCTACGCAAAAACTTCACGGGCCGCCGGGCGACGCCACCCCCCTACCAAGGCCGGGGACGGCCGCCCAGCCACGGCGAACTCGTGCGCCCGCTCGCCCGGCGACGCGGGCAGCGCCAGTTCCCCGCCACCCCGCCCGACCGCACCACCGCCTGGGAGGAAGCCGACCGAGCGATCCGCGCCGAGCAGTGGACCGACTTGGTACTCCCGGACGCTCCGGCTGACGCCCCCACCTTCGCGGTGATCGCCATCGTCGACCCGCGGTATCACGACCCGCTCCTGCTGGCCACACCGCTGCCCCTGTCCCCGCGGGCGACGCGGAACCTGTACCGCGATCGCTGGCCGGTCGAACAACTACCGCTCGCGGCAAAACAGATGATCGGGGCGGCTCGCCAGTTCGTCCACGAACCGGAGACCTGCCAGCGGCTTCCTGAACTCTCGTTGCTCGCGGGGAGCGTGCTCAGCTATGCCGCCGCCACCCAACCCGCCGTGCCGGTCGGCTTCTGGGATCGCCAGCCCCAGCCGACCCCAGGACGCCTCCGCCGCGTGCTCCTGCGCTGCCCTTTTCCCCAAGAGTTCCCCTGGCCGGAGCACATTCGCCAAAAAGCCGCCGTCACCGACCACCTCCCCAAGGGATCCTCCGGCCCCCACCCAGACTCAGAGCGCGAGGCCGCCTGAGTTGGCGGAAACTAGAGATTAATATGCAGACGAATGCCAACGAGCATGGCGAGTTGCTCCCTTGCAGTAGGCCCAGCGGCGGGTCCATAAGCCGGGTCAGTGACGGTCACCCATTGACAGTCCCCAGTTTCCGGGCGCGCCACATTGTTTTGCGCCAGTTTTGCGCTAGCTCCACCGGACGATTTATCGTCCGGCTCACAGGACGAAGCCCACCAAGGGGCTCTTCGATTGGTAACCTCATTGCCAGACTCTGGAGAGAGTCTTCCATCCGGGCAGCCCCGAAGGGGCTTGGTCTTGTGAGCGGGACCATTCATGGTTCCGCTGCCCGGCCAGCACAAGACGATGCGGCATGTCCAGTGGTTTCCAAAGAGGTTGACACGGTCGCCATCGATTGGGATACTCCTCCGGTGGATCCCTTGACCTCCTTACCCCAGGCGCGCGACCTCGGTGAGCTCGGCCTGGACCCGGCGCAGCGCACCCAGGCGCACCTGCTGCATGAGCGGCACGGCCACGCCGTCTACCGGCTGGAGTGCGGCGCACGCTCGTTCGTGCTCAAGTGGTTCGGCGATCCGGCACCGGCCGTTGAGGTGTCCAACTACGCACTGCTTCAGGCAAACGGCGTGCCGACCCTGCCCGTCCACGGGCGTACGACGAACGCGCTGCTGCTAGAAGACCTGTCCAACAGTCAGGACTGGCGCGCCGCGGTCGAGACTGACGTGGGGTATGCGGAGACGGGAGTCGGCGTGGCGGGCTGGTATCGGGCGTTGCACGCAGCCGGCCAGTCGGTGGTCGGTAGCGTCTCGGGGCCGCCGCACCTGCGTCGGGAGATGGACGGCCTGGACGCCCAGACCGTCCGCGAGCTGGCGCAGCAACTCGGCAACGCTGACGACACCTTGTGGGCGCTGGCGGCGGACAGCATCGAGCCGCTGAAGGCGGCAATGTGCTCTCTACCCGAGACCCTCACCTACAACGACTTCCACTGGACCAACCTGGCGCTCACACGACATGGCAGCCCCGCGCGGCGAGCCATCGTCTTCGACTATCACCTGCTCGGCGTCGGGCTCGCCGCCAGTGACTATCGGAATGTGCTGCCTGGGCTGAAGGGGCAAGCCCAGGCCGCCTTCCGGGAGGCCTACGGCCCCATCGATGCGCGCGCCGCGCTGCTGGATGCGCCCGTCGCGCTCCTGTACTCCCTCAGTGTGGCCGTGCGCCGGCCCCGCTTCCCCCCCTGGGGCGAGCGCTGCCTCCAGTCCGTCCGGGACGGCACGTTCGAGCGGAGCCTTCGGGAGGCGCTGTCGGTCCTGGAGGATCGGCACGCTGGACGGCAAGGCGGATCGCAGGACGTTCCAGGGGTGGATCCTGAGCAAGCCACTCGCGTGAGAGCATGCGCGTACCGGCATCGCGAAGGGAAACCGCGCTGGCCGGCTCCGCGGTAACCGTCTAGCGAGGGCGGCTAGCGCGGTTGTACGGCCGGTCGCAGAGCCGTGCGATCAGACAGGCTGCGCTTGTTTGCAAGGGGCCTTGTGCTCGCGAAGCGCGGCCGCCACGTCGTAGTGGCCCGTCGCCGTATCCCGAGCGACTTCCACGATGTCGTCTGACGGAGCACTGGCGCGAATCTCGCGAAGCGCGGCGTCGAGCCGCTCGTCGCTACGTCCCTGCCCGGGGCGCTGCCTAGTCTGCACCGGCTGCCGCGCACGCATCATCGCCCCCAGCCCTGTACCGAGCCGAGCCGGTCAATTTCCTCCATGACGGGTCGGAAATCCTCTGGCTCCCACCAGAGAGTGTACCGCACCGGTGACTCACGTCGCGCACGCAAGCGGGCCGCGATCTGTGCGCGCAGAGACCGCTCGTCACATCGCGCGGCTCGGTGACCGTGTGTACGGCGCCGTGCTACCGCTGCTCCTTCTCCCATTCACTGGCGCCGCCCAGTTGGGCCAGGCCGAGGCGCTCTATACCCTCCCCGAGGTGGTGTTCTTGCTGCTCAGCTGCGTGGTCGTGGATGGCCCGCGGTCAGCACGCCCGTTCTCTAGCACGCCAACCACCTCCGGCCATTCGGCGACGGGATTCCCCGCCGTCCGCATGCCGATCCGTCGCATCAGGGCGATCGATCCCGCGTTGCTGCGCCCTGTACCCACCACGAGCCGCCGGACTTGCAGCTCGCGGAAGGCGTACTCAACCAGCGCCCCTACCGCCTCCGTCGCGTAGCCCCGGCCACGCTGGTCGCTGGCCAGGGCGTAGCCGAGTTCGAGCTCGAGGGTAGCCAACCCACCGTCGGCGTTGTCCATACCCAGCAGTCCCTTCAGCCGTGGCGACCACAGGCGCGGCAAGAGGCCGCAGATGCCAATCAGCCGACTCGTGGGGCGCACAAGCACCGCCCGATAGCCGTACAGGCGCCCGGTATCCGCCCAGTCCGCGAGGTCGATGTAGAACTGCAACCGCCGCCGCCGCTGCTCCAGGTTCACTTCCAGGCCTGACCAATGCAGGTCGACGTCGAGGAGACGATGAGCGTCTTCGAGGTCGTCCATAACGAATGGTCGGACGATCAGCCGCGCTGTCTCCAGCACCAGCATAAGTCTCGCCCATTCCCACCAGGTGAGGCATAGCTCTAGAGGAGAGTATAGGTTATGATCCCGTCACGACCAAACTCTGTAGCGAATGCAACGAGCGCTGCCGATCTATGCTGCACGGGCCGACCGGACGACACCCGATGATCTAGCGGCGCACAGGACGACGCCAGCCTTTCCCGCGCCGCGCCCGAACGGGATGGTACGTTCGTGACGGAGCGGAAGGGACGGTTGTCAATGCCGAACCCGGTTCAGGTCCCGCTCGTGGTCTCCCAGTGCGGGCGCCGTGCCCGCCGTGCTGGCTGCGCTCCTCGTTACCACGACCGCTGTCGTCTACGCGGCCTTCCTGCGGTCGCAAGGGCCCGTCGCGGCGGACGGGCCACGGGTCGCCTTCGTTGCCGGCAGCCTCGTCGTGGCCGCGCTGGCCTTCGTCGCCGGAGCACTGGCGCCCTGGCCGAGTGGGCGTCCCGCGTTGGTGGGCACGGCGTCCGTCATCTGCTGGGTCTGGGGCGTCCTCGCCATCTTCTCGCTGGGCCTGCTCCTGCTGGCTGCTGCCGTGCTGGGGACCGTCGCGCTGGTCCGGGTGCTCAGCGCGTCCGCCCGTCCGCGAGTACCTGGTATCGCCTGGTTGGCCTGGATCGTGACGCTCGCCGTGCTCGGACTGGGATTGGTCGTCACCCAACCCTCGTCGGGCACGGTCCACATCCGCTGCCCGGCAAAGGGGCACTGGCAGGGCACGACCACGTCCAATGGGGCGACGACGGCCTACCGCTGTGACGATGGCCGCCTGACAAGCGGTCCGTAGCAGTCAGCACGGGGACTGCCGTGGCGCCGCCGGGCCTGCCTCAAGGCGACTGGCGCAGGCCAGTTCAGTGGTGGGGACGGTGGCCTCGCGTCTCGTGCCGGCGACTGATAGTAATTGACGCCACATAGCGGCACATGGTCAACTGGCGCCATGGCGAACGCTCTGGACGCGGACGTCCGTTTCGGGCGCGGCGGATCGCGGCTGCCTTGGGATGGTCTCCCGCCTCGGGTGCGCGCGCGGATCGAGGAGGGCATTGGCGGCCGGGTCATTTCGGCCGAAAGCCAGCCCGGCGGCTTCTCGCCCGGCGCCGCCGCACGGGTCGTGCTGGACGATGGCCGCCATGTCTTCGTCAAGGCGGCCGGGACCGAGCCGAATCCGGTCGCGCCCACGCTGCATCGAGCGGAGGCAAGGATCGCGGGCGCACTCCCGCCGGAGGTTCCCGCGCCGCGCCTGCTGTTCAGCCACGACGACGGTGACTGGGTGGCGCTCGTCTTCGAGGACGTGGACGGGCGTCCGCCGCGTCTCCCATGGGTTCGCGACGAGCTGGCCCGGGTCCTCGACGCGCTCGGCGACCTTGCCGATACCCTCACGCCGTCTCCCGTCGCTGCTCCCCCAATCGAGTCGGCGCTCGACGATACCTTCCGCGGGTGGCGCAGCCTAGCGGCGGACTTGCCGCGCCTCGCGCGCGTGGATGCGTGGGCGCACCATCACCTCGACCGGCTGATCGCGCTCGAGACGGCTTGGAAGGAAGGGGCCGCGGGGACCACCCTCCTCCATCTCGATATTCGCGCCGACAACCTGCTGCTCACGCCCGAGCGGGTGTTCGTCGTCGACTGGCCTCACGCCTGCATCGGTGCAGGCTGGGTCGACCTCCTGCTCATGCTGCCGAGCGTCGCCATGCAGGGCGGCCCGAAGCCCTGGGAGGCCTTCGACGACCATCGTGTCGCCCACGGCCTCCATCCAGAAGCCGTCACCAGGATCGTTTGCGCGCTGGCCGGCTTTTTCATCGCCGGAAGCCTGCGGCCCGCCCCGCCCGGCATCCCCAACGTCCGCGAGTTTCAGCGATTGCAGGGTGAGGAGGCGCTGACATGGCTGCGACGCCGAATGGGCTAGTCCCGCGACCGAAACCAAGCGCCCGCTATGACTACGCCCGGTCCACACCGCAAGGTAATGCCAAGGATTTGTAAAGCAAGGTACCATTCCTTATCATCACACATTGATGAGAATCAGGAGAGATGCTGTGGTGGACAAGAGAGAGCTAGCGCTTGCATTTGAGCAGTTAGAGAAAGAGCATGATTTTAGTGGAACCATTTTGGTCGCCCAGGATGGAGAAGTGTTATTTGAGAGAGCCTATGGATTTGCAAGCAGGCAACTGAACGTCCTAAATGTGCTCGAAACAAAGTTTCATATTGCCTCCGTGACTAAGATGTTTACCGCGATGACTGCGCTCATTCTCGTTGAGCAAGGTCGAATATCGCTTCATGAAAAGCCGGCGGCCTATATGCCTGAGCTGGCAGAGCTCGATAAGGATATCACGCTTCACCACCTCCTATCTCATACGTCCGGTTTACGAGATATATATGAAGTACCAAATCTCCGCTTTGAGATGAGCAAGCTCCAGAACGAACAGGGGAATCTCCTCTCCTATCTGGTGAAACTGCCACAGGTGTTCCGTCCTGGGGAAGGGTGGGGGTATAGCAGCACCGGCTTCATTTTAATGGGATATCTCATGGAGAGAGTGACAGGGTTAGCTTTTGCCGAATTGATGACGCGCTACGTTCTCACGCCCCTGTCCATGACGAATACCGGCCTCGATCTTCCTCATCAGATTAATCCTGGTCGTGCCTATGGCCATGCTGTTGAGAATGGTCGGTTGGTCAATGCGGACAACGACAAATTGAGCATATTTGAGGAAGCGCCTGGGGAGCTTTACTCAACGGTGCGAGATCTAAAAGTGTGGTGCGATGCGATGTTCGATTGTCCGCTCGTTTCTCCACAGACCTTGAAGTTGATGTTTACCCCCTACGGGCAGGTTGATCCTTCTCTTCACTATGGATACGGATGGTTTCTTGCTCCTCGATTTCGGATGCATGGAGGAGGAACACCCGGTTTCTTCTCGCTGATTAGGCAATATCCGGAGCAGAAAGCGAGTATCATTGTGCTCTTTAACACTGACCACATGAATGCGAAGACGATACTCAGTGCGGTGGAACCACTGCTGGTTGGGTGAGACCGTTCTCCCTACAGCCTCACGTCCTCTACGGCATTCGGCAGCTCCAAATACAAAAACATCGTCTGATTGCTTTATTTGCGGGCGCTCTCCAGAGCGGGCCAATGGTAGTGAGGCTGTAGGACTAACGACTCCCAACCGATTCCGCTGCCGGAATCCGTCTACTACCACACCACGACGCCCTAAGGCGATGGTCCTCGCTGTTCGGTCGTTTTGCCCTTGGGCTTGGCCGGCACGAAGTCAATCCCTATACTGCAACGGTTGAACGACAAGCAGACGCTTGCGTTGCTTCGTCAACGCGTCAAGGAGGCGCCCTGTTCATGAGTCATCTACCCATCACCCCAGAAGAGCGCTTCGCGGCGATTGTCGAGGAGTTCCTCAGCGATCCCGAGGTCACGCCCCCGTCGGGGCAGGGGTTCGGCTCATCAGGGCTCAGGATCAGGGGAAGAATTTTTGCCATGCTCTCGTCTAAGGGTGCGTTTGTCGTCAAGCTCCCCCAGCAGCGGGTGGACGCGCTCATTGCCTCCGGAGACGGCGAACGCTACGACCCCGGTCATGGCCGGCGCATGAAGGAGTGGGTGGCCATCGCGCCAACATCCGAAGCGGAGTGGCTGCCACTGGCGAAAGAGGCGATGGCGTTTGTAGCCGCGGGCCGCTGAGCGGGGCCGCAAATGGGCGGACGAATTGCAGTCCGGCGGCTGGCCGGACTCCGCCGACCACGGCGATCGAGCGCGAAGTCGGCCAGCAGCGCATAGCGGCCAGCCGCACGCTCCGTGTCGCGCGTGCGGAGCACGTGGCATCGGGCACCGTGATGCCGTGAGGAGAATTCGAACCTGTCGCGAGACGACGTGCCCCAGTTCAGCTCCCGCTTGGCGGCTCAGAACCGCGCTCCTCGAGGAGCCGGCGCAGGGCCGCGAGCTCCGCGTCCCTGCGGGCGAGCTCCGCGTCCCTGCGGGCGAGCTCCGCGTCCTGCTGGGCCAGCCTGTCCTCCAATGCGTTGACCGTTCGGGTGACCTCGCCCTCGCGCAATTGGCGCCGGCCGTCGCCGGCATAGACCACGACGCGCACGCCCTCGAAAGCAACCGCCGCCGGGATGACCTGGCTCTGCCAGCGCCTGTTGGCGTCGGGTCGCCAGGGCACGTAGACCCCACCCTCCAGCCGCCAGCCCATTACCTGCTCCGGTATTTCCTCCCCCGTCGAGTCAAGGATGAGGTATTCCCGGACCCCGGCCTGGGCGTAGCTGTATCCCTTGCCCCGCTCCAGATTGAGATCGGCCCTGGCGGTGGTGGGGCTGAGCACCTCGGCGACCAGCAGCGGCGGCCCCTCCTCCGCCAGCGCCAGGGTGGCCCGGCGCTCGTCGATCGCTTGCCGGTACACGAAGACGTCGGGCAGGACGGTGTAGGGGGAGCCGTCCCGGCGGCGCAGGCCGCTGATGGCGGTCTGGCCGAGGGCCTGCCAGGGCGGCGGCTGGCCGGGTGCGGCGCGGCTGGCGGCGACCTCGTTCAACCCCCAGCGCAAGTTGGTGATGGTCCCTTGGTGCAGATTGGTCCCCAAGACGCTCTCCTCGGTGTCGTCCGGCGGCCAGCCCACCGCTGGAGGCGTCTCGAGGGCGATCCCGTGCTGTCCCTGGCTCATGACGCTCGTCTCCCTCCGCATCACTCAGTCTATCCCGGATATGGCTGGTCCGCTACCGATAGAGGCGCCATTGCCGACAAACGATGGCGCCGTCGAACCCGGTATTCAGGGGCGCTTCCACGTTCACGGTGCGCTGCCGTAGCTGCAAGCGGATGGGAGGGAAGGGAGACCGGGAACTGATTACGCCGCGGCTCATCGCCATTTGCCGACGGCCTGCTCACCAATCTTGAAGACGAAGCTCCCCATGCCAAAAGCGGCGGTGGCTTGCTGAAGGACGTCGAGTGGCATCGGCCCCAGGACAGCCTTGCCTTCCGGGGATATTGCAACGTATTCCCCGAGATGATCACGCTCCAAAGATCTGCCATACCGCTCGTACAGGCTGTCCGCCTCTTACTCGATCCGCTGGCTCGCTACCGGCATAGCTCATGTCCCCTTTCGGGCATACACAGGGCGGCTCCCTCATCGCGATCCTGTGTAGCATCGCATGTAGGCCCAGCTGGCATATCCATCGAAGCCTTGTCGTGGCAGTTACGGATCGAGCTCGAAGTCGGCCAGCACCGGATAGTGGTCGGAGGCACGCTCCGTGTCCGGCGTGCGGAGCACGTCGCAGCGGATGGCGCGCTGGGCGAGGTCCTCGGTGGCGAAGATGTAATCCAGTCGCAGCGGCGGCTCGCGGATGGTCTCTCCGCGCTCGCCCGGGCGGAACCTCCGGAAGAGGTCCGCGTACCCCGCGCGTTCCAGCACCCCGAACAGGCGGTCGTCCACCTGCGTGACGCCCGACCTGGCCCGTCGCCGCGGCGCTGACGTGGCGAACGCCTGGGCTGCGTCCGGGTCGTCTGAGCGATAGTTGTTGAAGTCGCCCATCACGATCGCGGGGGGCGCCGCGGGCAAGTAGTGGGCGCCGGCAAGCCGCGTTTCCGGTGAGATGGCATCTAGATGCACTGAACACACGGTCAGCTCCAGGCCGCTCGGAGCGCGCAGGAGGAGCTCCATCCGCCGGTTGCCGGGCGGGATCTCGGTCCAGAGCGCGACGGGCTGCAGGTCATGCCGCGTAAAGAGGGCCCCGTGGAAGCCGCTGGGGGAGAGCCCCAGCAAGCCGCGCAGACCGGTGGCGGCCTCGAAGGCGAACCGGCGCCGGTGAGCGCGCAGCTCGAACTCGTTCGCCTCCTGTATCGCCAGCACGTCGGGGCGCGCCGTTCGGACCACCTCCTGGATGAGCGGGAGGCGGTCCGTGCCATCGTCGTCGACACCGCCGAAGCTGATGTTGTAGGTCATGACGCGAAGCATGGTCGCTTCTCGGCTGTGGTGTTGACGGCTCTATCCACCACGATCACCTCCATCAGGGCAATCAGCGCGGCCATACTCGCCTCTTCCGTGTACCGCGGCCGCCGCCTTCCCGCATACTCTACCCCACACCCGCGCTCGAACGTCGATTGGCAGGCGTGAGCGGGGACACTCACAACCCTGCCAATGCTGCAAGATCCTTCTCCGCTGGCTTACGCGCCATCCACCCGGCTCCCGCGACCATCAGGACGAGCAGAGCGCAGATAAGCAGGGCGACGGACACCCCATAGCGACCGGACAGCCAGCCGACCAGCAGATATCCCGCCGGGACGCTCCCGTCGAAGCAGAGTACCTGCACGCTCATGACGCGCCCGCGCAGGTGGTCCGGGGTGACCGTTTGGAGCATGGTCATGGCCTGCGCGGCAAAGGCGGTTTCCATAAAGCCAACGCTCGCGATGAGCACCAACGACAGGAGATAGATGGGCGAGACTGCAAACGCCGCCTCCAACACACCGAACGCCAGCGTCCCAATCAGCACGCGGCGGATCGTTGGCTGCTGGTTGCTCCAGGCCAACCACAACGCCGAGAGCAACGCGCCAACACCGGACGCGGCCGAGAGAAAGCCAAAACCTGTTGCTCCGACGTGCAGCACATCGGTGGCGAAGAGGGGGAGCGCCACGTTGAAGTTCGAGCCGAAGAGTAATACCAGGCCAACCACGAGGATCACCAACACCACCGAGGGCGTCGCCCAGACGTAGGCCACGCCCTCGCGCAGGCTCTGCCAGGTTTTCTGCCCCTCGCCCGCGTTCGTAGGGTGAAGCGCCCGGGCACGCAGCTCGTGACCCTTGATCAGCGCCAGCCCCAGCATCACTGGCAGAAAGCTGAGCGCGTTGAGCAGAAAGAGCATGGTGACACCGCTGGCGGCGATAATGACGCCGCCAAGGCCGGGACCGACGATGCGCGCCAGATTCGAGAGTGAGGAGCTCAAGGCAACGGCGTTGGGCAGGTCGTCGCGCCCGACCAGCTCGACGACAAACGCCCCGCTTGTCGGCCTGCCCAGGCTGTTCGTGAGCCCCAACAGCATCGCCAGCGCGTACAGATGCCAGAGTTGAATAGTGCCGGTCGCGATCAGCGCCCAGAGGAGCAGAGCCTGGATCATGGCCGCCGATTGCGTAAAGAGCAAGATGCGCCGTTTGGGCCAGCGGTCGGCAAAGACCCCACCAATGATCGAGAAGAGCAGGATCGGCAGCGATTGCAGCGCGCCCACCACCCCGAGCTGCCAGGCGCTATGGGTCAGCTCCAGCACCAGCCAGGCTTGCCCGACGGTTTGCATCCAGGCGCCCACCAGCGAGATCATCTGGCCAAACCAGAAAAGACGATAGTTGCGATGACGTAACGAGGTAAATGCCCGCGGCCAGCCAGTGCCCGGCCGCCTCGGCGGGAGCATCGCAGGCGTTTCCCGGGGCGGGCAGGTCTCAGTGGCAGGGCATCGCGGCGAGCGGGTCGCTGAGCCCGGGGCTCTCCCGCCGGTGCTCAAGATAAGCTCGCCAGGGGAGGCGCCGTTCGGGGCATGCCTGATCATTCGCCTCCGACATTCTGCGTCCCGTGCCGTATCCTGATCGCTTGTACATGCCGCCAGCCGTCCGATTCTTTCAGGGCAGGCTTGCGATAGCGCCGCTCCTCGAAGCAGTAGCGCAGGACCAGGCCGAGGGCGGCGCGGGCGTAGTCGCGCCGCCGGTGCTCGGGCGCGATCGACAACCCGTAGCTGAAGGTTCCGTTGCCGGGGTCGCAGTGGTGGGTCCCCAGGCCGCCCACGGGCTCGCCCACCAGGGTCTCGATCGTGGCGCCGAACTCGTCGTCCTTGGGTTGGCGGGTTGCCATCTCCTCCAACCAGCGCCGGACCGCCGCCCGCGATTGGGGCGGGTGGATATGCTCCAGGTGGCGCAGGAGCTCGCTGTCCTGGTTCCAGCGCCACAGCAGCTCCCAGTCGTCCGGTTCGGCCGCCCGCAGCCGCACCCGACGATCTTGCCAATAGTACGAATCCATTCACCTCTCCCTCGCCTTGGAAATATCAATGGGGCGCACCGGTCTGGTAGGCACGCGCCCGTTGTTGGTGGTGGAGGGCGAGCGATGCCGAAACCGGACCCCAAGGAGCAGCCCGCGCCATGGGTGATCCATGGCGCTCGGCGTTGCAGGCAAGCAGACGGTTCCAATGGCGCGGCTATTCCCGCTCGAGCTGGTCGAGCGCCGCGCGCAGAAAGGCGTCGCGCCGCTTGGTCAAGGCCGGTTCGCTCAGGGAGTTGCCTTGGTTGTCGAAGCCCGGCCACCCATGCAGCTCGGCGGGCGTGTTGAGCGCCGCCACGGCGTCCCAGTAGGGCACGTTCGTCGCTTGTCGGCCGCTCTCGCGCTGCCATCCGTCGAGCACATATGCGGGTGCGGCCGAACCGTATTGGAGCGCCATCTGCATGCGTAGCTCGCCCAGGTCGACTCCAGGGTCTCCGGCGCCCGCGGTCTTCCAGTCGATCAGGGCGACACAGGTGTCCCCCTCCCACAGCATGTTGCCGCCCCAGATGTCGCCGTGGACGAATACCGTCTTCCCCTGGGGTCTGGCGACTGCCCGTACCCGGTCATCGGCGAGCTGCAACAGCGGTGACGTACGGGGACCCGTCACCGCTTGCCGGGCACGAGCAGCGGGCCATCCGGTCAGTTCGCACAGCGCGTCGATGACGGGGGACTTCTCGCCGTCCGTGGAAGCTTGGTAGAGGGTCGCCCAGCGTCTTTCCATGGCATGGTCGTCGACCTGGGTCGGGCGGATCCGAAGCGGCAGATCGCGTTGAGGCTCGATGGGCGCCGCATGCACCTTCGCGATCGCGGCCCCGGCTGCTCGCAGGCGGTCGGCCGAGACCTGTGGCGGCAGCGCGCTGCTACCGGGCACGGCCGTCTCCAGCGTCGCCGGGACGCCTCCTGTAGCGCGCCCACCGAGATCACTCGCGATCAGCCGCGGTGCCGCCAGGCCATGTTGCTCGGCGACCCGGAGCGCCACGGCTCCGGTGACAATGAGCTCTTCGCCGATCCGGCCCGCCACCACGACACGCAACACGACATTGCTCGTTCTGCCACCATGATCGATACGCAGCCGCCACGGACTGGAGCCCTCGTGCAGGGCCTTCACCGCAACGACTTTCGCGCCGGCGCCGACAGCGCGGGCCGCCCAATACAGAACCGATTCGCTCGGCATCTTGCTCATTTCCATGCCCCTTCCGTTTCGAGTCTCAGCGATAGGACTGGGCCTGGAGGCCGAACAGCTCGGCGTACAGGCCGCGCCGCGCGAGCAGGTCGGCGTGGCTGCCCACCTCGACCACCCGTCCCTTTTCCAGCACGACGATCAGGTCGGCCATGCGCACGGTCGAGAAGCGGTGGGACACCAGTACGGTCACCGCGCCGACAGCCTTGCGGAGTTGCTGTGCGGCGAAGATGGCCGGCAGCGCGCCGGTGAGGATGGTCAGGCCGACGAGGAGGGCTACCCGACCCGGGAACGCCCGAGCGAGCAGGACCAGGGCCGCCCGTCGGGTGCGGCCCCGGCTCCTGTTGGTGTGTTCGCCCGCGGCACGCATCGTGGATGAGCATTACCGGTGTGCCCTCGTATGTCAAACCCGTCCGACAGGGGTCGGAGGCTGGCAGTTCGACCGTTGCACCTCGTGAGGCGACGGTGATGAGGCTCCCACCAACAAACGTAGATCCGCGAGGTCGTCCACGCGAACGCGGCCATCCTGGACGCGGCTGAGGCAACCCGCCACAATCTGACCGGAAGCGCAATGCAAAGCACGCGGCGATCATCGGCATTCCGAGGAAGGGACCCGGGAGTGGAGGACATTTGGGGGACAGCTAGGTTCCGATGCGGGCGTCGCAGCCTGGTTGGTGCATCTGGAGGCTATCGGCGAGCCGGACTTCGCGGTGTTCCTGCCGCCAGCCGACGAAGCAGAAGTCCGTGCCCAGCGCTAGCAGGAACTGCTCGATGTTCCGGACGAGCGCCGCCTCCAGGTCCTTCTCGGAGAAGGTGTCTTCCAGGCCCAGGAAGTCGAGCACGTACGGGTCGCGGAAGGTCTCGTCGATAAGCGCCGACGGGCGGTCCGGCCGGGGAAGGCCCTCGATCAGCTTTTCCGGCTTCCTCGAGAGCGCAGCGCGCTCGTAGAGCATCGACGAAATCTGTCGCTCCAGCTCCCGGGAGCTCCAGCGTCCAGATGCGGCCATCCGGCCGTAGAAGTCCCGCTGGTCGTCGGACAATCGCATCAAGGTCCGGTAATGGGTCCAGGTCAATTCCGTCCGCAGTGCGGACGGAATTGGATAGGCCAGATAAAACTGGCGAATGTTCTGTAAGCTGCGCTCCGTGAAGCCGCGCCCGAACTCCTGGCTGAGCGCCCGTCCAAGCCGGGCAAGTAGTTGCTCCCCATACCCGGCGCGCTCCTTGCCGGCTTGCTCCTCCTGGACAATGCGCTCGCCCATCCGCCAGTAGGTCGCGACCATCTCGGCATTGATCGCGACCGCCGCGCACCCGCGTCCGGCGGTGATGATGCCGCGCAAGTCTGCGAGCAACACATCGTAAGCGGCGTCCCTAGCGGGTACGATGCCTGCGTTCTCGATCATGTCCCCATCTTCTGAGCGCGATGGCGATTGCACCCGTCGCGGACAGGTGAGAGTAGAGCCGTCGCTTGGTGGTCGGCGCGCCGAGGTAGATTGGTGCGTTCCTTTACGCGTACCCGCCTGCGCCTAGCTTCGTCATCGATACGTGTACGGAGAGGAGGCGAGGGCGTGACCACGTTGTATCGACGGATTCCCCAGCTGCTTATGTTCGCCCTGCTCGCGCTCGCCGTCTGGCCGGCGGCGCGGGCAGTGGCGGATGCGGGCGGCTGGAGCGCCATTGGGCCGGCTGCGACGGTGCTCACCGTGGCCACGAACCCGGCGAATGAGCTACAGATGTTCGCCGCGGGACCCGACGGCCTCTGGCAGTCGCCGGACGGCGGGGGGACCTGGCAGCAGGTGAGCGCGACGGCGCTCGGACACTTCCTCGCCGTCGATCCCTTCGCGCCGGCCGTCCTCTACGCCAGCGCCATCTCCAGCCATCCCAATCCGAACGGCTCGGGGACGTACACCAGGGAGGACCACCTCCTCAAGAGCACCGACGGCGGCGTCACCTGGAGCACGACCTATCAGGTAGCCGGTCTGCCCTCCGCCTATCAGTCCGCCATCCAGGACCTCCTGGTCGACCCGAACCGGCAGGGCGCGCTCTTCGTGGCGCTGAGCGGCGCCGACCCCTGCTGCGCCCAGGTCGCGCGCAGCCTGGACGGCGGCCAGACCTGGGCGTTGATCCTGCCGCCCAACATCGGCTTCGGCGGCCTCAACAACGCCGAGGCCAGCAGCCTCGCCACGCTGTCGGGTGTGCCGGGGCTGCTCTACGTGGGTACTATCACCTACCATGGCGGGGAAGATCGCCGGTGGAGCGTTCTTCGATCCCCTGGTGGTCGCCCTGAGCGTGATCTGGGGCCTCGCCATCGTGGTCACGCTGCTCATCAAACCGGTGCGGTCGGCGACGCCCGGCTACGCGTGATTTCGAGACGCCACGGCGCTCATCGATGCAATCCTTCCCTTCGGAGACAGTCTCCCGCCGAGACGATGGCCGGGCCCGGCCCCAGCAGTTGCGCGACCCGCCTCGCGCGCCGCGAGAAGTGATCGTCGCAGGAGGCCCGCTAATCCGCCCCCCAGTGTACGCCGCCTGTTACGGAGTCTGATCCACACCGTCTGCGGAGTGTTATTCGGCGGCCGTAATGAAGAACCAGCAATGCTCGGGTGGTTCATCAGAGGGGAAGGCGGACACAGAGGGCACGCCATTCCTCGGGGCCGCTTGCCTCCCAGATGAGGGGGAGATCCTGGATGGCCCGCCCGATTGGTAGCGTTTGGGGGACCAGCAGCACGCCGGGGCTGTGCCGGCCGCCGGCGCATCTTCGCATAGAATCCCGGGTTATCCTGCTCGGCCGCGGCGCGCTGGCACGTACGCCGAACCCATGCGCATGTGCCTCGCTCTCTCGCAGATGCCTGCAGCAAGTCTACCTTGGTCAGGGCCGCGACCGGCCTGCTCGTCGTCACACGGCCCCTGGCCAGTATAGATTGAGGTAAAAACAAGACCTTGGACACGCGAGCTCGTGGTAGCTGGAACTCCCTACATTGTCGGCTGCGGGGCGTGCCGGCGAGCTATCGAGCTCCTCGGCGTACTCCACACTGGCCAACAGTGGCCCTGGAATCCCTATGGCCAGGCTCGGGAGTAGGTGGGGTTCACCATGCTCGATTTCAGACGCTCGGCGCCTTCCAGCCGACGGGCAAGTAGGTGCTGGACAGGTCGCGGCGCACCTTTGCCTTGTCCAGCAGAGCCTGGACAACTGGGTTGAGCTGCGTCACGAAGGTATCCACCGTGATCTGGTTGTTCCACATCGGATCAATCATCTTGGTGATGGTGCTGTCCATCTCCGGCCAGACGTCCGTCACCGCCTGCAGCCCGTCGTGGGCCACCGCGTCCACAAACACCTGCCAGTTCACATCGCTCTGCTCGAGGAAAGCCTTCGAGGTGGCAACACTCTTGCGTGCCGGGATACCGCGCGCGCTTTGCCCAAGGATATTCTGGCCTTCTGGCCCGGTGAGAAACTCGAGGAACTGAAAGGCTTCATCCTTGTTCTTACTGCCGGTCCAGATCGTGTAGCAATTCGCCGGATCGCGCGTCCAGACACCGGCCTTGCCCTTGGGGACGGCGCCGATCGACCAGGGGACTTTGGCGCTCTGGCGCAAACCGGGAATGGAATATGGACCACTGAGGAACATGGCATCGCCCCCAGTGTTGAAGTCGGGATGCTTCTGCTTCGGCTGACTCCACACGTTGTACTTCCAGCGCAGGTCCTGCAGCCACTGCCATCCACCGATCACCCCCGCCGTGTTGAAGCTGGCTTTGGTGATCGCCTCGTTCACCTCGTGGCCACCATTGCTCCAGATCCAGGGCAGGCTGTAGACCCACCAGGTGGAGATGGTGACCCCGAACTGCGTCTTATCCGGCTTGGAGAGCTTCTGCGCCGTGTCCAGGAAGGCGTTCCAGTCCCAGGAAGCATCGGCCCAGTTGGTGGGTGGCGGCTTGACGCCGGCTTCCTGGAAGCGGTCCTTGTTGTAGTAGATCGCGACCGGCGTCGTCTCTTCCGGCCCGGCATAGAGGTGGCCCTGGATGAGACACTTGCTCCAGATGATCGGGAAGAACTCCGCCGGCTGCATGACCTTCGACTTCGCGACGTATGGATCAAGATTGAGGAAGGCGCCGAGGGTGGCGTAGTGCAGAATCTGCTTCGTCTCGTACTCGTAGACATCACCGCCGGAGCCACTCGCGTACTGGACCGCGTACTTCTCGAAGTCGAGCCCCGTGTCCACGTACTCTACTTTGATGCCGGTCTCCTGGCTAAACTTGATGGCCGACGGGGCGAAGGCGGTGCCTTCCGCCCCGACGCCGGGGGTCTGGAACACCAGCGTCCCCTTGCCGACGGACTTCGGGGGCGGGGCAGCCGTTGGCGTCACTGCAACCGACGTCGCCGCCGCGACCACCGGCGCCTGCGTGGGCGCCGGACTTGTCGTAGGGGCCGAAGTCGCGCTGATCTTCGCCGCCGACGCGGTCACCGCCGGCTCGGAAGCGGTGCCGCCGCCGCACGCCACGAACGTGGCCGCGGAGATCGTGAGCGCGCCGGTCGCGCCCACGGCGCGGAGCAACTGACGACGCGTCAGCACCGGCCGGCTCGGCAGCGTATCCACCGATCGCGTGCTGCCCAGGGGCGCGGTACAGTCACCCACACGTCACATCCTTCCCGTCGCTGCCAAAGACCGCCATTCGCTCCTTCTGGTTGGTCCGCTCCACCCCTTCCGGGCAGAAGTGCATCTGCAAGGCGCGCCGGCGCCTGGTCGAATGGGTTGCGGGCGTGCCATGCGGCAAGAAGCTGTCGAAGAAGAGCACGCCGCCGGGCTGTAGCGGCACTGCCATCACCTGCTCCGTGGGGATGTGCTCATCGCAGATCTGCCAATCCCGCCGCTGGAAGTGAATTATGGGCTGACGATGTTGATCCGGAAGGATGTGCATGCAGCCGTTCTCCGGCGTCGCCTCGTCCAAGGCGATCCAGGCGCCGACAACCCGCGTTGCCACCGGCACGTTGAAAAACGCTTGATCTTGATGCCACGGCTTCTCACGACCGATCAGTGGCGGCTTGAGCATCGCCTGGTCCGCCAGCAAGCTCGGCTGCGCTTCCAATAACCTGGCGACCACGTGCAGCAGGCCTGGGTGCTCAGCAATTGCCTTCAGTCGCGCATCGTAGTTGACGTAATGATGGAGCTTGCGGACGATGTCCTGCTTCCGCTCGCGCGACACCGTGGGCAACAAGGCGCGGGCATTGGCCTCCAACTGGAGTCCTCTGAACTCGGGGTTCTTGCCGTCGATCAAATCGAGCAATCCGTCGAGCGCGGCTGCGACCTCGGCTGGATTGAAGGCCTGGTGGATCACGAGATAGCCGTGCTCACGGTAAAAGACCGCGTGCTCGTCCTGGAAAGCGTCGAAGCCGTCGATGCCGTCGGCCAGCGCCCGGTAGCGGTAGAGGTCGTCGGAGTAGGACCCTGCCTCATACTTGTCGAACTCGAAGCGCTCCTCCGCGGACACGGTACTCGGTCCGCCCCCGGCCTCAGAAGACATGGTCCCCACGTGCTGATCCTCCCTGCAGTAGTGCTGAATCGTGCCATCGCACAATGTTGGACACCAATCAGCGTAGTGGGAAGCAGCGCGGCCGGCAAGGGTCTTGCTTAGGGGAGAACCGGACTTTCTTTGTCTGAATTGCTGGCGCCCAGACCCCGAGATTGGACTCACATTACGGTACGGTCCCGCTGGCGTTTCCGGTACTCGCTAGGGCGTACTCCCTCGGTCCGGCGAAATACCCGGCCGAGATACGAGGGGTCTCGGTACCCGGTAGCAGCCGCGACTTCCGCGATGGTGCGGTCGGTGCTGAGCAGCAATTCGCGGGCGCCGTCCAACCGATAGCGCGCCAGGTAGCGCAAGGGCGACACACCGACGACTCGCTTGAAGTAGGTGGAGAAGTAGGAGGGATGAAACGGCACGGCCTGCGCCAACTCCGGCAGAGTCAGATGTTGCATGTAGCGGGCCTGGATCAGTTGAAAGACCGGCAGCAGGCGAGCGATCTCGGCCGTGCGTTCCCAGCATTCGGACGAGCGCCCCGGGTCGTGCGCCACCACCTCCCGCCAGAGCAGGGCGAGGATGCGGCTACACTCGGCATTCACGGCGAGGGCATACCCGGGCGCACCAGACGCGAACTCACTCAGGATACGGCGCGCGGCCTCGACCAGCAGCGCCATGTGCTCCGGCGCGGGACGGAGGGTGACCGGCAGTCGGTAGACCGTGGGCACGTCAAACATTCCATACAGGTGAGCGGCAAAATGCACCGCGTAGACGTGGAACGGATGAAGCGGATCATGCCGTCCCTCCTGGGAAACGTGCGGTGGCGCCAGCAGGACCGCGCCAGGATCGAGCCGGTACGCTCGTCCTCCGAGGACAAAGTCTGCCCCACCAGCGACGCAGATGAAGAGGATGTAGTTCGGCATGGTCCGCTCGCGCAGCCGCCAGTCGGGTGTGCAAGCCCAATAGCCAGCGCGGAACACCGTACAGGTCACACTCGACCACAACGCTTCCGATGTCAGCGTGTCGGTCGACCGAAATGACAGCATCTGGTTTATCGGAAAGGCGGACCAGGATTGTGGACATCGGGGCTCAGCCTCCGTTGGTGTCCGGTTGCCGATCATGCCCATGGATCTCCAAGCAGGGGCGTTCTGGTGGAAGCAATTGTACTCAATCTCGTTCAGGAGATTAAACTCACCCATGGTCCAGCGGCAGGCTGGCTAGGTCTCGCTCCAGCGCCCAGTGTGTCCACATCCAAAGGCATGCACCGCAAAGGGTCGCTGGCCAGTTGGTGACCGAAAGCCTACCGCGGATGCATAGAAGCATAGTCAGGCCACCTGACCGACCACGCCACGAGCAGTGGCGCGCAGCCACCGGGGCGCCTGCCTGCCCAGATCGTCACTGGGTTCGGCCTGTTCGCCGGCGTGTGGGTCGATCGCTTGCCCCGCCGGCCGTTGCTGATCGTCGCCGACATTGGCCGCGCCGTCGTGCTCGGCTCGATCCCGCTGGCCGGCGGTCCGCTGCCGCTCGTGCTCACGCTCCTGGCGGCGCAGCAGCTATGCGGCGACGGCGCCTGGACGATCTACGAGATCGACGAGGTCAGCCTGCTCCAGGCCAGCGCCGGAGCGACTGCTGGGACGGGTCAACGCCACGGCGCGCTGCGTGCAATGGGGGAGCCAGTTGGCCGGCCTCGTCCTCGGCGGAGTGCTGGGGGGGACGATCGGCCTGCGCGCCACCCTGGTCGTTGGCGCCCTGGGCATCATGGCCGCGGCGCTCTGGCTGGGGTGGTCGCCGGTCTGGGCGCTGCGTGATCCGCAGGCGGAAGCACCGGAGCCGGTGGGCATGCCGCGCGGGCGCTGATCGGGCCGACCGATGAAGCACCAGTTTGAGCGGCGCGACGAGGACCGGGTTGGCCTTAGTCTATCTAATCCAGCCAGTGGCTGGTCGGGCTGATCGCGAGCAGGTGCGCACTCGCCGTCCGCGAATCCTGAGGGAAGAATGAGCGATCATGAGTCAAGCAGTGCGTGCCGCTTCTGACGTTTCCTTGGCATGCTCCTGCTCCTCGCGCTCGCATTCCAGTGCAAAGCTAATCGCCTCAGCCGCGTTGCGCTCGGCCTCTGCGCGCGTCTTGCCACTCCCGACGATACGCCGAGCGGGGACGTGGAATCCCCAATTCTCACTTTCCTCGTCGTAGAAGAACTCGGCCCTCGGTTCCATTGACGCTCCTCCATCAAACCAGACGCTATCCGTCGCCCGCCGCTACGGCCCCCGGCCGCTCTCCGGAGGCTGCGTGGGGAGCGTGACCACAAACGTCGAGCCGGCCCCGGGGGCGCTTTGGACGGTAATGGTTCCGCCGTGCAGTTCAACCAGGGAGCGGCTGATCGCCAGCCCCAATCCTGTCCCTCGCACGCTTCGCGTGTGGCGGTTGCGCACCCGATAGAATTTGGTGAACAGATGGACCTGCTCTTCGGCGCTCATGCCGACACCCGTGTCCACGACGGAGACGCGTACCACGCCGGGCTCGTCGACCGCTTGCAGCGCAATGCGCCCACCCTCCGGCGTGTAGTGGTGGGCATTCACCAGCAGGTTGGTGAACACCTGGGCGAGCCGTTCGGCGTCACCCCAGACAGCGGGCAGCGTGTGCGGCATCTCGACGACAAGCTGCTGACCTTTGGCGCGGATCTGCGGGCGTAACGCGGAAGCTGTGTGCTCCAGCAGCGTGGGCAAGCTGACCCAGTCTGGGCAGAGCGAGAGCTGTCCCAGCTCGAGACTGGAGAGGTCGATGAGGTCGTTGACGAGGGTCCGCATGCGATTGGCATTATGTTGGATGATCCGAAAGAAGTCGCGCTGCTCCGTTGGGTCGACCTGTTCCGCGAGCAGGAGATCGACGTAGCCCTTGATCGCCGTGAGCGGGGTGCGCAGCTCGTGGGTGGCTCCGACCATGAACTCCCGTTCTCGCCGGTCCAGCTCCCGCTCGCGCGTCACGTCGCGAAAGATGTGCAGCCGTCCGAGCAGGGCTCCATCGGCGCGCTGCACCGGGACGGAGCGCAACTGGAGGATACGCGCCCGCGGCCGCACCTGGATGAGGTCGTCGGCGGCTTCCTCGGCGCTGCTGGCGACACGGGTGATCAGCCGCCCAAGCACCTCCGGATTGGCGTAGAGAGGCTCGACCACCGGGCGGAGCTCCTCGAAGCTCCGCCCGACAATCCGCTCGGCGGGGATATCGAAGATCTCGGTGAAACGGCGATTGATCATGAGCGCGCGCCGCTCCGGCGAGATGAGCACCATGGCGTCCACGGCGGCGTTCAATACGGCGCGCAACTCGTCGTTCGCCCGGTCGCGCTCTGCCAGGATGGCGTTGCGGATCGCATCTTGCTCGGCCAGCGTGATGGCGCGAGCTTTGGTGACGAAGCCCGCGCTGAGGGCGGCCAGGAGCGGTCCCAGCCGCGGCTGGAGGAGCCGCCGCTCGGTGGGACGGAGGTCGTCGAGTAGCTCCTGGGCCAGCAACTCCTCCGTTCGCTCCAGCGCATCCGGATGCACGTAGTGCAGCTCGGCGATGGCCGCTCCGATCGCCCGTCCCTCGTCTCGATCGGCGGGTTCCGCCAGCAACACCCGCACCGCGCGCTCGACGAGCGAAGTCAGCGTTGCCCGCACCTCCGGCACGCTGGCGGCGACGAAGCCCGTAAGAGCCAGGGCCTGTTGCCAGCGCTCGGCGATATCACCGCTCCGGCTGGAGAGGACGACCGCAAGGTCACGACTCGGGTCTTGCACCACACGGGACCTCAGGTGGTTTCGGCCAGTCGCCCGGGCGCCCCGCCGGGCACTCTGGCAACAGCGGCGCAACTGGAGGCGCGCTCCGGCTGATCCAGATAGAGGTCTTGCGGGCTCTCGGGTCGCCAGAGGGGGGTGCGCACGATGCCCGGCGCCACGAGCTCGAGACCGGCCAGCCAGCGGACGAGATAGGCGGGAGAACGGGACACGACCGGATTGTTGCTGCGCTCGTACAGGCGGATGAGCGAGGCGTGGGCCTGCCCGGGCGGCCCATCCCCCGTGCTGTGGGAGAGCGCCAGGAAACTCCCCGGCGCCATGACCGCGCGCAGCGTCTGGACGACACCATCAGCGGTGGTGTCGTCGGTGATGAAGTGGAGGACGAACGCCAGGAGGACGGCCATGGGCCGGCCAAAATCGAGCGTGCCCTGAGCTCGTGCGCGCTCCAACATGAGCTCGGGCTCGCGGATATCCGCCTGGATAGCCGCGGCGTGCCGATTATCCCGCAGTAAGGCGATGCTGTGCTCGACAGCGATCCGATCGACGTCGACGTAGAGCACGCGAGCCGCGGGATTGGCCGTCTGGGCAATCCCGTGGACATTGCCCACGGTAGGGATGCCCGAGCCAAGGTCGAGGAATTGGTCGATACCCTGGGCCGCCAGGAAACGCACGGCCCGGCGCAAGAAGGCCCGATTCGCGCGCATGATGAGCGGGAACTCCGGGTAGATGGCGATGGCACGCTCCGCCGCGATCCGGTCTACCTCCAGGTTGTGCGATCCGCCCAGGAAGTAGTCGTACATGCGAGCGGCATTTGGCCGATCCAGCGGGATGTGCTCCGACAGCCAAGTAGAATCCACAGCGCATTCCCTCACGGCCCCGAACAGTACTCGCGTAGCGGCGCGGGGCGCGCGGCTCAACCCCTGACGTCGCCCGTCATTGTACGGCTGATCCGCTCCGGGCGCCCCGCTCACATTCTTGGTCGCGCATTCCCATCGTCTGCCCCTGCTGATCGCCACCTGGTATATCCCACCGATCGCGCGGTCCAGTACAATGAGGGAGGAAGTACACGTCATGACCGTGACCGAGTCCCGTGTCGCCGCCGCCAAGATTCCCGACATCGCCTCGTCCGCCTTCAAAGCCAACCCGGGGCCAGCCTGTGCCCACCTGCGGGCCGAGCAGCCGGTGGTCCGCGTCCCTGTGCCGGGCGGCCTGGGCGAGGGCTACCTGATCACGCGCTACGAGGATGCCGCCGCGGTGCTACGCGACGAGCGCTTCGTCAAGGACGTGCGCGCCGCCAGGGACTCTGGCCACCTCGGGCTCCCCTGGATGCCCCGGTCGCTGAAGCCGCTCACCCATACCATGCTGGATAGCGACGGAGCGGAGCACCGCCGCCTGCGCAACCTCGTCCGCGACACCTTCGCGCCCAAGTACATCGCCCAGCTCGAGCCGCGGGTGCAGGAGCTGACCGCCCAGCTGCTGGACCGCCTGGCGACCATGGGCCAGGCCGACCTGGTCGCCGACTACGCGCTGCGCTTGCCGCTGACCCTGATCTCGGAGATCCTCGGCGTGGCGGAGCGCGACCGCCTGCGCTTCTGCCGCTGGTTCTCCTCCTTGATCGACGCGTCCGCCTCCAGCCGGCCGGGCCTGAGCGTGCTCCTCAAGCTGCCCGCCGTGCTGGCCATGATGCGCTTCCTGCGCCGCCTGATAGCCGAGCGTCGCGCCCACCCGCGCGACGACCTGGTGAGCCGGCTCGCTGCCACCCAGGAGGAAGGCGATCGCTTGAGCCAGGACGAGCTGCTGGCGATGGTCGCGACCCTGCTGATCGCCGGCTACGAGACCACCGTGAACCTGATCGCCACCGGCACGCTGCTGCTGCTCCAACATCCCGACCAGCTCGCCCGCTTGCGCGAAGACCCATCCCTGATCGGCTCCGCCGTCGAGGAGCTGCTGCGGCTGGCCACGCCGATCGACGTTGCCACCGAGCGCTATGCGCGCGAAGACGTGGCAGTGGCCGGCGTCACCATCCCCCGCGGCTCGCTGGTCCTGGTCGGCATCGTGGCGGCCAACGCCGACGAGGCTCGCTTCCCCGATCCGGCGCGGCTCGACCTGGCGCGCGCCGACAACCGCCACCTCGCCTTCGGCCTCGGCCCCCACTACTGCCTGGGGGCCCCCCTGGCCCGCCTGGAAGGGCGCGTGGCAATCGGGTCATTGATCCACCGCTTCCCCAACCTGCGCCTGGCCGTGCCCCCCGAGCAGCTGCGCTGGCGGCCGGGCGTGAACCTGCGCAGCTTGCGCGCATTGCCGGTAGCGCTGTAGGCGATGCTCCGTGCTGGGTATTGCTGGCGCCAACCGATGGCGCGTCGTAATCTAGACAGCAGACCCTGTGGCGGCGCGCCGCCGCCCGCGCGGATGAAAAGCCCCTCTCCAGCTTGCTGGGGAGGGGTTGGGGAGGGGCCTTTTCAGACCAGCAAGTCGCGCGAGCGGTGACGTCTTGCCGGCAAGGGAGGGTCGCATGCCGTCCATTCGCGTCATGACGTTCAACGTCGATGGCTCCTCCTTCCCGCGGGAGGGGCCCAACGCCTGGTCGCGACGCCAGGCGCTGAACGTCGCCACGATTCTGCGCCACGACCCCGACCTCATCGGCTTCCAGGAGGTGGCGGAGGACAACCTAGCGGTGTATCGTCAGCGCCTCACCGAGTACGACCACGTCGCCGGCAACGCCTATGGGGATAACCCACCGGAGGAATACACCTCCATCTTCTGGCGAGCCGCTCGCTTGGCGCTAGTCGCCTCGGGGCAGTTCTGGTTGAGCCGGACCCCCGACGCGCCGTCCCGCGACTGGGGCGTACCGTACCCGATGGGCGTCACCTGGGTCCGCCTGCGGGAGCGCGAGACGGGTGTGGAATTCGTCCATCTCAACACGCACTTCGAGGACGGACCGGACGGGGCGACCTCGCGCCTCGAGGGCAGCCGGCTGGTCGTCGGGCAGGCCGCCGCGCTGCAGCAGGGCCGACTCCCCGCCATAATGACCGGCGACTTCAACGACAACCCGGGATCGGCGGCCCACCGCACGTTCCTCGACGCCGGCTTCGTGGACGCCTACCTCGCCGCCGGCAACGTGGACGGGGCAGCATCCACCTTCCACGGCTTCGAGGGCGAGGGCTACGATGCCCGTCGCTACAGCGGGGGACGCGACACCTTCTGGCGGGTGGACTGGATCCTCGCCCGTTCGGCGACCCGGCCGATCGGGACGGCGGCGTGCCGTATCGTCCGCGACGCCGAGCCTCCCGCCTACCCCAGCGACCACTACCCGGTGCTCGCGGAGCTGCAGATCATCCGCTGAGGGGTGGGCGGTGCGAGTGCGAGGCCGCGATTGCGATCGGCGGCTAAGCGACCGGGGGGACTGCGGTCCCGTGGCGACGGCAAGGTTCGTCTCCTAATGAGACCATGTTCTCGGGTGAAGGAATAGGAGTGGCCGAAGTCACGTAGCGCCCAACCGCGGTATCCCCGTCGCGCGGACGGCCCTCGCCGAATGAACGGGACCGCAGTCCCCCGGTCGCTTAGCCGCCGATCGCAATCGCGGCCCCGGCCTATCCGCCACCTCGGTTATCTCCTGTTTTCGCAGCGGTCGCCGCCCCGGCGACGCCGCCACCAGCAATAGGTCGCCATTTGAACCAGATTGACGCTAGCCCGGCCCGAACGCCGTGCCGTCGCGCCAGGCGGCAGTTCCATCTGAAAAGGCATAGTCGATGGCCTGGTCGAGCGGCATCGACCAGCCCTCGGCCCAGGCCGCGGCGGCGGCCGCTGCGCTCAGCGCCTGGCAGGCGATCGCCAGGCGGCGCTCGAAGCCGACCCGATACGTCGGGACCAACTGAGCGCCGAGCGCCTCGGCGAGCGCCGCGGTCGCACCCGCCAGGCGCTGAGCGCGCTCGGGCCGCCCCTCCGAGGCTGCCAGGCTCGCGAAGGCGACCAGCGAATGCACCATCCCAAACGTATCGGCGTGGTCCCGCCGAATGGTCAGGCTCTCCGCCAACAGCGACCGGGCGGTCGCGTAGCCGCCTTCGTCGAGCGCCAGGCAGCCCAGGTTGTGCAGCGACCAGGACAGGAACTTCGGGTTCCCGACCTCGCGGTTAAGCTGCCAGGCCTGCTCGTACAGCGCACGGGCGCCCGCATAGTCGCCCAGCGCGTGGGCCACCTGGCCCAGCCGGTCCAGGTCGATGCACATGCCGACTCGATGTCCCAGTTCCCGATAGATCGCCAGGCTTTCCTCGAGCAGGGCGCGCGCCCCCGTATGGTCGCCCTGCTCGCGCCTCGTCAAGGCCAGCATACTCAACGTGGCGGCGACGCCCAGGCGGTCCCCCAGGCGGCGCTGGGCGTCGAGACACTGCTCCGCCAACGACTGCGCGGCGGCATAGTCGCCGCCGTAGTACTGGGCCAGCCCCGCCGCGGACCAGAGCGCCATCACCAGTGCCGGCGTGGGCTCGACCCGCTCGCCGGAGGCCAGCAGCGCCCGGAGGAAGGCCTGCCCTTCCGCCAGGTGACCTCGCCGATAGCCAAACTTCTCCAGCACTCCCAGGTGGCGCAGGCCCTGCTCGATCGTCCGGTGGTCAACCAACCAGCCCCAGGCGGCGCGCATGTTGCCGTGCTCCGTCTCCATCAGGTCCAGCCAGCGCCGTTTCGCGATCAGGTCCGGCTCATGGATCGCGGCGTCTCCCACGTCCGCCAGTGCCAGATAGTGCGCGGCATGGCGGGCGCGGACGCTGCCATCCTCCCCGCTGGCCGTGAGCCGGTCGTCCGCGTACTCGCGCAAGGTCTCCAGCAGGCGGTAGCGCCGCTCGCCCGCAGCCCCTTCCTCCACCACCACCAGCGACTGGTCCACCAGCCGGACGAGCAGCGCCAGGACGGCGTCGCGGTCGACGCCGTCGCCGGAACACACCGCCTCCGCCGCTTCCAGCGTCCAGCCGCCCGCGAAGACGGCCAGCCGGTGGAAGAGGGCACGCGCCGGCCCGTCGAGCAGGTCGTCGCTCCAGTCGATGGTCGCCCGCAGCGTCTGCTGGCGCGCCAGCGCCGTGCGGCTGCCGCCGACGAGCAGGCGGAACCGATCGTCGAGTTGGCGGGCGAGCTCGTCCAGCGTCAGCACGCGGACGAGCGGCGCCGCCAGCTCGATGGCGAGGGGCAGGCCGTCCAGGCGGCGGCAGAGCCGCGCGACGGCCGGCGCGTCCGGCTCGGCCAGCCCGAAGGTCGGGTCCGCCGCGACGGCGCGATCGAGGAAGAGGCGCACTGCCGCGCCGCGCTGCAGCTTGTCGGCGGTCGCCGCGCGGTCGGAAGGCACGGCGAGGGGCGCCAGCCGCCAGACCGTCTCCCCGGCGACCCCCAGCGGCGCGCGGCTGGTAGTCAGCACCCGCAGCCGCGCGCACGCCTGGAGGAGCGCCTCGGCAGCGGCCGCGCAGGCGCCGACGAGGTGCTCGCAGTTGTCCAGCACGAGCAGCGCCTGCCGCTGGTGCAGGGCTGCCGCCAGGGTGGCAAGCACGGCCTCCTGGGTCTGCTCACGCACGCCCATCACGGCGGCGATCGCTGGCGGGACCAGGCCGGGGTCGACGAGGGCGGCAAGCTCGACCAGCCACACCCCGTCGGCATAGCCGCTCGCCAGGCCGGCGGCCACCTCCAGGGCGAGCCGGGTCTTGCCGATCCCACCCGGGCCGGTCAGCGTGACCAGCCGCGCCACATCCAGCAGATGCCGGACCGCGGCGACATCCCGCTCCCGCCCGACGAAGCTCGTCAGTTGCAGCGGCAGGTTGTTGGGAGACATGCCCGGGGACCGGAGGGGCGGCGCATCGGCCGCTAAGGCAGGGTGGGTCGCCTGGAGGATCTGCCCCGCCGCCGGCCGGGCCGCCGCGAGGAGGGCGCCGCGCTGGTCGGGGGGCAGGGCCAGCGCGGCGGCCAGCAGCGTCACGGTCTCCAAGCGCGGCGTGCGACCGCCGTCGCGCTCCAGGTCGCTCACCGCCCGCGTCGACAGCCCCGCCCGCGCCGCCAGCCCTTCCTGCGTCAGGCCGGACTCCAGGCGGTGGCCCTTGAGCAGCGCCCCGAAGGGAGCGGACGTCGAGGTCGTCGCCATACCGCCTCCTGTTCGCGCCCCACAACCCTGATGCCGGCGAGGCTCGCGTCGGGATGGCCCCAGCATAGCACGCGCGGCCACCCGACGCGCCCGGCGCGTCCCGCCGAACGGTGGGCGAACGGTGCGTCCTCGGTGACCGCTCGTCGTGGTCAGCCGCGCCGCCGCGCCGCAGACTGGGGCTGTCGGGAACCGCCGGGGGGACCGACCAGCCGGCACGGTGGGACGCCACCAGGAAAGGACGGTCACGGTGACCTCCGTACCGCGCAACGTCAAGTGCTTGCTCTTCAGCCTGACGATAGTCGTCCCGTCGGCCTTGAGCATCGTCGTAGTCCCGGCCGCCGCGCCGGTGCCGGCCGGCGGAACCTTCACCTGCACATCCACTGTCTATGCCAAAGCCACGATGAGAACCGCATTGCACCCAGAGGACGGCCCCGCGGATTTCATCGCGGCGTGCGTTTAGGAGCAAAGGGGCTCCTTCGACCCACTTGACGCGGCGCTTCTAGGGAGGGAATCGCGGATGCCACTCGGCCTTCGGTGCCGCGCCGGCCTGGCCCTGCGTTGCTTGCTGCGCTCTCGGATCGGCATCGCCGGTGCGCTGCTGTGCCTCGTCACCGCCATCGGCACGCCGCTGCTCGCCGTGGCCCAGCCCGCGCCTCGGCCCATCGAGCTTGCCGGCATGCCACTCGGCGCCGCGGTCAGCCCGACGACCCACCGGCTCTTCGTGGCGACCTTTCCCGATCAGGTGATCTGGACGCTGATCCCTTCGGAAGGCCGGGCGCTCGGAGCCACTCCAGTCGACGCGGCGCAGATGGGCGCCATGGCCGTCCATGCAGCGACGGACCGCCTCTACGTTACCGCGCTGCCGGACCACGTTATCGTCCTCGCCGGAGCGTCGAGCACAGTGCTCGCCACCATCAAGCTCGACGTGTTCCCCGTCGGCCTCGCCGTCAACCCGGTGACCAACCGCGTCTTCGTGTCGAGTCTCGGCGACACCGGCATCCAGGGATCGGATGTCGTGGTAGTGCTGGACGGCGATCGGGACGTGGTGGAGGCCGAGACGCCGGTGGGAGCGCGCCCACAGGGGATCGCGGCGAACCCGGCGACCAACGAGGTCTACGTGGCGAACATGGGGAGCGACACCGTCTCGGTGCTGGACGGCAGGTCCTTGCAGGTGATCGCCACCGTGTCGGTGGGCCGCCACCCGCGCTTCGTCGCCACGAATGCCCGGACCAACCGCGTCTACGTCGGCAATGAGGACGACGGGACCGTCAGCGTGCTCGACGGGCGCAGGAACGCTCTCCTCGCCACGATCCACGTCGGCGGCATCCCCGGCGCGGTGACCGTCAATCAGGAGACGAATCGAGTGTTCGTGGGCGACGCCCACAGCGGACTCGTCACCGTGATCGACGGGACGCGCAACCGGGTGCTCACCACGTTGCGACTGGGCGAATCCACCTGGGGAATCGCCGTCGACGCCTCGGCGAGCCGCGTCTACGTGACTGATCCCCTCGGCCTCGCGATCTGGTCGATCCAGGATCACCGTATCCGCCTGCCTGCCGCGACGCTGGTCGGGCGATTGACGCCATCAGGGCCCTCGCCAGCGGAATCCGGCCCCGACTGCCGATGTCCGGG
>Ga0207416_1001451_pt1 | contig 31223 bp, 30 predicted proteins | sample PaiPotPPM11metaG_FD_184107 | JGI IMG/M metagenome (GOLD analysis project Ga0207416, IMG submission 184107) | Iron sulfur acid spring bacterial and archeal communities from Banff, Canada, to study Microbial Dark Matter (Phase II) - Paint Pots PPM... ... | reverse complement strand
ACGATGGCCGGCATGCTCCACACGATCGAAATGTTGCTCGGCCTGCGGACGATGAGCCAGTTTGATGCCGGTGCGACGCCGCTGCTGGGGGTTTTTGCCGCCGCGCCGGATCTGCAGCCGTGGTCCGTAAGCAAGCCGGCTGTCGACCTCAAGGCCGTCAATCCGCCGTCAGACCGCGACGCGCGAGCGTCGCTGCGCCTCGACTTGCGTCGCGCGGACGCCGCGGATCCGCAAACGCTCAACGCGATCCTGTTCGATTTTGCCCGAACGCACCCGCTGCGCTAAACGAAGCCCTGCGTCACGTCTCGCCGTCGTAGTAGTCCAGCTGCGGCTGCGTCCGCAACCTTAGCCCGCGGCCGCGAACCCATACCTTCTTCGAATCCGGATAGAGCGCAACTTCTTCGGGTTCGCTCGTGCCGAGCAAAAACACGCTGCACGGTTTGCCCGACTCATTGAGCAGCTGGTGGGTGCCGGCATCGCCGACCGGAAACGCGATGACGTCTCCCCGGCGGCAGACGTACTTGCCGCGCGGCGTGCGGATCGTCGGCTCGCCGTCGAGCACGAAGAACATTTCTTCTTCCAGCTGGTGAGCGTGCATGGGGCAAAACTTCTTGCCCGGCTGCAGCGTGGTTACCTGATAGCCAAGCTTGCGCGCCCCGATGAGCCGCCCGATCTCGCTGCACGCCGCCGCGAAATCGCCGGCCGCATCGATCTCGCGGCTGGGCAGTTCGTCAAGATTGATGCGATTGACGAAGACGCCGGAACGCGATTGCAGGTACGCGCCGATGATGCGGTCCGCTCCGCCGAAGATGCTCGCGCCGTCGCCGACCAGCAAGACCTCGAGCTGCAGCGCCCACAGCTTGCGCAGGCTCAGGACCGCGGCTTCCGGGTCCAGCAGTTTGGCGTCCGGCAGCAGGCGCACCGACCCGGCGGGATCGCCCCACAGCGCGTCGCCGACGATCGCCGCCTCGGCGTCGGGCAGCGCCAGCGCGATCTCGCCCGGAGATTTCAGACCGTCGAGCGCGATTACGCGCGCGCCGGCGAACGCCTCTTCGCCGTCGTGCAGCAAGCGATCGACCGGCCCCGAAAGCAGCGGCGCGTCTTTTTCGCTCGCCGCCAGCTTCGCGCCGAAGGACTCGGCAAGCAGCCGTGCTTTGCGCTCGTGATCGCGGTTGGTGACGATGATCGTCGCAACGCCGCCGAGCTCCTCGATCTGCTTTTCATCGTCCGCCGTCCACGCGAGCGGATCGATCGCGACGTTGCCGCCGGTCCGCCGGACGAAGTACGAATTGAAAAAGACGTTGCGATCCGGCTGCCACTCGGACCAACAGTAGATGCCCTCAAAGCTCAGCTTTTGCACGATGACGCCACCGCGGGCGGCTGCTCTATTACAGAGCGGTCGGCGGCTGAACCAGCGTGTACCCGGCCGGCACGTCGAAGAACGACGGATTGTACGGCATCACCTGGTACTGCGTGATGTCGTTGTGCGTCGTAAGCTTGAATCCGCCCATGTCGAGCGACATGGTTTGCTTCAACGCGAAGCGATTGCCGCTGGCAGCCTTGCCTTGCGCCTGCGTCTGGAACTGCCCGAAGCAGGGATTTCTCGCCCCCCCGCCCGGCGCGCCCGCCGGCATAGCCGGCATGACCGAGACCGGCGGCCTCGGCAGCGGGCACTGCAGACTCACGACCTTCGTCACGTACCACTCATCGTTGGTCATCGTCATGGTGCCGTTTGGACACTGGCCGGTACCGTTGGCCGTTCCGGTGATGGTCTCGATCACGTGATGCGCGGTCATTCCGAAGATCGTCTGCGTCTGCGGATCGTTCACGGTGTTGACGCTCAGCGTGAATCCACCGGAGCCTTGGATCGGCGGCGCGGTGGCGGCACGGCGCTGCGGGGGCGGCGTGTAATGACTCATCCGGCGCATTGCGGCGGCCATCGCGGCTTCAGCCTGCGCAAACGTCACGGCGTAGTACGTCTTGGCGTTGTTATCCAAGTGGATGAGGCGTTTGAGGTCGCACTGGACGATGTCGCTCGTGCCGTTGCTATTGTCGGTCCGTTGGCGCGTGTCGGAAACTGTCGTCGTCGTGCTTTCAGCTTTGCCGGCGCCGAACAACCGGAAGATGCCGGGCATATCGACGTGCGTCGTGCTCGTGAATTGTATCTGCTGTTGCGCGCCGGCGACCACGCGCGGGCTCGACGCCGCGGCCACCGCCAGCAAACCCGCGCACAGAGCCAAAACCAAGCTTCGCGGGACTTTGAACATGACGACGCTCCTTATTTGCGTGCGTGCGGATAACAAAGACATGGCCACCTTCGGCGACTGCAAAACACCCAGTGGGTAGTTTCGGCGCAACGGAAGTTCGGACCCTGCCTCAGGCGGGAGCCAAACCCGCCTTGTCGAAAATTGAACGAGTATGGCTGTCCGCGCACAATCCAAAGGCCAGCAACCTGTTATGCTGCGCTTCGAGGAAAGCGTCGCTCCGGAGCGGGGCGGAGCGCCGCTTGGCGGATGGCAGTCGTCAATTCCATCGCAAGCGCAGATTGAAGGCACCTTTCCGAAGCCGATCATCGCGCAGGGCCTCGCCGCTTACCAGCGCGCGAAGGTCCGCAGTTTGAATCTGCGGCGCGTCGATATCGTCGCGACCGTCGCAGACACCGAAACCCATACCACCACGCTGACGCGGGATCCGGCGCGCACGCCGCTTGGCATGCGCTGCAATTGCACGTGCCGCTACGGTTATGACTGCAAGCACGCGGTTGCAGCGCTGTATCAACTCATTGAATTGGCGGCGCACGATCCAGGCGCCGCGCCGCAGACGGAAGTTGCGCCGGCCGGCAACGGCGCTTCCGGTCACGCCGTTAAGAACGCCGAGGCATCCGCCGGCGCGACCGATCGGCCCAACGGCGTCGCGACGGTGGAAATCTTGGACCTGCTTTCGCCGCACCACGGCAGCGTCATGCCGCGCAGGCGGCTGTGGGTCGTCGTCGGTTTCGATGACCGGCTCGATATTTTTTACGCGAGACTGTGTCTGGACGCCCCGAAGCTGCACGGCGTCGCCCGGACGCACGCGGACCTGCAGCAACTTTACCGCACGACGCGGCAGGCGAATCTCACCGGCGAAGAATGGGATCGGCACGACGCCGCGCTGCTGTCGGACGCCTCGCTCGGTGCGATGTTCGGCACGCCTGCCGACTACGCGCTCGCGCGGCCGACGAGCGAACAGACCCAGCGCCTCACCCACAACTTCAGCCAGCTGTTGCTGCGGCTGATCCAACATCCGCGCGTGCGCTACGACGACCATGTCGGCGCGCATCCCGAGATGATGCCGCAGATCAAGATCGTGCTCGCGCCGCTTCGGCTTTCACTGACCGGCGCGCGCGATGCGGGCGGCGACCTCCAATTGTCCGGCTCGTTCGTGCGCCCGGACGGCTCGAATGTCGAGTGCGCGCACGTGAAAGCGATCGACGGAACGCCGGCCTGGCTCTTCGACGGCAGCGCCTTCTATCTCCACGACGGCTCGTACGAGCTGCGGATCGTCGACCGCCTGCGGACCGGCCCGCTCGTGCTGCAGGCCGAACGAGTGCCCCATTTTCTGACGCGCGCGCACGGCTTCTTGGACCGCGCCACCGCCGCCGCGCTCATGCTGCTGCCCGACGAAATGGAGACCCAAAAACTGCTGCGCCTGCGTTGGCAAGGCGACGGCATCGCAGCCGACGCCGCCGTGGAAGACGCAAAAAGCGGGGCGAATTGGCGCATCACGCCCCAGGAGTTCAATCCGCTGCTGCGAGTGGACGATGGCAAAAAGGGCTCGCTGCCGCGCTACGCCTTGTGCGAGCCGGCAACCGCGCAGCGCGTTCGTCACCGGCTTGAAGCGGCCGGTTTTCGGCCGTGGAAAGAAATCGCCGACGCGTACGCAGCGGAACACCCGAACGAACCGCCGATGCCGCATGACGAAACGAAATGGCGGCTGGACGGAACGGACCGCGCCTATCAATTCGGCACCGAGGTGCTCCCCGCGTGGCGCTCCGAATTCCAGCTGGACGCCGACGATACGGTCGATTCGCTCGTCAAGGGACCGCAAGCGCTGCAGGTCTCCGTTTCGGTGAAAGGCGGCGCGGCCGACGACGACGTGCCGCAAAACGGCCGCGCAAACGGCAAGGCCAAAGGTAAATTCGGCAAGGCCGGCGCGCGTTTCGAGCGCATCGACTGGCTCGAGCTGTCCATCGCGCTCGTCGTGGACGGCCGGCCGCTATCGCCGGACGACGTCAGAGCGCTGTGGCACAGCAAAGGCCGGTATCACCAGCTGTCCGACGGGCGTTTCATCGATCTGTCGACGTTCGCGCCGCTGCGTGAAGCCACCGGCGGTTTCGGAAAGGGCCTCGAGCGCGGCGAGAGCGCGCGGCTGTCGTCTGCCCAGATGCTCTTCATTTACGACGACCTCGAACGCGCGGCCGGCGGCGTCGAGCTGCCGCCGCCGCTGCGCGAGCTGCGCGAGTCCGTGCGCGACTTTGCCGGCATCGAAGAGGTCGAGCCGCCCTCCCACCTGGCAAGCGTGCTGCGCCCTTATCAGCGTAACGGTCTGAATTTCTTGGCGTATCTGGGCAAGTACAATTTCGGCGGTATCTTAGCCGACGACATGGGGTTGGGCAAGACGCTGCAGGTACTATCCTACCTCGAGCGCGAGCGGCTCGATCGCGGCAGCGAGCCGAGCCTCATCGTCTGTCCGACCTCCGTCACCCACACGTGGATCGGCGAAGCGGCGCGCTTCACGCCGAAGCTGAAGACGATTTTGCTGTCGGCCGGCGCGGGCCGGGAAGCGGTCTATAAAAACGCCGACAATTACGATCTGCTCGTCACTTCCTACGCGCTGGCGCGCCGCGATGAAGACGCGTTGAAGCAATTGAGATTCCGCACCGTCGTGCTCGACGAAGCGCAGCAGATCAAGAATCCTCAGGCTAAAATATCGCAGCTCATCAAGACGCTGGATGCCGGCCAGCGCCTGGCCCTAACCGGCACGCCGATCGAGAACTCCATCGTCGACCTGTGGTCGATCATGGACTTCGTCATGCCCGATCTGCTCGGCAATGAGGCGCAGTTCCGCAACAATTTCGAGACGCCGATCATGCGCGACGGCGACGTCGAGCGCCAGCAGCGGCTCGCCAAGCGCGTGCAGCCGTTCATGATCCGCCGCTTGAAGACGCAGGTGGCGAAAGATCTGCCGTCGCGCACCGAGCAGACGATCGAGTGCGACATGACCGACTCGCAGCGCGAAGCGTACAAGGAAGTCGTCAAGCGCGCGCGGCGCGAGATACTCCAAGAGGTCGACGAGCACGGCATCGGCCGCGCCCAACTCTCGATCCTGGCCGCGCTCACCAAGCTGCGCCAGATCTGCTGCCACCCGGGCCTTGTCAACGACCGCTGGCGCGAAGACGAGCAGGCGTCCGGGAAATTCCTCGCCTTTTTGGAGCTGGTCGATTCCATCGTCGAATCGGGCCATCGCGTGCTGGTTTTCTCGTCCTTTACCGAAATGCTCGGCATCATCCGCGAAGCATTCGACGCGCGCAGCCGCGGCTACGCGTACCTCGACGGCTCGACGAAGAATCGCAACAAAGTGCTGGAGGATTTTAAGCGCGAGGACGGCCCGCCGGTGTTTCTCATGAGTTTGAAAGCGGGCGGCGTCGGCTTGACGGTAACCGAAGCGGACTACGTTGTGCTGTACGACCCGTGGTGGAATCCGGCCATCGAGCGCCAGGCCATCGACCGCACCCACCGCATAGGGCAGACGAAGCCCGTGACGGCATACCGGCTGGTCACGTCGGATTCCGTCGAGCAAAAGATCCAAGCATTGCAGAGCCGCAAGCAATCGCTCGCCGATTCCGTCATCTCGACCGACGCGTCGTTTGCCAAGAGCCTGACGCGCGAAGACCTCGACCAGCTGTTCGCGTAGGCGCGCGGGCGCTGCCATGCGCGAACGCGAGTTTCGCGACCTGCTCAGCCTCGCCATGGATGGCATCGCAGCGTGGGAATCGCGCTGGCCGGCGTTCGACGCCGACGCCGGTTTGGACGTCCCGCCCGCCTTAGCGCGCGCGGCGCTTGCCGAGCTGATCGATCGGCTGCACGATAACTATCCGTTCTTTCATCCCGATTACGCCGGGCAGATGCTCAAGCCGCCGCATCCCGTCGCGATGGCGGCGTACCTTGCGGCGATGCGCATCAATCCCAACAATCATGCGCTCGACGGCGGACCTGCAACCGCCGCGCTCGAGCGCGAGGCCGTTGCGCAGATCGCGGCGATGTTCGGCTACGGTGCCGGCCATCTCGCCCACCTGACGGCGTCGGGCACGATCGCGAACCTCGAAGCCTTGTGGGTTTCGGCGAAGCGCCAGCCGGGGAGAGCCGTGGTGGTTTCGAGCGAAGCGCACTACACCCACGTGCGGATGTGCGCGCTGCTCGGCGTGCCGACGATCGTGTTGCCAGTCGAGCACGCCGGACGCCTGGATCTCGATGCTTTGCGCGCCTTGCCGGACAGTGCGAACGTCGGCACCGTGGTGGCGACGCCCGGAACGACCGCGGCGGGGGCAATCGATCGGATCGATGCGATTGTGGAGATCGCGCGCAAGCGCCGCTGGCGGGTGCATGCCGATGCGGCGTACGGCGGCTTCTTTTCGATCATCGCCGGCGAGGCGGACGCACGCCTGGACTCAGGCCCCTGGCAGGCGCTTGCGGCATGCGATTCGATCGTGGTGGATCCGCACAAGCACGGTTTGCAGCCGTACGGCTGCGGCTGCGTGCTGTTCAAAGACGCGAGCGTCGCCGAGTTGTACGCGCACGACAGCCCGTATACGTACTATTCGCAACGCTCGTCTCAAGACGACCGCTACCCGCAGGCAGCGGCGGTGCATTTGGGCGAGATCAGCCTCGAATGTTCGCGGCCCGGCGCCGCCGCCGCCGCGCTGTGGACGACGCTGCGCTGCTTGCCGCTGCGTCCATCCGGGCTTGGTGCGATTTTATTGCGCTGCCGTCAAGCCGCCCTGGCCGTATTCGATCGCGCGCGAGCGGGCAAAATCCTGATGCCGGTCGTCGAGCCGCAGCTCGACATCGTCGGCTTGGCGCCCGCCGCGGCGCGCGAACCTGCCGCCGCATCCGCCGTTTCGCGGCGCACCGAATCGATCTTCGCCGCCGGCGCGAGCGATTCGCGCGAGCCGCTGTACGTTGCGAAATGGCGCGTGCCGCAAGCGTTCGGGCGGCTCGCGCTGCCCAACATCATATGGGATGAACCGGAGTGCACGGTGCTGCGCTGCGTGTTCATGAAACCCGAACACGCGGAGCGGGCAGAACGGATCGTCGAGCGCTTGGAGGAACAGGCGTTGCGACTGTGACGCGCATCTCAGTTAAGGGGTGCTGAAACGCCCACCCGGCGGTCCGCGTCATACTGGCATGGAACACCGCTGCTCGTTCTGCATGGCGGATAACAGAAATTCGAAGCTGCTGGCGACGCTTGACGGATCGCCCGGCCTGCGGATCTGCGCCGGCTGCTATTTTATCGCGATCGACTTAGGGTATGCGGTCGTCTACGTGGATGAGGACGCCAAGACGGGCCTTCCCGAAAACCTGATCCTCTAACGCTTCTCCAGCGGCACCCAGGGCAAATCGATCAGCCCGGTATACTTGACCTGCGGGCGGATCAGCCGGTTGTCGCTCATCTGCTCCAAGACGTGCGCCGTCCAACCGGCCATCCGGCTACAGGCGAACATGCACGTGAATGTATCCGGCTGGATGCCCAGCGCGTACAGCGTGGGCGCGGAATAGAATTCGACGTTGGCGTACAGCCGCCGCCCCGGCTTTTTTTCGTTGAGGACCTTCACCGCGACGTCTTCGAGGGTGCGCGCCAGGTCGTGCCACTGCGGCTGCCCGGAGCTGTTGCCCAACGCTTTGGCCATGCCTTCGAGCGGCTCGGCGCGCGGATCGCGAACCTTGTATTCGCGGTGACCGATGCCCATCACGCGGCCGCCGCGATCGATGAGGTCGCGAACGTACGGCTCCGCCCGATCGGGCGTGCCGATCGTCAACAGCGTCTGCATGACCTTGCCCGGCGCGCCGCCATGCAGGTCGCCCTGCAGCGTTGCGACCGCGCTCGTGACTGCGGCGTAGATGTCGGCCCACGTGCTGGCGGTGACGCGCGCCGCGAAGGTTGATGCGTTGAAGCCGTGATCGGCGAGCAGCACGAAATACGCGTCCAGCGCTTTGGCCGCCGTCTCGGACGGCGCTTCGCCGTTCTTCATATAAAGAAAGTTTGCCGCGTGGCCCAGATCGGTTCGCGGTTCGATAGGTTCGAGACCGCGCCGGATGCGATCCCACGCGGCGACCGCCGTCGCGCACACGGACGCGAGCCGGACGGCGGCGGAAACATCCGAAACGTGCGTGCCATCCGGCCGTACCGGCAGATACAGCGATATCGCCGATATGGCGGTGCGCAACACGTCCATCGGCCACGCATCGCGCGGGCAGGCGCGCAGCAGGTCGATTTCGGAGGCCGGCAGCGCGCGCTGTTCCGCCATGCAGCGCCGCAGGTCCGCGAGCTCGGCGCGGTTGGGAAGCCGGCCGTGCCATAACAAAAACGCGACCTCTTCGAAGGACGCGTTCGCCGCAAGATCGGCGATGTCGAATCCGCGGTAGCTGAGCCGTCCCTCCTCTCCGGCGACTCGGCTGATGCCAGTCGAACCAACCGTCACGCCTTCGAGACCCGGGTTTACGGTTACGCCGGCCGTTTTTGCGATGTCGTTATCCTCTGTGGGTGCCCTAAAGACAGCGTTTCTCGGGAATCGCGCCATGCATTCGGCCCGGCCGGGGAGTATCCCTCACCGTGCGGCGCTCCGTCTTGTTCCTCTATTCTGAAACCGGCGGCGGCCACCGAACGGCGGCGCAGGCGATCGATGCGGCGTTGCGGCGCCTGGCAGCTGCGAGCGCCGAGTCCGTTCGGACGCGATTGGTCGACGCGGTTGCGGCCTGCGGCGAGTTTCCCCTGCGGGCGAGCATTCTCTCATACGGCACGCTTTTGAACGTCCGTCCGAGCCCGTACGCCGCGATCTATCATCTTTCGGACGGCCGGAAGCGCTACCGCGTCTTGGGTGAGCTTGGCAAGCCGTTCATACGGCGCAAATTTCGGCGCCTGCTCGAGGAGAGCAAGCCGGATATGGTCGTCTCGGTGCATCCTTTGCTCAATGTTTTGGCGCGCGAAACACTCGACGCCCTGAAATCAGACGCGCGCCTCGTTACCGTGATCACCGACCTCGTGACGATTCATCACAGTTGGACGGCGGCCGGCGTCGCGGATCATTACGTCGTCGCGTCGCCGGAGGCGTTCGACGTGTGCCTCGAACGAGCTATCCCCGTCGCGCGCGTGCACGATTTTGGCCTGCCGATACGGGATGGCTTCGCGCCGACGGTCGGTGCGCGGTCCAAACTCAAGGCGGCGCTCGGTTTGGATCCCGACGCCTCGACGCTCCTGGTGATGGCCGGCGCCGAGGGCCAAGGCCGCATTCCGCGGCTGCTGCCCGAGCTCGCTCCGATGCTCAAAGCCCTTTCGATTGAGGTAGTCGTCATTGCCGGAAAAAACGCGCGCCTGCGGCGCAATCTCTTGAAGACGAGCGCCACGCTCGGAACGCGCGCAAAAATTCTGGGGTTCGTGGAAAACGTCGCCGACTACATGCGCGCGGCCGATGCGCTGTTGACCAAAGCCGGCCCCGGCACGATTGCCGAAGCGGCCGCATGCGGCTTGCCGTTGATCGTGAGCGATTTTGTGGCCGGTCAAGAAGCGGGCAATCTCGAGTATGTGGCGAGGCGCGGATCGGGAGTCGTCGCGCTCGATGCGCCGTCGCTGACAGCGGTCTTAACCCGGCTGTTCGGCGGGGATGGCTCGGAACTCGCGCGCTTGCGGCGCGGCGCGCTCGAGAGCGCGCGGCCGAACGCCGCGCTAGACGTAGCGGAATTCCTCTTAGCCCGGATTGACCAGATGAGGGCGTAACTCCGCTGCTCATCGGCAGTGGATTTATTATAATAGATATGAAGATTTGCGCTCAGCAGTTTCGCGGCGCCATCGCTCTGATGCGGGCCTCCTCGCGTATCGCGAACTCGATGAAGCACTTGGACTGACGCCAGCGGCCGCGCCGGCCTCGCCGGCTAGGGTTTGCGCTGGTGGATTACGAGTTGGTTCCCCTCGGAATCCTCGCCGATGGCCGTGAAGCACATCCGGTTATCCATGGGGTCGCCGATCGTGACGCCGCGGGAGCGAAGCTCGGCGACCGCCTCGCGCGCGTCGGCGACCGCGAACATGATTCCGTGTCCGCGCTCCCAAGGCCAGTTCGCCTCGGCGGGGTTCCACAGCTCGAACGTCGAGCCGTCGGGGAGTTCGAACTCGGCTCCGTTCTCGCCGATCGTTGGCGCCAGCGGCAACTGCAGCACGTCGCGGTAGAACGCGATCGCGCGCGAGAGATCTTTGACCATATACGTGTGAACGTCGATACCGGTGATGTTCATGCGGCGCGGATTCGACGACCGCTTTGCAAATCCGGCAAGTCGGCCAGATCGCCTACGCGAGCTTCACATCGTGCCGAATCGGCGGCCCGGCTTGCGAGCGCCCGGAACAACGACGGAATCGCTCCGTAGTGGCTCGAAAAAGGACGATCATATGGGGAATGCCGGCTTAGCAATGTAACGCGCGAGCGGCGTTCGCGCCGCCAGAAGCAGATTCGCTGTTACAATATTTTTTTGCGGAGGCCCTTGACGCCGCCGCAAAACACCAGCGCCGCTGCGCCGACGATGCCGGCGTCATTTCCCAAGTGCGCAGACACGATGCGCGTGGTGCGGGGCGGCACCATTTTCACGCGCGCCTCGACGAGCCGCGTCAGCGGCCGGGCGAGCAGCTTTGGCGAGGTTTGGCCGACGCCGCCGCCGAGCGCGATGGTGTGCGGGTTCGTGAAATCGATGATATTCGCAACGCCGATCGCCATGTCTGCCAAAAAAGCAGTCCATGCTGCTTTCGCATGCGGGTCGCCGCGCCGGGCCGCCTCGCTCACGATTTTCGACTTCCAATTCCGTTGCGAAACGCCGCGCAGCAGCGTGCTGCGCGGAAAGGCTCTCTGCAGCGCCCGCGCGTGCCGAAAGAGCCCGCGCGAAGATGCCTGTGCTTCGAAACAGCCGATGTTGCCGCACGTGCATCGCCAACCGGTGTCGGGGCGAATGGTATGATGGCCGACCTCGCCGGCGCCCAGCTTGTTGCCCAGCACCAGACGTTTCCCGGCGATCAGCCCGCCGCCGATCCCCGTGCCGATGGTGATCAGGGCAAAATCGGTCGTGCCGGCCCCGACCCCATGCAGGTATTCGCCGAGCGCAGCGCAGCGCGCATCGTTGAGGATCTCGACGCTACGACCGAGGCGCTCCTTTAGTTTAGCGCGCAGCGGCACGTCCGACCAGCGGAAATTGTTCGAGAAGCGCACGACGCCGGTGTTCTCGACGATATTGCCCGGGCAGCCGAGGCCGATGCCCGCGATCTTCTTTTTCTTGAGCTTGCGCAGCACGAACGCGACTGCGACTTCGATTTCGCCGACGACGTGTTCCACCGAGCGAGAGGTCAGCTCGCGTTTGATGCGGTGCTTGATCTTGCCGCGTTTGTCTACGGCTGCGGCGGCGACGTGCGTGCCGCCGAGGTCGATGCCGATGGCGTGCTTCAAGACTTCGCCGGCGGCCTCACAAAGAGCGAAATCAGCACGAGCAAGCCGCCGGCAGCCATGAGCGCAAGCGCGGCGTCGTATGCCGTATGGATGTTTGCGCAGCCGGTGGACGAGCGCGGATCGAAGACCCGAACGATTTGTCCGACGGCCGTCTGGCACAGCTGCCAGTTGGACGACGTCTTGGAGTAGACGACGAATCCCGCGATGGCGACGAGCAGCCCGACGACGATCAAAATTTGTTGGAGGCGGCTCACCTTTTTCTCCTACGTGCCCAGGACAGGGCTCGAACCTGCACCGGTGTTACCCGACTAGCCCCTCAAACTAGCGCGTCTGCCAATTCCGCCACCTGGGCGCGTTGCGAGCTTCGCTTGCAAACGACGGCGACCTTCGGTCGCGCGCTGCAATATTTGTTATTTGACGTTCGGGTCCAGGGCGTCGCGCAAGCCGTCGCCCATAAAATTGATGGCGAGCACCGTCACGAAGATGCACAGCCCGGGATACACGGCATCCCACCAGGCGATGGCGATCGTATCCTGCGCGTTGGCGAGCATGCTGCCCCACGACGCCATCGGCGGCTGGATGCCGAATCCCAAGAACGACAGCACCGATTCGAGGATGATGACGTTGGCGACGTCGAGCGTCGCTTGCACCACGATCGGCGCGACGGAATTCGGCAGCAAATGCCGCACGATGATGCGCGGATCCGTGCCGCCGATCGCGCGCGCGGCTTCGGCGAACTCTTTTTCGCGCAAGCTCAAAAACGCGCCGCGCACGAGGCGCGCGACGGCAGGCCACGAGAGCAGCGCGATAATGATGACGATGGAGTCGAAATTGAGCGCCGCTTTCGTCGATGACGCCGCCACGATGCCGGTCAAGACGAGCAGCAGCGGCAGCAGCGGAATCGAAAGAAAGACATCGGTCACCCGCATCAGCAGAAAGTCCGTCCAGCCGCCGTAGTACCCGGCGATCGCGCCGAGGATCGTGCCGATGATGACTTCGATGACGACGACCGTCACCGCCAGCGAGATGGAGATGCGTGCGCCGAACATGAGGCGCGTGAGCAGATCGCGCCCTACGTCGTCCGTACCGAGCCGGTGGCCGAACTGACCGGGCGCGAGCGGACTGCCGGCCCAGTTGGAGTCGATCGAGTTGGGGTCCCAATGGCTCAGCAGCGGCGCGAAGATCGCGATGAGAATGATGGCGAACAGCACGGCGGTCGAGGTGAGCGCGAGGCGGTGCCGGGCAAATTTCTTCCAGGCGAGGTGCCGTTCGCGCGAAAATTCCTCGAGCGGTGCCTCGACGAGCGGCTCGATCTCGGGCGCCGGAAACGTGCGCGGTGCTATCGCCATGTGTGCGATTCCCCTAATCGTACCGGATGCGCGGGTCGAGCCAGCCGTACGCCAGATCCGCGAGCAAATTGAACATCACCACCAGCACGGCAAGGACCACGAGATAGCCCTGCAGCAGCGGAAAATCTTGCTGGTTCAGCGCGGTGATGAACAGCCGCCCCATGCCTGGATAGGCGAAGATGGTTTCGGTGACGACCGCGCCGCCCACCAAGCTCGGCATGGTCAGCGCGACGATCGTCACGACGGGCATCAACGCGTTCTTCAAACCGTGCTTGAGAATGATGTTGCCGAAGGACAGCCCCTTCGCCGCCGCGGTCCGCATGTAATCGGTGTGCAGCACCTCCTGCATCGAAGCACGCGTGAAGCGCGAAAAGGTCGCGACCTGGAGCAGCGACAGCACGATGACCGGCATGACGAGGTGGCGCACTTGATCGACGAATCCGCCGCCTTCGGTCGAGGTAAGGCCGGCCGACGGCAGCGAGAAGTCAAACCGATACCCAAACGCCTGCAAATGGATGCCGCCCACCGCCAGCCAGAACTGCATGAGGATGGCGAACCAGAAGACAGGCATGGATTGGCCGAAAAAGGCAAGCGTGGTGACGAAATAATCGACCGGTGAATATGGTTTCACCGCGGCGATGATGCCGAACGCAAGCCCGACGACCAGCGCCAAAACGAGCGCCGACACGGTCAGCTTGAGCGTCGCCGAAAGCCGGCTGAACATTGCGGTGGTTACCGGCTCCGACTGGCTGTTGGACCAGCCCCAGTCGCCGCTCACGTAATGCGAAACCCAGCGCCAGTACTGCACCGGCTTCGGCTGGTCCAGGCCGAAGTTGTGTTCCAGCCGCTTGATATCGGCGGCCGTGATGTGCGGATTTTGCAGGTAGGGGGCGAGCGGTCCGCCCGGCATCTTTTCTAAAATGGCGAAGATCACGATGCTGATGATGATCATCAGCGGTATCGCTTGCAGCGTGCGCCGGATCGCGTAGATCAGCATCGTTGGCGTGCTCTCCTGATGAAAGAGAGAACCGGCTTTGGGTTTGCGAGGCGCGCATCCTTCGCCGCCGCTCGCCGTGCATGAAATTCGCCTGAAATGCCGCGCGGCCCTGGATGACCAAAGCCGCGCGGCGCGTCTTTGCGCGTTGTCCGCCGGTTAGTCGGCGACGGCGACCTTCTTCGCCTTCGACGGTTTTGCCGTCTGAACGGTGAGCTTGAGAATGCCGTGCTCGTAGGTCGCGCTCACACGGTCGGCATCGATGTCTTCAGGAAAGGCGATCGTCCGCTGGAACGAACCGCGACGCATTTCACGATAGAAGTACCGGTTGGTCTTGTCTTCCTCCGATGTCTCCGCTTCGTGCTTTGCCGAGATCGTCAGACGGTTGTCGGCGATTTCGATGTCGAAGTCTTCCTTCTTCAAGCCGGGTACGGCGCACTCGACGTGGTACGTGCCGTCTTTCTCGTACAGATCGATGGCGGGCGACCACGTCGGCGACTCGCCGCCGGCGCCGAGCGGCGCCAGCGCCGAATCGAACACCGAGTTCATCGTCCGGCGCAGCGTGGCCATTTCGGTGAACGGATCCCATGCGTTCTCGAAGAGCGGATTCAAATACTCAGACGTCGGCTTAATGCCGTTGCGGATCACTCGAGTTGGCAGTTTCATTTTCTTAATTCTCCTTTTGCAAAAGAAGTTGAGTGTGAGGTGCCGTAACGCGCCGTGCTCGCGGCGTGCCGGTGCCCCATCATGTCCTGAACTTGTTCGAGGCTCGCGCCTGCCACGAAGGCCGCCGTGGCCGCACCGGCCCGCAGGCGCTGCATCGTAAGCTCGCTGTTCCCGGCGTACGAGCGAAACAGGCGATGCGCCGCCGCGTACGACAGCTGTCGCCCGCCGTTTGCGACGAAAACCAAATTCGTCTTCGTCGAGCGGCGCTCGTGCAGATATTCCTGCAGCGCCCGCTTGGTAGCCGCCGTCAGCCTGACAGCCCGCGCACGGTCGCCGTCGTTGATCGCGATCGTACCCGCTCGCAGATCCACATCCGACAGCTCCAGGCGCAGCGCTTCGCCGACGCGCAACCCGCAGTCCCACAACAACCGCACGAGCGCGCGGTCGCGCGGCCGGTCGATGCGCTCGAAGAGGCGCTCGATCTGCCGGCCGTGCAGCGCGCGCGGCGCCGGCTGCACCGCACGGCGCCCGCTCACGCTGGCGAGCGGATTCGCGGCGAGCGCGCCGTTGGCCACAAGGTACGCGCAGAAGCAGCGCAAGGTTGACAAGTGCCGGTTCCATGAGCGCTGCGCGATGTCGAGGCGCGCCAGGTGCTCGCGTACGACCTGGTCCAGCGGGCGCCGGCCGGCGCGTCGCTTGGCCGCCTTCGCCAGGGCCGCAAGGTCGGCGCGGTAATTCCGGATCGTCGCCTCCGCACGCCCGGCGCGCCGGATCGCCCCCAAAAAGCCTTCGATAGCGACCGGCAGCCCCGCGGGTGCTCGGCGTCCCGCCCGTACATCCGTCACACGCTGAGTATAACGGAGGCTGCTCTAAAAAGTCAATATAATATTAGATATATTGACCTCAATATAATCTCACTCCTCACAAGCAAAAGACGGCGGGCTCTTTCGCCGCCGCCTGATTTCCCAACCAACCGGCCGGAATTAGTGCCCGCGGTCCGACTCGATGGCGAGGTTGATTTGGTTTTCGCCCTGCTGCATCTCGCCGATGGCTTTGACACGGTAGCCGCCGTAGTCATGCCGGTCCTGCTCGAGCATGCCGATGTCGTTGCCCAGCACGCCGGCCATGCGCTGCAAATTCGCATCGCTGCCGTTCGCCCAGCGGACGCCGGGCGAAACCGCGCCGTTTTGGACGTAGGCCGGGGACGGCGTCGGCACATACTCGTGACCCCGATCGAATCCAAGGGCGGTGATAATGTCCGCGCGCGCCGCCTGCAGCTCGGTGATCGCTTGGATGCGGTGGCCGTTGTAATCGTGCTGATCGCGTTGCAGGTTATCGATGATCCGTTCGAGATTCCGGCGCACGCGCCATAGATTTGCGTCGCTGTAGCGATTGTACCGGTTATACGGATACGCGTTCGCCGTTGCCGCCGACGCAGGGTACGCCCCGGGATACGGCAGCGCAGGGCCGGTGATCACGGGCGGTTGAACGACCGGCGGATAAAACGTGAACAACGGGGCGGCCGCCGCCGCGCCGGCGACGCTGAGGACGAGCGCCGCCGCCGTCGCGCAAATCGTCAAGAATCGAATCATACTAGCTCCTTCATGTGCGTCCCGGTAGGCTTTCGACCGGCCAACGAAGACCGTGCTCCGATGGTACACGATGCGGGCGCTTTGGTGTTGAAGATGCGATTTGACGACGTTAAGGAATGGATGAAAGACGTTTAGCGCGCTAGCCGGCCCGGTTCAGTTGCCGGAGGACGTACGGCAGGATGCCGTCGTGCCGGTAGTATTCGGCCTCATCCGGCGTGTCGATCCGAGCGCGGGCGATAAATTCGCGTTGCCCACCATCCCGGCGGCGAGCCGTCACGCGTACGTTCGCCCCCGGCGTCACACCGGCGGCGATGCCGTTGATCGCGAACTCCTCTTCGCCGGTCAAGCCGAGGCTTTCGGCGTTCTCGTCGACTGGGAACTGCAGCGGCAGTATGCCCATCCCGATGAGGTTGCTGCGATGGATGCGCTCGAAGCTCTCGGCGATCACCGCGCGGACGCCGAGCAGCCGCGGACCTTTGGCCGCCCAATCGCGCGAGGACCCGGAGCCGTATTCTTTTCCGGCGATCACGATCAGCGGAACGCCTTCCTTCTGATAGCGCATCGCCGCTTCGAAGATCGTGGCAACCTCGCCGTCCGGCAGATGGCGCGTAAATCCGCCCTCCGTGCCGGGCGTCAGGAAATTGCGCAGCCGCACGTTCGCAAAGGTGCCGCGGATCATCACCTCGTCGTGGCCGCGCCGGGCGCCGTACGAGTTGAAATCTTTCGGCTCGACGCCGCGCGCGATGAGGTACTCTCCAGCCGGGCTATTTTTGGGAATGTTCCCCGCCGGCGAGATGTGATCGGTCGTCACGCTGTCGCCCAGCAGCGCGAGCGCGCGCGCGCCGCTGATGTCCGCCAGCGGCTTTGGCGTTGCGGCGATGTTTTCGAGAAACGGCGGGCGCTTGACGTACGTCGATTCGCGCTCCCAAACGAAGCGGTCGGTCTGCGGCACTTCGAGCTCCCGCCAGCGCTGGTCTCCGCCGAACGCGTCGGCGTACCGGCGCCGGAACATGCTTTCGGCGACGCATTCGGCGATGACGCGATCGATCTCCGTAGCCGACGGCCAGACGTCGCGCAGGAATACCGGGTCGCCCGATCTGCCCGTGCCGAGCGCTTCCGTCAGAGGATCGAAATCCATCGTGCCGGCCAGCGCGTAGGCGACGACCAGCGGCGGCGACGCGAGATAGTTTGCCCGCACCTGCGGGTGAATCCGGCCCTCGAAATTGCGGTTGCCGGACAGCACCGAGCAAACGACGAGATCATTTTCGGTGACCGCCTGCGCGATGGGATCGGGCAGCGGTCCGCTGTTGCCGATGCACGTGGTGCAGCCGTAGCCGACGAGAAAAAAACCCAGTCTTTCCAAATACTGCGTGAGGCCGGCCTTGTCGAGGTAGTCCGTGACGACTTTCGAGCCGGGCGCCAGACTCGTTTTTACCCAGGGCTTCGATTGCAGCCCCAGCTCGACGGCCTTTTTCGCGAGCAAACCGGCGCCGATCATCACCGACGGGTTCGAGGTATTCGTGCAGCTCGTGATGGCGGCGATGACGACCGAGCCGTCGCGCACCTCCGAGGTTGCGCCGTGCTCTGCCGCCCAGGTCGCGACGCGCCGGGCCGGCTGCCCGGCGGACGCTTTTTCGCGCAGGCCGGCTTCGGTGACGCCGCCCCCCTCGCTCTCCATGCTGGCGGCGGCGAGCGCGGCCGCTTTCGTCTCTTGCCGGCCGCCGGCGAGCTGTTCGAACGCCGTGCAGAACGCTTCCTTAGCGGTGCGCAGCGGGATGCGATCCTGCGGGCGCCGCGGGCCGGCCAAGCTTGGTTCGACCGATTCGAGATCGAGTTCGAGCGTATCGGTGAAGAGCGGATCGGGCGACGCGTCGCTGCGGAACAGGCCCTGCGCGTGCGCGTAGTCGCGCACGAGATCGATCTGCTCCTTGCTGCGCCCGGTGAGGCGCAAGTAGGTGAGCGTTTGTTCGTCGATCGGAAATATCGCGCAGGTCGAGCCGTACTCGGGCGACATGTTGCCGATCGTCGCGCGATCCGCCAGGCCGAGGTGCGTAAGTCCGGGCCCGTAGAATTCGACGAATTTTCCCACCACGCGCTTTTTGCGCAGCATTTCCGCGACCGTGAGCACCAGGTCGGTAGCGGTCGTACCCTGCGGCAGCCGGCCGCGCAATTTGAAGCCGATGACCTCAGGGATGAGCATCGACACAGCTTGACCGAGCATCGCTGCCTCGGCCTCGATCCCGCCCACGCCCCAGCCGAGCACGCCGAGCCCGTTGATCATCGTCGTGTGCGAGTCGGTGCCCACCAGCGTGTCCGGGTACGCGGTGAGCGCGCCGTCGCGCGCTGAGGTGACGACGACACGCGCCAAATATTCGAGGTTGACTTGATGAACGATGCCGGTGTCGGGCGGCAGCACGCGAAAACGCTGCAGCGCTTTTTGCCCCCATTTGAGCAGCGCGTAGCGTTCGCGATTGCGCGCGAATTCCAGATCGGCGTTGATTTGAAAGGCCTCGCGCGTGCCGAACGCATCGGCTTGCACGGAGTGATCGATGATGAGCTCAACGTCTTGGAGCGGGTTGATGCGGTTCGGGTCGCCGCCGATCTCGGCGATGGCGTCGCGCATGGCGGCCAAGTCGACCACGCACGGCACGCCCGTGAAGTCCTGGAGCAGCACGCGGGCCGGTCGAAACGCGATCTCCCGCTCCGACGGTTTTTTGGGATCCCACGACGCGAGGGCCCTGACGTGCTCTTTGGTGACCGAGCGGCCGTCTTCGTGACGCAAGAGGTTCTCGACGAGAATTTTGAGCGAGTACGGCAGCCGATCCGCGTGGCCGACACCGGCGTCTTCGAGCGCTCCCAGCCGGAAATACGCGTACCGCTTGCCGCCGCTGTCAAGCGTTGCTTGGCTTTTGAATGAGTCGAGCTTTTCCGCCACGCCGATGCCTTCCGAAATCTGGGCTCTGGAAGACGAGGGCTTCGTTGCGCTCCGGCGGTCAGCCTAGCGGGAAGCGGCGGCGTACGGCATCGATGTGCGTGTCGCGAGTACACGGCCGCCCGAAGCGGATGCGGTCGAAGCGTGCAAATGGTCGCTCGAGCGCATCGAGTTCGTCAACTGCAACCTGGAGCGCTCGGCGCCACTCGGGCGCGTCTGGCTCCGGCTCGGCGCAGAGCCGGTCGATATCGCGCAGCAGCCGCGCTTTGCGGGCGATGGACTCAGGCGAAACGAGCTTCAGGCAAATGCCGTACGTGCCGGCGACGTATTCTTGCCAGTCGCGGTCGAGATCTTCGGCCGTGCACGGCACACCCTGAGCGATGGATCCGGCGCGCATTCGTTGCGCAAATGCGGCATGCACGGCCTCGGGATCGCCGGTCTCATCCAGCAGGGCAAACAGATCCCAGGGAAACATCTCCGTGCCGTCCGCCAGCACGTAGCTGGGGCCCGGCACGCGGCGCCGGCCGATGAGCGAGCGCGCGTCGACCAAGCTGCGCTTGCCGGCCGCGCAGATTTCTGCGAGCGTCGCATAGTTTGCCCTGACATAGGCCAGATCGTCAGGCTCCGTGACGCGATCGAGCGTCGCCATGGAGGGATTGTATCACATCAACATTTCGGTTAACATCGAAGTATGTTCGTAGAGCCCAACATCGCGGCGGTGGCCGCACTCGTCGGCGAGCCAAGGCGCGCGGCGATGCTCGACGCACTGGCGGGCGGGGCAGCGCTCGCGGCGGGCGAGCTTGCGGCCCGCGCCGGCGTGCGCCCGCAAACCGCCAGCGCGCACCTCGCGAGGCTCGTCAACGGCGGGCTCGTGAACGTCGAGCGCGCGGGGCGGCGGCGCATGTACCGGCTAAGCGGACCCCTGGCGGCGAGGCTGCTTGAGTTGCTTTCGTTGATCGCACCGCGCTCGCCAGTGAGCTCGCTGCGCCACGCCGAGGCCGCGAAAACGCTGCGCGCCGCCCGTACCTGCTACGATCACCTCGCCGGTCGGCTCGGCGTCGCCCTCACCGAAGCGTTCGTTAAGCAACGCTGGCTGCTGCCGTGCGGCCGAGATTTCCGGCTGACGCGCAACGGAGAGAGAGTTTTATCGGCGATCGGCGTCGACGTCGCCGGCGCGCGCGCGGCGCGCCGCGCGTTTGCGAGAAAATGTCTCGATTGGAGCGAACGGCGCCATCATCTCGCGGGAGCGTTGGGCGCCTCATTGGCGCGGCGGCTCATCGACCTCAACTGGATCGCGCGGGCTCGCGAGCATCGCGGCGTGCGTCTCACCCCGGCAGGGCGCGCGGCTTTCGCCGAGCGGTTCCACGTGCCGTCGGCATGGGATCGAGACGTGTAACCCGCACACGCCGAGCAAAGCGCGGCCGGCGTCACTCGCCCTGCGCCGTCGTGTAACCCGGTTGGCCGTCGAAGGTGTAAAGGTTTTCGGTCTTGATCGAATCCAGTCCGGCGCCGGCAGCGCGCGACAGCAGCGACGCGATCTGCTCGTGCGTCACCGGCTTGCCTTCGCTTGCATTCAGGATCCGGCAGCGCCAATGATCGCCGAGAAAGGTCTCCGGAAAACCTTGCGGCCAGACCTGCGTGCCGCGCGCGGTGATCATGTGGAGTGCGAGGCCATCGCCGACGGCGGGCTTCAGCGCAGCGGCAAGCTGCTCGGGCGAGCCCGCCGACCAATCCAGGTACAGGTCCACGCCGACGAGCGCTTTTGCGGCCGGCGCCGTCGCGAGAGGTGGTCTTGCATTCGGCTCGGGCGTCGGCTTGTAGCTGACCGCTTTCAGCGCTCTTGGTTTTTGCCCGAGCCGGGCGACGACCGCCGCGGCGAATCCCTGCGTGCCGACTTTCTCTTTGCTGACGCGCGGGTCGTAGATGTCGTAGGTGTGCACGCCGTCTTCGATCGCGCGCAGCCACGCGTTGTGCACGCGCTCGGCCACGCCGGTCTGACCGACGTGCACGAGCATCATCACCGCGCCGAGCAGCAACCCGGAGGGGTTCGCTAGATCTTGGCCGGCGCGGCGCGGCGCCGAGCCGTGAATCGCCTCGAACATCGCCGCCTGCATACCGATATTCGCCGAGCCTGCGAGACCGACCGAGCCGGCAATCTGCGCGGCGACGTCGGACAGGATGTCGCCGTACAGATTTTCCAGCACGATGACGTCGAATGCTTCGGGCGTATCGGCCAGCTTCGCGGCGCCGATGTCGACGATCCAATGCTCCTTTTCGATGTCCGGATACTGGGCGCCGACCTCGTCAAAGACCTTGTGGAACAGGCCGTCGGTCATTTTAAGGATGTTGTCTTTGGTGAAACAGGTGACTTTTTTTCGGTTGTTGCGCACCGCGTGATCGAAGGCGTAGCGGATGATGCGTTCGGAGCCCGACCGCGAGATCAGCTTGAGACATTGCGTGACGTCGGCGGTCTGCCGGTACTCGATGCCGCCGTAGACGTCCTCTTCGTTTTCCCGGACGATGACCACGTCCATGACCGGATGCTTGGTCTCGACGAACGGATGGTACGAAACGCACGGCCGGACGTTCGCGTACAGCCCCAGCACCTTGCGCGTCGTCACGTTGAGGCTCTTGAAGCCGCCGCCCTGCGGCGTCGTGATCGGCGCTTTGAGAAAGACGTTCGTGCGCCGCAGAGATTCCCAGGCGCTCGGCTCGATGCCGGCCGAAATGCCGCGCAGGTACACCTTTTCGCCGATTTCGATGACCTCGATATCGAGCTCGGCGCCGGCCGCCTGCACGACGTTGAGGGTCGCCGTCATGATCTCGGGTCCGATGCCGTCGCCGTAAGCAACCGTGATCGCGGTCTTGGAAGCCATGAACGTTCGACGTTTCAAGAGGTCGTCAAAAAACCCCCTGCGAACGACACGCGCGCGATGACAAAGGTAGCGTCGACGAATATTTTCGGCGACACGAACAAAGTGGCCGCGCGCTACGAGCAGATCCGGCAGCTCACTGCAGCCGTCGATTGGTTTCGCAATCAGGCCGTCGAACCGGACGCGCTGACGATTTGGGCGGTCACACCGGAACGCAAGCTCCGCCCACCGCGAGCCGGCGACAACCGCCGGACGGACCTCGCGTGGATATTGTCCGTCGATCTGTCGCGAGCGAAGATTGAAAAGCGCATCGCGGTCGAAGCGCTGCGGCGCGAAGGCGGCTACGTCTACCGATTTACCCCGGAAGGCATTTGACGGCGCCGTGATTGTCGCGATCGGACGCGAGCTCGGCGCCGGCGGCCGCGAGGTCGGCGAGCGCATCGCCGGGCTCATCGGCGCGGAGCTGCTCGACAATCAGATCGTCGATATGGTCGCGCACAAGATCGGCGCTCCGGCCGCGTACGTGGCGGCGCACGACGAGCAACTGGAATCGTTCGCGGATCGGTTGTTCCGTGCGATCACGGCCGCTCAGCCCGAGGCGTACGCCGCCGGCGATGAAGTGCCGGACTGGTCGGAGGACCGGCTCTTTGCGCTCACCGGCGACATCATTCGCGAACGCGCGCGAGAGCGCTCGCTCGTGGTCATCGGCCGCGGGGCACCCGTGCTACTGAAGGATTTTCCGGGCGTGCTGCGGCTGTTCGTTGTCGCCGAGGATGAGGCACGCGTCAAGCGCCTGGAGTTGCGCCTCGGCTGCACGCGCGAAGCGGCCATCAAGCAGATGAAAGCGTCGGATCAGCGTCGCGCCGCCTACATGAAGCAGCACTTCGGTGTGGATTGGCGCGATCCGCACGGCTATGACCTCGTCGTCAACAGCGGTGCGCTGGGCATTGAAGGGGCAGCCCGAGTTGCGGCCGAGTGTTTGAAGCCGCTCGAATCGAGCTGACTAGCGTGCCGAGGCGCGCACCGCCTCCAGGGCGGCGCCTTCTCCGATCGCGCACACGGCCGACGACTCCCAGCGGATGCGCTCTTTGTAGAAGCGATTGAACTCCCCCAGGCGCACGGCGTCGAGCATGGCGATCTCGCGCGCCGGCGTGACGAGCTCCTGGTCGAACAGCGTGAGCTCCGCATACCGGCCGGCGTTCAGCGTCGTCCAATCCGCGACCAAGTCGATCTGCGCGGCGAGCGCCTGTTTGCCGCGATCGAATTCCTCGTGGCTGAAACCGCGGCGCGTACCGTCGAGGATGCGGCGCATTTCGCGCACCGCCAAGCCGGCGCGGCCGCGGCCGACCGCGGCCATCGCGCTCATGACGCCGATGTCGGCGTAGAAATCTTGCGTCGCGTAGACGTCGTACGCGAGCCCGAGCTTTTCGCGCAACCCATCCCACAAACGGCTGCCGTCACCGTCACCGATCATCACCTGCGCGAGCTGCGCGCGGATCACCGATTCGTAACCGTCCGGGTACGAAGGCGTCGTGGTTGACACCGCGAGCCAGACCTGCGGCGAATTCGAGCGCCGCACGACCCGCGAGCGCCGGCCTTGCCGGAATGCCGGCTCGAACGACGAAAGCACGGGCCGCCGCGGCATGGCCGCGATCGCCGAGGGCTGCCAGCGCCCGAAGTGGCGCCGCGCCATGTCCAGCATGTCGCGCGCGCCGATCGGGCCGGCCAAGCTGAGCACGGCGTTGTGCGGATGGAAATAGCGGCGATAGTAGCGCCGCACTTGCGCGCGCTTCATTTCGCGGATGCTCGCGCGCGTACCGCCCACATCGCGCCCGAGCGGATGCCTGCCCCACAGCGTGCGGTCGGTCAAAAGCTCGATGCGCTTGCTCGGGTCCTCTTCCCAGTCGCGCAGCTCTTCCAGCACCACCCGTCGTTCTGTCTCAAGATCGTCGGCATCGAACCGGGGACGCTGCGAAACGCTCGCAATGATGTGCAGCGCATCGTCCGCCTTTCGCGCGGGAACGGTGCCCGAGATCGAGATAACCTCTTTGTTGGTCGCCGGATCAAACCGATTCCCGCATTTCTGCATTGCTGCAGCCAGCTCGTGGCGCGAATAATCCTCGGTCGATTTGAACACGAGATGCTCGAGGAAGTGGGCAAGGCCGGGCGCCTTGGTCGGATCGTAGATCGAACCGGCGCGCAAAGCGAGCGCGATGGTGAACGAGCGCTCGTTCGGCATGGGCGTCGCGACAACGCGCAAGCCGTTGCGCAGCGTATGAGCCGTCGGCTTGGGGTGGACTGCGGGGGCGTGCATGGTAGGCGGGCCTTCTAAAAGCGCGTTTGTTCGTAGCGGTCGGCGACCGGCTCGGACTCGAGGTTTTCGACGCGGGTCCCCGGTTTATCCGCGTGGGTGCGGGCTAAAGTCGATCGATTTTTGTTCGCCTGAACGTCCCTGCCGGCGGGAACCTTGACCTAAGGCTGCCCTACCCAGCAAGGCAAGCCGGCGAAGGTCGTAACTACGAAGACTTCACGACCCGAGAGCCGGGCGGCAAGGACCGGCGCCGTCATCCGAGCGCGCAGCTCATTCGTTATTATTATCAATACCAGGCGCGCATCCGGCGGCAATCGAACGTGAGGCCGCGCATGACCGACGACCGCGCGATCCTTGCGAACCTACAGGGTCGCGACCCGAGCGCCTTCGCCGCCGTCTACGATCGATACGCCGGCCTCGTATACGGACTGGCAAAGCGCATATTGCGCGATGACGCGCAGGCGGAAGATGTGACCCAATCGATTTTCGCCGGGCTGTGGGCGAGCCCGCATTCGTTTCGCGGCGGGAATTTCGCGGCGTGGATCGCGCGAGTGGCGCGCAACGCCGCTATCGACGTGCTTCGCTCGGCGGCGGTGCGCACACGCGCGCCGGACTTTCCCGCTCAGTTCGCCTCCCCGGTGGCGCTGGACGACGTCGTACTGGATCGCGCGGAATCACGCGCCGTGATCGGCGCTTTGCAAGCGTTGCCCGACGAGCAGCGCGTGCCGATCGAGGTCGCATACTTTGAAGGCTTGTCATACCGCGAGGTCGCCGATCGGCTCGGCGAGCCGCTCGGGACGATCAAGAGCCGGATTCGAGCCGGACTGCAGCGGATGTGCACCGCGCTCGGTGGCGTGCGGACAGCGTGATGTCGCCGCACGACGACGCGCTGCTCGAACTCGCGTCGCTGCACGGTCTCGGGCTCGTTCCGGCCGGCGAATGCGCGTCGATCAACGAGCACTTGAAGAGTTGCGCCGAGTGCCGCGCAGCGTTTGCCGAGTCCGCAGCGCTGGCCGGCGGGCTCGCACAGTCGGTTGCCGCTGCTCCACCGGCGGCATTGCGCGCGCGCATCCTGCGCGCCGTCGTTCCGGCGAAATCTGCTCCGCTCTTGCCGAGCGCGCCGCGGCCGCGGCGCGCGTGGTGGATCCCGGCGGCGCTCATCGCGGCAGCTTTGATCGCGCTGGCGGTCTGGACGCATGGTTTTCAACGCGCGTCGCAGAGGCCGGTCGCGCAATATCCGCAGCGCGGCGTCACCGCGATTCGAGCGTGGACGGCCAAGTGCACCGTCCGGCCGTGTGCTGAAAGCGCAAACGTGATCGCGCTGTCCAGCGGCATGCTGCAGCTGCGTGCGGTCGGGCTCAAAGCGCTGCCCCGCGGGAAGGTCTATCAAGCGTGGGTCATTCCGCCGAACAGCAAAAAGCCGCTGCCGGAACCGACGTTCAAACCGGACAGGCTCGGAAATGGCGAAGTCCAATTTGCAGGCAGTTTCGTCCGCGGCATGGTGATCGCCGTGACGATCGAGCCGCCGGGCGGGTCGAAGGCGCCGACATCGGCGCCGCTGCTGGTGGCGGCGCTCAATTAAGCGCCTACATTAGGTCGCTACGCAGCGGAATTTTGCGTAGATGTAAGGATAGTTCGGCCGATACCAATTCCGCAAGCTGCGTCGAACCAGCTCGCGCGCCGTGACCGGTGACGCGCCTTTTGTCACGAAGTGCGCGCCGTCGAAAAAGTCGGCCGAGTACGCCGGGTATGACTCCATCGGTTTGAAACCCGGCAGCGGGCCGAACTCGGTCGACGTCCACTCCCAGCCGTTGCCGACTAAATCCTCAACGCCCCACGCGCTCGCGCCGGCCGGTCGCGATCCCGACGCGATCGGATCCCAGTTTTCGAAATCGAAATTGCCGTGTTCCGACGTCGGCGCCGCATCGCCCCAGGGTTGCGGGCGCTCCTCGCCGCTCGGCGTCGCGTAAGCGGCTCGATGAAATTCCGGCTCGGTCATCAGACGCATCCCGCGCCAGCGAGCGAACGCGGTTGCCTGCTCCTGCGAAACGTAGGCCGGCCATGCCAGCGGCAGTGGAATTTTTTCGAACATCGTGGTGAGCCGCCACTCGCCGGTGCCGCGCACCCAAAACGCAGGCGGGCTACCGCCCGCTTCCACGAAGCGCAGGTAGTCCGCGTTGGTTACGCTGTATTTGTCAATTTCAAATGCCGGCACGTCGACGCGCAGCGCTTCGAATTCGTTATCCCAGCCGAACTCAGTTTCGCTTCGAACGGCGCCGAGCGTCGCGGTGCCTGCGGGAATCGTCACGCGTTCCTGTGTCCGCTGCGGCCCGTCCGGCGGCGTCCCAGCCGTACCTGCCGGCCGCCGCTTTTGATCGACCGGCACGCGATGCAACATGTACAGGAGCGTTTCATGGTGCATTTGCTCGTGCTCCAAAATCGTGTACATCGCCTCTCGGACGCGCGGGCTGAGCTTGCCGTCGCGATCCGCATGCTCGAGCATTTCGACGACCGCCGCGTCGCACTTCGCACCAAACAGCCGGACCTGCTCGCGCGTCGGCCAGCGCTCAGGCGCGCTGTGCGCGGCGGCATCGACCGAAGCAGGATCGATGCCGCGGTAAAAAAGGCGTTCCAGCTCCAAGTCGATCGAAGGTTTGCCGGCCGCATCGCGCACCAATGTGATGTAGGAAAAAGCCGACAGATGGCCTTCGTAAAAGCGCACCGGGTGGCGCAGCGGAATCGGCCGAGATTCGTACGCTTCGGGCGTGAGCATGTCGAACAGCATCGCCGAGCGCGCGCGGTTGCGCTGATACCAATCGATGAAGCGCGTTTTTCCCGCGGTGGTAACTGCAATGGCCATGTCGGACCCCCTTTTGCGGGCTGAAGACTCCGCTATTTTTGCGTTATACCCCTGTTCCAGGGATGGCCAATCGCGACGCTCGCCGCACGAAGCCGGCCTTTTTGAACGCGCGCAGCGCCGCCACGTTTTGAGGCGCTGGATCCGCCGTGATGGCCCCGACGCGAATCTGCGAGCGGAGGCGGCGGACGAGCGTCCGAATCGCGTCGCTGCCGAAGCCGCGCTCGCGTTCTTTGGGAACGAGCGCGATATCGACGTGCGCAGTGCCGTTGCGCTCGTGCGACGCCTGAATGTAACCGATCGGCACGCCTTCGCGCTCGACGACGAACGATTCGAGCCGAGCTTTGCGGCGCCCAAAGTACTTGCGCGCGATGACGTCTGCGCCCAGCGGCGCGCCGCCCCAATCTTTGAAGATCTGCGGGTCGGAAAACCACCCTGTTACGAGCGCCTTGTCTCCAGCAGACAGCGGACGAAGAGTAACGCGGCGGCCGGCCAGCACGTGGCGACTTATGCGGCCGGTTTGAAGACGATCGACGCGTTCAGTCCGCCGAAGCCGAAGCTGTTCGACAGCACGTATTCCTGACGCAACGGCAGCGGCACGCCGGGCGAATAGCGCAAATCGCAATCCGCTCCGGGCGTTTCGAGATTGATCGTCGGTACGACGAGGCTGTCGCGAATGCCGAGCGCGCACAGCGCGGCCTCAATCGAGCCGGTGGCGCCGAGCGCGTGGCCGGTCATGCCTTTGGTGCCCGAGACGATGACGCGGTCTGCATGTTCGCCGAAGACGCGGCGAATGGCGCGGCTTTCCGTCGAATCGTTGAGCGGCGTCGAGGAGCCGTGCGCGTTGATGTGGTCGACGTGCGCCGGCTCGATGCCGGCCTCGCGCATCGCGAGCAGCATCGCGCGCGCCGCCTCGCGGCCATCATCGCGCGGCGCCGTCATGTGCGATCCGTCGTTGGTCAGCGAGTAGCCGCAAATCTCGGCGATCGGCCGGCCTTCGCGGGCGACCACGTCTTCTTCGCGCTCGAGCAGCAGCATGCAGGCGGCTTCGGCCATGACGAACCCGTCGCGCCCCGCATCGAAGGGGCGGCTCGCCGATGATGGATCGCTGTTGCGTTGCGACATCGAGCGGATCACGTCGAAGGCCCCGAAGGTGAGCGGGGCGAGCGGCGCTTCGGCGCCTCCGGCGAGCGCCTTCCGGCACAGCCCGTCGCGCACCGCGCGAAAGGCGTTACCGATCGCGACCGCGCCGGCCGCGCACGAATTCGAATTGGCCTCCATCGGGCCGTGCAGGCCGAAATGGATTGCGATGTTGCAGCACGACGCCGCGCCGAACACCGACAGGGCCAGCATCGGGCTGACCGATTTGAGCCCGCGCCGAATGAAAGCTTCGTACTGCGGTTCGGCCATGCACACGCCGCCGAGCGCCGTGCCCACCCAGACGCCGAATTCTTCTTCGTCGCCGCTCGGTCGCACGCCGGCGTCTTCGAACGCCATCTGCGCCGAGGCGATGGCCATTTGGCTGAAGCGTTGGGTGCGCTGCGCGGCGCGGCGTTCGATAAAATTGGTCGGGTCGAAATCATCGACTTGGCCCGCAACCTGCGAGCGATAATCGCTCGGGTCCCAGCGATCGATGCGTTTGACGCCGCGCCTGCCCGCGAGCGCGCCGCGCCACAGCGCGTCCCGGCCGCTGCCGATCGGCGTCACGGCGCCGATGCCGGTGATGAATACTTTATGTCTCGTCATGGCTGTCTTCCGCCAATTCTTTCATGCGCGCGAGCGTGCGGCCTGCGATCGACGCGATGAAGAACCGGCCGATGATGCGGTCTCCGATCCATTTGCGCGCGAGGGGGGTGCGCCGGAAATCGAGGTCGTGGACGATCGTGAGCCTGGTACCTTCGCCGAGCGCGTCAAATTTCCAGGCGACCTCCATGCCGACAGTCCAGCCTGAAAGATGCCTGAATTCGAGCCGCGGGGTGACGGGATCGAGCCGCTCCAGTGCCGTCCAGGTGACGGGAATCCAGTTGCGGCGAGCGGCCATGACCGCGACGCGCTCGGTCGGGCTTTCGCGCAACACGCGGACGTATCGATAGTGCGGCAGGTACTCGGGCCACTTGGCGACGTCCTCCGCCAAGCGGTAAACGGCGTGCGGCGGCGCCGCAATATCAATTGAACTTTCCGCGTGCATTACATCAGGCGCCCGCGACCGCGGCGAGCATCGAATCGGCCCATTTCGGATCGCGTTTGAATCTTGCGAGCGCGCGGCGGCGCAACAGCGGAACGCGGACCATGGCGTCGACGGTTTGGGCAATTCTGCGCCGCGGCTCGACGATCGCTCGATGGCGCCGCGTATAGTTGCGCCCGATCGCGCGCGTCGCGTCACTATCGTTGCACGCGGCGAGTTCCGCCGCCGCATCAGCCGCAGCCGCCGACAGCGCGAGCGCCAACGCGACTCCTTGACCCGTGAACGGATCGAGCAAGCCGGCCGCGTCGCCGGTCAACACCACGCGGCCGCGGGCAACCGCTCGCGGACGATAGCGGAGCGGGCCGACCGCGACGCGCTTTTCCAGCAGCGCGCTGTCGAATCGGCGGCGCCCGCCGGAGATTTCGAATGCGACGGCGTCGGCGTTTTCGCCGGTCATCGGTCGGGGCATGACGAGCATGGCGTTGACGACGCCGTTGCCCAGCGGATTGCGCGCGTAGTAGCCGCCCAGCCCCGCGTACATCTCGAGCACGTCGCAATCGGGTTGGTCGCGCAAATGCCCGCCGACTGCCCAGCGGCCGGCGCGCGGATTCGATTGGGGCGCCAGCCCATTGCGTTGCGCGACCGTGGACCAGGCACCGTCCGCGCCGATCAACGCACGCGCTCGAAAGGACGCCGTGTCTCCGCGCGCGTCTCGATACGTGATCTCGACGAAGCCGTCGCGCGGCGCCGCGGCCATGAACGATCCGACGGTCAGCCGCGCGCCCGCGGCGACCGCGCGGCGGAGCAGCAGGTCGTCCAGGTCGGCCCGCGGCAGCGCGAGCGCGCCGCAGCCGGGCAGCTGCAACTCGATGGGTCCGACGTCGAACGCGACGAACCGTATCGACCGGATCGGATGCGCTCTTGCCGCAACGGCGTCCAGCATGTCAAGGCCGCGCAGCGTCTCGAGCGCGCCGGGGCTCAGATACTCACCGCAGACCTTTGTCCGTGGAAAGTGCGCCCGCTCGAGAATCGCCACCGTCATGCCGCGCCGGCTCAAACGCAATGCGAGGCTCGACCCCGCCGGCCCGGCCCCAACAATGGCGGCGTCGAACACGCTGGTTAGGTTTGCCGCTGAGGAACTCGGCCGGTCGGTTGCGCCCTGCCTCCGAAGAGCCGCGCGCCGAGCGGACCGCCGAGTGCGAGCGCGACGACGATCAAAATGATGATGATGGCGGCGATGCAGGCCAGAAATACGTTCCACCCCGCGATGGTCCGGACCTGATCGGGGGACCACTGCGAACCGTCGCCCGTCTCGGTGTCCACGATGACCGCCACGCGACCGGGTCGCACGTCGGCAAGCGAAGGCTTCACGTGAATGCTGGGGCTGCCCGGCTTTGTGTCCTGAGCGAGGACGTAGGGCGGCAAGCCCGAGCCGAGCGACGTGAACGGTTGGGAGATGAAGTAGCCGGCGACGATCGCCGGCCCCCGGCCGACGGACGCTCTCTTGGCGATGGCGGGCACGGAGGATAGCATCGGCAGCAGCGCCAGCGCGGTCAGCACGCCGTAGGCGATGGCGATGAGGATGAGGACGACGATTGCCCCCGCGACGCGCGCCCGCAGCGAAACCCCGGCGCCGTCCGTGCGCGCCAAGTTAGGTCACCTTTTCGCTGACGACTTTGGCCTGCATGAACAACGGCAGGTAATCGGGTCCGCCGGCCTTAGAATCGGTG
>Ga0207416_1001450_pt1 | contig 31264 bp, 23 predicted proteins | sample PaiPotPPM11metaG_FD_184107 | JGI IMG/M metagenome (GOLD analysis project Ga0207416, IMG submission 184107) | Iron sulfur acid spring bacterial and archeal communities from Banff, Canada, to study Microbial Dark Matter (Phase II) - Paint Pots PPM... ... | reverse complement strand
GGCCGGGTGTACCTCGCGTCATCGCCAGGCGGCCGGGCGGTTGCCGTCAAGGTCGTCCACGTTCACCTGGCGCGCGACGCCGAGTTCCGCGACCGGTTCGCCCGCGAGGTGGCCGCCGCGCAGGCGGTGAACGGTGCGTACACAGCGCCGCTGATCGCCGCCGGCCCGGACGATGACCCGCCGTGGCTGGCCACCGCCTACGTCGCCGGCCCGTCGCTGCAGGAGGCGGTGACGGAGACGGGACCGCTGCCGGAAGACGCCACGGCGAAACTGGCCGCCGGCCTGGCCGAGGCGCTGCACGTCATCCACGAGGGCGGCGTGGTGCACCGCGACCTGAAGCCGGCCAACGTGCTGCTGGCTGACGATGGCCCGCGGGTGATCGACTTCGGCATCGCCCGGGCGCTCGACCGCACCTCGGCGACCTTGCCCGGCAGCGTGATCGGCACGCCGCTGTTCATGTCGCCCGAGCAGGCCCAGGGCCAGCTAACCGGGCCCGCGAGCGATGTGTTCTCGCTTGGGGGGGTGCTGTACTTCGCGGCGACGGGCGGCGGCCCGTTTGGCTCCGGGGCCGCCCCCATGGTGCTGTACCGGATTGTGCACACCGAGCCGGATCTGGACCGTCTGCCTCCCGAGCTGCGTGACCTCGTGGCCGCGTGCCTGGCCAAGGACCCGGCCCGGCGGCCCGCGCCGGCCGGACTCGCCGCATCCCTGATGGGTGCCCTTCCGCCCGGCGACGTCCCGCCCGTATTCTGGCCTGCCCCGGTGGTCCGGCTCATCGCCAACTATCAGGCCCGGGTCTCCGCCGGGCTGCTGGCCGACGAGTCATCGGCTGCTCTCACCCGCGTGCCGACGAGCCGTCGTCCGCCAGCAGGCCCGGTGCCGGCGGCTCCCGGCACTCCGCCGCTGCCGGCCCCCGGGACCGGGCCGACTGCTGCCGAGGCCGAGCCGCTCCCCGGCCAGACGCAGCCGCTTCCCGGCATAGGCCGCCGACGCGCCCTCGCGACCTTGGCCGGCATGGCCACCGCGGGCCTGGTGGTGGGCGGCTGGGAGCTCACCCGGCCGGGGCCGGCCGCCGCCGTCCCGACCCCGATCTCGGCCGCGGACCTGGCCGCACGGCACCGCATCAGCTCGATGCCCCAGGCGAAGGAGATATGGAGCTTCGCGACCAACGCGGCGGTGAGCGCGACCGCGCTCGCCGGCGAGGTTCTCTACGCCGGAACCCAGGCCGGAGCCGTCTACGCCCTGGACGCCCTGACCGGCCGCCTGCTGTGGCGGCATCTCATGGACGGGAGCAAGGGCAAAACCGGTTTCCTGGCCGCAGCCAGCGGGGTCGTGATCGCCGCGAACGGCTACAACGGGGTCGAGCCGTCCGGGTACAACGGCGGTGTGTACGGGCTTGACACCAAGACCGGCAAGCTGCTGTGGAACGTCGAGGACCCGTTCACCGGCGGGCTGACCACGGCCGGGGAGGTCGCGTACGTGGCGACCGCGATCAGGGACAACGTCACCGGCGGGGTGACCGCGCTGGCCACGGGCACCGGCGAGGTGCTGTGGACCTTCGACTTCCCCACGACGGTCGACACCGACGGCCCCCCGGTGGTCGCCAAGGGCGTCGTTTACGTCACTTCGGCGCTCGGTGAGGTCTTCGCGCTCAACGCGACCACCGGGGAGGCGATCTGGCGGTTCGCCGACCCGGCGGTCACGTTCGGCTCAAGCCCGCAGGTCGCGAACGGTGTCGTCTTCGCTGTCAGCGGCCACGATGCGAAGGACAACGCGAACCCCGTCCTGTACGGGATCGGGGCCAGCACGGGTCGCGTGCTCTGGCAGCGCCCGCTCGGCGCCGCACTCGACTCGTTCTGCGGGAACGACGCCACGGGGGTGGTCTTCGCCGTCACCGTCCGCGACCTGAACTCGTCCAGACCGGGCGCGAGCCTGCTGACCGCAGTGAACGCCGTCAGCGGGCAGCAGCTCTGGCAGGTCCCGGTGACCGGCTCCGTCTACGACGTGACGCCGACGCCCAGCAGCAACAATGTGGTCTACACCGGCAGCAAGACCGGGGTGCTCGACGCCTGGGAGGCCGACACGGGCAATCATCTGTGGAGCTACCAGGCGGGGGGATCGATCGACTCGCTGGTATGGGTCGAAGGCGGCGTGGCCTACTTCGGCAGCACCAATAAGCGGGTCTACGCGGTGACGGTCGGGTAACCGCGATGGCGTCATGACACAGCCGCTGGAGCCGAACGACCCGCGGACCGCGGGCGAATTCCGGCTGCGGGCCCGGCTCGGGGCGGGCGGCATGGGCCAGGTCTACCTCGGCTACTCCCCGGCCGGCCGGGCGGTGGCGGTCAAGATCTGCCACCCGGAACTCGCCGCCGACCCGGCCTTCGTGACCAGATTCGCTCGCGAGGTCGCCGCTGCCCGCGCGGTCAACGGCCTGTACACCGCGCAGGTGATCGCCGCCGGGCCAGACGACAACCCGCCGTGGCTGGCCACCAGCTACGTGCCGGGTCCCGCGCTGCACGACGCTGTCACCGGGCACGGGCCGCTGCCCGAGCCCGCCGTCTGGCGGCTCGCCGCGGGCCTGGCCGAGGCGCTCCTGGCGGTGCACGCCCGCGGCCTGATCCACCGGGACCTGAAGCCGGGCAACGTCCTGCTGGCCGCCGACGGCCCGCGGGTCATTGACTTCGGCATCGCCCGCGCGCTGGACGGCACGCAGCTGACCACCACCGGCTTTACCCTCGGCACTCCCGGCTACATGGCCCCGGAACAGGTCAGTGGCCAGCCGGCTACCCCGGCCAGCGACGTGTTCGCGCTGGGCTCGGTGCTGTGCTTCGCCGCCACCGGTAACGCGCCGTTCGGTGACGGCGCCCCGTCCGTGGTGCTGTACCGCGTCGTCCACGCCCAGCCCGCGCTCGAAGCCGTCCCCGGGCCGCTGCGCGGCCTGGTCGCCGACTGCCTGGCCAAGGACCCGGCGGGCCGGCCGACCCTGGCCCAGGTGCTGCGTACCTGCCAGGACCAGGCCCCGCAGTTTGGCAGTCCCTCCGCGCTGTTCTGGCCCGGCCCGGTAGCGGCGCTGATCGCCAGGGACCAGGCCGGTCTTGACGCTCCGGCCACGCCGCCAGAACTGCCGGCCACGCCGCCGGGGTCGGTTGGGGACAAGGCGCCAGAACCGGTCGGCGGCCCGTTGGGCGAACGTACGCAGACCATCGTCGCCGACCGGGTCGTCCCGGACCGCCCAGAGCCGGCCGGCCCAGAGGCCCCCAGGTCCGCCGGGAAGCGAGGAATCGGGACCGCCCAGAGCCCCGGGACAGACCGGGCCGCCGGGCTGGTGAGCAGGCGGGAAGCCCTGGTTGGGCTGGCCGCCGCCGGAGTGGCGGCCGGGCTCGGCATCGGCGGCTGGGCCTACGCCCGCTCTCGTTCCGGCTCCGGCCACCCCGCGGGCGCGACTTCCAGCCAGCTGGTGTGGGCCCGCGAGACCGGCGGCCCGGTCTCCTCCGGCGCGGCGGTGGCCAACGGGGTCCTCTACGTGGGTAGCGACGACGGCAAGGTCCACGCCTTCGAGGCGGCGAGCGGCCGGCCGGTCACGACGTTCCACACGGCGGGCGCGGTCGCCGGAGGCGTCGTGGTGGCGGGCGGCACGCTGTTCGCCGGCAGCGCTGACCACACCGTGTACGCGTTCCGTGTGGGCGCCGGCGGCAGCGCCTGGACCTACCGCACGGGCGGCCCGGTCAACTGCACGCCGACGGTCGCTAACGGCACCGTCTACATCGGCAGCGACGACGGCTACTTCTACGCCATCCACGCGGGTACCGGGCGGCTGGCCTGGCGCCACCGCACCGGCGGCCCGGTGCGGTCAACGTCGCAGCTGGGCACCGGCTCCGACAGCGACGATGTCTTCGTGGGCAGCGATGACCAGCACGTGTACGCGCTCGGGACCGACGGCAAGCTCCAGTGGCGGGTCGCCACCAGCGCGCCGGTGACCGCTGGGGTGATTTACGAGAGCGGGGTCATCTACGCCAGCGACACCAAGGGGAACCTGTACGGGCTGTACTCCCTCGGGGGGTCGATGGCCTTTCGGACCTCGGTCGGCGGCGCGGTCCGCGACACGCCGGCGTTCCTGGGGGAGTTCCTCTACCTTGGGTCGGCCGACTCGGCGCTGTACCAGTTGAACGCGCTGGGCGGCCATCGGAACTGGTCCTACCCCACGTCAGGGCCGGTGAACTCGGGCCCGTCCGTCAGCACCGACGGAACCGCTGTCTACGCAGGCGACGATGACGGCTACGTGTACGCCATCGACATCGCTAGCATTACCGAGCGCTGGAGCTACCGGGTCGGCGGACCGGTGCGGTCGCAGCTCCTGGCCGCGGACGGCGCGGTCTACGTCGGCAGCGACGACCACCACGTGTACGCGCTCCGTGCCTAGGGAAAGCGAAGGACGGCTAGCAGCGGGGCCTAAAGGCGAGCGAGCCAGGGTTGCCATCCTTGCCTGATGCTGTGGATCCCGAAGAACACGACCTTATTGGCGCTGGTGAACGACTTGTAGACGTTGCCGAGGGGCGTGGGCTCGTTGAAGTACAGTGCCATGGCCGCCACGATCGCCCGGCTTAGGTTGTACCTGGAATCGATGTACTCATAGACGCTTGCGGCCACGTAGCTCCAGTCTTCGTCCGTGGTCAGCGCCGGGCCGAACAACTGCGCGGAGCTCGGGTAGGCCCCGCTCCGGTAGCTCGTCGGCAGGCTGCGCAAACCGGCGAGCAGCACCGACCAGTTGTAGTGGTTGAGTGTCGGGTCGGGATTCCCCTCGAACAGGGCCTGCACCATGACGGCGAACCCTTCCTGGGGCCAGGACGGCACGTTGATGTATTCAGCGCCGTCGGGCAGTTTCACGTCGTGGACGGCCAAGACGTCGAGCATGAACACGCGGACCAGCGTCAGCGTCTCGGCGTGCAAGGTCGCCGCCGTCGCCGGCCCGGTCGGCGTGAGGACCACCCGGGGGACGCCGAGGGCCTGGTTGGAGAGGCCATTCACCAGCGGGCTCTGCCCGAGTCTTATCGCCGTGTCCGCGGTCACGCCCGGCCCCGGCAGTTGAACCGCGCGGGCGCCGAGGAACTGGGGCGGCCACCCCTGCGGCTGCGGGTCGGCCGCGAACCAGCCGTTCTCCGCCGGGGTGCTGCCGGACACGAACAGCACGAACCCGTGCTGCCCCTGCGTCTCGGATGAGGCGAGGAAGTCCATGAACTTGATGTCGTAGGCGGCTGCGGTCTCGGCGGCCGGAAGGACCTGGTTGACCAGGGCGCTGTCGCTGGCTGGTCCGGCCACCACGACGTAGGAAGCCTTGCGGACGTAGAGCGGGCCCCCGTCCCAGGGGGCGTTGTCGAGCGGTCGCCAGGAGGTGATCTGCCCGATCGCGCCCGGGCCGGAGAAGTGCAGGCCGATCTGGTAGTGCGCCATCGGGAGGGCGGGTTTGTCGAGATTGTCGGTCGGGTCGAGCGGGCTGTGCACGCCGGCCAGGACGACGGTGGTCCCGTCGCCGTGGCTGTCGATGTGCACCGCGTCGATGGCGTCGGTCGGGACGACCACGCCGGTGGTGAACCCGATCGCCTGCAAGTTGTCCCACCAGGTCTTGATCGCGGGCCGGGCCGCCGCCGAGGCCAGGCTGAGGAACGCTGTCTCGTTCTTGGCCTGGATGTCTGCGGTCAGCCGGCTGAAAAGGGCATCGGGGAACATCTCGGCCGGCTTCGGCACTGCGGCCACGGCGCTCGCCGCGGGCTTCCCCGGCGTGCTGTTGTAGGTCAGCCCGATGACGAGCCCGGCCACGAGGAACACCGCCAGCGCGCCGGCGGAGTAAGGCAGGACCCACCAGAAGCGGCCGTCCCGCCGCGCGGGCCTGGGCGCCTGACCCGGGTGATCAGGTGAGGCTACCTCGGTGCCGGTCGAGTGGCCGCTGTCCGCCGTCATTACGTCCTCCCGCAGATGACGAAATGTCCCGGTTCGCTGCCATGAATTGTAGCGTCAGATTTTTGCGTACATAGGCCGTGGCGGTCATGTCCCGAGATTTACCGGGATGAATTAGATGACGCATCGGTTAAGCGAATAAGAATATCAACTTGCCGCCATCCCAGAGGATTCGCTAACAGTTCTGCGGAAGGGCGAAGACAAGAGCCCGTAGTAATGGGACGTAGCCCGGGAGGCGGCTGATTAGCGGGTTCCGCTTGCGATGGGGACGTCCTCCTGGTGCGGTAGTGCGGGCTTGGTGTCCCAAGCGCATCCTGGGAGGACGTCCTGATGAGCAAGGGTAGCCGTTTGTCGCGGTTCGGGATGATCGGAACCGTCACCCGGCGGCAAGCCCGCATGGACCGCGTGGGCGCGCGCTGGCGACTAGTCTTGTACACGTGGCCGACCCGAATCGTTACCGCCCCAAGCCCGGGGAGATCCCCGAGGAACCCGGCGTGTACCGGTTCCGCGACGAGCGCGGCCGGGTCATCTACGTGGGGAAGGCGAAGTCGCTGCGCCAGCGGCTCAACCAGTACTTCGCCGACTACACCACGCTGCACCCGCGCACGCAGCTCATGGTCACCACGGCCGCGAGCGTCGAGTGGACGGTCGTCAACACCGAGGTCGAGGCGCTGCAGCTCGAGTACTCCTGGATCAAGGAGTTCGACCCGCGGTTCAACGTCAAGTACCGGGACGACAAGTCCTACCCGTACCTCGCGGTGACGATGGGGGAGGACTATCCCCGCGTCATGGTGATGCGCGGCGCGAAGCGCAAGGGGACCAGGTACTTCGGGCCGTACTCGCACGCGTGGGCGATCAGGGAGACGGTCGACACGCTGCTGCGCGTCTTCCCGGTCCGCACCTGCTCGACCGGTGTGTTCAAGCGCGCCGGGCAGATCGGCCGTCCCTGCCTGCTCGGCTACATCGGCAAGTGCTCCGCCCCGTGTGTCAAGAAGATCTCCAAGGAGGAGCACCGGGAGCTCGCCGAGGACTTCTGCGACTTCATGTCCGGCCAGACGAGCCGCTTCATCAGGAACCTCACCGCCGACATGAAGCAGGCCTCCGACGAGGAGGAGTACGAGCGCGCCGCCCGCGTGCGCGACGACATCAAGGCACTGGAGCGCGCGCTCGAGAAGCAGGCGGTGGTCCTCGGCGACGGCACCGACTGCGACGTGATCGCGCTGGCGGAAGACCCGCTGGAAGCCGCCGTGCAGATCTTCTACGTGCGTGGCGGCCGGATCAGGGGCCAGCGCGGCTGGGTGCTCGAGAAGGTCGAGGAGACCACCACGGCGATGCTCGTCGAGGCGTTCCTCGGCCAGTTCTACGGCGAGGGGACGTCTCCGGACAGCAACGGCATCCCCCGCGAGGTGCTCGTGCCGGAGCTGCCGCCGGACACCGAGGCCATGACGCAGTGGCTCAGCGAGCGCCGCGGCGGCCCGGTGCACCTGCGCGTGCCGCACCGCGGCGACAAGAAGACCCTGGCGGAGACCGTCGCGCGGAACGCCAAGCAGGCCCTCGCGCTGCACAAGCTCCGCCGCGCGAGCGACCTCACCACGCGCTCGATGGCGCTGCAGGAGATCCAGGACGCGCTCGAGCTCGACGACGCGCCGCTGCGGATCGAGTGCTACGACGTGTCCAACCTGCAGGGCACGCACGTCGTCGCCTCCATGGTCGTCTTCGAGGACGGCCTGGCCCGCAAGAGCGAGTACCGCCGCTTCTCCATCAAGGGCTATGACGGCAGCGACGACGTCTCGGCGATCCGCGAGGTCATCACCCGCCGGTTCCGCCGCTACCTGGAGGAGCGGGAGGAAACCGGCGAGCTCGACACGCTCGGCGACCCCGAGGCCGGCGAAGATGAAGACGAAGAGCCAGGTCAAGAGCGGGCAGAAGCCGAACGGCTGGTGGTCACGCCGCCGAGGAAGTTCGCCTACCCGCCGAACCTGGTGGTCGTCGACGGCGGCGCTCCCCAGGTCGCGGCTGCGGCCGCCGCCCTGGCGGATCTCGGGATCGACGACGTGTCCGTCTGCGGCCTCGCCAAGCGGCTCGAAGAAGTATGGCTGCCGGGCCAGGAGTACCCGGTGATCATGTCCCGCACGTCGGAGGGGCTCTACCTGCTGCAGCGGGTGCGGGACGAGGCACACCGGTTCGCGATCACGTACCATCGCGCCAAGCGCGGCAAGGCCGCGACCACCTCGGCGCTTGATTCCGTTCCGGGACTCGGGCCCGCCCGGCGCGCGGCGCTGCTCAAGGCGTTCGGGTCGGTCAAGGCCGTGTCGGCCGCGACACCGGACGAGATCGCGGCGGCCGTGCCGGGAATCGGGCCGAAGCTCGCGGCGACGGTCGTCGCCGCCCTCCACAGTTCGGGACGGCACGGCCCGGTGTCAACTAGTGCAGCGCCAACTAGTGCAGAGCCAACTAACAACGCGGCAACCAATGCGGCCTCTGGCGGCAAGGGACAGGTTACGGGGGGTCGTACCAATGACTGAGAACGCTGGCGAGCGCGTGGCGCCCGGGACGCCCGATATCGTCATCATCACTGGCATGTCGGGCGCGGGGCGGTCCACCGCGGCCAAGTCGCTCGAAGACCTCGGCTGGTTCGTCGTGGACAACCTGCCCCCCGCGCTGCTGCCCACGATGCTCGACCTGGCCGACCGTGCCTCCCTCGCCGGGATCGCGGCCATCGTCGACGTGCGGTCGCGGGCGTTTTCCACCGACCTGAAGTCCGCGATCTCCTCGCTCGGCGCGCGCGGCGTGGCGCCGCACGTCCTGTTCCTCGAGGCGTCCGACCCGGTGCTCGTCCAGCGGTTCGAGAACGTGCGCAGGCCGCATCCGATGCAGGGGGCGGGCACGATCCTCGACGGGATCAAGGCCGAGCGCGAGCTGCTGCGCGAGATCCGCGGCGACGCCGACATCGTGCTCGACACGGCCTCGCTGAACGTGCACGAGCTGCGCTCCAGGATGCACGGCTACTTCGGCGGCGACTCGGTGACCGGCCTGCGGCTGAACATCATCTCGTTCGGCTACAAGTACGGGCTGCCCGTGGACGCGGACCTGGTCGCCGACTGCCGGTTCCTGCCCAACCCGCACTGGGTGCCGGAGCTGCGCTCGCTGAGCGGCCTCGACGCGCCCGTGCGCGACTTCGTGCTCGGCCAGCAGGGGGCCTCGGCGTTCCTCGCGGCGTACCTCGCGGTGCTCGAGGTGTCGCTCGCTGGATTCGAGCGGGAGGGCAAGCGGTTCGTGACCCTCGCGATCGGCTGCACCGGGGGCAAGCACCGGTCGGTGGCGATGTCCGAGCAGCTCGCGGCCCGGCTGGCCGGCCGGGACGTCACCGTGTCGCACCGCGACCTCGGCCGGGAGTGAAGCGCTTGCCGCAGATCTCCCGTCCGCCCCGCGTCGTCGCGTTCGGTGGCGGGCACGGGCTCGCCGCGTCGCTGTCCGCGCTGCGGCGGGTGACCGACGACGTGACCGCGATCGTCACCGTGGCGGACAACGGCGGGTCGTCCGGCCGCCTCCGCACGCAGTTCGGCGCCCTGCCGCCCGGCGACCTGCGGATGGCGCTCGCGGCGCTCTGCGGTGACGACGAGTGGGGCACGACCTGGGCCAGAGTGGTGCAGCACCGGTTCGGCGGCGACGGCGACCTGGCCGGCCATTCCCTGGGCAACCTGCTCATCGCCGGGCTCTGGGACCTGCTCGGCGATCCGGTCGCGGGCCTTGACTGGGTCGGCCGGCTGCTGCGGGTGACCGGGCGGGTGCTGCCGATGGCGGCGGTGCCGATGGACATCGTCGCCTGCGTGGAAGGGCTCGACCCGGCACTGCCGGACGCCGTGGCCACCGTGCGCGGCCAGGCGGCGGTGGCGGTCACGCCCGGCCGGGTCAGGTCGATCACGCTGCTGCCCGCCGACCCGCCGGCCGTGCCCGAGGCGGAGACGGCGATCTTGGAGGCGGACTGGGTGGTGTTCGGGCCCGGGTCGTGGTTCACTTCCGTGATCCCGCACCTGCTCGTGCCGTCGCTGCGGTCCGCCCTGACGGCCACCTCGGCGCGTAAGCTCGTGGCGCTGAACCTGATGCCGCAGCCGGGGGAGACCGAGGGATTTTCGCCGCACCGGCATCTGGAAGTTCTCGCCGACCACGCGCCATCATTGTCTTTTGATGTCGTGCTGGCCGATGCCGGGGCGGTGACCGGCGCGGAAGAAGAGCTCAGGAAGGCGGCGGGACTGCTCCGCGCGTCCCTGACGCTCGCCGACGTGGCGGCGCCGGACGGCGCGCGGCACGACCCGGTACGGCTGGCGGCGGCCTTCCGTCAGGTTTTCCGTGCGGGGTGACGCGGGAGCGGCGGCATGGGACCGCCGGATTGCAGCAGCCGTGGCGCGACGCGTCGCGGAGAACATATGCCGAGCATTCGGCACCCGGGAGGTACGAGTACTCTAATTTTGCGTTCTACCAGGGAAATTGCTGAGCTACAGGGCAAAATTAGAGTACTCGTCCGGGGGTCGTCCACCCGGGGAAAACCGAACAGATAGTTATGGGGGTGCTGTCGCGATGGCGATGACGGGCGTCGTGAAGGACGAGCTCAGCCGGGTGCCGGTGGTGAGGCCGTGCTGCCGGAAGACGGAGGTGTCCACGCTGCTGCGGTTCGCGGGCGGGCTGACGCTGACCGCCGGGCACATCGTGATCGAGGCCGAACTCGACACCGCGGCGGTGGCCAGGCGCCTGCGGGCGTCGATCTCCGAGATGTTCGGCCAGCCGTCCGAGCTGCTTGTCCTGGCGCCGGGAGGGCTGCGCAAGGGCAACCGCTACGTGGTCCGGGTGGCGAAGGGCGGCGACAGCCTCGCCAGGCAGACGGGTCTGATCGACAGCTTCGGACGGCCGGTGCGCGGGCTGCCGCGCCAAGTCGTCTCCGGCGGCATCTGCGACTGCGAGGCGGCCTGGCGCGGCGCGTTCCTCGTGCACGGGTCGCTGACCGAGCCGGGCCGGTCGATGGCACTCGAGATCACCTGCCCGGGTTCGGAGGCGGCGCTTGCCCTGGTCGGTGCGGCCCGCAGGCTGAAGATCTCCGCGAAGGCGCGCGAGGTCCGCGGGGTTGACCGCGTGGTGATCCGCGACGGCGAGGCCATCGCGGCGATGCTGACCAGGCTCGGCGCCCACGACAGCGTGCTCGCGTGGGAAGAACGGCGGATGCGCCGCGAGGTCAGGGCGACCGCCAACCGGCTCGCGAACTTCGACGACGCCAACCTGCGCCGCTCGGCCCGCGCCGCCGTCGCGGCGGGCGCCCGGGTGGAGCGCGCGCTTGAGATCCTCGGCACGGACGCTCCCGATCACCTGGTCATGGCCGGGCGGCTGCGCGTCGCCAACCGGCAGGCGTCGCTCGAGGAACTTGGCCAGCTCGCCGACCCGCCGCTGACCAAGGACGCCATCGCCGGCCGCATCCGCCGGCTGCTCGCCATGGCCGACCGCCGCGCCTCCGACCTGGGCATGCCGTCGACGGAGGCCTGCCTAACGGCCGACATGCTCCCCTGACGGCAAAGCCGGTGAGTTAACGGCTGAGGCCAGCGTAACGGCTGTCGCGCTCCGCTCGCGGCTCTTGGGCCCGGGAGGCGGCCCGGGCCAGGACTATGGCCACCACGGCCAAGAGGGACACCGTGGTCAGGGCCACGCGCAGGCTGATCGCGCTGGCGAGGAAGCCGATTGCGGGCGGGCCGAGCAGGAAGCCGGCGTAGCCGAGGGTCGAAGCGGTCGCCACGCCGTGCGGGCCGGCGAGGATGCCGACGCGGGCCATGGCCGTGGGGAACGCGTTGGCTACCCCGAGGCCGGCCAGGGCGAAGCCGATGAGGGCGAGGGGCAGCGCCGGGGACAGTGCGGCGGCGATCATCCCCACGAAGGTGGCCAGGCCCCCGTAGACCAGGACGCGGGTCTGGCCGAGGCGGGCGAGCAGCGCGCTGCCGGCCAGGCGCCCGCAGGCTTCGGCGAGCGCGAAGGCGGCGTAGCCCGCCGCGGCGAGGCCGGAGGCGGCACCGAGGTCCTGTCGCAGGTGCAGGGCGCCCCAGTCGCTCACCGCGCCTTCGCCGTAGGTCGAGCAGAGCGCGATCACACCGAGCAGCAGCACGGTCCGCCACACCCCGGCCCGCAGGGCGGTTCCGGACCGGCGCGGCCCGACCTCGTTCGGGATCGGCCCGGTTGCCGCCGTCTTGCCGTCACCGGCGGCAACCGGGCCGCCGGTGACGGCCTGGCTTGTGTTGGCTGGGCCCGTGTGATCCGGGCCGGTGTTATCCGGGCCCGTGTTATCCGGGGAGGGCGCGTGGGCGACGGGCAGGGGAGTAGTCAGCACGATCCGGCCGAACGCGGCGGTGACCGCGAGGCCGAGGGCGCAGACGAGCGAGAAGTGCGCGAGGGGCGTGAGGGCGGGGGCGGCGAGGCCGCCGAGCGCGGCGCCGGCGAGGCCGCCGAGTGACCACGCCGCGTGGAACGACGGCATGACCGGACGGCGCAGGACGGCGACGAGGTCCACCGCTAGGCTGTTCATCGCGACGTTGAGACCGCCGTAGCCGATACCGAACACCACCAGTCCAAGCCCGAGCGCCACCGCGGACCTGGCGATCGCGGGCAGCAGCAGCGCCAGCGACAGCCAGACGGCGCCCGCCACCACCAGCCGCGCGCTGCCGAACTTCCGGCAAAGCGCGCCCGTCAGCGCCATCGTCGCGATGGCGCCCGCGGAAACACCGAGCAGCGCTACCCCCAGGGTGGCGGGCGAAGCGCCCACCGCCGCCTTCACGGCGGGGATGCGTACCGCCCAGCTCGCGAACACAAAGCCGTCCATGGCGAAGAACGCGGTGACCGCGACGCGGGCGCGGCTCGCCTCGTTGCGCGCGGTGAGCGGGAGCGGTATTTTGTATAGCAACTGCACAAAACAAGGATAGGCGCACATCGACATGCGGACAACAGGGTGGACCAGACTTCTTCGACGCTTACCGGGACCGCGCTGACGCTCATCCACACCGGGCGTGCGCCCACGCGGTCGGCGCTGACGGGTCAGCTCGGCGTCACCCGGGCGACCATCGGCGCGGTCACCGGCGAGCTGCGCGACCTCGGCCTGATCGTGGTCGAGGCCGGGCCCGGCAGTGGTCCCAAGAGCAGTGTTGCCAAGGGCCGGGGGCAGCAGGGCAGGCCTTCGCACCGGCTGCTTTCCGATCCATCGGGGCCGGTGGCCCTCGCCGCCGAAGTGCATCCGGACGGCTACGCCGTCGCGCTTGTCGGGCTCGGCGGGACGGTGGTCGCGCGCCGCGCGGAGAACGGGCCGGCGCCGGAAGATCCCGCGGCCGCCTTCGCCCCGGTCGCCGAGGCCGGCGGCGCCCTGCTGCGCGAGTCGGGACGCCGGTGCGTGGGCGCCGCGGTCGCGGTGCCGACCGCCGTCACCCGCCCCGAGGGCACGGCCGTGCGCGCGCTCTACGTCGGCTGGCCGGACGGCGCGCCGGTCCGCGACATGTTCGCCGCGGCGGTCGCCCGCTACGGCGTGCGGGACCTGCTTGGCGGACGGTTCGGCTGCGAGGCGGTCAACGACGTCAACGCGCGCGCCCTCGCCGAGCACCGGCACGGCGCCGGCCGCGACGCCACGCACCTGCTGGTGGTGTCCGCCGAGCAGCGCGGCGTCGGCGGCGCCCTCGTGCAGGGGGGCGCGCTGTACACGGGCAGCAGCGGCCTGGCGATGGAGGCGGGGCACGTGAGCGTCGACCCGGGGGGCCTCCCGTGCCGGTGCGGCAACCGCGGCTGCCTCAGCGTCGAGGCCGACGTGGAGCGGTTCCTCGCCGAGGTGGGTCACCCGCCGGCGGCGGGCACTCCCGTGCTCGACGAGGCCGTTGCCCTGCTCCGCGCCGGCTACCCGGACGACCCGCGGGTCCGCGCGGCCGCGGACGCGGTCGCGGCGCGGCTCGGGCTGGGCCTCGCGGGCCTGATCAACGTGGTCAACCCCGACCGGGTGCTCCTCGGCGGCTTGTACCGGGAACTGCTCGCGGTCGCCCCGGAGCGGCTGCGCGAGGCGGTCGCGCGGCGCAGCCCGTGGGGGCACGGCGCGGCGGTGCCGGTCGAGCCCTGCGTCCTTGACGACGCCTTGCTGATCGGGGCCGCGGAGATGGCCTGGCAGCCCGTTCTCGACAATCCCGCGCTGCTGCGCGCGTCGTAGGTACTATCACCGAACTATCAGCCATTTGCGGCCAATGCAATTGCAGCGAGGGTGAGTGCGTCGTATCGTAACCAGGAGTCAGCAGGGGAACACCGGCAAGTGGGGGGTCGCCCACGTGAAGGAATTGGTGACGGCGATGCGGACTACCGGCTGGGCCTGACCGGTCTTCGCGCCTGCGTGAAGATCTCGCGATAAGAAACGGTCGGCCGGGCGCTTGCGCCCGGCCGACCGTTTTCCCGCACTCGCCTCCGGCGCGCTGTACCCGCCGTTTCCTCCCTCGTCGCTCAGTCGCTCGTACCTCGCTCCTTCGCTCCTCAGTCCGGGAACGGCGGCGCGCGCCTTTGGCTCGCGCTCGCGTTTACTTGCGGACGTAGAGCTTGCTCGCGCCGTAGCCGGGGTAGTCGGCGAGCAGCCGGAAGTGGGCGGAGAACCAGTTCTGGAGCGCGGTCGTCCACGGGATGCGCGCCGAGGCGTCGCCCGACAGCCACACGTAGCGGGCCTTACCGAAGATGGCCTCCCAGCCGGCCACGACGCTTGGCGAGGCCCCGGCATCCCCCTGCGGCGACACCCCGCCGCTGAGCGAGAGCGTGACCGCGAGGGAGTCGATGATGTCGGGGCAGCCTGGGCTTGGCGCCTCGAACCGGTTTGCGGCGATGGCGAACGAAACCTGGTCGGCGACCAGGCAGGACCCGGCGGGGACGAGCGCGGACACGTTCGGCGGGCTCGCCGTTTCATGCACCGGGGAGAGTTCGCGCGCCTCGACGGCCGCGATGGCAAGGATGATGACGGCGACCGCGCCGGCCAGCACCTGCCTGCCCAGCCTGGCCCGGTCGGTCGTGCCCCTGATCAGGCAGGCGAGGCTCTGCACGGCGGCGCCGACGGCGATGGCCAGCCACGGCGCGGGGAAGTCCGGGTAGTGGTAGAAGAACGCCGAGTAGTACAGGATGGCGGCCGTCGCGAGCACCGCTGTCACCAGCGCGAACCACTCAAGGGCAGTCCGCTGGCGGATTCCACGCAGGTACCCGGCGGCGATCAGCGCGATGCCGACGGCGGTCGCGGCGTACGCGGGCCAGCCCACAGAGGCAAGATGCGTGGACGCCTCGGCGCCCATGGAGAACAGCGTGTGCGCGGTCGTGCCGGGAGAGGCGAACTTCCCGCCGAGGCCGAGCACGTCGATCAGCCCGGTCAGGTGCGCGAGCCGGAGCGAGATCGGCGGTTTGGAGCCGACCCGGCTAAGCTGGTCGAGCAGCGTTTCATGGATGAACCCCGACGGGTCGGCGATCACGAACGGCCCGGCGAGGACCGCGAACCCGGCCGCCGCGCCACCGGCCAGCGCGCCCGCGCGCCGGGCCCGTGACGCCCGTCCCTCCGGCTTAGCGATGAGGCAGATCGCGAGCAGCACGGCCGCGGGGAACGCCGCCCAGATCTTGATCGCCACGCCGAAGCCGAAGGCCACGCCCGCCCAGGCGAGCCACCCCGGGCTTCTCAGGCGGCCGTCGCGGAACGCCATGTTCGCCGCGAGCAGGCAGGCGAGGTTCATCCACGGCTCAAGCAGCAAGGTCCGCCCGGACAAGATGTCCGCCGGGTAAACGGCGAGCAGCCCGGCGGCCGTCGCGCAGGCGATCGCGCCCCGGTGCCTGACGAGTCGCCCGGCGAGCGGTACGCAGGCGGTACTCGCGAGCACGCTGAGGATGCGGGCCGCGGCAAGCCCGGTCGCCTGGGATGTCAGCGACCCGATGACCGCGCCGGGCAGCGCGACCACGACGATGCCGGGCGGCTGGACGAACGCGTAGTCCTTGTACGGCAGCGCGCCGTGCAGCAGTCGCAGCGCCGCGCCCAGGTAGACGCCGTCGTCGTACTCAACGTTGCCCGAAGTCAGGAAGCCGGGCCGGGTGACCAGGAACAGCCGCAGCGCGAGCGCGAGCACGGTGGCGGTGAGGATCGCCAGCCCGGCCGGCGACATCGACCGCAGCCGGTTCCCGATGGCGGCCGTGCCGCCGGGCGCGGCGGGCTCCTCTCCCGGCGAGAGTCCCGCCTGGTCACCGGGCAAGCCGTCCCGCGCGCGACGGACAGCAGGCATGTTGGACGCTCCGGAAGTGCACGGGGACAGGTCGTCTGGAGTGGCCCAATTTACCATTCCCGGGAGGCCCGGCCGTGCAAAGCGCCGCGCCCGGCGTCAGGCAGGGAGGGTGATCCGGTGCGCGCCGGTGTAGACGTTCATCGACTGGCCGCGCAGGAAGCCGACCAGGGAGAGCCCCGCCTCGTCGGCCAGGTCCGCGGCGAGCGACGACGGCGCCGACACGGCGGCGAGCAGCGGGATTCCGGCCAGCACCGCCTTCTGCGCCAGCTCGAACGAGGCGCGGCCCGACACGAGCAGCGCGCAGCCGGTGAGCGGCAGCTTGTCCTGGAGGACCGCCCAGCCGACGATCTTGTCGACCGCGTTGTGCCTGCCGACGTCCTCCCGCGCTACGAGGAGCTCCCCGGCGGCGGTGAACAGCCCGGCGGCGTGCAGCCCGCCGGTCGAGGAGAAGACCCGCTGCGCCTCACGCAGCCGGTCGGGCAGCGACGCGATCACCACGGGGTCGAACGCCGTCGTGTCGGCCGACAGCGGCGTCCGCGGCAGCACGCAGATGTCGTCGATCGAGGTCTTGCCGCACACGCCGCAGGCCGACGTGGTCATGAAGGCGCGTCGGGCCGCCGGGGTCACCTCGACCCCTGGCGCGAGGCTGACGTCCACGATGTTCCCGATCTCGTCCTTGGTGTGGTCGAGGTGACCGCAGGTCGTCCCGTCGCAGACCTTCATCGCGGCGATGTCGTCCCGGCCGCGCACGATGGCCTCGCCGACGAGGAAGCCGGCCGCGAGTTCGACGTCGTCGCCCGGCGTCCGCATGGTCATGGTGAGCGCGCTGCCGTCCACCCGGATCCCCAGGGGCTCCTCGGCGGCCAGGAGGTCGGCCCGCGCCGATGCCGTCACGCGCGCGGACTCGCCGGACTCTACGGAACCCGCTGAACCGACAGTGGGCACCATGACCCGCACAACGCGACGCCGTGCCGTGCGCCCTGACACACGAACCGCCTCCAGTCAGGTTTCCCTCCTGTCAGGGTACGCCGACGCCGGAGAAGACGTCCCGGCCGGTGATCACGAAGGATTTTCATCGGATCCGATGAAAATCCTTCGTGATCATGACGCGGCCGATGGGCCTGTCTCGCACCGGGGCTTGCCGCGGGGATAACAGCAAGAAGCGCGGAGCGCAAGGCGAATTAACGGCAACGTCGGGGCGGCCGGAGGGGGAACAGGGCGGGAAGGAAGGGTCCGGCTTCCGTTCGGATATTGCCATCTCTTTACTTTGTTCTGTATGGTCTAGACCAATGGGGTAATGCGGCAGGGCGCGCTCGGACAGGCCCCGAGGTCCGCCGGCCGGGAGGCAGTGTTCGATAATCTCCCGGAGGCGCGACGCAACGCGCCACTGCTGCTGGGACGTGACGAGTGACATGGCGTCCCGGACGTTGGACCCTAGTCACGAGCGGCGATCGGAACGGAGACTGGTGCGGTGACCATTCGAGTAGGCATTAACGGGTTCGGGCGGATCGGCCGGAGCTTCTTCAAGGCGCTTGACGAGAGCGGCGACCGCGGCTTCGAGGTCGTGGCCGCGAACGACCTCGGCGACCTGAAGACCATGGCGCACCTGCTGAAGTACGACACGGTCGCCGGCCGGTTCCCCAAGGAAGTCGAGGTCGAGGGCGACTCGATCGTCGTCGGCGGCAAGCCGATCAAGATCCTCGCCGAGCGCGACCCGGCCGACCTGCCCTGGGGCGACCTGGGCGTGGACATCGTGGTCGAGTCCACCGGCCGCTTCGTGACCGGCCCGGCCGCGAAGGCGCACATCGCCGGCGGCGCGAAGAAGGTGATCATCTCCGCCCCCGCCAAGGAGGAGGACATCACCATCGTGCTCGGCGTCAACGACGACAAGTACGACCCGGCGAACCACGCGATCATCTCCAACGCCTCCTGCACCACCAACTGCGTGGCGCCGATGGCCAAGGTGCTGCTGGAGAGCTTCGGCATCGAAAAGGGCCTGATGACCACGGTGCACGCCTACACCCAGGACCAGATGCTGCAGGACGGCCCGCACAAGGACCTGCGCCGCGCCCGCGCCGCCGCGCAGAACATCGTGCCGACCTCGACCGGCGCCGCCAAGGCGACCAGCCTGGTCATCCCGGAGCTCAAGGGCAAGCTCGACGGCACCTCGCTGCGCGTCCCGGTGATCACCGGCTCGATCACCGACCTGGTCGTCGAGACCAGCCGCGAGGTCACCAAGGACGAGGTCAACGCCGCCTACAAGGCGGCCGCGGAGGGCCCGCTCAAGGGCATCCTCTACTACACGGAGGACGAGATCGTCTCCTCCGACATCGTGGGCTCGCCCGCCTCCTGCACCTTCGACTCCAAGCTGACCATGGTCATGGCGGGCAACCAGGTGAAGGTGCTCGGCTGGTACGACAACGAGTGGGGCTTCTCCAACCGCCTCGTCGACCTGACCGCGCTCGTCGCGTCGCGCCTCTAAAGGGACAAACAGACCATGCGGAGCATCGACGACATCGAGGTCAGCGGCCGGCGCGTGCTGGTGCGGTCGGACCTCAACGTTCCACTCGACAAGTCAGGGAGCGGCGAGATCACCGACGACGGGCGCATCCGCGCCTCGCTGCCGGTGATCAAGAAGCTGGCGGACCGCGGCGCCCGGGTCGTGGTCATGGCCCATCTCGGCCGGCCGAAGGGCGAGGACTTCGCCGAGCGCGCCGCCGGCGGCCCGTCGCTGCGGGTCGTCGCCGACCGGCTGGCCGAGCTCCTCGGCAGGCCGGTCGCCTTCGCATCTGACCTCGTCGGCCAGTCCGCGACCGCCACGGTCGCGGACCTGGACGACGGGGACGTCGCGCTGCTCGAGAACGTCCGCTTCGAGCCGGCGGAGACCGCGAAGGATGATTCCGAACGACTTCGGCTTGCTGAGCAGCTCGCAAAGCTGGGCGACGTGTACGTGGGCGACGGGTTCGGGGTGGTCCACCGCAAGCAGGCGTCGGTCTACGACCTGCCGAAGCTGCTCCCGCACGCCGCGGGCGACCTCGTCACGGCCGAGGTGTCCGTGCTCAGGCGGCTGACGGAGAACCCGGCGCACCCGTACGTCGTCGTGCTCGGCGGGTCGAAGGTGTCGGACAAGCTCGGCGTCATCGGCAACCTTCTCGGCCTCGCCGACCGGGTGCTGATCGGCGGCGGCATGGTCTACACGTTCCTCGCGGCCCTCGGCCACGAGGTGGGCACGTCGCTGCTCGAGGCCGACCACATCGAGTCGTGCAAGGAGGTGCTCGCCGCGGCCGCCGAGCGCGGCGTCGAGCTCGTCCTGCCCACCGACATCGTCGTCGCGCCGCAGTTCGCGCCGGACGCGCCGCCGTCGGTGGTCGCCGCGGACGCGATCCCCGAGGGCCACATGGGCCTGGACATCGGGCCTGAGTCGCGCGAGGTGTTCGCGTCGAAGCTGGCGGACGCCAAGACGGTGTTCTGGAACGGCCCGATGGGCGTGTTCGAGTTCCCCGCGTTCGCGGCGGGCACCCGCGCGGTCGCCGAGGCGCTCACCAAGGTCGACGGCCTCACGGTGGTCGGCGGCGGCGACTCCGCGGCGGCGGTGCGGTCGTTCGGGCTGGCCGAGGCCGACTTCGGTCACATCTCGACCGGCGGCGGCGCGAGCCTCGAGTACCTGGAGGGCAAGACCCTCCCCGGACTCACGGCCCTGGAAGCGTAGGCTTTCCTGCCATCATGACCGATAAGAAAAACCTGCCGCTGATCGCCGGCAACTGGAAGATGCACTGCAACCACTTCGAAGCGATCGCGCTGGTGCAGAGGCTCGCGTTCAGCCTCAGCGACAAGGACTACAAGCACGTCGAAGTGGTCGTGCTTCCGCCGTTCACGGACCTGCGCTCCGTGCAGACCCTGGTGGACGGCGACAAGCTGAAGATTGGGTACGGCGCCCAGGACCTCTCGCGGTTCGAGAAGGGCGCCTACACCGGCGAGATCTCCGGGCCGATGCTCGCCAAGCTCGGCTGCTCGTACGTGCTGTGCGGGCACTCCGAGCGGCGCCAGTACCACCACGAGGACGACGCCCTCGTGAACGCCAAAGTCAAGGCCGCCCTGGCCGTGTCGGTCACGCCGATCCTCTGCGTGGGCGAGCCGCTTGAGGTGCGCAAGGCCGGCACGCACGTCGACTACGTCATGACGCAGCTCAAGGGCTCGCTCGCCAAGATCCCCGCCGACGCCGTCGCCTCGATGGTCATCGCCTACGAGCCGGTATGGGCGATCGGCACCGGCGAGGTCGCCTCGCCAGGCGACGCCCAGGAGATGTCCGCGGCCATCCGCGCGCATGTTTCTGGCGCGGCGGGGGGCGAAGCCGGCGCCGCGGTGCGTATCCTGTACGGAGGGTCCGTCAAGGGCGATAACATCGCGTCTATCATGGCGGAGCAGGACGTAGACGGCGCACTCGTCGGCGGCGCAAGCCTCGACGCCGGCCAGTTCGCTGCGATCTGCCGGTATCGTGAGCTGGCCAGTGGTTCTGGTAACACTGGCCGTTAAGACACTGGCTGCTGGAAAACACGGGCCGTTCAAAGCACGGGCCGTCACGTACATCGGCGTTAGAGCATCAAGGGGAAAGAAGACAACCGGTGGAGATCGCGCTCTCGGTCATCCTGATCATCACGTCGCTCGTGATGATCCTGCTCGTTCTCCTGCACAAGGGCAAGGGCGGCGGCCTCTCCGACCTGTTCGGCGGCGGCGTGTCCTCGACCCTGGGGTCGTCTTCCGTGGTCGAACGGAACCTGGACCGTATCACCATCTTCTTCGGGGTGCTCTGGTTCGTGTGCGTGGTGGCACTCGGCTGGCTGATTAACCACTGAGGTCTGTGCGTGTTCTGCCAGCAAGACGGCGGAACAGGTGGTGAAATGAAGTGACCGGGTGGCTGTGCTTACCGTTCGGTTACGAGCGGGCCCCATTGAGCGGGCCCCATTGAGACTGGCAGACAGGCGGCCAAGGCGGCGGCATTCAGCGTCAAGGCGTAGAGGTGGGATTCTGTGAGCAGTGGTAACGCGATTCGTGGCAGCAGGGTAGGCGCCGGCCCGATGGGTGAGGCGGAGCGCGGTGAGGCCGCGCCCCGTACCTGGGTGTCCTTCTGGTGCTCCAACGGACACGAGACCCGCCCGAGTTTCGCCTCCGACGCCTCGATTCCCGACCAGTGGGAGTGCCCGCGCTGCGGTTTCCCGGCCGGCCAGGACCAGGCGAGCCCGCCGGCCCCGCCCCGCGTTGAGCCCTACAAGACCCACCTGGCCTACGTGAAGGAGCGCCGCTCGGACGCCGACGGCGAGGCCATCCTCGCCGAGGCCCTGGCGCGCCTGCGCGGCTAGTCGCGCACAGCACCGTAAACCGCCCCGGATGGCCCTGCCGACCGGGGCGGTTTTCTAGGCGAGGAGGGTCGGCAGGACCTGCTGGACCTGCTCGTCCAGGTCCCTGGCGGCGGTCGTGTCGCCGCCGAGGTGGCGCAGCAGGCCATGCTGGAAGACGCCGTCGAACAGGGCGTAGGCGAAGGCCGGGGTGACCGCGAGGTCGCGCCCGCTCAACTCGGCGTACCTGGTGACGATCCGCCAGATCATCCGCTCCAGCGACTGGTCGATGTCCGCGACGTCGGCGCGGAACCGCAACTCGAACTGCGACTGGTTCCGCAGGTCGTACCAGAGCCGGTGCATTGTGACGTCGTCGCGCATCGTGCCGGCCATGATCGCGCCGAACTCCGCGCACAACTCGTCCGCCGCCCCGGCGGTGGTGACGATCGCGTCATACCGGGTGACGCACTCGGCCTTGTACTGGCGCACGCAGTAGGTGATCAGCTCGAACTTGTCGGCGAAGTAGTAGTGCAGCACGCCGTGAGAGAAGTCGGAATTCTGCGCGATGTCGCGGAGACTGGTATTCGCATAGCCGAGTTCGGCCAGGGTTTGCAGCGCCGCGGCGGCGAGCTGGTCGCGCCGCCCGGCGAATTTGTCTATTTGGCGGCGCGCGATCCGCTCGCGTTTGCCCTCTTCGACTTCGGTCAATTCGCTACCTCGGTCAACGGTGAGCCCGCCCGCTTCTTGCTGGCCAGGCTCAGCGCTGGTATTCCACGGTCCCAAAATTACCAGCCTTGACAAGCGGTCCTTTAGACGATCGTCCAGCAAATGCTTGACAACTGTCAAGCAGCGGGTGACGGTGAGAACACGCCGATGGCCTGGGGCGACCACGCGACAGGCCACGGCGGCCAAACGCTGAGCGGGATCAGCGGCACCGAGCGCGGAAAACTGGAGGTGTGCTGTATGGGCGTTTATGACCTGACGGGGCGTAAGGCCTTGGTGACCGGCGGGGCTCGCGGGCTTGGCGAGGGGATGGCCAGGGCGCTCGCCCAGGCGGGCGCGGCCGTGGTGATCGCGGACATCCGGGAGGACCTGGGCAAGGCGACCGCGAGCGCGCTGCGCGAGAGCGGTGCGAACGCCGAGTTCGTCACGCTGGACGTCACGTCGGACGACAGCTGGGCGCAGGCGATGCCGCAGGCCGTCGCGCACCTGTCCGGACTCGACATCCTCATCAACAACGCGGGCGTCGAGGTCACGAGCCTGCTCGTCGACCTTGACCCCGACGGCCTGCGCCGGATGCTCGAGGTGAACGTGCTCGGCACCGCGCTCGGCATCAAGCACGGCTTCCGCGGGATGCGCCCTGGCGGCGCCGGCCACGCCGGCGATCCGGCCCCGGGCGGTTCAGGCGGGGCGATCGTCAACGTCGCGTCGGTGGCCGCGACGATCGCCTTTCCCGGCATCGCCGGCTACTCGGCGACCAAGTCCGCGGTGGACCGGCTGACCCGGGTGGCCGCGATGGAGTCGGGCAGGCTCGGCTACGGTGTCCGGGTGAACTGCGTTTACCCCGGCCTCGTCCCGACCGAGATGGGCAACCAGCTCGCGGTCGACTGTGCCACGATCGGCCTGTTCCCGAGCCCGCAGGAAGCGGCCGGGGCGGTCATCGGGCTGACGCCGCTCGGCAGGCTCGGCGAGGTGCCCGACATCGCGGACGCGGTGGTGTTCCTCGCCTCGGACGGCGCCAGGTTCATCACCGGCGCCGGGCTGCCCGTCGACGGGGGCATGGGCATGTAGGCGCGTGGCTTCGGCCTGGTGATCACCCCGCTCTCGCCAACGGCACCCGACAAGGCGCGCACGGGCCCCGTACGCAGCAAATGGTCCCATTTTTCACATAAAGGACACATCGCGCCCTGCGTTACACCTGGTCTGCGACGATGCAATCGAATGTAGTCCGGCGCGGGGGGAGCTGCCGTGGGGGTGGCTACCAAAAGACAGCGAACTGGCTGTGCCGCGCTGCCTTGAGGGGGTCTCATCAGTGGTTACCGTCCACAACTTTTCCTACGGCCTGCTTAACCCTGTCCTCGGCTATGCCATGTCCTGTCTCGGTTCATTCCTCGGCCTGCGCTGCGTGATCCTGGCGCGGGCCTACGAGGGCGCAGCCCGTGCCCGCTGGCTTGCCCTCGCCGCGGTGGCCATCGGCGCCGTCGGGATCTGGTCCATGCACTTCATCGCGATGCTCGGCTTCACCGTCCCCGGCGAGGCGATCCGGTACAACGTGATCATCACGATCGGGTCGATGCTGCTCGCCGTCGCGGTGGTGGGCGTCGGGCTGTTCATCGTCGGCTTCGGCAACGGCGGCTGGCCGCGGCTGCTGCTCGGCGGCGTGATCATCGGCGTCGGCGTCGCCGCCATGCACTACCTGGGCATGAACGCGATGTCCATGCCGTCGACTCAGTCATACAACATCACGATGGTGACACTCTCCGTGCTGATCGCGATCGTCGCCGGCACCGTGGCGCTGTGGATCGGCACCTGGGTCCGCAGCATCAGGGCGACCGTCGGCGCGGCGCTCGTCATGGGCGTCGCGGTCACCGGGATGCACTACACGGGCATGGCGGCGCTGCATATCGCGGGCAACCCGATGTCCATGAGCGCGTCCGTGCTCGGCAGCGTGTCCGGCGCCACGGCCGGTACCTTCCTGATCCCGCTGCTGCTCGTGATCAGCCTGGCCACGTTCCTGCTGACGCTGTCGATCAGCATGACGCCCAGCGAGGACGAGATCCGCGCGGACACGGAGATGCAGCGCCGGCTTGAGCTCCTGCAGAAGCGCAACCAGTAACGGGAGGGATCTACAGCCAGTCGTTACGGCGGAACACCCAGTAGAGCACCACGCCGGAGCCGATCATGATCAGCGCGGCGAAGATCAGGCCGACGTGGTTGCCGAACCCCGGGTAGGGCACGTTCATGCCGTAGAAGCCCGTGATGAACGTCGGCACCGCGATGATCGCGGCCCAGCCGCTGACCTTCTTGGTGACGATGTTCATCCGGTTGCCCTGGATGGTCAGGTTCGTCTCCAGGATCGTCGTGACCAGGTCGCGCAGCGACTCCGTCCATTCGGTCGCGCGCAGTGTGTGATCGTAGACGTCCTGGTAGTACGGCATCAGGTCGTCGTTGACGTGATGCAGGTCGCGGCGCATCACGGTGTTCAGCAGTTCGCGCATCGGCAGCACGACCCGGCGCAGGAGCACGAGCGACTTGCGCAGCTCGAACGAGCGCCGCTGCACGTGGAGGTGCTTGGCCGAGGGCGGCGCGAACAGGTCGTCTTCCAGTCCCTCGACAGCGTCGTCGAGGGACTGCACGGCCTCGAAGTGGCCGTCCACGATGAAGTCGAGCAGGCCGTACAGCAGGTAGCCGACCCCGGCCGCCGCGAGGTCGGGGCTGGAGTCCCAGCGGTCCACGATCTTGCCGATGTCGAGGCCGTCGTCCTTGCGGATGGTAATCAGCGCCCGCGGCAGGATGAACGCGGCGAGCTCGCTGGTGGCGAGCTCGCCGCTGGTCAGGTCGAGCCGGGCGCCGTAGGCAGTGAGGAACAGGTGCGTGCCGTAGCGGTCGACCTTCGGCCGCTCCCGGTCGACCAGGGCGTCCTCGATCGCCACCGGATGCAGCCCGAACTCCTGCTGCAGCACCGCGAGGTCCTCGTGGTCGGGGGAACGCAGGTCCAGCCAGACCGTGGTACCGGGCTCCAGCAGGTGGTCGCTGATCTGCTCGATGGCGAAGCCCTGCTCGACGAGCCGCCCGTCCCGGTACAGGCGGGTCCGCGCCTGGCACCGCGTGGGAGTTTGCTGGCTGATGCAGTCGGCGGCGACCGTCTCCGGGTTGCCGCCGTGGAAGGTAGTGTCCCTGAGCGCCCGGGTGCCGAGCTGGCCGCCAAGCGCCCCGGCGCGGGTGTCGGTTTCTGTCATGACGTCCCCTCGGTCCGGTTCCCGGACAAAGGATCTCATTCCCGGCGCCCGCGCCGCGCCAAGAGTAGCCGATCAGCCGCCTGGAGCCTCCTGGCCAAGCGCCTCTTGAACCGTGGGGTCGCCGTCGGTGCCGAGCACGCGCCAGTCCTCACCCTCGGCAAGGACCTTCTCGGCGCCGCGGATCGCCTGGAAGTCGCCGCTGCCGCCCAGCGCGGGAAGCCCCGCGGCGGCCGCGTCGCCGTCGGCCGCCGCCAGGGCCTTGGCGGCGCGGATGAGCTGGCGGTGGAAGCGGATCAGCGCCACGTCGGTCGAGCCGAGGTGCTCCCTCGTGCGGTCGTAGACCGGCCCGGCGGTCTCCGTCGCCATGGCGTCCTGCGACCGGAAGTCGGCGATGCCGCTATAGGACGTCCCCTTCTGGGCCACGCGGGAGATGTTGTAGTCGTTCTCCCGCGTGTAGGTGCGCGGCACCACCCCGTTCGGCGGCAGCATCTCGAACGGGTACTTCTCATAGGTGAAGAAGACGGGCCCGCCGTACCCGCGCGGGTTGGCGGGCGGCTGGGTGGTGAAGTTGTAGCGGTGCGTCGTGCCGTCGTCCGCCGGGACCACGAAGATCTGCCTGGTGGAGAACGGTATCTGCGCGATGATCGTGGAGGCGGGGAAGATGTAGGCGGTGACCCGCGCGTGCCGGTAGCCGTTGGGCGTCACCCTGATGCCCGCGTAACGGAACCCGTGCCACGTGTCGTCCACCTCGATCAGCGCGCGCGGGTCGTGCCGCCAGAACCTCATCGACATGTACCCGGACGGGTAGCCCGGCTTGTCCGTCCCGTCGTCCGGCACGTCCTCGATCGCGTCGAACTGGTGCAGGTTCGAGATGTGCGCGGTGTCCAGGTCGCCGTCCATGGACTGCACCCAGTTGCAGAAGATCTGCTCCTTGTTGGCCGCGGCTAGCCTCGCTGGCAGCATGTCGGTGCCGAAGTCCCTGAAGGGGGTCATGGTCTCCGGCGGTCCCATGTAGGCCCAGGCGATACCGCCCGACTCGTGGACGGGGTAGTTCCTGACCCGGATGCGCTGCGCGAACGGGTGCAGTTCGGACCGCTGGTCGGTGCACTGCCCGGTCACGTCGAACTTCCAGCCGTGGTAGGTGCAGCGCAGCCCGCATTCCTCGTTGCGCCCGTAGAACAGCGACGCGCCCCGGTGCGGGCACCGCTCCTCGATCAGGCCGACCGCGCCGTTCGTGTCACGGAACGCGACTAGGTCCTCGCCCAGCAGTCGCACGCGGACAGGCGCGCCGTCCGGCTCCGCGATCTCCGAGGACAGGCACGCGGGGATCCAGTACCGGCGCAGCAGGCTACCCATCGGAGTCCCCGGACCGACCCGGGTGAGGATCTCGTTGTCTTCTGCTGACAGCACGGCGCGCACCTCCACGTGCGGGTAACGGAATTGTCTCCGCCATCACCGTGTCCCGCGCGCACCCGGACTGTCAATTATCGCGGACATCAATATGGCCGCTCCATGATTGTGAATCAATTCATTTGATTTCCCGCATAAGGAAGAGTGATTAACGCCGACCTATCCGCGCCAGTAGGGAGCGCTTCACAATGGGGTCACGCGATCTTGAAGCGAGGCAATGGAGCATGCGAATGAGAAGCGTACATAAAAGCACGCGCTACGCGGTCGGCGTGCTGCTCGCGGCGACGGCGGTGGCCGCCGCGGCGTGCAGCAGTTCGCCGAGTTCGTCCTCGACCCCGGCCGGGACCGCGACCGGCGGCAGCACGGCTGGCAGCACGAGCCCGTCAGGGTCGGTCACGAACGTGTCGCTCGGCTACGTGCCCTATTCCGACGACGCGTCGCTGTTCTACGCCCAGGACAGCGGCATCTTCAAGCAGCACGGCCTCAACGTCACGTTCGTGGCCCAGGCGAGCCCGGTGGCGGTCGAGGCGTCCATGGCGAGCGGCACCGAGCAGTTCGGCTTCATCACGACGCCTGCCGCTATGTAATTTGCTAATATTGGTCCATGTTGAACGGCACCGACCAGACAGCCAAGCCCGTTGACGCGTACGCCCGGGTCAGCCAGGTCGCGAGCAAGAACAAGAAGAAAAGCAACGAGCCGTCCACGGACGGGCAGATCGCGATATGCCGCCTCCGGCTTGCCGAGCTTGACCTCCCGGTGGGGAAGATCCTGGTTGACCCGGGCCTTTCGGCCTGGAACCCGGCTGTCAGGCGCCCGGCGTGGGATGAGCTGATGGACCGGGCCGAACGCGGCGTGTCCGGTGGCTTCATCGTGTTCGACCTGGAGCGGTTCACCCGCCAGCCCCCGGACGCCGAGCGGATGATTGAACTGGCCGCTCACGGTTTCCTGGTGCTCGACAGCGAGAGCGAGTACGACCTGACGACCCCGAACGGCAAGAAGGCGTTCCGCGACGCCATCAATGCCGCCGCCTACTACTCAGACCGTCTGTCCACGAGAACGCGGCGCGGCAAGCGGCTCAAGGCGATGGCAGGGGAGCCGAACAGCTCAGTCCGGCCGTTCGGCTTTGAGGATGATTTCGTGACCGTGCGCGAAGCCGAAGCCGAGATCATCCGGGAGCTGACGAGGCGGTTCTTGGCGGGGGAATCGCAGAGCGCGCTGATGCGCGACCTCAACGCCCGCGGCATTCTCACCAGCAAGGGCTATCCCTGGTCTGTGGGGACAGTGGGTTCCCTGCTGGTCAGAGAGCGCAACTGCGGCAGAATCGTCTACACCGACCCGGAGAAAGGCGTTAAGACTGTTGCCGGGCACCTGCCGGGAACACCGATCGTTACCGAAGCCGACTTCGACCGGGTATGCGCGATGTACGCCGCACGTCAAGAAACCGACCCGCGCGCAAATTATCTGTGCACGGGCGTAGTCTTCTGTGGGCGGCCGGGCTGCGGCAAGCCACTCATCGGCAATCCGCTAAAGGCTCTAAAGCCGTACCCTGACGGGTCGATACGCCGCGAATACAAGTGCGCATGGTCTTCCGGCGGCTGCGGTAAGAACCGTGTTGATCAGCGTGGCTTGGACGAGGCGTCCGAAGCGCTCGCCGTGGCGATTCTTTCTGACTCTCGCCATGCCGAGGCGATTGAATCCGCCAGTCGGGAACTTGAAAGCGCAGCCGCGCGGCTGGACCTGGCCATCGCCGAGGCGGAGCGTGTCGCGGAAGCGCTAGCCGACCGCCTTGGGCGTGGAGAACTGACCCTCTCGCGCTATGAAGTCGCAACCCGGCCGCTGGATGAGCGCATCGCCAAGCTCAAGGCCGAACGCGAAGCACTCGGCGACACAGCTCCAGGCGCTTCGCGGGAGCCGAGCCTGGAGCACTGGCAGCAACGGTGGGACAAGGCTGACACGGCAGAAAAACGCGATCTGTTGAAGATGGCCCTGCGTGGCAGGCGTCTCATCGTCGACCCCGCCAGACATAGGGGCGCTGAGCGGTCCGATATCACCCGCCGGATCAGGATCGTCTCAGCGGAAGGCGAAGACCTGCCGGACGTGACGCTGGCGGTCGCTGACGTGATCGCCGCCCGCGCCGCGCACGGCGGACTCGTGTCCGCCCCCGGCGCACCGGACACCAAGCGGCCAAGGCCCCGGACCTTCACCGACGAGTACAAGAGCCGCATCGTTGACGAGTACGAGAACGCGGGACCGGGCGAGCGCATTGCGCTGCTGCGCAGGGAGGGCCTGTACCCCGGGGCTATCTCCGCCTGGCGCCGGAAGAGGATGGGGTAGGCCGTGGCCGCCGAACTTGTCAGCTCATTCCGGCCGATTGACATCTATGCGCGTGTCAGTCAGCTCAAGCGCAACGAGAAGCGCGAACCGTCGACCGACGGCCAGGTGAAGGTATGCCGGGTCCGCCTGATCGACCTTGGCCTTGCGGAGGGCAAGGTGCTGGTTGACCCGGGGCGTTCGGCATGGAACCCGGCTATTGAGCGCCCGGCGTGGGACGAGCTGATGGACCGGCTAGAGCGCGGCGTTTCCGGCGGGTTCATTGTGTTCGACCTGGAGCGGTTCACCCGTCAGCCGAAGGACGGCGAGCGGATGATCGCGGTGGCCGCTCGCGGCCTCCTAGTGCTGGACAGCGAGAGCGAGTACGACCTGCGGACCCCGAACGGCAAGAAGGCGTTCCGCGACGCGGTCAATGCCGCCGCCTACTATTCCGACCGCCTGTCCACCAGGAGTGCTCGCGGGAAGAAGCTCAAGGCGATGGGCGGTGAGCCGAACGGGTCGGCGCGGCCATTCGGCTTCGAGGACGACCGCGTCAGCCAGCGCCAGGACGAGGCCGCCGTCCTGCGTGAGCTGACCGCGCGGTTCCTGGCGGGCGAACTGGAAGACGCGCTGATCGCGGACCTGAACGAGCGGGGGATTCCCACGGCTGCGGGCAGGCCGTGGACGCACGCGGCGCTGAAGACGCTGCTGACCCGCCAGCGGAACTGCGGCAGGATCATCTACACCGACCCAGCGTCGGGCCTGACGTCCGTCGTCGGCCGACTGCCAGGTACCCCGGTCATTTCCGAGGAGGACTTCGACCGGGTATGCGCCATGTACGCCGCGCGCCGGGTCGGGCGTCCGAGTTCGCCGCACTACGTGTGCTCGTCTTTCGCGGTCTGCGGGCAGCCCGGCTGCGGGCACGTCCTCCATGGCAAGGTCCGCAACGGCCTCAAGCCGTACCCGGATGGGTCGGTGAGCCGTTCTTACTGGTGCAATCCCACCTCTGGAGGGTGCGGGAAGACTGAAGTGGACCAGCGGGCGCTGGACGCAGCGGTACGTGCGCTCGTGGTGGAGATCCTGTCGGACGCGCGCAACGCCGAGCAGATCGAGAGCGCCGCCTACGCGGCGGCCAGCGAAGCCGTCCAGCTCGACATCAAGATCGCTGAAGCTGAGGCGGTGGCGGAAGCTCTCGCCGGCCGCCTGGGACGGGGGGAGATCACCCTCGCCCGCTACGACCTGGTCATCAAGCCAGTCGATGAGCGCATTGCCAGCCTCCGGGCCGAGCGTAACGCGGTCCCCGATCCCGGCCCTGTTCTCGGGAAACAGCAGACGCTGGGAGCGGGCCGCGCGCAGTGGCGGCAGCGGTGGGACGCCGCCGACTACAAGGGCAAGCGAGACCTGCTCACGATGGCGCTGCGGGGCAAGCACCTGGTGATCCAGCCAGCCCAGCGGGGCCGGGGCAGCGCCGACCTGGGCGAAGTCATGGGCCGCGTCAGCGTCGGCCCGGCTTGACCAGGGCACGGAAACGTTTCGTTCCGTTTCGTTCAATTCGTTACGTCACCAGATACGAAAACGATAAGGCCCTGCGAGCACGGGCCACCACGATCACGGGAGGGCCGATGACCAGCAGGAAGACCACTACCAGTAGCACCGCTTCCCGTCCGACGTGCGGTTACCCGGGATGCGACCAGCCCGCCGCCCCGGCCGAGCATCCCGGCCGACCGCCAGAGTACTGCGCCGGGCGCGGTCACACCCGCGCGTCGGCCTGGAAGGAACGCCGGCGGCTGAACGCTGAGAAGAACGGCACGACGATCAGCGCGGCCGATGACGCCAGCCCGGTGACGATGGCGAAGGTGGGCGGGGCGGAGCTGCTGCGGTCGCTGCGAGCCGAGGCCGACCGTATCGCCGCTCTTGGCAGGGATCTGCGGGAGCGGATCGACGTGCTGACTGACCCGACCGCCGCCGAGGCGGAGGTGGAGGCGGTGCGTGCCGCCGCCTTGG
>Ga0207416_1001447_pt1 | contig 31299 bp, 26 predicted proteins | sample PaiPotPPM11metaG_FD_184107 | JGI IMG/M metagenome (GOLD analysis project Ga0207416, IMG submission 184107) | Iron sulfur acid spring bacterial and archeal communities from Banff, Canada, to study Microbial Dark Matter (Phase II) - Paint Pots PPM... ... | reverse complement strand
CTGCACCGACGTGGAGCCCCGCCTCGAGGCCCTGCAGCCGGCCTTGCGCGAGTACGAAGCCACCTACAACACGATCCGACCCCATCAAGCCCTCGGCTACCTCACTCCCCAGGAGTACCTTGACAAATATCAGGAGGCAGCATGATCGGTGTAACCCATCACCTGAACCAGTACACCTGCTTTCGCCAGTCCTCCGTCATTGGTTATACTCCCAGGCCGAATGCAAGACTAGCAGAGTTATCCTGGATTGAGCACAGCACAAGTGCAATCGGTTCGGACAACCATGGATCTCTTTCCACGTACCGAGACAGGGAAGAACTAGGAAAAGGAATGGTTGCATGACCGAGGCAAACCTGAATGGGACGTCGACTTTGACTATGAGACCGCGGACCTCGTGCTTTGTGACCTTTACGTTCGAGGCACGTATCTCGAGGTCATTCTCCCGATGACGATTCTGCGCTGCCTTGCTGCGCTTCCGCTCGCCGCGATCCTGAGGGAAGGCGCGAGATGAAGGATGCCCAGAAGCCGGATCACATCAGCCTGACGACGCTGATCGGACGGCTCAAGGAGGGCCGCTTCGTTATCCCGGACTTCCAGCGTGAGTTCGAGTGGGAGCCCTGGGACATTCGCGATCTGATGCGCTCGATCTTCCTCGACTATTACATTGGAAGTCTGCTTCTCTGGAAGAGCAAGAAGGAAAACTTCGAAGCGCTCGCATGTGAGTCGATCTATGGGTACAGCGGAAGCGGCAACCCGGAGCACATCGTGCTGGACGGGCAGCAGAGACTCACCGCGATGTATTACGCGTTCTTGGCGCCCGACGTGGCTGCACCCCGTCGCGTGAACCGATACCTGTACTTCATCCGCGTGGACCGGTTTATGGACGCGGCGTATGATGAGGCTTTCGATTACGATTGGACGCAGCGGGGACTTAACCTACTCGGGGACCAGAGTTCCCAGTACAAGAACCACGCCTTTCCGCTCTCGGTGCTTGGCCAGGGGGGCTGGGAGCTACCAAACTGGGTGCAGGGCTACGAGCGCTACTGGCGCGATTTGGCTACCAATGCTCAGGAGTCGGATGACGCGCCGGCAGCTGAGACCGCACTTCGTCATGCACAGGACGCCCACGACTTTGGTGAGCACCTCAAAGGTATCACCGAGCAGTATCAGGTGTCCTACATTGAACTTGACCGCGATCTCGAACTCGACAAGGTCTGCGACATCTTCACGCAGATTAACAGCAGGGGTATCCGCCTCGACGTGTTCGACCTGGTCAACGCCCTGCTGAAGCCCAAGGGGCTGCAGCTCAAGCACATGTGGTGGGAGGCGCGGTCACGTCTCGATTTCGTCGAGACCGAGCGAATGAACGTTTACATCCTGCAAGTAATGTCCATCCTCCAACAGGCCTACTGTTCGCCCAAGTACCTCTACTACCTCCTCCCAGGGCAGCAGAAGTCCGTGCGGGAGCCAGACGGTTCGCTTCGGAAGGAGGTGCTGGTCGGGAACACCGCCGAGTTCGAGCAGCTCTGGATGCAAGCTGTGGACGCTCTGACCAGGGCCATCGACCTCCTGCGACATCCCCAGGAGTTCGGCGCCATATCCTCCCAATACCTGCCATATGTGTCCATCCTGCCTGCCTTCGCCGCCCTTCAATTCCAGGCCCGTGCTGTCTCTCCAAACAGGCAACTTGATGCCCAGCGCAAGATCCGGTACTGGTACTGGGCGAGCGTCTTTACCAACCGTTACTCGGGGTCGGTTGAGTCCACGAGCGCGCGCGACTTCCTGGACGTGAAGGCATGGTTCGAAAATGACACGGCAGAACCGGCCCTGCTCGCGGAGTTCGAGGCGCGTTTCCGCTCACTCGATCTGCGCAAGGAGGTCAGACGCGGCACGTCCGTCTACAACGGCATCTTCAACCTCCTGGTGGTTCGCGGAGCACGCGACTGGATGACCGGAAACGTTCCTCAGTACGGCGACCTTGACGACCACCACATCGTCCCCAAGGACTGGGGGAAGGGCCAAGACGGTCTCGGGAACCTGATCGACACGATCCTGAACCGAACACCCCTCACCACCGACACGAACCGCAAGGTGATTCGGGACAGGCTTCCGAACGCCTACCTGCCTGACCTGATCAGGGAGAATGGTGAGACGACCGTTCGGGCAACCCTCGAGTCCCACCTTATCTCGCCCGCGGCGTTCGACATCCTGCTTCGGCAGCCGTTCACGGCGGACGACTTCCAGGCCTTCCTCGCCGAGCGTCAAAGGACGCTTCAGGAGGCCATCGAGAACCTCCTCATCAAGGAGCGGCTAGACCTCTCACCCCAGCTACGGGAGCTTGACGAGAGGCTCGAGCAGGTCGAGCTAAGCCTTCGCCGGATCGTTGCCGGAGCCCTGGAAGGGGAAGCGTGTAAGCTCCCGCCCCATGTTCTGCAGAAGGTCGAGGAGCGCCTGCAGGCGAGCGCGAAGAAGAATCCAGCGCTGGAACTGGACCACTATCAGACTCTGACGGGCAAACTCGAGTATTGCGACCTCCGCGAGCTGCAGGACACGATCACGAACAAGTCGCTGTGGCTCGTGTTCGAGCCGTATTTCCTGAATAAGGAGACGGTCGTGGCCAAGTTCGGGCAGCTGGCCGAACTGCGTAACGGCCTCCGCCACAGTCGCACGGTTGACGAGATAACACGCATGGAAGGGGAGGCGGCGCTCCTATGGTTCGAGCAGGTGCTCGGCAAATGGCCCACGACCTTAGACCCTGTCCCGCGCCGATACGCCGGCTGACCGAAATCGGCATCCACATGTAGGTGGGTGACGAGTCGCCTGCTTAATTCCTACCCGAAGAGACCACGACCAGCATTCACAGGTGGCGTAGCGCGTCGTGGGCAGCGGTGACATATCTCTGTCCCGCATCGGCAGTGCGAGTCAGAGCCCCCACCAAGCGCTGTTCGTCTCCCCTGATCGACTCATCCGTCATGAGTGCTTGGACTTCAGCATTGAACGCCCGCCACGCTGGGTAAACGGGCTCTCGTCTCCATCGCAGGGTCTTCGGCGCGATCTTCGAGAACTCCTGACTGGCGACAACCAGATTCTCGTTGGAGGCTGGTGACACCAGTCCTGCATGACCGACCATTGCCCTCATGTGATTGCATATGACCCGTGCGATGGCCTCCGACTCCTCCAAAAAGTGCCGCAGGTCATTTCGCCGATTCGTTCTCTGCGTGCGCCAAAGGGCGAGTATGGATACCAGCAGCGCTCCTCCAGACAGCGAGTCAGTGATAATCGGTTGCCAGTCGATAGTCATGTGATCACGTCCCAACTGCAGCGATCTTCCAGCCAGCACGACTGCACGATCCTTCTCGCCGTGAGCATGAGATATAGTACGCCGGAATGAGCGATATGCCTCCAGAACGGAGTGAGATAGAGCTTCCCGAGAGGTTCGACGTGGCACTCTCGTTTGCCGGTCCACAGCGGCATCTCGCTGAGCGCATTGCGACCATTGTTCGGGAAGCTGGGTTCGAAGTGTTTTATGACAACTTCTACACAGACGTGCTCTGGGGAAAGGATCTCGTAGAACTCTTTGGTGAGATCTATCGTAAGAAGGCGCGCCACTGTGTGATGGTAATCTCGCGGGACTATGCGGAGCGCATGTGGACCATCCTTGAGCGCCGCAGCGCCCTAGCCAGGGCACTCGAAGAACGGGGCAACGAGTACATTCTGCCAGTCAAAGTTGAAGACGTCGAGCTACCTGGCTTGCTACCCACGATCGCCTACGTTTCCGTTGAGCAATACATCGTCGAGCAAATTGCCGATATACTCATCAGAAAGCTTCGGCGGCATCCCGTGCAGCTGTCGATAGCGGCAACAGCTGCACCAGTCTCGATTGGTCCCAATTTTGCTCGCGAATTCGGAGAGCAATGGAATGCGAGGATCTATGTTGGTCTCTTCGTGGGAGCCGTGCCCGAAGGCGCCGACGAACTCGAGGAACCAGTATTGGACGCGGTTGAAGAGTGGTTACAGACCATTGAGCCGACTGCTCGCGCCTTTCGCACAACGCCGCAAATCGGCTGGTGGCGGGTGCCAGCCGAGGACAGCTCGTTCGATGAATGGTCGTGCAGGTTACTATCCGGACCAGTTCTAGCGATTCGGCGCCACACGGCTGTGACGGAGCACGACGATGGCGCATCGATCTGGTTCCCCGCAGTTGTAGCCGAGTGGGTACAGCTCGTCTCAACGCTCCCCAGCCTTCTTGAGGATCTACACATCGAAACTATCGTGGTTGGGTTGACGCTCAATACCGTGCTGGTTGATCCCACCACCATCTCCATTGTGGATGTGGATTTCGAAGCTGCTCCTCGGCCAAGGAAGAGCGGCGAGAGGCAGGGAGTGCCGTCGTGGTCTTACAAGACGCCCGTCATACCCGCTTCTGATGTATCGCCCCAGATCATTCGCACAGCGGCAGAGGGTCTGTTGCGCCACTTCAGCTACCGCGGACTGGATGCACTTCTTGAATGGGTGGAACGAAGCACTTCCGTCAGTGCATCCAGATACAGCGACATTCAGCGAGCGGTACTGCTTATCGCGGGACAGATGGATGCGGAACAGCGGAGTGTCGTCAGGCCATCGCTAATCGGCCCACGTCTGCAGGAGCAGGGGGTCAGTCCCAACGAGGCCGGTCGCACACTGCGTGACCTTGCGGGTCTAGGAGTGCTCAAGGAGATCCAATTTCATGGTGCCGATGAGAGTGGCTTTATCCTGACGGCTTGGGGACGGGATGAGTACCAAGCCGAGAAGACGTAGCGATCCCTCGGACTCGGTTTGAACGGTGGCCAATGCGGCCCATGCCAGGGCTTGAACCCACCGCTTCCCGGCGGCCTGTTCATAGCATCCCAACGTCAACTCTTATGTTCATAGACGGGTCTGAAACCGAAAACGTCCTACTACCTCCCGATGACCATTCGAACATTCGAATAGTTCCTCAGCTTTCGGTGTCTATGCAAGGAATGCGCCGCCGACTAACTGCACGGACCTCTACAGCTGCTTGCACGGTCATGGACATACGCTGCGCACAGACAGCCACCTACCCGGCCGCTAATGTACGCCGCCAGCCCGGGCTGCACTTCCTGGAAGTGCCCGACACTGACCGCCAGTGCGCTTCACGGGGAGTCGAAGAGAGCGCGTATCAATTCAGCTATCTCAGCGGGTGCCTTAGTCATGCGTCTAGCGATGAGCATAGGATCACGTCGCTTCTGAAAGGCCAATCCTTCGCTCTTCCACAGAGCCGCGAGGACATCGCTGCCGGGTGCGATTTCTGCCCAGTGCTCTGCCCATGAGCCCTCCAGTGCCGCACTCTCATGCGACCAACGCTGTCGGATTGTATCGAGCAGATTCGCAGGCGGGAGTTGAGCGGATATCGCTGCGAGGAGTTCCTCTAGGCCGCCGCTCCTTCTGCAGAGTTGGTCCACCGTTGAGCGATCAATCAGGCGCACAGGCGTCAAACTCTGAGCCACTCTCTTGAGGATCACGACGGGCTTGAGCGCATCAGCAGCGCTGCGAAGACGGGCCTCGATCTCCTCAGGCGATGCGACCGGCACATCCAACTGGCCGCTCGCTTGAACCAACCCGTGGAGAGTACTACTGATGGGCAGTGGGTCAAGGAGGTAATTTTCCAGCTCGCGCCGACCAAGTACCTTCACGCTTCCCGTGGCCTCCAAGCGCTCAACGGTCACTGCATTCAGCTCGTCCCGATCTCGCAAGAAGCGCACAGACCGCTGCAGCGCATCTGACGCTCTGAGCCAATCTTGAAACGCCTCGACCTGCCATGCCGCGTCACCGCCCCTCCTACCGGGTACGAGTCGTATACCGAGCGAATCCAGGAGATCTGGAAACCAGGTACGGAGCACGTCTGCATCCGAGTCTCCCTCCACCACGAGCACGCGCTCGGCGCTGAGGATGTCGCTCAGACGTACACCAACTGCCGTCAGCACGTCCGGAAGGCGCGAGTCCGCCTGCCTCACCGACGCAACGCCCCTTGACCGGTCAACGAGCCAAACTGGAGTGTGGCCGACCGCACGGTCAAGAAAGACCGTGGAATGCGTCGAGGCGACAATTACACGGGCCACGGACCAGCGTTCGAGATGTCGCAGGAGCTGGCGCTGTGCGTCGGGATGCAGGGATGCTTCGGGCTCCTCGATGATGATGGTGCTCCCAGCGGGTTGGCGTTCGCCTACATACGCCGTCATGAGTAGCTGCTCAACCCCTGCGCCCAGATCCTTGATATTGTGCTGTGTATGAAGATGCGGATCGGAGAATGCCACCTCGACCTCACTGCCCATGCCGGGAGTCTCAAGCGAGCCCAGGTCCGGCACAATATCTGTCATGACCTCCCGTATCGCCTCCCATGCGGGTTCGCGATTGATGTTCAGGTACAACAGGGCTTCGGGCAGGTTCTCGCCGGAGGGGGCGAGCGTTGCATCAGCGTGTAGGGACCGCTTGCGCGCTGTTCCCGGTCGGTGAGAATGAAAGTGGTAGTACGAAGCTCGCCACGCTGACAGTAAGGGTTCTAGCGGTGCAAGCCCGTTCAACGGCTTGTAGAGTTGCTCGTGTACGCCACCGCGCACACCCTCACTCAACTCCCACCGGGCCGTAGGATCGGGAGAGCCCAAGATCGAGCGCAGATCGACCTCGGAGTACCGGGCATTGCCTGGGGCTTCGGAAGGAATTTCAATTCGCCCGAGTGAACACCGAACTCCTTCAGCGTCTGGGCCACGGACCTCGACGAGGTAGAGCCGGCCATTAGACTCCCGGTAACACAGCTCCAGCTCGCTCAGAGCCAGCGTCCTCATCCACGCAGGAGAACCTGGGCTCCCGCTGAATAGCGACGCTCGATCCTTCTGATCGAGTACGAAAGTCGCGTCAAGACCAGCGGGCTCATCGGACCCTGCGAAGCGCGCCACCTCTAGAGAGCCTCCAGCAGCGATCACATCGAAGCTGGACAGTAGCGCAGTCTTGCCAAGGTTGTTCGGGCCGACAATGAGCACGAGGCCCGTCGCCGGCAGCTCGATGGCGGCCTCGCGGTAGGGTCGATAGTTCCGTAGACGGATGCGTTGGAGATGCATGGTGATACATCCTACGGTAACTCTCCGTCTACATCGACCAACTCAGGGAGAAGAGCCTCTGACCCACACATTCTCGAGGGATTGTGGGAGGTGAGCGGCGCTGCGATCCTCGCTATCACGGGTCGGCCCCTGCCATGGCTGCTCGCGGGCCTGACGCTCGCCGTCATATGGTTGCTGCAGTGGCACTGAGACAAGGTGGTGCCAGCAGCCGTCTTGGCGTTGCTTCCGGTCTCCAGTTGTGCGACGATAGGCGCGCGATCTGGTGCGGTGGCAGCATGGAGAGGGATCTGGGAGCCGCCGTGGTCAGGAATGATAACACCCTTGACGTTTCGAGCTTGGAGACGTGGCTGTGGGAAGCGGCGTGTTAGATCCGTGGGCCTCTGGATGCCCAAAAGTTCAAGGACTACATCCTTCCACCGGTCTTCCTCAAACGCCTGTCCGATGCGTTCGAGGACGAGGTGACGCAACTGGGCGAGGAGTTCACTGACCGAGAGATCGCCGCGGGTCTCGTGGATGAAGACCACGCGCTGGTGCGCTTCTACGTTCCGGAGGCCGCGCGTTGGCCTGCCATCAGTCGCAGGACCATCGGCAGTCCGTCTGTCGCACGACTCTGTAGAGCCTGCGAGGTCTTGAAGACAGCAGGAAGCGGCGTCATGCTATCATGCGTTACGGGCGGAGCGCCTTGACTGATGCGCTGCAGTCCGTTTCGTTTTTCTTGGCCAACTACCTGAAGGGCATCATTTGACGCTGGGGTGTCGTTTCCCGGCTTGGAAGGAATCATGGCAAGCACCAGACGGCGCAAGCTCAAGAAGCTGCGCATGAAAAAGGCAAATCACGGAAAGCGCCCGCTGGCGGGCAAATAGAAAGCCCGGCCAGAGCGCGCATCTCCGTGATGAACGTTTTTACGGAATGGCGAGCTGGGCCACCACCTGCTGCTGGCGGTTGAACGGGTTTGTACCGTCGTTGAAAGTGCTCACGAAGGTCGAAAGGTCCGTCGAGCCGCTGGTGGTATTCCCGAAGTAGTCGCCGATAAACGTTTCCTCGCCAGAGGCACTGCCGGTGTGCGGTCCGTTGAGCTGCCCATCCCAGGTGTGCTGTGTCAGCCGAATGTTGTTCCCGATCGGTGCGAGGGTGGGCGTGTAGAACTGCACACTGGCGTTGACGCAGTAGTTGCTTGCACCATACGGTGGCAGGCTCCCCGAGTAATTCGGGTTGACCTGGTCCAGAGCAAGCCCCGCACCGGTGGCTTCATCGGTCCCCGCAGCTGGGCAGGGCAGCCGCCGGTCATAGAAGGCGTTACTGACCGTTCCATTGGCCGAGACCGTCAGATTCGGCTGGAACTCGTCCACCGGCGAGGCATTGTCGTTGGCCTGGATGGGTGGACTCCAGGTCGATCCACCGTCGTAAGAGGCCGAGAGGATGACATTGTCCACTCCGGCACTGAAGTCCTCCCACGATACGTACAGCGGGTAGTGGCCATTGACCAGGGTGGACCCAACGGTGAAGGTATTCTCGATGCCGTCTCGGAAGGTGGTGTTCGGGTAGATCAGCGGAGGCGGGGTGACGTTCTGGATAACGGTCGAGGCAACCGACCAGGTATTTCCGCCATCTGTTGACTTGTCCAGGATGATCGAGACGCAGCAAAACCCTTTCTTTGGGTTGAAGTTGGTGAGCGTCGTGTAGACATTCCCGTTGGGATCGACATGCGGGAGCAGATAGGTGTCGCCCGTGGGATGGGAATTGCCCATCGGCAGCGGCTGGGGTGTCGACCAATCGGTATGCGTCCCATCCCGGTTGGCATCGGCAAACGAGACCATGGGCACGGGGGTCAAGAAGTGGAAGTCGACCCACATGACGTAGATCCGGTTGTAGTGCGGACTGGCCGGATTGTTGTCGATGGTGATCCACTGCTTGTCGGGCTCGTTGCCCACGCTGTCGTAAGTGGCCACATAGTCTGGCCGGCCCTTGCGCGTCGTGATCCAGTCATTGGCGCTGGTGGCACCATGCTTGCGCACGGCAACGGCTACCACCTCGGCCGGCACCACCGGGTTGGGCTCCTGCGATGTACCGACGGTGAAGTTGTGCGAGCCGTCGCTCTTGTAGAAGAACTGGTAGGCCAGGATGAACTCGTAGTAGTTCCCAAAGCCATCAAAGGCGCCGACGGGGTCCGTGTCGTCCGTCCAACCCTCGTAGCCGGGGATGTGTCCCTGGACCGGCCAGGTGGTGCCACCGTCAAACGACTCGTAGAACCCGAGCAGGTGGTTGTACCCCTCAGGGCTGACGATCCACTTCGAGGAGCCGATCAGGTGCAGGGAGTTGGTGGGGTCCACCCGGATGTCGGATTCCGAGTGATCCTTCACAAGCATCGGAGTCGCCGCGGGATAGCCCGGATTGCTTCCGGCCTGCGTGGGATACGGACCGAGATTCTCGCCGGTGGTAGACGCGCCGTTGCATGGCGACTCACCGCTGTAGCCGTCGTTCGGTCCGTCGTTCGCCGCATACGGTACCTCCGGTGTATAGCAGCTCGTTTGCTGCGTGGTGGCGAAGACATTCGTTACGTCGTTGCCCGTGAAGCTGTTTGCATACACCTTGTTGGACTGCGTTCCTTGTGGAATGTTTCCCACGCCTGCGCCTGCCGCAATCGCTCGCCCCCGCGAGAATGAGATCAGCGTCAGAGTACTAACCGCCAGGTAAACAAAGGAGCGCTTATTCATGATCCCCTCCTCTTCGTGAAACTGGTGCAGCCGTATCCCGTGCCACCTTCCTCCATTGATACAGGTCAGACGATGTTTTCGCAAGGACGTGGTCGACGATACCGGGAACACTTCGGGAGCGAATAGGGCGAGCAGGTGATCTTCGGCTTGCCGGACGCGACGCACACGCCTATAATCGCCCTATAAGAAAGACAGGCCGAGCATCTGCCTGGCCGACCTGTCGAGCGAAAGCGCACCTAGGGTTCCGCGCCTGTGATCCGACGAGGGATCGCGGTGGTCCTGGACCGAGCGGTGCGGGCCGTCCTGCGGCTACACCAGGGGGACAAAAGCCCGGGTGGAGAGGTTTCTCTCGTCTCACCCGTTCGGGCTGTGCTGCGTCCTTCAGGAGTATTCGCCTATGACGACGACCGTCCTGCTCATTCGCCATCCGGAGAGCGCCTGGAACTGCAAGGGTATCTACCAAGGCCAGATCGACACTCCACTAAGCGCACTCGGCAGAGCTCAGGCCGAGCTGGTTGCCGCGCGGCTCAGCCGCGAGCACGTGAGCGGGATCGTGTGCAGCCCGCTTCGCCGCGCACGGGTGCTGGCGCAGGCCATAGCCCGCTACCATCACCTCAGACCGCGGCCGGACGACCGGCTTACCGAAATCTCGCATGGCTCGTGGGAGGGTCTGTCTCGGGATGAGGTGGAACAACGGTTTCCCGACATGTACAAGGTCTGGCTGGAACGCCCGCATGAGGTCACGTTTCCGGGAGGCGAATCACTGCAGGATGTGCACGATCGCTCGGTCTTGATGATTGCAGAACTTCTCGCTCGTCCCGATGGCGGCACGTGGGTCGTCGTTACACATGACACGGTCGCTCGCCTGGTTCTCGCCGCGGCCCAGCAGGAACCTGTCGTCGGTTTTGCCTCCGTCTCGCTGGAGAACGCGGCCATTACTACCCTGGTGGGCCCAAGCCTGGATGGATGCGTCCACCACGTCAATGACGTGGCGCATCTGGGCGAGCATCGTGTGAACCTGGAAGGCCAGGCGCTATGACGATGCGGGAGGCGCCTCGGGTTGTCGTGGCCGACCCGCTGGCCCAGAACGGTCTCGAGCTTCTTCGCGAGCGCTTGCAGGTAGTCGTCGCTGCCGATCAAGAGGAGCTGGAGCACCGCATCTCGGACTCAGACGCGTTGGTAGTGCGCAGCCGTACTCGGGTCACTGCCGATCTTCTGGATCAGGGGACTCGACTTCGGCTCGTGGCCCGGGCCGGAATCGGGGTCGATAACGTCGATGTAAGCGCTGCCACCGAGCGAGGAATCCTGGTCATCAATGCGCCGCTGGGAAATGTGCGATCGACCGCGGAGCACACCCTTGCATTGATCTTTGCGCTGGCCCGTCGGGTTGTCGCCGCGGATCGGGCTGTCCGTGATGGCGAATGGAAGACTGGCTACGAAGGTATGCAGCTTGCCGGCAAGCGTCTTGGCGTGGTTGGCGTTGGGAAGGTAGGAAGTCAGGTAGCCTCGCTAGGAACGGCTCTTGGCATGGAGGTTGTCGCTTGCGACCCGTACATCTCTGGAGAGATGTGGGTCTCGCTGGGGCTGCACAGTATGGACTTCCACGAAGTGCTCGAGACCTCGGACGTGGTGACGCTCCATGTGCCGCTCAGCGTGGAAACACGAAATCTGATAGGACCGGCCGAGCTGGCAACGATGAAAGAGGGTGCCTATCTGGTCAACTGTGCGCGCGGTGGATTGGTGGACGAAGGGGCTCTGGCCCAGGTGCTCACCCGCGGCCACCTGGCGGGCGCTGCGCTGGATGTGTTCGAGCGCGAGCCTCTGGTGGACTCTCCGCTGTGCTCCGCTCCGAATGTCATCCTGACACCACACGTGGCCGCCTCAACGCGAGAGGCCCAGGCGCAGGTGGCAACGGATATCGCCGTTCAGGTGCTCGACTTCTTCAGCGGCAAGCCGGTGGCCTATCCGGTCAATCCGTCGGTTTTGAGACATGCGACGGAACAGCATCAGGCGGAGTGAGTGGGAAGGTGCTGGACAGGATGGTCGGTTGACCACCGGTGGTGGTAGGATCTGCCGGCACCGGAATCGGCGTACCCCAGAGGGAGTACGCTGGCTGGGTGGTTTCGTACAGTCCCTTCGGCCTATAGACAGGTCCACGGGCTGCTGATATCCTTCTCTCAACGCGGGCACGCGGAGGGGGAGGGAATGCGGGCGCTGTTTCCATCGGGGACGGTCACCATCAGAACCGGAGCTGCGAGGGCGCTGGCACAAGCGGGGATGACGGTCGATCGGTTACTGGAACGGCATGTGCACGGCGACTGGGGCAACGTGCGCGCTCGAGATCGGAAACAAAATGCGGCCGGCCTGAGCGAGGGCGGCGGTATTCTGTCAGCCTACACGCTCGACACGGGCGCCCGGATTCTGGTGGTGACAGCCGATGATCGTGGGAGCACCACGGCGATGGCCGCGTCGGAATACGCAGAGGTACGTCAAGCGGCAAGTTGGGAAAGGGCGCTGCTCGTCTTGCGACGTCGGTAGACCTGCGAACCGGCTCTTTCTCTGACTCATCGGTGCCCCACAGCGCTCACACTTCCGGCTTTGAACAGACCGATCATAGCGAGAGGCTCTCTGTCAAAGCGAGGGACGATAGTTGTTTGGGCGAACGCGCTTGCTGCACGCCAGACAAATGGCACAGGACCGACTGGTCGTGTTCTGTGCCATCAGACCTGGTGCTCTCCTGTGGAGCGTGTGGTACACTCCACAAAATCCTCTTGACCTGTGCCCACCCCACCTCTGACGCAATTACTGTTTGTGACGCTATTTTGTTGCGTCTGTATTGAGAAAGGACTGAGCGTGCAGGACCCATTTGTCAATCTTCGCGTCCCCGGCCCCACGCCGGTTCCCGACCAGGTAGCTCGAGCCGCCGCGCGCCCCATGGTGAACCATCGCGGGCCCGAATTCGCGGCCGCAATGACTGAGGTGGTGGAAGGCCTCAAGCCTTTCTTCGGCACGCGGGACGATCCGCTGCTCCTTACGGGCTCGGGAACGGGCGCCATGGAGGCGGCAATTGTCAATGTGCTCTCCCCCGGGGACGAGGTCCTCGCGGTGACGATCGGAGTGTTCGGCGATCGTTTTGCAGATATCGCGCAGGCCTTTGGCGCAACAGTACACCGACTGCAGGCTGAGTGGGGTAAGGCCATCGAGCCTGATGCGGTCGCACAGGCGCTCAAGGAGCATCGCAACATCAAAGCCGTGCTCCTCACGCACAATGAAACGTCGACCGGTGTAACCAACGATCTGGCCGCGATTGCCGCCGTGGTTCGCACAGGAGGCGGGGATGCGCCGTTGCTCCTGGCCGACGGCGTGAGCTCTATCGGCGCGCTTCCCTTCGAGATGGATGTATGGAACATTGACGTAGCCATCACCGGTTCACAGAAGTCATGGATGTCTCCACCCGGCGTGGGAATGATCGCACTGAGCGAGCGTGCCTGGAAGGCATATGCCGAGGCTCGCATGCCACGATTTTATTGGGATTTCGGCAAGGCGCGAAAGAATGGCACGAGAGGCACGACCCCCTTTACACCGGCCGTTGGTGTGGTGCACGCGCTGCAGGAGGCGCTGCGCCTGATGCATGCGGAGGGACAGGAGGCCGTCTTCGCGCGTCACCGGCACATCGGCGTTTCCATAAGGAAGGGAATCAAGTCACTGGGCCTCGAGCTGTTCGCCGATCCGGCAGTGGTTTCCAATACGGTCACGGCGGTCAGGATTCCGGCGCGTGTCGATGCGTCGGCCTTCTTGCGGGATCTTCGGCAGCGCCATCATCTGGTGGTGGGCAGTGGCCAGGACTGGCTCAAGGGCTCCATCTTCCGCATTGGCCACATGGGCTGGATCCACGACTCGGACGTCGACCACCTCTTGAGTGCTCTGCGCAGCGCGCTGCAAACGGCACGCCTGGAAGAGGCCGTGTAGTGGGTGGGAGCTCTCAGCCGTGGATCTGCGCCACGACAAGAGCCACCGACATCACGCTTACCGAAACGGTCACGAACCAGCCGAGAGATAGCAGGGTACGCCCGCTCCGCAGGTCGCCGAGCACTCTCCGATCCCCGGCAAGCAGAAAGACGAAAACCAGAATGATCGGGAGGAGTAGGCCGTTCAATACCTGGGAGAGGTATATTACCGAGATAAGCGGCAGACCGGGGATCAGGACAAACAGCGTAGCAAAGCCCACGAAGAACGCCAGAAGCCCATAGAAGAATGGAGCTTCGCGCCAGGTCCGGTCGAGGCCGGTCTCCCAACCAAACGCCTCAGAGGTAGAGTAGGCGCTCGTTAGCGGGACAGTACCGAGCCCAAGGAACGAGGCGGCGAAGAGGCCCACCCCAAAGATAATCTCGGCAGCTCGGCCGGCCAACGGCTGCAGAGCGCGAGCCGCGTCGGCGGCCGTTGTGATGTTTGTCTGGCCATGAGCCCAGAGCGTGGCCGCGCAGGCCACTACGATAAATCCGGCGACGAGATTGGTGAGAAACGAACCCAGACTAATGTCAAAGCGCGAGGCTGTTAGGTCCTTCGGTCCCAGGCGCTTGTCGGCGACATATGACTGAATAAACGCCTGGCCCCACGGAGTAATGGTGGTTCCTACTGTGCCCACGACGGCCAGAAGGTACGTCTGGCTGAGCGTGCCATGGGGCACGACAAGGTAGGTCGCGGCGCGTCCCCAGTCGGGTTTTGCCAGCGCAGCAGACACGGCATATGCCACGGACACGCCAAGGCCCACTACTACAAAGATCGTCTGGACGCGTGCGAAGTTCGCTCGCGCCAGCAGTGCGATCACGATCGCAGCCGACACCGCACAGCTCACCGGAATCGGAACGCCGAACAGCGCTAGCGCTGCGCCGATTCCGGCGAACTCCGACACGATCGTTCCCACGTTGGAGACCAGCATCGTGAGCACCGCGAAGACGGTCCAGTGAACGCCGAACCGCTCACGAATGAGCCCCATCAGCCCTTCGCCGGTTGTCAGACCAAGGCGCGCCCCCACTTCCTGCGTCACCACCAGGGCGAGCATGCTCGCCAGGATGAGCCACATGAGGTCGTAGCCAAACTGCGCACCCACCACAGAGTAGGTCGTTATGCCGCCGGCATCGTTGTCGGCAAAACCGCTGACCAGGCCGGGACCCGCTACGGTAAGGAGAGCAAGTAGCGAGGCGCGAAGCCGGAAGACTGCGCGGTCCCGCCTCGAGCGGACAACCGGCCGAGTCGGAGTGACTTCAGTTTGGGCCATTCGGACCGTGATCCACGGGTTTCGCCCCTGTCAAAGTCCTACCCAAAGACACGCGGAATCCGATGTAGCCAGCGCTCGTCGGGTACCAGCACCTCCATGGCATCGTCGACCGTGATGATGCCCAGTAGCCGTTCTTGCTCGTCGAGGACGGGCAGAGCCAGGAGATTGTAGTCGGCCATCAGGCGCGCCGCCGTGTCGCGATCGTCTTGCGGACTCACCCATACGAAGTCCGTTTTCATCAGCTCCTCCATGTGACGGTCACCGGGAGAGAGCAGAACGTCTCGTAACGTTACGATCCCCAACAGCTTACCGCCCTCTTGCTGGAGTAGCTGAACGCGGTCGGTCGTCGGGTGCTCTTCCTCGACCACGTAAAGGTAGTCGATAACGTCTGGCGCGTCCTCGATCTGTCGCATCAAGGTAATGATCTCGTCGACGGTAACCTGCGGTGGGACGGTGATGAAATCGCAGGTCATGATGCCACCGGCCGTGTCCTCTTCATACGCCAGTAGCTCCTGAACATCCTCCGCCTCATCACGGTCCATGCGGCGCAGCAGTTCCGCCTTTTGCTCCTCGTCGAGATCTTGAAGCAAATCAGCCGCGTCGTCGGGCTCCATTTCCTCCAGAATGTCGGCAGCCCGCTCCTGGTCTAGACTCTCGACGATGTCCGCCTGGCGCTCTTCATCCATCTCCTGCAGGGTGTCGGCGGCTGTTTCGTCGTCCAGACTCTCGATGATCTCCGCGCCCTCCTTGTAGCTCAGCTCATCGGCAATGCGGGCAATATCCACCGGATGGAGCATCGCGAGGCGCTCATGCGAGAGTCGTAGACGGACGTCGGGAACGCCCGACTTGAGGGGCTCGATGTCGCGCCACTCGATGAGCTTTGCGGGAGGGGCACGTCTCGGCCGCAGCCGTGTGCGCTTCTGGTCGCCGGGCGGCTGACTCGCACTATTGGTGCTGCCAAAGAGTCGTCCAAAGGTAAGCCGGCGCAAGAGCGCCTTACCGCTGACATCCACTGCTGTTACCCGGACCGCGCCGCCGTCTCGATAGAGCTGAAGATCGTTGGCCCGGATGACTCGGCGTCCATCGATATCGATGAGCTGCTTATCGAGGATGTCGCGTCCCAGGAGCACCTCTCCCTCGCGCCGCACGAACGGTCGCAAGTCGACCCGAGCGGAGGCAAGCTGCGCGCCCTCCGGACCGAGTGTGTTCACCTGCTCGGCGGGAATAAAGATAGGACGCTTCTCGATGTCTACGACCAAACCCGATATGCGCGGGTATGCCTCGAGCGAAACCTCTCCCTTGGCATTCAAGGCCTCGAGCCGTGCGACCAGATCCTTGATTCGTGCGATGCGGTCGCCACGCTGAGTGCGGACCGGCCGTCCCCGCACCTGCGAGAGATAGAAGAGATCCATAGCATTTCATTGTAGAGAGCCATGAGCCATGAGCCATGAGCTATGAGCTATGAGCCATGAGCCATGGGCCATGAGCTATGGGCCACGAGCCCGAATTCTTGATACCGCTGGCGAAGTCACCGGGCATACGATACCCATTCGCCAGCGGTATCAATTCTTCGTAGGCCGAGCGCTCCGTCGCCGGCCAGCCGCGTGAACCATTCGGGTTAGTCAGGACTCTTCAGCCAGCAACTCAAAGCTCAAGGCTCACAGTTCAGAGCTCAGGGCTCCTTCAGCTGGCGCGGGCGCGGGCGGGATGCTGAATCGCGATCTGTCCGGCTTCTATGTGGAGGAGTGAGGCACAATCCTGAAACTCTTGCGGAAAGGTCGCAATATTAGACGTCGTCACCAGCACCTGCGGGTGAGTCTCCATGAGACGAAGGATCAGGCGCCGGCGGTCGTCGTCCAGCTCCGCCATTGCCTCGTCCAGAAGCAGGATCGGCTGTTCTCCCGTTCGGTTCGTCATATAACGCAGCTCGGAAAGCCGCAGCGCGATGGCGATCGTGCGCTGCTGCCCCCGACTGCCGAAGTATTGAGCGTCCATGTCGCCAACCAGGAACTGAAGGTCATCTCGATGCGGACCGCACAACGTCATCCCCTGATAAATCTCTTTCGTCTGCAGGTGCGCAAGGCGTTGCCGAAAGAGATTCGGCATGTCGGCGTCGGGCGCTTCTGCCGCATCATCCAGGCTCGGGCGGTAGACGATCCGGAGCTCGTCTCCCAGCCCTGAGAGATCGCTATGAGCTTCACGCGCAAAGTCGTTCAGCACGCGCAGCATCGACTTGCGAGTGGTCATGATCTCGACCCCAAAGGCAACCAGCTTGTCATCCCAGAACTCGAGCAAGGTAGCCGGCTCCGGCCTTCCGCGCAAGCGCGCTAACAGAGAGTTCCGCTGGGCCAGCACGCGCTGGTACTCCTGCAGCAACCGCAGATAGCGGTGATCGATCTGGCAGAGCATCAGATCCATGTAGCGGCGCCGGAACGAAGGTGATCCCGTCACCAGGGCGCAGTCGTCCGGCGTGAAGAGCACTGCTTTGATCTCACCAACGACGTCGCCGGCGCGCTTCGGTGTTCCGTTGAGCCTGAACTGCTTGCGGATCGCTATCTCACCTAGGCCGCGCGCCGGCTGCTCGACCACGGCCATCTCGACTCGCACCGGACCGCCGTTGGCCTCTGCATCAACCTCCAGGCGAGCGTAGCGCTGGGGAGACTCCTCCTCCGGCTCGTTCCAGGAGATTAGCTCTCGGTCGGTCCGGGTACGGAAGGACTTGGTCGTGGCCAGCACGAAGACGGCCTCCAGCAGATTCGTCTTCCCGGCCGCGTTTGGGCCGTGGAGCAGCGTAACGCCCGGAAGCAGGTGCAGATCGAGGTTGTCGTAAGTACGAAAATGACGCAGACGCAGACGTTTGAGGAGCAAGAAAATGGTGTCCTTTGGCCTCTAATTGTACCAGGGCGAGGTATATATTCCAGATAGACAACAGTCAATGCATATGGCCTTCGGATCGAGTGACTGTCCGAAAGTGTAGTCTCGAGAGGGGTTCGACCAACCGTGAAGACTCGATTTGTTCGGCTCTCACTTGCTGCGGCCAGCGGTGTTGCCGCCGGCATGAGCACCTGGCATGAGCTGGCCAGAGCTCCAGCAGGGACCCGGTGGAAGCACATATTTCCGGTGCTGACCGCTCCGCTCCTGGCGGCTATTCGAGCAGCGAATGAGGAGCCCGGGCGACTTTTGCCCCGACCACCTCTCACCCTCCGCCGTCGCGTTGCCCTTCTCTACATGCCTCTGGGGCTCATTACGATGATTCCGGTGGCGCTGGGATGGGTGTTCGAGTCTGCACGGGAACGAGACCTCCGATATCAGGAGTATCAGGTTCAGAGGCAGCGGTATCGGCGGTTCGTCCAACAGTGGAAGAAACGTCGGGGCTGGAGGCGTATCGGACTCTGGTCTCAACTGAGGAGCCGGAGAGCTGTAGCGGTATCCGGGAGGTCCCGCGCTGCCTTTCTTGCACTAGCGTTGGTCCGCGGCGTTTGCAGCGGCATATTCGCGTGGCGAAATTTGTCAGGGGACTCCAACATTGTGGCTGACACGGACGTTCGAATTGGAGTCGGGGCGCTGATAGGGTAAGAGCTTCCTTGCCGCTGGTTTCGTGATTCGTCCGTGGGTGTCGGTGGTAGGGACAGTGGCTCCGTCCGTGTCAGCCCTTGGTGCTCGCAGGAGACGGTGTACGTGTTCGGCGGGTGACGCAGGCGGACAGAGACAGGAGCTACAGTCCCTACGTCCAATTCTGGCATCGTCAGCTCACCTACCCGGATAATTGTCTGGTCCTGCGTTGCCATCAGGTTGGTCAGGCAGGTCCGCCCAGCCCACTCCTATAATCGGTTCAACAGAAGGTCGTGCAGAGGGATGTGCGATGGCTGAAGAGACACGAGTCTGGCGGAGTGAGCTCACGCCGCTGGCCTTTCTGGAGCGCAGCAAAAACGTCTTCCGCGAGCGGACGGCAGTCGTCGACGGCGATCGTCGCTATTCCTATCAGGAGCTGGGAGCGCGAGTGAATCGCCTGGCATCTGCGCTGCGAGACGCCGGCGTTGGGCACGATGACCGCATTGCGATTCTTTCACCCAATGCCCCACCGATGCTCGAGGCTCACTTCGGTGTCCCAATGGCGGGTGCCATCCTGGTGCCGATCAACATACGACTTTCCGTGGATGAGGTGGCCTACATTCTCGATCATTCCGGTTCGCGCATGTTGCTGGCCGGCGTGGAGTTCGCGCCACTGGTGGCAAGCGTCTATGAGCAGCTCGGCCGCACCTTGCCCACCGTCTGGCTGAGTTCTTTGCCGGACGCCAATGAGCTGCCGGATTCTGCCCGCTCGGGCGATCATGCGTACGACGCGTTCCTGGCTGCCGGATCGGCCGAGCCTTTTCCCTGGTCGCTGGATCCTGACGAGCGGGAGGATGCGACTATCTCCATCAACTACACCAGCGGAACCACGGGCCGGCCCAAAGGAGTAATGTACCACCACCGGGGCGCCTATCTGAACGCTCTCGGAGAGGTAATTACCGCCGGGCTGGCCACGGACTCGATCTACCTATGGACCCTTCCGATGTTTCATTGCAACGGTTGGTGCTATCCATGGGCGGTGGTGGCGGCGGGCGGCACGCAGATCTGTCTGCGAGCCTTCGAGCCAGGGCGCGTCTGGGATCTGATTCGCAATGCGGGTGTCACGCACTTCTGCGGCGCCCCGACCGTTCTCATCGCCCTGGCGAACCATGCGGCGGCAAAGGAAGGTCCGCTGGGGCGGCCGCTCCGCGTTATCACAGCTGCAGCACCACCCTCACCCACCATCATCGGACAAATGGAAGCGCTGGGTGCCTCGATTACCCATGTCTATGGATTGACCGAGACGTACGGGCCGCACACGGTCTGCGCCTGGCACCCGGAGTGGGACTCGCTGCCGCTCGAGCAGCGCGTCCGTCTCAAGGCCCGGCAGGGAGTGGCATATATTATGGCTGACCCGATTCGCCTGGTCGACCAGAATATGCGTGATGTGCCGGCCGATGGACAGACCATGGGCGAGGTGGTGATGCACGGTAACAACGTCATGAAGGGCTATTACTGCGATCCAACGGCGACCGCTAAAGCCTTCCACGGCGGCTGGTTCCACAGCGGGGACCTGGGTGTCATGCACCCGGACGGCTACATCGAGCTACGAGACCGCGCCAAAGACGTCATCATCAGCGGCGGGGAGAATATCTCCACTATCGAGGTCGAGCAGGTGATCCTGCAGCATCCCGCCGTGCTGGAGTGCGCAGTCGTCGGCGTGCCCGATGAAAAATGGGGCGAGACTCCCAAGGCATTTGTGGCGCTGCGCGATGGAACAAGTCTGGAGGCACCCGAGCTGATCGCGTTCTGCCGTGAACGGATCGCCCACTTCAAGGCTCCGCGCTATGTGGAGTTTACCGCCCTTCCCAAAACGTCGACCGGCAAGATACAAAAGTATGTCCTGCGCAACCGAGAATGGGCGGGGCAAGAGAAAAGGATTTCTTGAGCCCCTGGTCCCACTACCGGCCACAGACGGCCCGGTTTACCGGGGAGAGGGGATCCCAACAGGTGGAGGCTACCCGATGACCGCGAAGATTGGATCCAAAGTAACCGGCATGGAGGAGGCAATCGCCGCGATTCCTCCCGGAAGTCAGATCGCTCTCGGCGGCAACACGGTACATCGAAGCCCGAGCGCCGCGGTGCACGAGCTGGTGCGCCAGGAGAAGCGCGACCTAACCATCATCAAAACGGCCGGTGGGTACGATGTGGATCTGCTGGTGGGCGCCGGCTGTGTAGCGAAGCTCATCGTCGCCTACGTCGGCTTTGAGAATCTGCAGGGACTGGCGCCTCAGTTCCGCGCGGCCGTCGAGCAGGGCCGCGTCGTCCTGGAGGAGCAGACCTGCACCAGCGTGATCACGGGTTTGCGTGCCGCCGCACAGGGGATTCCCTTCATGCCGATTGCCGGCATGAGTGGAACCGACATCGTTCGGGGACGGTTTCTGTCGGTGCGTAACCCGTACGGCGAGGGTGAGGTGGTGACCGTTCCCGCAATTTGGCCAGACTGGGCGATTATTCACGTGCAGGAAGCCGACACTGCCGGCAACGCCCGCATACGAGGCACGCAATTTGAGGACGTGCTGATGAGCAAAGCTGCGCATCAGGTGCTGCTGACCTGCGAGCGCATTGTCGACGGGTCCGAGTTCGCATCGCAGCCGGATCTGACCACCATCCCGGCTTTTCAGGTGGACATGGTGGTCGAAGCACCCGGTGGCGCCTGGCCGGCCAGCTGTGCGGGTTGCTACGGCGTCGACGAAGCGTATCTTGCCGAGTACTACCAGGCGGCGTCCGGCGCTTCGCCGGAGAAGATCCGCTCGTTTGTGACACAGCGCGCCGTTGGGATACCGCAGACGGCCGGCGCCACGCCGTAGGGAATGGAGACCATGAGTCTTGCTGCGTCCGGTGCAGCGAGCAGCGTTGACACTGCAAACTTGACTCCCGACGTGATGATGGCGGTGGCGATGAGCCGCCTGCTGCGCGATGGTGAGCTGGCGTTTCATGGTGTAGCCTCGCCGTTGCCAATGGTGGCGATCCTGTTGGCCAAGGCCACACACGCCCCCAACCTGGTCTACCTCAACATCACCGGAAGCATCGACCCGACACCCGGTCACCTCCCGCACTCGACGGTCGATCCGCTGCTCTTGCAGGGGACACGATCGATGATCACTCTGGCCGATGCCTTCGATCTCTCGGCCCGTGGCGAGCTCGATACCGTCTTCCTGAGTGGGGTGCAAATCGACCCAGCAGGGCGAATCAACATGAGCGCCATCGGCGAGTATGGGCATCCTAAGGTTCGGCTTCCGGGCGGCGCCGGGAGCGCCTTCCTCATGTCGACCGCCAACCGGATTCTTCTGTGGCGAACCAGGCACGACCCGCGCACCTTCGTCGAGCAGCTTCCCTTTGTGACCGGGACGGGCAATGTGGATCGCGTCGTCACGCCACTCTGCATCTTCCGGCGTGATCCGGAGCAAAATCGCCTGGTGGTGGAGAGTATTCATCCTTACAGCTCTGCTGAAGAGGTGGCAGCGCAAACCGGCTTCGCCGTGGACGTGGCCGGTGTGCCGACGACCCCTGCGCCCAGTGAACAGGAAATTGCGGCGCTCGAGCGCGTCGATCCCGAGGGCGTGCGGCGGCTTGAGTTTTCCTAATCATGCAAGTGGAGGAATCGGATGACGGATCAAGCCGCTTATACGATACGCACTGCGTCGTGGTCGACACCTTCCACCCACCTCGCAAGGCGCTGTTGGAAGCGATGAGGTCGCGAAGATCTGCGTAGCCTATCGGCGCCCGAGCAAGCCGACGACGGAGCATATGGCCTACATCTTCACGGTCGTGGCCGGCGCTCGCTTTCGGTAGTAGCGGAGGTATCCGTCGACCGACATGCCGTACGGTGTGGACAATTCGTAGCGCACTATGACCGACGGATCGTCGGTGAGCTGAAGCAATTCGCCGTCCCCGTGACGCCGGATCAAATCCACGATCTCCTCGCGATCCTGTCCGCTCTGCATCGCTCGCTGCACAATCGCACCCCATTCGTAGAGATGGTCGCGGGCCTCTTGAAGGTGCCACTCGACGTCGGTGGATGGACCAAAGTGGGTGATATAGAGGACGCGCGGATGGAGCTCCATGATGCGCTCCAGGCTCTCTGACCAGAGCTCCAGGTCGATGTCCGGTGGAGGGGTGGCGGGACGGACATAACGAATGTCCTGTAAGCGGACGGCACCCACGTCGCCGGTGAAAACGGCATCACGCTCGGGGTCATGAAAGGCGACATGGTGTGACGCGTGGCCCGGCGTATAGAGCGTCGCCAGCCGTTTCGCTCCTACCGTCACGGTGTCACCATCGACCAATATGGTCATCCTGTCTACGGAGACCGGCTCGATGGCTCCCCAGAGCGTGTCCATCATATCTCCGTAGATTCGGGTGGCGCTGGCGACCAGCCTCGACGGGTCGATCATGTGCGGGGCACCCATCTCATGGACGAACAGCTGCGACCGGGGGAATCGACGCATAAATGTACCCGATGCTCCGGCATGATCGAGGTGAACATGAGTTACCAGCACCTTCGAGATCGAGTCGGGGTCAATGTCCATCGTCTGCAGAGCGCCCAAGAGCGTGCCGAGCGTTGATGTCGGCCCGATCTCGATGAGCGCGCGCTCTCCGGCATCCTCGATCAAGTACGACGCGATGACGCCCGGCTGTCCTTGAAAGTGCAGATCGATGAGATAGAGGCCATCGTCGAGCTGAGTAATGTTGGGCACACGTCTCTCCTAAGCGGAAGGCTTGGCGTTTCGCTCCCTAATCGGGCTAAGGCCCTCGGCTACACAGTGTACGCTCATGTCGGAACAGCGCTGGCCGTACTCACCGGCGATTGCCGACAAAGTGCAGCCGGCAGCGGGCTTCGTACTTCTCGAGTCCACCCACGTGTTCGCCGATGAGCTCTGTTGGGGCTGCTTGCGATGCGGAGGTGCGCTGATGATAGATTGCGTCTGCGCCGCAGACGGCGCACACAGCAGTCAGCTTCTCAACCTCCTCCGCCAGCGCCATCAGCGCAGGAAGGGGCTCGAAGGGTTCTCCGGTGAAGGTCACGTCCAGGCCGGCGAGCACGACGTCGATGCCGCGCTGCGCCAGTCGATCGGCAGTCTCGAGAAGGCTCGGGCCGAAAAACTGCACCTCATCTACCGCGACCAGCACGGTGCCCGGAGACACCGCCGCCTCCAGCTCTTCCGCCGAGCCGACGCTCGTCGACGGAAATTCCAGGCCGGTGTGCGAGCTCACGGCATCGACTCGGTTCCGTCGATCGACTGCATGCGTGAAGACCTGCACCGATCGACGTGCGATGGCAGCGCGCCGGACACGTCGAATGAGCTCCTCGGTCTTCCCGGCAAACATGGGTCCGGTAATGACCGTCACGCGACCGCTCCGCGCACTGGACATATTCATCCTGCTGCTGTCTCTGTCGAAACCGGCCCGGGGGTGTAAGTGGGAACAGGCGCTGGTGTGTCAGTGGGAGGCACAGACGTGTTGGTCGGCGTCGGCTGTGGCGTGTTGGTAGCAGGCACGGGGGTGAAGGTAGGCGGTGGGAGGGTGGCCGTGGCCGTGGGCACAGGGACGGCCGTGAACGTGGGCACGAGGACCGGCACCGTTACCGTGGGTGTGGACTTTTTCGGCTTTGGCGTGGGCTTCGGCGTGCTGGTGGGCGTGGGCGTCGGCGTCGGCGCTGTTGCACCACCGAAGGCGCGCTGCGTCACAAAAAAGGCGCCAAGCCCCACGAGAAGAGCCGCCACGACGGCGGCAAGCGTGATCCAGGCTGTTCTCCAGCGATCGGGAGGGGGCCGCGGCACAGGACGAGCCACCGCTGTCTCTGGTTCCTCTTCGACAACGCTCACCTCTCGCTCCGGTACGGGCTGCACCGCCTCGAGGACGCCGGTATGCTGCCGTGGGATTGGTGCAGGAGAGGTTGGTATGGGACTGAAGGTCGTGGTGGCTCCGGTATGAATGGCGGCCTGCTCACTCAAGGCGCTGGCGAACTCACCTGCATCGCGATACCGTCGCCTCGGATCCTTCTCGAGAGCTCGCATCATCGTGGCCACTGCTTGAGCCGGAAGCTCCGGGTTGTAGTCCCAGGGTGAAGGCGGATCACTGTGCACATGCTGCATCGCCACCCCCACGGCGTTGTCCGCGTCGAAGGGTAGGTGAGCGGTGAGCATCTCAAAGAGGATCACACCCAGCGCGTAGATATCTGATGCCGGTTCGGCTCCCTTCCCCTGCGCCTGTTCGGGGGAGATATAGTGAACCGTTCCGATGACCATTCCAGGCCGTGTGAGCTGAGAAGCCGAGACACTGCGTGCGATGCCGAAGTCGGTGACTTTGGCGATGCCTCCCGGCGTGACCATGATGTTCTGCGGCTTGACATCGCGGTGTACCAGACCTCGCTTATGGGCAAAGTCAAGCGCCGCGGCCACCTGCTGACCGATGGCGAACGCTTCTGACACGGGGAAGGGAGCCCGCTCTCGGATCAGTTCCTTGAGGCTGCGGCCGTCCACGAACTCCATGACGATGTAGTGCAGCTCGTCATCTTGCCCGATATCGTAGATCGCGACGATGTTGGGATGGGATCCCAAACTGGCAGCAAATTCCGCCTCTTGTTGAAAGCGATGCAGGAACGGCTCGTCACGTCCATATTGGGGATGCAGCACCTTGACGGCGACCGTCCTACCAAGCCGCGTGTCCACGGCGCGGTACACCATGGCCATGCCACCTTCGCCGGCCAGCTCGAGGAGCCGGTAGCGGTCGTTCAGCAGTGTATCCGGTTGAAGCACGAGAAGATGATACCACCTGCTCGGCGGCCAGATGCGCAAGAAAGAAAGGCTGGCGAAGTCACCCCGCGTCGGATGTTGCGTGCAGATCGACCCAACTACACAGGGTCTTGTAGGGGCCGGCTCCGCCGTGCCCGCCCGGATAGAACTACAGAGCCGGGACGGGTGCCGTTTCTGCCTGGAAGGCGGCGACGCTTTCGCGGATCTGGCGCTCCAGTTCCTCACTCATGTCGGGATTCTGGCGCAGGAACTCCTTGGCGTTCTCGCGGCCTTGTCCGAGCCGCGCAGCGCCGTAATTGAACCATGCCCCACTCTTCTCGACGAGTCCCATCTCCAGACCGACGTCCAGCAGGCCGCCCTCACGCGAGATCCCCTCTGCGTACATGTGGTCGAACTCTGCCTGGCGGAACGGAGGTGCGACTTTATTCTTCACAACTTTGACACGCACGCGGTTCCCGATGGTATCGCTGCCCTGCTTGATGGCATCGACTCGGCGAACGTCCAACCGCACCGACGAATAGAACTTGAGCGCTCGTCCTCCAGGCGTCGTCTCCGGATTGCCGAACATGATCCCGATCTTCTCGCGGAGCTGATTGATGAAGATGACGGAGGTCTTGGATCGGCTTATCGCTGCCGTCAGCTTGCGCAGCGCCTGAGACATGAGCCGTGCCTGCAGACCAACGTGCGAATCTCCCATCTCACCCTCGATCTCAGCGCGTGGTACCAGAGCAGCCACTGAATCGACCACGATAACGTCAATCGCCCCACTGCGCACCAGCATCTCCGCGATTTCCAGCGCCTGCTCGCCGGTATCGGGCTGCGAACACAGCAGGTCATTGACATTGACTCCCAAGCGGGCAGCATACATAGGGTCGAGGGCGTGCTCGGCATCGATATACGCTGCCATACCGCCCGCCCGCTGGGCTTCCGCCACCACATGGAGCGCCAGCGTCGTCTTTCCCCCCGACTCGTGCCCATAAATTTCGGTGACTCTTCCGCGCGGGATGCCGCCCACGCCCAAAGCAATGTCGAGAGCAATCGACCCGGTTGGAATGGCTTCTACCTGCAGCGCCGTCTTATCGCCCAGGCGCATGACCGCGCCTTTACCGTGCGCTCGCTCGATCTGCGCCAGCGCTAGATCCAGCGCTCGCTCTTTCTCAGACTCAGACAATGTCTCCTCCTGTGTGGCCTCGCCTATCCGACTCCGAAGGCACGATGAACTCGGTTCAAACCTCCGAATTATAGCACAAATGACCTAATCAAGCGGCCCGGCGCAGACTCTTTCCTCCTGCCGCGTACCCCCGACCCGAGAACCAGAGCCAGTAGTTCATCTTAGACGGAATAGAGGGAGCAGTGCCCTTGGCTACATCCTCTCGCACAGCGCCCTGCTCGACCTTACAGCAGGCTTTGACGGAATGACCTCGTAGTAGTACAATTGACCGGCATTGACAATATCGATATCTCGGGGAAGAGGATTGTTCATGACTACGGAGACGAAGCCCTACGTGCCCGGTCGCAAGGCAGACCCGGATCAGGTGATAGCGCGGTACCAGGAGCTGCACAACCTGGAGCGGACGGGTCGGGAGTTTGGGATCACGCGCGAGCGGGTGCGGCAGATCGTGAATCGAGCAGGGATCAGCACCGCCCGGATCTTAAAGCCCAAGCCGGAGAAGCCGGAGCGGTTGTGCAAGGAGTGTGGGGATCCGGTGAAGTCCAGCCATGCGCTGTACTGTGCGACCCATCGCAAAGAGAAGCACAAGCGGCGCTACCGCGCGATCAAGGCCGATCCGGTGAAGTATGCCCATTGGCGCGAGCTGCTCAAGAAGTATGACAAGCGCCGCAAGGAACGCGAACAGCAGCGCGCCAGGGCCCCCAAGAATACGCTGACCGCCTGACACCCAGAGGGTACCCGGTCCGCATCGGCCTGGCCGGAGGTGTCCGGTCGCACCGCTATAATCGGGTGGCCAGACAATCGAGAGGACTCCTTGTTTACATCTATCGACGACGTACAGGAAGCGCTGCAGACGCGCAATTACATCGCGGATCGCTCGTTGGCGACCGCGATGTATCTCTCTTTGCGCCTGCAAAAGCCGCTCTTGCTCGAGGGTGAAGCCGGTGTCGGCAAGACTGAAGTGGCCAAGGTTCTTGCCGACTTGCTCGAAACCACTCTGATCCGCCTGCAGGGTTATGAGGGCATTGACGTGAGCCACGCTGTGTACGAGTGGAATTACTCACGTCAGATCATGGCCATCCGGATGGCCGAGGCCCAGCACCAACGCGAGGACATGCCGGAGATCTTCGGCCCCGAATTTCTCATCAAGCGTCCGCTTCTGCAGGCGCTGGAAGCAGGTATGGAGGGGCGTCCGGCCGTCCTGCTGCTGGACGAGCTGGACCGCGTGGATGATGAGTTCGAGGCCTACCTCCTTGAGGTCTTATCGGATTTTCAGATCTCTATTCCAGAAATCGGGACGATTCGGGCTCGCGTGCCACCGGCGGTGATCATCACCTCGAACCGCACCCGCGAGCTCCATGACGCGCTCAAGCGGCGTTGCCTGTACCACTGGATCGACTACCCTTCGCTCGACAAAGAATATGCCATCGTCGCGGTCAAGGTTCCGGAGGCCCCAGAGAGGCTCCGCCGGCAGGTGGTCGCGTTCATTCAGGAGCTGCGCGAAGTCGACCTCTACAAAGTGCCTGGGGTAGCGGAGACCATCGATTGGACCAGAGCGCTGGTATCGCTGGCGCAGGAAGCCCTGGATGAGCAAGTGGTCGAAGACACACTGGGTGTCGTCCTCAAGAATCAGGAGGACGTGAGCAAACTGCGCGGACCGGTCGTACGTGAGCTGGTCACCCGAGCCTACGGCGGGGTGCCGGCCGCCGGCTGAGATGCGATTTCGCTTCATTCACGCTGCCGATATCCATCTCGGCTACGAGCAATACAATCTTCCCGCTCGTGCAAACGACTTCGCCCGTGCCTACTTCGGGATGGTCGAGCATGCAGTCTCGGTCGGGGCCGACTTCGTTCTGATCGCGGGTGATCTCTTTCACCGCGCCAACGCTGACGCCTGGACCCTCAAGCAAGCGACCCACGGCTTGAATCTACTGCGTCAGGCCAAGATCCCGGTCGTGGCCATCGAGGGAAATCACGACGCCCAGCATTATCGGAAGAATCTCTCCTGGCTCGAGTACCTCTGCGATCAAGATTTGCTCTGTCTGCTGAACGTGCAGACGACGAATGGAATACGTTCGCTTGTACCGTTTGACGTGGAGAAGCGACGTGGCTCCTGGATCGATCTGGCAGGCGCACGTATCTATGGCATCAAGTACTACGGCGCAATGACCGCACGCGTGCTCGAGGAACTTTACCAAGAGCTGGAGCCGGGTCCAGGAGGGTATTCCATTCTTATGCTGCACGCGGGTCTCGAGGGCCAGGTTCCTCACCTGCACGGCGGTTTGACCCACGCTCAGATTGAGCCACTGCACAAGGCAATTGATTATCTGGCGCTCGGTCACATCCATAAGCGCTTATTGGCCGATTACGATTGGGTCTTCAATCCCGGTTCCACCGAGACCAACTCCATGGAGGAATTGGACTGGCCACACGGCTCTTTCGACGTGGAGGTGGACACCGACGGGGAGCCAAAGCACAAGGTCGCGGCAGTTGAAACACCGCACCTCCGTCCGTTCCGGCGCATATCGGTCGGCGCCGAGGACAGTGCGTCGCTGGATGACTTCGTTGCGCGCGTGGAGGAGCACATATCGACGCAACAGTCGATACCGGAGAAAGCTGTCGTCGAGCTCTACCTCGCCGGCGTTGCGCCATTCCGACGGCAGGACGTGCCGGTGGAACGGCTCAAAGCCGCCGTGGAGCTCCGCTTTGCGCCGCTGGTCGTGCGGGTACGCAATAACCTCGTCCCACCAGGCGTCGTCTCGGTGCGCACCCACGAAGGCATGACACGACTCGAGCTCGAGCGGCAGGTCATCGAGCAGCTGGTGTATCAGCAGGGCGAGTACCGGGACTCCGCCAGTGCATGGGCTCGCCTCATTGTCGAGGTGAAGAATATGGCGGCCGAGAAGGACTTGCCCGCCTCGATCGTCGATCATGTTCGGTTGGCTCTGAGCAAAATGGAAGCCCTCGGTGAGACTTACTCGCCGGATGCAATGCCCGCCGCTGCCGCCGAAGAGTCACTGGCTGCTGGTGGTGAAGCGCGCGGGAGCGAGACTGAAGGGTAAGCATGCGCATAACGTCCGTCTCCCTCGAAAACATCAAAAGCTCCAGCAGGATGGCGATCGACCTTACGCCCGGCCTCAATGCGGTGTGCGGCCTGAATGGGAGCGGGAAGACAACGGTGCTGGAAGCGATCGGCTTCGTCCTCTTCGACTATCTACCGTACAGCCAGCAAGCATTTGTGCGAGAAGGAGAAAAGACCGGCACGGTCCGCGTGCGACTGCTGGCCAAGGATGGCCGGGAGTGGGAGGTGGTCCGGCGAATCGGCGGTGGCAATCCCTACTATGTAGCCGACGTGGAAACAGGCACCCGGTTCGCAGAGCGCGGCGCCAACGTCCTGGATTGGGTCAGGACACATGCGCTTGGCCTCGACGCGAAGGCCGATCTGGGGGCGCTCTTCAAGGACGCCGTGGGTGTGCCACAGGGCATGATGACAGCGGATTTCCAGGGCACCGCGCTGCAACGCAAGGCGGTGTTCGACCCACTGCTGCGGGTAGAGGAGTACCGCGAGGCCTATGACGGATTGCGCGATACAGCCTCACACCTGCGCGATGTGATGGCGCTCAAGCGGGAGGAAATTGCCGGGCTCGAGAGCAAGACCGAGCAGATTCCGCAGAAATTAGAGGAGCAGGCGGTTCTGGAGGATCAGGTCCGGAAATGTGAAGCACATCTTGCCCGCCTGAAAGCAGAGCTGGTCGATCTGGAGGATCAGAAGGCCGCACTGGATCGCGTTGCAGATGCGCTCCAGCAGCTCAAGCAGGAGCTCGAGGGCAAGCAATCCGACGTTCGCCGCCACATAGAGATGCTGACGCTTCAACGGGCAGCCCTGGAAGAGTCGCAGCAGGCAGCGCGGGCCGTGGAGGAGTCGCAGCCCGGCTATCAGTTGGTCGTGGCGGCCAGGCAGCGCCTGACCGAGCTAGAACAGCAGCGCAGGGAGCGCGACAAGCTGAAGGATGATAGGGCGGCAGCGCAGTCGGACGCCAAAGGTGTCTTTGGCAGTATCGAGAGCCTGGATAAGCAGCTGCAGCAGGCTCGTACAGCGGCAGAGGATGCGGCCAGATTGGTCGACGGCGTAGCCCTGCAGACCAAGCTGGAACAGCAGCTTCAAGAGCTTCGGGAGCAGCTTCGTGACGCGGAGAAGCTGGACGAGCAGATCGCGAAAGTCCAGCGCGAGGCCGATGAGCTGCAGCGCGGGAATTCCGAGCGCGAGGTGCGCCTGGCCGAAGCAGTTGCCGCTCGCGACGAAGAGACGCGTCTCCGTGAGGCGCCCGAGCAGCTCCAGGTCGTGGGGGAACAGCTGGCACAGCTAGGGCCGCTCAAGGCACACGCTGAGCGGCTACAGACAGACGGTCGGGCCTTGCGAAACCAGCACGATGCGTTGCTCGCCGAGGTTCGGCAGCGCGATGCGCTGCTTAGCCAGGTGGACGAGAAGGCCGGCGCCGCCGCCCGGCTTGATGCGCTCATCGGTCAGGAGCAGGAGCTGCGTGAGGAGCGGGCTCGGATCACCGCCACCATCGAGTACCAGAATGTTGCCAGAGGCGACCTGGCCAGGCGCCACTGCCCGCTGCTCGAGCTGGAGTGCCCGGTCGTCGCC
>Ga0207416_1001446_pt1 | contig 31330 bp, 27 predicted proteins | sample PaiPotPPM11metaG_FD_184107 | JGI IMG/M metagenome (GOLD analysis project Ga0207416, IMG submission 184107) | Iron sulfur acid spring bacterial and archeal communities from Banff, Canada, to study Microbial Dark Matter (Phase II) - Paint Pots PPM... ... | reverse complement strand
CAGGATGGCCAGCACCATGGCCCAGCGGGACGCCGCCAGCACTGCGACCAGCGCCGCCGGGCGTAGGGATGGGACGACGTCGGTCAAGGCGGCATATTGCGTCAGCAGCGCCAGGGCGCCCCCGATAACGCCGAAGCTGCCCACCCGGCTGTCGCGCATGATCTCCAGACGCCGCTCGACGGTGCGACCGCCGAACACCCCGTCGCAGGTGTCCATGAGGGCGTCCAGGTGGATGCCTCCGGTCAGCATGGTCAGGACAACGAGGTCCAGAATGCTCGCCACCGACACCGGCCAGAGCGCCCGAGCGCCCACATCGACCAGGGCAATCACGCCTCCCAGCAGCGCGCCGATGAGCGGGAAGTAGCGGAGCGACGCCGCGAGCTGCTCGTCCGTTGCCAAGCCGCCAATGGGGATGGGGATGGCGTTGAGGAATCCGGCTGCCAGCAAGAAGGGGACATGCGGGCCGCGCGGCGCGGCCGTTTCGACCTGTGCTGTCACCCGTCCCTCTCCTTCAGCAGCCTGCAAGTACAATCATAGCCCTAGGAGGAGCGCGAATGGGCCGGACTGCGACACCGGGTCTAGCCGCGTCGTCGCTCCGTCAAGAGCGCGTGAGTCTCCTCTGGCCGGGCGGGCCGCCGCGACGTCAGGGCGATGGCTTGACGTCCGGTGCGCGTGCCGACCTCGACCTGGACGAGGTGCTCCGGCTCCTCACCGACGAGCAGAGCCGGCGGGAACGATTTGTGAGCAGCGTCCTGGCCGAGCTGGCGACCGATCCCGAGGTCATCGTCTATAGGCAGGAGGCGGTCACCGACCTGCTGGAGGATGTCCAATTGCGCGAGCGCCTGGCTGGCGCGTTGCCGGGCCTGACCGCGCTGACACAAGAGCGCAGCCACAGCCCGCGCGACAACTGGTCGGTCCTGCTCATCGCACGCCGGCTAGCGGAGCTGGAGATCTACGTCGACGTGGCGCTTCGGTTGCGACAGGCGCTAGAGGCGGCGACTATCCGGTCGACGGCGCTGCGAGGACTGCTGGAGCACCTGATTGCCGTCACCGACGCCCCCGACTTTCGCTCCTTGCAAGCGCAATTGCCCGAGCTGCGGGCCAACCTGGAGCAGGCGGGGAGCATCACCATCGGCATCAACCTGTCGCGGGACCTGTTGCCGGAGTCGGCTGCGATTATGTCGATCAAGGCCGAGAAGATAGAGGGGCGGGGGACGCTGCTGGAGCGCCTGTTTGGCGGTGATAGCGAGCGGCGCGGCATCACACCGCTGCGGCTCGGCGACGCCGGGAACATCTACTCGGCAGAGAACCGCCTCTTTCGCGACCTGCGCAAGCTGCTGGAGCTGGTCACGGCGCCGGTCGGCCAGGTGATCGACCGTTACACGTCGATCAACGCCCAGTCGCTCAATACGCTGGAGCCGGAGCTGTCCTTCCTGCTCAATGGGATCGGCCTGATCGAGCGCCTGAGGGAAATCGGGCTGCCAGTGTGCCGGCCCGAGGTCCACGACCCGGATGAGCGGCTGACCGTGCTGGAGGATGGCTACAACGTCAGCCTGGCGCTGCGCATGGCCGGGTCGCCGGCGCCGGAGGGGGAGCCAGCCCCCCAAATCGTTACCAATACCATCGCCTTCGACGGCAAGCACGGCCGCGTCTGGATCCTGACGGGGCCCAATCGCGGGGGGAAGACTACCTACACCCGCGCCGTGGGGCTGGCGCACGTGCTCTTCCAGGCCGGCCTCTACGTGCCGGCGCGCTCCGCACGCATGAGTCCGGTCGACATGATCTACACGCACTTCCCGAGCCAGGAAGGGGCGCAGCTCGGCATGGGGCGGCTGGACGAGGAGGCCGAGCGACTGGCCGCCATCTTTCGCGCCGCGACGCCCCACAGCCTTATCCTCCTCAACGAAGTGCTGGCCGGCACCAGCGCCATCGAGGCCCTGGGGTTGGCGCTGGACGCCGTCCGCGGCTTGCGCCTGCTGGGCGTCCGCGCCATCTACACGACGCACCTGCACGAGCTGGCCGCCAGCGTGGACGCCATCAACGCCGGCACGTCTGGCGACAGCACCGTGGCCAGCCTGGTGGCCGATGTCGAAGGCGACGGTGTGGTCATCGGGACAAGGCATCGCCGGACGTTCCGCATCCTCCCCGGTCCGCCGCGCGGCGTCAGCTACGCCTCGGAGATCGCCGAGCAACACGGCATCAGCTTCGGTCAGTTGGCATCGCTATTGGAGCAGCGCGGGGTCATCAGGCAGATCGGGTCTGGGAGCACGACCGGCGTCTCCCCTGCCGAGTAGCAATCTGTGTGGTCCTTGCATTTGCCTTCGGCGCGATAGACTTTCAGCATGGGAGGGTCCCAACGATGATAGGCTATGACACCGTCGCCACACCCGAGCAGCTTGCCGATCTGGTCAAGCGCGCCGCTTGCGACAAGGATCGCATTATCCTTTCGCTCGATGGCAAGGAAGTGGCGGCGCTCGTTCCTATTGAAGATGTCGAGTACCTCGAGGAGATCGAAGACCGCGAAGACATCGCAGCCGCCGACGCAGCCCTCGCGGAGCCAGGGGAGCCTATCCCTTGGGAGGTTGTGAAGGAAGAACTTCACCGCCAGTGACCTATCAGGTTGTCATTCAGACTCCTGCGCGGCGTCAACTCTTGCGGCTGTCCAAGATCATTCAGGATCGCATCGAGGTTCGACTCGATGCCCTGGCCACCAACCCTCGCCCGCACGGTATGAAAGCCCTCGTTGGCAGGCCGGACACGTACCGGATCAGAGTTGGGGACTACCGAGTGATCTATCGCATCGAAGACGACCAACTGATTGTTCTCGTCGTGGAGATCGGTCATCGCAAGGATATCTACGGCTAACCGCCGGTCGTCGATCAGTAAAAGATACTGCGCGCCCGGTGGCGGGGATGCGCCTTGTACTCTGGCCGCTGCCCACGATTCCAGAGCAGATAGTCGAGCTGCATTGCCGTAGTCGGTCTACCGAGCGCATTCAGGTGGTCGACCAAAAGCTCAGCCGTGTGTACCGCGCAAGCACGGATCTCAATTTCCTCTTCGGAGCCAGCGGCGATGAGATTCTCCTGGTCAATCCGCTTGGCAAGATCCGGCCCGTACTCCAGCAGCCCATCCCAGCGCAGGACATGCGGGACCAGGTTGTCGGCGAAGATCGTCAGCCGGTCCAGGTCGTGGAAGGCGCCCAGGCCCTGGCCATTCAGGGCCAGCGACAGGTCCGCCGCGGCGAGCTGCGCCCGTTTGTAAAGGGGCGCCGAACGGCCCCGGTAGGCTTGCACGTCGCGGAAAAAGGACAGCTCGGATAGCAGGCCGACCAATCGTTCGGCGGAACCGGACGCTGCCTCCACTAACCCGGTGGGCTGTCCGCGATAGCGGTCCAGAAGATGGCCTCCCAGCTCATTGAGGGCGTCAGCGAACAGGGCCATCAATTCCGCGATGGGGCCGTCCAGCGCCTGATGGAAGGTATCGGCGCAGTCGTCAGGCTGGATTGACGCGAGCTCGCTCGCGGTGAATGGCCCGCGCGCCTCGAAGCGTTGCTTGAGCGCCGTAGCGATCGTGAAGTAGCCGGAATGGCCGGGCAGTTTTCGCAGGAATGGGAAGTAGCCGGAGCCGAAGTTGATGGCGTCGAGGGTCAGGAAGTAGGCGACCGTCTCCGGCGGAGTGCCGATGAAGTGGTGCTCGCGATCCAGCGCGGGCCGCAAGCGCTCCTCCGGCAGCGCCGCCGCGTACTCTGCCAGCCGCTCTCGCCTGATGCGGACGTGGCTTGCCTCCTCGGCGGCAGCACGGCAGCCCTCTCGAACGTCGTCCAGGATGCTCATAGGCTCTCTCGCTGCACATAGTTAGCGCCGAACATGAGCGTACCGTCCGTCGATGGCAACGCCGCGGGCGACGCGTCAATGACGACTGCCCTGTCACGTTGGAGCGATCGACTGTGCCGTGGGTCCGCGGCCCCCGCTACCCTAATCCACCTCGCTACAATGATGCGGCGAACGCTTCGTTATCCACGCGTCCTGCCCCATGAAGGCCGAGGTGACCGATGGCCGGGCACGTTCCACCGCCGCTGCGCCTCTTCGTATTAGGCGGCTTCAGGGCCGAGTGTGGTGGCAGGGAATGGCCCGGAGACATTGTCTGGGGGCGCCCCAATACGAAGGCCCTCATCAAATACTTAGCCGTTGAACCGACCCACCGCCTGCATCGCGAGCAGGTGATCGAGGCCCTGTGGCCCAACCTCCCCCGGGAGGCCGCGCTGAACAGCTTCCGCAAGGCATGTCATCTCGCCCGGCGCGCCTTTGAGCCGGAGCTGCTGCCGCGCGAGCCGTCTACCTTCCTGCACCTCACCGAACAGGTAGTCGCGCTGGATCGGGAGACCGTCCGAATAGACGTCGACCAGTTCGAGCTGCTGGCGGCGAGCGCGCTGCAGGGTGCGGACGTATCCGCCTGCGAGCGAGCGCTGGCGATCTACGCGGGGGAGCTACTCCCGGACGACCGCTACGAGGAATGGGTTGCAACGCGCCGTGCGGCGCTGGCTGAGCGTCGCCGGCAGGTACTCGTGCATCTCGCCGCCACACTGGAGCGAGGCGGGGCCTACGGCCCCGCGGTGGAGCGGTTGGGCCAGGTCCTCCATGAGGACCCGACGGCGGAGTCAGTACACCGCGCGGTGATGCGTCTCCACATGGTGATGGGCAGCCGTCACCAGGCGCTCCGGCAATACCAGGCTTGCCGCGAGGCGTTGCGGCGGGAGCTGGCGGCCGATCCCAGCCCGCAAACGGAGGTGCTGTATCGAGAGGTCCTGAGCAATAACGACGCCTCCGCCGGGCGGGCGCGCCCGGTCAGCGCCGCCGGGAACGTGGTGGCTCCGGCTCTTCCGGCAGCCGTCCACCGCCAGACGCGCGGTCCGTTGACGGGTCGGGAGCGGCCGCTGCAATGGCTGGCGGCGGAAATAGGGCGGGCCGGCGTCAGCCGCCCCACGGTCGCTGGCGGGAGCCAGCCCCACTTGCTGCTCGTGAGTGGGGAGGCGGGTGTCGGCAAGAGCCGCTTAGCCGCCGAGGCGGCGGTGGCGGCCAACCGGCGTGGATGGCTCGTGTTGTGGGGGGGGAGCTACGAGCAGGAAGGACAGCTCCTGTATGGACCGTTTGTGGAAGCCCTCGAGGGCTATCTGGCGGCGACCTCCAACGGCGAGCGGCGCCATCTTGCCGCCATCGCGCCGGGAGTCGCTCGGTTACTGCCGCCCGTGACCGCGGAGGCCGAGCCGGCCACCGCGGCGGGGGGGACTGCCGAGAGTGAACGCGGCCGTCTGTTTGCCTCATTCGGGCGCTTGCTGAACACCCTTGGCGAGACGCAGCCCGTGCTGTTGATCCTCGACGACCTCCACGCAGCTGACGCGGCCAGCCTGAGCCTGCTGCACTTCCTGGCCCGAATGCCGCCTGGCCTGCCTTGGCTGCTGCTGGGCGCCTATCGCGAGGAGGAGGTCGGCCGCGGCGCCTTTCGGCGCCTGCTGGCCGCGCTGTCGCAGGAACACCTTAGCGCTCACGCCGAGATCCTCCGCCTGGCCCGTCCGGATTGTGATTGCCTCGTGCAGTCCTTGCTTCCCGGAGGCGTCGTCGAGGCGGCCTTGAGCGACGCCATCTACGACCATTCGCTCGGCAATCCGTTCTTCGTCACCCAATTGGTGGGCGACCTGCAGGAGCGTGGCCGGCTCGCCCTCGTGGATGGCCGTTGGCAGGCGCCGGAGGAACACCTGGCGGTGCCGCGACAGGTCGGTGACCTTGTGACGATGCGCGTCGACCGGTTGGGCGAGGAGGTGGGGAGGACGCTCACCCTGGCCGCGGTGGCCGGAATGGAGTCGTCATTTGCTGAGCTGAGCGCCGCCGCCGCCGCGCTTTCGCCACCCTTGGCGGGGCCGGCGCTCCTGGGCGCGCTCGAGCGGGCCCTCGAGGCGCGGCTCCTGGTCGAGCACGGACGGGGCTACCGCTTCCGCCATCCCCTCATACGGGCAGCCCTGTACGAGGGGTTATCCGACCGGCGGCGCACCCAGCTCCACACCGCGCTGGCAGCGGCCCTGGAGCAGCACCGGCCCGACGACGTGGAGGCCCTGGCCTTCCAGTGGGGGAAGAGCGAGCATACGGATCAAGGGATCCAGTACCTCGAGCGCGCCGGCGATCGGGCCCTCCTCCTCTATGCCAACGAGACGGCGGAAGCCCATTATCGGGAGCTGGTCGAGCGCCTCGACCAGCTCGGCAGGAGCGTGGCGAGCGCCGCGGCGCGCGCGAAGCTGTCCCATGCGCTCACTGTGCAGGGCCGCTATGACGCGGCGCTGGACTTGCTGGAATGGGCGGCCGGCATCTTCCGAGAAACGGGTGACGGGGAGGGCCTGGCGCGCACCTTGGCGCAAATTGGGCGCGTACACGCGTCACGCGGGACACCGGACCAGGGCCTGGCCCGTATCGAGGCGCTCCGTGGGAGTCTCACGGGGAATATGTCAGCAGGCGTCGCGCTGTTGGAGGTGGCGCGCGCCCACCTCTTGTTTGGCCGGGGTCGCTACACGGAGCAGCTCGCCAGCGCCGCTCGGGCCGCCGAGCTGGCCCGAGCGGTGGGCGACCAGCGGACCCAGGTGGAGGCGGACATGCTGCGCGGGCTGGCGCTGTGCCTGCTGGTGCGGCGCCAGGAAGGGCGCGCCGTCCTGGAGCGCGTGATTCCTCGGGCGGAGGCCGTCGGGGACCTGAGCACGATGCAGCGGGCTTTGAACGGCATGGCGGCCGTGTACGAGTTAGACGGTGAGCTGCAGACCTGCCGCATCTATCGGGAACGCGGACTCCATGTGGCCGAGCGCATGGGCGACCCGGCCAGGATCGCCTTCGCGGCCAGCAATCTGGGAGGCGTCCTCCATACGCTCGGTGACTGGAAGCCGGCTCGCGCGCAGTCCGAGCGGGCGATTGCGATCTTCCAGTCACTCGGGCCATCGTCCCTCGCCGCGTACGCCCACATTGGCCTGGGCAGTCTCGACGCCGAGGAGGGAAAGTGGCTCGAGGCGCGCCGCCGCTTGGAAGAAGGCCGAGCCATTGCCGGTCGCGCCGGAGACCTCCAGGCGCTCCGCTTCGTGGCAGTCGCCCTCGGGCGGCTGGAGCTGCTGTGCGGCCGGGCGGATGCGGCGCTGGCCGACCTGGGACCACTGCTGGAGCGCGCGGACGACGAGGAGTTCGTGCCGCCGCTGCTGGTGGTAGCGGCTCGGGCGCACCTGAAGCTGGGAGACACGACTTGGGCCGAGCGCGCCGTCGCCCGCGCCGTCCAACTGTCCCTTGCCCATGGGAGCCGGGCGCACCTGTGCGAGGCCTACTCCGTGCAGGCCATGGTGCTGACCGAGCAGCGGCGATGGGTCGAAGCGGAGTCATGCTGCGACGCCGCGGTCGCGCTGGCGCGCCGGCTACCCTATCCCTACGGCGAAGCTCAGACGCTCCACAGGCGGGGATCGATGCTCGTCTTGAGGCGTGAGACAGAGCGAGCTCGCCACTGCTACGAGGAAGCGCGCCGGCTGTTCCGAAAGCTGGGCGCGAGCCCGGACGCCGAACGCGCCGAACAGGCCCTGGCCGGGCTGTAGCGAGCCGCCACGGCCGCGGGCGGACCTGAGAATTGTTTGGGAACACGCCTGACTTAGCATTCTCACCAGCGTTGCTTGCTCTCATTGCGACCGGCCAGGCGAATGGACGGTCGCGGTCGTGCGCGGCGCATGACAAGGCGAGATCGATGGATGGAGCTGGCCAGGAGCCGGGCGGCGGTGAGCCGCACGGGCTCCTCGACGGGGGCGGCGAGGGCTGGCCCAGGCTGCGCGCCGCTCTCGCTCGCCGTCTGCAGCCGATGGAGGCAGGTCAGGTACTCGAAATTATCACGGCGGAGCCGAGCGCGCGCCGGGAGATTCCGGCCTGGTGCGCGGCCAACGGCCAGTACCTGGTTGGCATGCGCGACGATCACGGCGAGATGCGCTTCTGGATTAGGAGGGGAGACTAGACGAGGGTTTTCCTACTGGCTGCAGCCCGACCCGCGGGGACTACGCCCCCGCCGGGCCGAGGCGGCCACGAGCCCCCGGCGCACGGACCGGGGGCCGGCGCCATCGGGGCGCCGGCGTGACGCCGTGCTCTTGAGCGAGGGAGGTACATCCGATGCGACGACGATCCTGGCTGCTGGCGCTCGCGCTCGCCGCGCTGGTGAGCGCGTGGGCGGCGCCGCCGCTCTACGCAGCGGCGAACCTGATCACCAGTTGCACCAAAACGGTGCAGATCACCAGCCCCGGCGCCTACCTGATCGGCAATGACCTTCGGGCGTCCAGCGCCGGCTTTGGTATCTGCATCATGATCCTCGCGCCCGACGTGGTGCTCGACCTGAACGGTCACACCATCCGCGGACCGGGCGGCTTCTCGGAGGGCATCACCATCGCGCTGGCCGCGACCAACGCGCGGGTGGTCAACGGGAGCATCACCGGCTTCGGCACCGGGCTCGTGGATGGGGGTTCCCGGGCCCTCCTCTCCGGACTCGACGTGTCGGGGAGCAAGGGGGCGGGAATCGAGGTCGTCTCCATCCCCAATCACGTCCTGTCCGATACGGTGGTGGCGAGGAACCACGTCCACGACAACGACGTTGGGATCCTCCTTCTAGACGTGCTACGCGTCCAGGTCCTCGCCAATACCGTCACCGACAATGGCGGCGACGGCATCGCGCTGGTGCTTACCTCCGCCCAGAATCAGGTCGCCGGCAACACCGTCCAGGGCAATCGCCGGCACGGCATCTTCGTGGGAGCCGGCACATCGTTGCCGCTGCACGAGCGTGGCAACCGGATCGAGGGCAACACGGTGAGTGGCAGCCAGGAGGCCATCGATCTCGCCCCCGGGGCTGTCCAGACCACCGTCGTGGGCAACGCGGCGTCCGGCGACAGCAGCGTCGACCTGGCCGACGACAACCCAGGCTGCGACGCCAACCGCTGGGTCGGCAACCGCGGCAGCGTCAGTCAGCCCTGTATTCACTGAGCGGCCGACCGGGGCCGCGGGTGGCCGACAAGGGACGAGCAGTCGTGGAGCAAGCCTACCGGTGGGCCGCGGCTCGTTGGCAGCCGCTCCGGGGCGCCGGATCCCCCACTGACCATCGGCCACGACCCCGTGGGCACGAGTCCGGCGCCCGCGGTACAGCGAACATGGACTTTGATGGCTACGAGGGAGCAAGGGAAATGGGCCACATCGTTCGATCTTCTGTGATACGCCGCCTCTGGGTGGCCGGTGCGCTCGTGCTGGCAATCACGCTGGCGCCGCTGACCGGCGGCCCGCTGGCCGGCCCGGCGCTGGCCGCGGGCAACATCGTCGTGAACACGACGGGCGACGGCGCCTGCGCCCCCGGTGTCGTCTCCTTGCGCTGCGCGATCACGCTGGCCAACAGCGCCGGAGGCGTCCCCGTCATCACCTTCGATATCCCGTCCGGCCAGTGCGACTCGAAAGGCGTCTGCACCATCATGCGAGCCAGTCCCTTGCCGACGCTCACGGCCAACTACGCGGCAATCGAAGGGGAAAGCCAGCCCGGCGCTCATGCCAATACCAACACCACGCTGGCGGCCGGCGACAATGCCCGCCTCCTGATCCGTCTGGACGGCGCGGGCAGCGGAGGGATCGGCCTCTACGTCCAGGGATCCGGCGTCGCCATCTCGGGGCTGTCGATCACCGACTTCGAAACTGGGATCGAGCTCGACGAGTCCGCGGGTAGCAGCGGAGGGAGGGTCCAGGACACCTTCCTGGGCCTGGCGCCGGACGGCTCGGCGCACGGTAACACAGGGGACGGGCTGTTTGTTGACAATGGTGATAGCGTCACGATCGGGGGGACTACTCTGTCCCAGGCGAATGTGATTAGCGGCAACGGCGCGGCGGGAATCAGAAACGGTAGCGGCCAATACTCTGTCATCGCGCGCAACTACGTCGGCACCGACCCTACGGGAACTGTCCCGCGAGGAAATATGCGGGGAATCTTCCTGGAAAACGCTTCGTCGGATCAGGTGACCAGCAACGTCGTAGCCGGCAACTCTCTCGTCGGCGTCGACGTACAGGGCAGCGCCGACACAACGATCAGCGGCAACTACATCGGCGTTAGTCCATCCGTGCTCAGCACAGCTACCAACTTGGGCAACCTTGCCGACGGCGTCATCATAGAGCCGCTTGTCTTCAACGCGTCGCAGTCCCTTGCCAGCAGCGATAACCTGATTACCAACAATTCCATTTACAACAATGGGAACAGCCCTACTCCTAGCACCGGCGCGGCAGGCGTGCTCATCAAATTCGGCAATAGCAACCACGTCGTGGGGAATACGCTGATCGGCAACCAGGTCGGTGTGGAGGCGCTCCACGGCGCCGTCGGCAGCGTGGAAAGCAACACTATCCTCGGCAGCGTCACCGACGCCGTCCTGATCGGGAACACCAACGCCGACCCGGTACATTTCCTCATCAAGCAGAATCGCATGAGCAACAATCATGGAGGTATCGTCCTGACCGGCCAGTCGCCATGCAGCGCCGGTCCAACCAACGGCGCCCCCGACGACTACGCGCCCTGTCCGCACATCCAGGCGGCGCTCACTTCGGGCAACGTCGCCGGCGCCGCTTGCCCCAACTGCCTGGTCGAGCTCTACCTGGCGGCCTTCGATGGTGAGGGGCAGCGGTATCTTGGGACCGTCACCGCCGACAGCGCCGGCGCCTGGAACACCACCCTCACCGACCTGCCCTCCTGCGTGGCGGCCCAGTCCTGCACATTCTCGATGACCGCCCTCGCGGACATGCCGGTGCACGGCCTGCCGCCCGGATCCTACGAGACATCGGAGTTCGCCCCGGCCGTGCCGATCCAGCCGCTGATGGTGACCACCACCGCCGACCGCGCCACCTGCCCCGCCGGCTCCGGCCAGCCCGGCTACTCCCTGCGCTGCGCCATCGCCCAGGCCGACGCCTTCGCAACCCATGCCAAGATCGCCTTCAAGATCCCGCCCACCGACCCCGGCTGTGAGGCCACCAGTATCCACGGCACCAGCGTGCCGGTCTGCACGATCACCCCCACCGGCCCCCTGCCCTCGCTCTCGGCGAGCTTCGTGACCCTGGACGGCTACAGCCAGCCGGGCGCCGCTGCCAACCCGGATCCGGCGAAGGCGGCCCTCGCCGTCCAACTCGACGGGCGTCGCGCCGGGCCAGGCGCCGACGGCCTGGACGTCACCGGCGGCCACGACACGATCTCGGGCCTCGCCATCGGCCGGTTCTTCGGCAACGGCCTGGCCCTGTTCGGCCACGAGGCAACTGGCGACACCGTCACCGGCAACCTTCTCGGCCTCCCTCCGAGCGGAGGGCGCGCCGCCAACTTCCGGGCTGGACTGTTCTGGCGCGACGGGGCCACCGGCAACGCCGGCGGCAACCTGAGCGAGGACAACCTCGGGGCCGGCATCCAGGTCGGCTCTTCCGGAGCGGACACCGCGACGCACGTGGCGCTCTCCCATAACCTCATCTTCCGCGACCTGAGCCGCGGCATCGTGCTGGCTGGGCAGCCGGTGGCCGGGTGCGCCAGCGGGCCGGGGGGATCCGGCCCCAACGACGACACCCCCTGCCCGGTGATCGAGCGCGCCACGTTGAGCCAGATCAGAGGGACCGCCTGTCGAGGCTGCACGGTGGAGGTGTTCACCACGGGCGAGCCGCGCGACCCCTCGGGGCACGGGCAGGCCGAGACCTTCCTTGGCAGCGCGACCGCGAACGGCAGCGGGACTTGGCTCCTCAGCGCCCCGTACGCTGCTCCGCTCGGGAGCGGGGCCCAGTGGGTCACCGCGACCGCGACCACGGCGGCGTCGCCGGGGCCGGCCGAGACGTCAGCCTTTGCCGCCAATGTGCGCATCGGCGGCTGCGCGGCGCCCATCAGGGAGCTGGCTCCATGTTAGGCGGGGAGACGGAGCACCGCATGCACGAAGGACAGCGCATCCGGACCATGGGCCACCGCGTCGGGCGGTGCGTCGCCCGACTGGGCGTTGCCAGCTCGGCGACGCTGCTCGCCGCGGCCCTGCTCAGCCTCCATGCCAGCCCGGCTGGTGCTGGGCGGATCGGGTCCGACCCCTACGCGCTGCTGAGCGTCGACGGGCGCCAGGTGGCGGCCACGGGGCCGATCGACTGCGCCGACTACCCGAACGAACACCCGCAATATCGGGTCACGCTCACCCAGCCCTCGACCGGGGCGATGGCGGAGCAACGGTGGGACCGCGCCTGCACCGACGCCCTGCAGCAGTCCGGCTGGACGGTCACGCTGCTCGATGCGCGGGGGGCCGCGTTCCAACCGGGCGACGCCGAGCTGGTGGTGCTAGACTACGACAGCACCCATCAGTGGATCAATCAAGTGCAGTTGGTCACCACGCTGCCCACGCCTACACCGAGCGGACAGTAAGGAAATGGCGCCGCGCCAGCGCGCGCCTGCCGGTGCGCTGATGAAGGCGAGCACGGGTGTGGGCAGTGCCGGACAGACCGAGCGTGGAGCTCGTTCCCGCTGGGGCGCCGACACTCCCACCAACCCTCGGCCACGGCGGCATGGGCGCGGGTGCTGCTCAGCCGCCGAGGGGTGGGGTGCGGCGGATACGTACCCGGCGTGTCTGGACGATGACGAGCGCCCCGGCCAGGTCATCGCCCTCGAGAGCGGCAAGCGCCTGCAACAGCAGATGATTGATTTCCTGGGTGGGCAGCTCATTCGGCACGCGCAAGACGATGATGCCGGCATGGCTCCTCGGTGGGAAGGTCACCAAGCTGGCGAAGTCCTTATCGGCGGTGACCAGAATGTCACCTCGCTCTTGCGCGTAGGCGAAGACCTCCTGATCGCTCCGGCCCCGCAGACCAACATCCCGGACATCAGTGGCGTTGTACCCGGCTTTTCGCAGCGCTCTCGCCGTGGAGCGGGGCAGGTCTTCGTCGATAAGGAACCCCACCAGTCAGGCCAGCGCTCGCACGTCTTCAGCGGCGAGCACGGCGGCTGCGTAGCCCAACGCCGCCCGCACGTCATCCAAGGAGATGGCATACTCTGCTGCAATCTCCTCCTGGGTCATGCCGCCGGCAAGCTTGGCGACCACCACGTCCACCGGCACTCTCGTCCCGCGAATCACCGGCTTGCCAAAGCGGACCCGCGGGTCTACCACGATACGGGGCGCAATCTCCGCCATATTTTCCTCCATGCCGCCAGTGTGTGCCAGTCCGGCTCACGAAGGCCGTCAGGAGCACGCTCCACTGGCGTGTGTCCCGCCCCGGCTTCTGGACTCAACTCGCTTCGACAAGCTGGAATGACCCCACGTATCGCCCAGTATAGCTCGACGTTGATTCCGCTATTCGCCGACGCGGTGGAGCTGATCATCGGCAAATCCGAGAGGTGAGGAATACGCAATGCGTGAGCGGACTGGAGGAAAGTGGTTGTTTGACCGGGTACCGCGCTTGCTGACTGTGACCACGGCGACGCTGCTCGCAGTGTCGCTGCTCAGCATCCAGGCTGGTCCAACAGAAGCCCTCGTCGAGGCCAATCCGTATGCGCTGCTGAGCGTTGATGGGCGTCAGGTGACCGCGTCGGGGCCGATCAGTTGCGCCGACTACCCGAACAATCACCCGCAATATCGCGTGACGATGACCCAGCCGTCCACCGGAGCTTTGGCAGAACAGATGTGGGACCGCGCCTGCACGTACGACCTGCAGCAGTCCGGCTGGACGGTGGTGCTCCTCGACTCCCGCGCCGCCGTGTTTCAGGAAGGGGACGCCGAGCTGGTGGTGCTAGACTACGACAGCACCCACCAGTGGATCAATCGGGTGCAACTGGTATCTACCTTGCCCGCGCCAACCGCGACGGCAACTCCGGCGCCGCCGGCACCTTGAAGGCAGTGACGTCGGTTCGGTCACCAGCGCGTGTGACGTTGGAATCGGTTCCAGCGCCGGTGAGTAGTTGACGGAGGGCAGCGCCAATGCATCAGGGGCCGGGTACGGTGGACATTTCGCCGCCAGCGCGTTCGCCGGGCGGAGAGGAAACGGGGGCGGGCCGGGGGATACCGATCTGGCTGCGACTCATCCTGCTGCTGATCGTCGTCGAAACGTTCAGGGTCGGGGTGGGTCTCTTCAACCCCGAGCTGATCCGTGGCGCCGTGCCCTGGCCGGCCAGTCCACTCAACGCCCGCTTCATCGCGTCGCTGTATGCTGCTTTCGGTATCGCCGTGCTGGCGTGCGCCACGACACGGCGATACCGGGAAGTCCGCATCGTGTTAGTCGGCATTTTGGTGGGGACTGCGCTGATCTTCTTCATCACCTTGATCCGGTTCTTTTCGCATCCCGGCGAGCTGGCGCAGCTCCCACTACGTTGGACGGTCTTCTATTTTATCGATCCGCTCCTGGCCGGCTTCGCCTTGTGGCGGCTGGGCTGGCGAGACGGCGAGCGTTCGGGGAATCGAGCCTTTGCTCCGCTGTGGACGGGTCACGCAGTGGTGTTCGGGCTATTGGGATTCATCCTGCTCACACTGCCCTCGGTGGCTATCGCGGCGTGGCCTTGGACTGTGACCGAGCCGCAGGCGCAGCTCTACAGCGCCTTCTTCATCGCCATCGCCGTGCAAAGTTTGCTGGCCAGCCGAGAGACACAGTGGGAAGACGTGCGATGGGTCGCGCTCATGATGGTCCTATTGGCAGCGCTCGTACTCATGACTTCTCTCCTGTCTCTGGGGCGCTTTCGGCCCAGCGTCAGCACCTTCCTGTGGTTCGCGCTGTTTCTCGGGCAATTGCTGTTGTTCGGCGCTCTGTTAGCTCGCCACTGGACCAGCGTATGGCTCAAAGGAGGCACTCTATGGACACAAGGCTAGCTCCGGCGCGAGCCCGGCTGTATCTGCCTCGGAGCCGCGGGGAGCTCCTCAGCATGTATCTCTGGCTGACAATGGCCGCGCTCCTCCTGCAGGGAGTCGGTGCGCTGACCCTGGCCCTGCGACCGGATGTGGCGGCAGCCACCCCTGCTGTGCTCGCGGCGCTTTTTTCCGCCAATCCGCCGCACGCCTGGATACACATATCCTGGGGAACCCTGGGACTCCTAATTCTCGCTACTCACCCGGCTGCGCTCCGCCGGCAGCAGCTCGGTCTCGTGTTCGGCATCTTTTACTCGCTGCTGGGATTCCTCGGAGTCGCCCTCCACGACCCCTTCGGCCTGCGGCTGGGGATCGTGGAGAACGCGATCCATCTGACCATCGGCCCGCTCACGCTCCTCCTCGTGATCATTGCCAAATCGGAGTTCCGCGCTCCCGTCTCGACCACCATAGAGTCCAGTGTGCCTTAGGAGCCGTCCCATCTTGTGAAAACAGGAAAGAATGCAAGCATGAGGAGGTCCCACCGCTCGCGGCCTACCGGCTGGTTCTGGCGGCGCTCAGGCACGGCGAACCCCTGCTCGGACTAGCGGACTAATCTCACGGTCCGGCAGGGAGCAATCAGGATAGAGAAGGTAATCAAGATGGAACTCTCGCCGCTGTCGCGCTGGTTGACCACACTGGTCGGCATCCTTTTCGCCCTATTGGGCGCCGTTCTCTTCTTCTTGCCCAACTGGGCGGCGCCGAGCTTTCCCTGGAAGGTGACGCCGCTCGTTGCCATGACGATGGGTGGGTGGTACCTGGGCAGTGCTGCCTATGCCCTGGAAACCGCGCGGCGGTGGCGCTGGTCCTTGACTTATCCGTTCCTCCTATTCCTCTGGCCGTTCTCCCTCCTGGAGTCGGGCCTGCTCCTGCTGCACCGGTCGGTGCTCCACCTCGCCACGCCACTCGGTTGGCCCTACGTGCTGACACTCGCCATCGCGGCCCTCGTCGCTGTGGTTGGCTTGGTCGATCGCGCCCGCCGGCAGCCGGTCATGAGCTCTGACACAGCCGCGGTGCCGGGAGGAGCTCACGTCGCCGCTCTGGCCTTTGTCTTCTTCGTGTCCTTCCTTGGCGTCGTCGGACTCTCTGGCCGCTTCGGGTCGGGCGCCACCATATTTCCCGAGCCACTGACGGTACTCACGGTGCGCGCGTTCGGCGCCTTCTACCTGTCCCTTGCCATCTCGACGCTGCCGCTGATCTGGGAGCAGCGCATCGCACTGTGGCGCCTCTACGCGCGGGTCGCCCTGGCACCGCTCGTGCTCGTCACGCTGGCGGCCCTAATACACCTGGACCGGTTTGATTTCGCGCGGAGGCCCGGCGAGCTGCTCTATATTGGCGCTTACCTGATCGTGGGCATCGTTACCGTGATCTTTTTGCTGGCCGTTCGGCCGGCGCCCAAGGCCGAGACTGCACGCAGCGTCGTCTAGCGGCGACAAGGCCGGACCATGCCTACAGATAGCCGCCAACCGTTGGTGGCGAATCGTGGACGGGTCCCACGGCAGGCGGGGTCGATGTTCAACCTCATGCTGATCGACTTCGCCGCGGCGTCTGTCCCGCCGGCTCTGGCAGATGGTCGAGCACGTCCGCGACGGCACCCGCGTCGAAGTCGGGCGTGACGACGGTCCGTGCGCAGGCGGCCTGCAGCGGCGCCAGGGAGTCGGCGTCGCCGACGAACAACACCGGCTCGCCCGATGTGATGGATTTCGCTACCGGCGCCAGGCGCACGCCGTGGGCGGCCGACCGGACCGCGCAGATGAGCAGGGCGCGCCACTCCTGCTGCACGAGCAGGTCGGGGACGAGCACACCGGATGCCCACGCCCGAGGATCGGGGAGCCTGCGGATAGTCCAACCGGCGCGCGCCTCACGCGGGGAAGCGGCGAGAGCGGCTAGCAGGGTCCGGCTGTCGCCTTGCTTATCCTGCCAGCCGGTGTCGGGTATCGCGGCTCCGGCAAGCAGGTTCAACGCCTCCTGGGTCAAACGCAGTATCGCCCTCCTGTCGCGGAGGATGAGGCGAGCCGATCCTTCCCCGACCAGGGAGCGGCCGCGCTCCAGGAGCTGGATCACCGTTCGCGCCACACGGCGACCGTGGCGCGACCAGTTGCCGAGCGCATCCGAGCGACCCAGCAGGCGCAGCCGTGCCCCTGACCGATCGCGACTGACGTTCCGTTCCACGCCGTTGGCGTCGCAGAGCGCTTCGACGCCGGCGGCGACTTCCTCGGCCCAGGAGGAGAAGCGAAGATCTACGTGCTCGGCGTGGCGCAGCAACGACTCCATGACGCTGAAGTTGAACTGCGCCGCCACGTCCTCGGCGTCGGGCCGCTCGCCGACTCTGGTGAGGATGGCATGCTCCTCGGCGTCCAGGTAGAGGAGCCGCTCCAGCTCCTTGGAACGCAGACCCAGTCGCTTTTCTAGCTGCTCGAAGGTACTGCTACGAGCCGCCTCGGCCACGAAGCCGCTGCCCTCGTCGTTGACGTGATCGTACAACCGGAGGCGCAGCAGCTTCGGCGAGTCCAGGCCCGCCTTTTCCAATCGTCGCAGCGAAGCGCGGGTGACGACGTTTGCCATGCCGGGTGACCGGTAACGATAGCTGCGCGAGAGCGCCGCCACCACGCAGCGGGCCAGCTTGTGGTCAGCGAAGAACTGGACGAGCACCTCCGTATCCAGCTCCTGGCGCTCCCGCCCCAGCATCGACTCGAAGTAGCCGATGGCGATGCCGATCTTGGGGAGGGCGGCATGGTCGCGCAGCACGCGCGGGTACAGCACGGGGTCGCCGTCACCCTGGCGGCGCGTGGTGAAGCGGATGTCCTTCAGCGGAAACGCCATTTACGCCGCTCCTGGCCTGCGGGCGCGAGCGGCGCGCCCCTCGGTCGTCTTCCGGCTGATGATCTCGTACAGGACGGCGCCGCGCGGCTTGGGCCGCAGCACCCGACCGAGGCGTTGGATGTGCTCTCGGGTGGCCGAGCTGCCGCTCACTACAATCGCCACATTGGCATCGGGCACATCCACTCCCTCATTGAGGACCCGACCGGTCACCAGCTTGCCGTACTTGCCGGCGCGGAAGCGCTCCAGGATCAGCCGGCGCTCCTCGGCGTCGGTGCGGTAGGTGATGGCCGGCAGGGCGAGCCGCCGGCTGATGGTGCGGACCATGGCGTTGTACTCGGAGAAGACCAGAATGTGCTCGTCGCGATGCTTCTCCAGGAGCTCCTCGACACGGCGGACCTTCCCCTCGGCGTTGAGCGCGATCATGCGCGCTTGGTGGTGCGCCTGCAATGCTCGCCGCGCGGCCGGGTCGCTGGCGCTGCGGCGGATGAGCTGCTCGAACAGGTTGCCTTGCATGAGCTGACCGCGGCGCGTGGCCAGATACCACTTGTACTCCGCCATCAGCGCCTCGTAGCGATAGCGCTCTTCCGGCGTCAGGTCGACAAACAAACGCTTCTCTTCGTAGCTGGCGATGTGCCCGGCCCGCGACAGCTCCGCCGGCGCGCGGCGGTAGACCTCCGGCCCGACCAGCGCGGCCAGGTCGATGTGGCTGCCGTCGGAGCGTTCCAACGTGGCGCTGAGTCCGAGGCGCCAGGGTGCGACCGCCTTCTTAGCGATGGTTCGGTAGGTCGGCGCCGGCAAGTGATGCACCTCGTCGACGATCAACAGGCCGTAGGCCGAGAGATCACGGCGGGGCATGGCGGCGGAGTCGTAGGTCATGACGGTGACGGGAGCCGGCTTACGCTCCCCGCCGCCGACCACACCGACCTGGTCCGCCGGCAACCCCAGGTGCTTGATCAGGTTCTCCCGCCATTGGCGCAGGAGGTCGATGGTCGGCACGACGACCAGCGTGCGGACGGGGAGCTGCTCGATGGCCATGAAGGCGACGACTGTCTTGCCGGCGCCGGTCGGTAGCACGACCACACCGCGCCCGTCGTTGGCCAGCCAGTTACGCAGCGCTTCGCGCTGGTAGACCCGTGGCTCCAGCGCCAGTCGCGGGCTACACAGCAGCGCAAACTGCTCCACCCGCTCGTCGTCCAGAGCGTCCGGAGCCGGCGCACACGCGTCCAGGATTCCCTCGCCCTCTCCGTCCTCGTCGTCGGGGCCGTCGATGGGGAACAACGGTATCGGTTCCACGATGGGTCCGTTTCTAGGCCGCCGCGGCCAGGAGCGATTCAGCCGCGGCGCCGAGCTGGCGCTCGCGCGCGGCGCCGATCCCGCGCAGTTGCCGCAACCGCCCATCCCTCGCGGCGTGGGCGACATCCGGCACGCTCTTGAGGCCCAACTCGCGGCTCAAGCGGTCGGCCGTCTTTGGCCCGATGCCGGGCACGCGCAGCAGCTCGCGCAAAGCAGCGGGCAGCGAGGCGATCAGGTCGTCGTAGAACTGCATGTGCCCTTGCAGTACGAGCTCGCCCAGCTTCCGGCGCAGCCTCGCTCCTAGCCAGGGCAGCTGCAGCTCGCCTCGAGTATCCGCGTACCGATTGGCGTCCGCCGGAAGGAGCAGCATCCCGGCCGCGGCACGACGATAGGCGCGGACGCGGTACGGATTCGCGCCTTGTGACTCGAGCAACGAGGCGACGGCGAACACCGCCTTGGCAGCCTCGCGATTGTCCATGTCGATCTGTTCCTCACGGTCATAGAACTTCTGTTCTTAGTATACCGTGAGCGTAGCCGAATTGGGGCATAATGATCGGCGGACATTGCCGCATCACGGCTGCCGAGTCAGAAAAAGCCCAACGACGCCGACCCGGTCCTCAAGGCACGCGCCCATCGAGGTGGGGGAGGAGCACGACGCTCTCCTGCTCGTGCGGGTCGGTCCGCGCGATGACGGCGATGCACGGTTCCGTGGCGCTGGCGTTCGCCGGAAGATGTGGCACGCCGGCCGGGATGTACAGGAAGTCTCCGGCGCCTGCCGTCAGGGCGTCCTCCAGCTCGTCGCCACACCAAGTAACGGAAGTCCCGCTCAGGACGTAGAGCGCCGTTTCGTGGCGCTCGTGCAAGTGCGCCTTGGCGCGCCCGCCGGGCGGAATTGTTACCAGATGTAAACAGAGCATGCCTGCGCCGGCGCTCTCCGCCGAGATACCTTGGAAATAGGCGAGTCCCTGCTTGCCCTCGTAGGCGGTGGGGGAATGGATCACGCGGCACCGTGGTGTGTTCGTCACCATCTCGTCCTCACTTCGAAGTCGACAATGCATTCAGGCCCTTGGCCGTCGCCAATTAGCGGCCCTGCCAGCCAAGGCCGGCTTTGCCGCCGGCGTGCGACCAGAGCGCCCGCTCAACCAAGGTGGGGGTCCAGCCGTTGCCAAGCGCCGCGGCGCGGGCGCGCAAGGCGTCGGCGTAGCGACGATAGTACGGGATAGTAAAGGCCACTGCGCCCAGTCCGGGCGCCTGCGCCGCCACCAGCTCGTCGAAGAAAGGGTAGACATCGGGAGCGGCGGCCGAGGCAACGGCGGAAGCGGTCGCCGGTCCGACGCCGGCTAGCCTGGACAGCAGCAAGATCGGCGCAACCGGATCAGAGGACACCGACAGGGCCTCACGGCTGGTCTGTTCGACCAGATCAGCCGCGTTGGATCGCACCAGCAGGAGGTTACGCTGCCGCCAGACGCCTCGCGCCATCTTCCACTCGGTGACGCGAATCAATTCGTCGCTCGTAACAAACCGCGGACGGCGTCGTGTAATAGCATCGGGGAGCTTCCCGCGATACCAAGCATCCAACTCCGGCAAGCGGGCAACACCCTGGGCGGCGATCACCGCGGCGTACCGGTCTGCCGCTGCCTGCCAGAGCCGACGTTCGCCGGATGCCCACAGTCCTGCTTCGTCCACGCGCCCCTCCTACCCATCCCGCTACCGGCTACGCTTGTTGTGGATAGCGGCTTCATGTGCTATTGATACTGTATCAGTCCGTAGCGCGTCGCCACATCGACCTACGCTCGGTTGGTCAGGAGCCACACTCGACTACCGGTGTATCACCGTGCATGCGCGATGGGGCGGATAGTCCTAATTGGTTAAGAATGTGTGTTATATTTGGTAAAGTTTCTGTAGCAGCGAACTCTCTGACGGTCACCGATTATCCCACCGGCAGCCTTGCCGGGAAAGGACTACAGGCGTGCCCACCCCGCGTCTCTCCCGTCGTTCCTTCCTCTGGGCCGCGGGCGTCACGCTTGCCGGCGGCATCACGGCGGCGCGGCTGCCCGGACACGCCAGCGCTGCCATCGGCCCTGGCGCCGAGCAGGCGCCGGACGTCCGGCGTCTGGTGACCGGTCTGCCCGATCTTAGCGGTGTGCCGCGTTCGCCCAACGTGTTAGAGATCCTGCCGGAGGGGACAGTCGCCCCGGAGCCAGACCTGCTCGCACGCATCCGGCTCTTCGGCGACATGCACTTCGGCTTCACCTCGCGCGCGCGCTTGAACGCGGTAGCCGACGATCTGGCAACGCTCCCGCCACCGGACGCCCTCCTGACCGTTGGCGACGACACGCACTTTGGGACCGAGTCGGAGTATGCGTCCGCCACGAAATGGATCCGGCAGTGGAACGCCCCGTTCTACACCGTCACCGGCAACCACACGTTTTGGAGCGAGACGGCGCTACACGACGAGACGAGCGACGTCCTCTATCAACGCTTCGTGGACCGCTGGGGACAGCCAATGCCATACTCCTGGGAGTTGGCCGGCGTTCGCTTCGTCGGGGCAGGGCCGAGAGCAGCGGGACCCGGCACGACGCAGGCCAGCCTGAGTCTCGATCAGATCGATGAGCTGGCGGCAACACTGGCCGCCGCGCCGGATATGCCAACCGTTCTGGTCATGCATAGCCCGTTGCACCACACGGTGCTGGGCGACATCGCCAAGTTGCACGATTGCTACACCAGCGACGATCCAGGCTTCTACCAGACCAATTCCGAGAAGATCCTCGCCACGCTGGCAACAGCGCCGCAGGTGGCGCTCGTGATCAACGGCCACACGCACAGCCCGTTGGAGGCAAAGGGCCTGGTGGCCATGCTCAACGCCGGAGACCACACGGTTCCCCAATTCAATGCCATGGCATTGCCATTCGTGCGCCGATTGATGAGAGCGGGCCCGTACGGCGGCCAGGAACTGATGACTTGGGAGCTGGGTATTGCCGATCATTATCTGCTGTTGCGTGGCCGAGACCACCTGAGCCGCCGCCTGGCCGCTCGCGTCACCGTGCCATTGTCCACCGCGCTGTCGATGCCCGCGCAGCCACAGATGGTGCAGCCGACGCAAGGGATCTGGGTGTAGCCCCTACGCAAACCGCGCCGGCGAATACGGCGTGATGTCCCAACTCAGAACCTGTCGTTGCACGAGCTCGGCCACGAGCCGCCCGGTGAGGGGGCCCAACAGGACGCCGTGGCGGTAGTGCGCCGTCGCCAGTAGCAGGTTGTCGTAGCCGGGCGCCCAACCGATCACCGGCAGGCGGTCCGGCGTCGCCGGCCGCAGGCCCCCCCATTGGGCTGCCACCGGGAGGCGGCCCAGCTCCGGCAGCAGCTCCGTCGCGCCGGTGGCCAACTGGAGCAGCCCGGAGAGGGTAGGCCGGCTGTCGAACCCGGCACGCTCCTCCGTGGCGCCGACGATCAGGATTCCGCCAACCTTCGGCGCGACGTAGCAATCGCCCGACCACAGGATATGGCGCGGCGAGCGCAGCAGCGCCTCCAGTGCGACGATCTGTCCCTTGATTGGCTCGATGGGGATATGCAAGCCGGCGCGGTCGCAGAGGCCGCCACTCCAGGCGCCCGCCGCCAGCACGACCACGCCGGCCGTGACCGTAGCGCCGGGCAGGTGTACGCCCTCGATTCGGGTCGCGGAAGTCTCGAAGGCGAGGACCGGCGTTCCCTCCAGGAAGTCGACACCACGACGCGCCGCGGCGACAGCCAGCGCGCGGACGAGTCTGGGACTGAACACCTGGCTCTCATCGGGCAGCCACAAAGCGCCGACCAGCCGTTTGCCGGCGGCGCCGGCGTACGCGGGCTCCAGCCTGGCTACCTCCGGCGGCTCCAGCCACTCGGCGCGCAGGTCCTGCCGTTGCTGCCACACCGTCCGACCGCGCAGATCGACGGCCTCGCGCTCCTCCAAGGCGATGCGCAAGACGCCGGACCGGCGGCATTCGACGTCGACATCGGCCTCGTCACGCAAGCGTTCCGCCAACGGGGCGTGCTCAGCTCGCCCCGCCAGAGCGAAGGCGAAAAAGTGGTCCGGCTGATGCGCTTCCACCTGCGGCGCCAGCATGCCCGCCGCCGCGCCGGAGGCGCCGGCCGCGATGCGATCCCGCTCGACCACCATCACGCGCAGGCCAGCCAGCGCGCAGTGATAGGCGACGGAGCAGCCAATCACACCGGCGCCGATCACCAGCACGTCCGGTGCGTTGGCGCGCGCGCCAGGTCGCCACACGTCGCGCAGCCTTCAGACGGCGCGAGGCAGCGAGCTGAGGGATGGCGCTGCCTGGCCGACGACGCCGTCGACCGGACTGGAAGGGACGGCATAGTCCAGGCGCGGCATGCGCCCCGCCAGGTAGGCAAGCCGGCCCGCGCAGACAGCCAGCCGCATGGCGCCGGCCATGCGCGCGGGGTCGCCGGCTCGAGAGATGGCGGTGTTGACCAGGCACGCCGATGCGCCCAGCTCCATGGCGATGGTCGCGTCGGAAGGCGTGCCGATGCCGGCATCGACGACCACGGGGACTCGGACGCGCTCGACGATACGCTGGATGCTGCCGCGATCCTGCACGCCCTGGCCGGAACCGATCATCGCCGCCAGGGGCATCACGGCGGCGGCGCCGGCCTCTTCCAATCGGAGCGCCGTCACGAGATCAAGGCTGGTGTAGGGCAGCACCACGAAGCCGTTGGCGACCAACTGCCGGCAGGCTTCCACCGTTCCGGTAGGATCGGGCCAGAGCGTGCGCTCGTCGCCAATGACTTCGAGCTTGATCCAATTGGTGCCGGTCGCCTCGCGGGCAAGATGCGCCATGTAGACGGCCTGGCGCACGGTGGTCGCCCCCGCGGTGTTGGGCAAGAGTCGGTAGCGCGAGAGGTCGAGCTCACTGAGCATGCCGCCGTCAGCGTTCTGACCGTCGAGCCCGATCGCGCGAATGGACACGGTTACGATCTCTGTTCCGGAAGCCGCTAGCGCTTGACGCAACATTTGCGGTGAGGGGAAGCGACCAGTGCCAAGCATCAGCCGCGACTGGAAGCGCTCGCCAGCGATCTCCAGAGGGTCGTCCGCCTCCTGCGACCCGCCCGCGACGGCCCGGACCACGTCGACGGTGTCGCCATGATGCACCACGGTACACTCCCAACGCTGCCGCGGCACGACCTCTCCGTTCATGGCAATGGCAACGCGATGCTGAGCGATGCCGCGCATGGCCAACAACTCGGGTAGCGTCATCACCCGCGGCAATGGAACTGCCTCACGGTTCACGGTGATGGTCTGCTGCGTCGTCGACTCCGTCATGGCTCCAGCCCTCGTTTCGTAGACCGTGTCTGGCCGATCCGGCGGGCCGTGCGGAGCAAAAAGACCGCTGTCCCGAGTGGGGGAGCAGCGGTCGTCTTGCCAGGATCACCCGCGAACGCATCCCTACGCCGGCATTAACCAGATCAGGTAGAAAGGGTAGGCGGCGAACGCGCCGCCTTCTCAGCCGCGAGGCACCCCTTGCGCGCGTTATGCAGTTGTTCGACTACAACTAAGTATACGCGCCAAGCGCCGCGTGGGGCAACGGCCTGGCCGTCGTCGATAAGGCGGACGGTGTGGCCGTTTACTGGATGCGGGCGGCTCCCAGTGGCGCTGAGCAGGCACGTTCACAACAAGTGCGTCACTCGATACGTGAAGCCCGGCAGTACGTCCAAGCCATCGAGCACATCCTCGTTCGCTAGAGTAGCAAGCCGACATCCTCACGTGCGCCAAGTCGAGGACCGGGCGGCGGGCGCCAGCCGGCGATGAAGACTCTCATTGAGCCGTGGTAGCGCAGGGCGGATAGGTCAGCGTTCTCCCTCGCTGTCCACGTCCCGTTCGAGCAACTCGCGCAGGAGGACTACACCTGCCGCGTGAACTTCTGGAAGCTGTGGCTGTCGGGCGGCACCAGTCCCGCCTGCCCGGCGAAGGTGTGCGTCACCTCGGCCACGTAGAGGTCGCCACGGGAATCGACGCAGATGTCGTGCGGGGCGATGAAGTTGCCGGGCGCCGTGCGTTCGGCGCCGCCCCAACGGGCCAACACGTGGCCATTGGCATTGAGGACGCTCACGCGGCCCGGCTGGTCCGCGACGATCTCTCCATGGACCTGCGAGCGCATCCCGACACGCCACCAGAGCTCGGAGACGTAGCACATGCCGGCGCGATCGATGGCGATGTTCGTCGGCCGTTGGACATCCGTCCACTGGTCGAGGTAGCGACCATCGGGGCTGAAGATTTGGATGCGATCGTTCTCGCGGTCGGCCACCAGCACGCGGCCATCGGCCGCGACCCGGATGCCGTGGGGCAGGTAGAACTGGCCGGGACCGGCTCCCGGCTCACCCCACGATTGGATGAGCTCGCCGGTCGCCGCGAAGCGGTGGACCTTGCAGTTGCCGTACCCGTCGCTGACGTACAGCTCACCGCTCGGGGCGACGGCCAAGTTGGTCGGCCGGTTGAAGGGCGGGCCACCGCGGATGCTCTCCAGCCTGGCGCCGTCGTAGCCGGTGTCGGAGGCAACGCCCCTATTGCCAATCGTGCCCAGCAGCTCGCCTGTGGGCGTGAACTGGAATATGCAATGATTGCCGTCGTCCACGCAGTAGACGCTGCCGTCCGGCGCGACCGTGAGGCCATGGGTGCGCTCGGTGAAGAGGTCCTCGCCCCAGGAGCGCAGGAGAGCGCCATCGCGGTCGTAGACGATCACCCGCGCCTGACCGCGTGTGATCAGGTACACGTTGTCCTGCGCGTCGACGCCCACACCGCAGCAGTCCTGGTGAGTGAAGCCAGGCGGCAGGTGCTCCCATCCGCCTACTACCTGATAGCACAGCTCTGGCGTCGTTGCCATCATCTCTCCTCTCCCAACGGGGCTCGACGTCAGACCCCCACTGGTTCTTTCGCGCTCGGCCCGAGTTCATCTCGCCTACTGCCGCCTCGCGTCGCCTGCCGTGGATGGACTGTAGCATTGGAGGGTTCCACCCTTCAACCGTCGATCCCCAGCGTGTCCACGGTGCTATGATGCGGGAAATGAAGCTCCTGTATCTGTTGCGCCACGGCAAGTCGAGCTGGGCAGACGCCGAGCTGGACGATTACGACCGGCCATTGGCAGCCCGGGGACGAAAGGCGACGCGGCTGCTCGCGCGCCACATACGCCGAGCAGGCATTAGGCCGGCGGTGGTGCTGTGCTCCTCCGCGCGGCGAACCCGTCAGACGCTCAGGCTCCTCAAGCCTGGACTCGGGAACAAGCCGGAGCGCCACATTGAGGATAGCCTGTATGGCGCCGACGCGGCGGCCTTGCTGCGTCGCTTGCGCGCGTTACCCAAGCGTGCCGACTCCGTCCTGCTGATCGGGCACAACCCCGGCTTGCAGGATCTCGCCCTCGCGCTGGCCCGGCCAGGGAAGGCGCGGGAGCGAATGCAGCAGCGCTTTCCGACGGGAGCGCTGGCCACCCTGCGCATCGACAAGGCAGGCTGGCGCAAGCTCGGCAAGGGTGACGCCGCGCTCGTGGGCTATCTCACGCCACAGGAGCTGAGGTAGCCCGGGCGCAGGGGTGGCGGCGCGCTGCTCGCTGCCGGCGTGCTCGCCATCGGTCGTGCGGACTTTGGCATCAAGATCGACGCGCATACTGCTACCTCCTCCTGGAAACTCGGCCGGCCGGGTCTTCGGCATCCGGCGTCACGCTCCGGTTGGCATCGAGCGCCACGAAATAGGAATCGCAGAATGGGTGCCACCGTGGCCGGTCGCACGCTCCTACGAGCCCGATGCGGCCGCTGGCCCATCTCAGGGCAGGCGAGATGAACGCAACAAGCTCACGGCGGCCGCGAGGGGAAACAGCAGGCTGAGCCCGAAGATGGCAGTGTAGCCCGTGACATCAATCATAATGCCGCCAAACAGCGTGCTCAACGCGGTGACGGGATAGTTGATCAGTTGGGTGACGGCGACGTAGCTGCCTTTCTCGCCGTGTGGCGCGAAATCGACGGTGACGTTGGCGGTGGCGATGCTTGTGGCAACCGTTGCTACACCGCCAACCGCGAGCACGAGGTAGAACTGCCAGACATCCGCCATCGTCAGGATGGCGAGCAACGACGTCAGATGGAGCAACAGCGCGAGCAGCAGCAATCGCCGGTGCCCCAGGCGATCGCCCACCGTGCCGGCGACGAATCCGCCCACGCCGTTGGCCGCGAAGGCGATCGTCGTGAACACGCCCGTATAGTCCGGTGACAGCGCCAGGTGTTCCAAGGCATAGACGACATAGAATCCTTGCGCCATGGCCAGGCAGGAGATGAACGCGATCACCCACAGGAAACGCGCGAAAGCCGGATTGCTCATTGCCGAAGACAGGAGCGCCCTCAGATGCTTGCCGAAAGGAGGCGCTTCCAGGTCCGCGTGCGGCGAGGGTCCTTCGGCGATGGCCAGGATGGCCACATTGCTGGCCGTCAAGAAGGCGCCGCCCAGCAAGAAGGCATAGCCGAAGTTGACAGGGAAGAGGTAGCGGGCAAGGACGGCCGTGGCAACCAGGCCACCAAGCACGCCGGCAGTGCGGTTGCAGAGCAATTGCAGACCCTGGGCCGTTCCCCAGCGCCGCCCAAACGCCGTCGCCAACAGCTCGTTGGTGGGCGCCACCGCCAGGCCGTTGATCAGATAGGTGAGCGAGCGTGTGACAAAGAGCAACACGAGGATGGGAGTTACCCTATGCGCTGATGCGACCGCGACCCCGGCTCCTAGGATCACCCAGTTGAGCACTTGCAGCGTCCACAACGCCGCCGTCACTCGTTTCTGGCGCCGGAGGCGGCGGCTAAGGTAAGACGTAGCAAGCAGCGCGGGGAGCCCAAGCAACTGGGTGAGTCCATAGGCGCCGATCAGCGTCTTTGAGCTGGTCAACTGGGTCAGCAGGCCGAGGACCAGGGAGTTGGAGACACAGGCAGCGCCGAATCCCCAGAAGGTTTCCCAAGTGGCCACTGCCAGCAAGCTCCGACGAAAGCGCCGATCGGCCTGGGCGAGATCGATCGAACCGGTCCGAGTCTTGGCAGCGGCCACCAGCGCCCTCCCCATCTCGCGGTGGCGTTGCAATCCGCCTACACCGTCCGAGACGATCCCGCGTGCCCAGCGCGACGCAGGCCATACATGGTATACGGGCGGCCGCCGGCGCTGTACCGCGCCCTCGACACGTCGCACGGTGCGGGAGCACAACTGACGAGATAGAGGTTCAGCGGCCCGAGTGCCATGGCTGGTGGGGCATTTGTCCTTGACAGAGTGATGAGCAGGGTCATCATGACTGCACGCTCGTGCTGTCCGGGATCCCGCACGCCCGGTCCACATCGGAATAAGGGAAAGCCATGGCCGTCGCCGATGTCCTGGGGCAGGCGGAGCTCTTCTCCGCGCTTCCTCCGGACGAGCGCGCGCAGCTGGCGGCCTGCCTGCGACCGCGCCAGTATCCCAAAGGGGCGGTGATCTTCCTCCAGGGCGACGCCAGCACCAGCCTTTACTTGATCGAGCGAGGCTGGGTCAAGCTCGTCCTCACCTCGTCGGAGGGCAAGGAGTTCGTCCTGGACGTGCTGGGGCCGGGCGCATCGTTCGGGGAGCTGCCCTTGTTGGACGGGCAGCCCCGCTCAGCAGATGCCATCGCCCAAGACGACTGCCGGCTGCTGCTCCTCCGGCGCGCCGATTTCGACGGCTTCCTGGACACCCACGCCGGCGCAGCGCGGACGCTACTGACCGTCTTGAGCGGCCGACTGCGGCGCGACGCGCAGCTGCTGCACGAGGCGGTATTCCTGGACGTGCCGGCGCGGCTGGCCCGTGCTCTGCTGCAGCTCGTGGGGACCCAGCGGCCGGACCGGCAAGCCAGCCAGGGTGTGGAGCTGCGGGCAACCCAGGAGGAGCTGGCGGGCATGCTGGGCGCGAGTCGGGAGAGCGTCAATAAGTGGCTGGGCTACTTCGAGCGGCGTGGTGTGCTACGGCGTCATCGCGGCGGCATGACCCTGCTGCGCCCGGAGGCGCTGCAGGGCCGTTCCGAGTAAGTCCTTGCCAACTCGCTCGGCGCCTCGTCGCTAATGGCGCAATGATCGAAGCCTGGTCCTTCCGACAACGCTCGCCGCTCGCCTGGACGGAAACATCCGAAGCGAGCGGTCGAGGCGCCTCCCCGGCGGCAGGTTGTCGCGAACGGCGGTGAGCCCCCCGGCAAGTCCGCCCACTAGAAAGGCGGCGCTACTGAGCAGGACGATAAGACTGCCCTCGGCAATCCCCCTGCTGGAGACCCAGCCGGCCGCGGCAGCCAGCACGGCGCTGGTAATCGTCATGGTGACGACGATCGTGATCGCCAGTCGGCGCCGAGAAACCTGCCGGCGGCGTCGATCGGGTGACTGCGTCTGAGTAGTAGCCATGGCATTTCTCTCTGTGGTTCCGTGGGCCGCCGCGCTCAGGCGGCCTGCCAGCGTGGGACGACCCAACGTCGGGAAACGGTCGAGCTGCCGCTATGGTTTCTCGGTTCCAGTGCGGTCGCACTCGACCTGTCGCCATGCTGCACCATTGCGCCATCCGGTTCTGTACGGCGGTTCACAGAAGCACTGTGAACCGCTACACACCAACCGAAGCGCGTCCGCCCTCGTGAGGTGAGCCATCAGACAGCTAAACGCGCGCAGAGGTCGATTTGGGGCGCTTGGGTGTCGTCGGCGGGGTGTCTTACCGTTACGTTGGCGGTGCGGGGCGGGGACCGCGGTCCCCGCCCCGGCACACCCACACCCTGGACACACCGGCTGGGGCAATGGACAGACCCTAGCGTCATCCGTCCGCTCCCTTGACGCGCCGCGCGCTGCGCCGTACGCTGCCAGGTAGCCACACGCCAGCGCTGCCGCGGCCGGCGCCCGGTGGCGGGAGAGTACCCATGCCTGAGCTACCTACCGGCACGGTCACCTTCCTCTACACGGATGTGGAGGGCAGCACGCGGCTCTGGGAGGGGTACCCCGACGCGATGCGTCGCGCCGCCGACCGCCACCTGGCCCTGCTGCACGGGGCCGTCGAGACACAGGGCGGGGTGGTCTTCCGCACGGTCGGCGACGGCCTCTGCGCCGCCTTCGCCACGGCCCCGGCGGCGGTCGCGGCGGCGCTCGACGCCCAGCGGGCGCTGGCAGCCGAGCCGTGGGGCGAGACGGGCGCCCTGCGGGTGCGGGTGGCCCTGCACACCGGGGCGGTCGCGGTGCAGGCCGACGACTACGTGGGGGCCTGCCTCAACCGCCTGGGGCGCTTGCTGGCGGCCGGTCACGGCGGGCAGGTCCTGCTCTCCCAGGCGACGGCGGAACTGGCGCGCGAGGCGCTGCCGGAGGGGGCGGGCCTGCGCGACCTGGGCGAGCACCGCCTGCGCGACCTGGAACGGGCGGAACACGTCTACCAAGTCGTCCATCCCGCCCTACCCGGCGCGTTCCCGCCGCTCCGCTCACTGGCCGCCTCCCGCCACAACTTGCCGCTCCAACTGACCAGCTTCGTCGGCCGCGAGCGTGAGGTTGACGAGCTGTTGCAGGCGGTGACAGCTGGGCGGTTGGTGACGCTGACCGGCGTCGGCGGCTGCGGCAAGACGCGGCTGGCGCTGCAGGCGGCCGCCGATCTCCTGCCGCGGTTCCCGGACGGCGTCTGGTGCTGCGAGCTGGCGCCCCTGGCCGAGCCCGCGCTCGTGCCCAGCGCGGTCGCCACGGTCACCGGGGTGCGCGAAGCGCCGGGCCAGCCGATGCTGGACACGCTGGTCGCCGCGCTGCGGGACCAGCGCCTCCTGCTCCTGCTGGACAACTGCGAGCATCTGCTGGAGGCCTGCGCCATCCTGGCCGACGCGTTGCTGCGGGCGTGCCCCGAGGTCCACATCCTGGCGACCAGCCGCGAGGCGCTGGGCATCGCGGGGGAACGTAGCCGGCGTGTCCCGTCCCTGGACCTGCCGCCTCCCGGCGAGCGATTGCCGCTGGAGCAACTGGCCCGCTGCGAGGCGGTGCAACTCTTTGTCGACCGCGCGGTCGCCGTGCAGCCCGACTTCGCGCTGACCGAGCAGCGAGCGCCGGCCGTGGCGCGGCTGTGCCGGCGGTTGGACGGCATCCCCCTCGCCCTCGAGCTGGCGGCGGCGCGGGTGCGGTCGCTGGCGGTCGAGCAGGTGGCGGCGCGGCTGGACCAGCGCTTCCGCCTGCTGACCGGCGGCAGCCGGACGGCCTTGGCCCGCCAGCAGACGCTGCGCGCCGCCATCGACTGGAGCTATGACCTGCTCAGCGAGCCGGAGCGACGGCTGTTCCACCGGCTCGCTGAGC
>Ga0207416_1001445_pt1 | contig 31378 bp, 33 predicted proteins | sample PaiPotPPM11metaG_FD_184107 | JGI IMG/M metagenome (GOLD analysis project Ga0207416, IMG submission 184107) | Iron sulfur acid spring bacterial and archeal communities from Banff, Canada, to study Microbial Dark Matter (Phase II) - Paint Pots PPM... ... | reverse complement strand
AGCAGAACCACGAGCCGCGCCTCAGTGGGCAGAACGCTAGAGCACAGCAGTTGGAACAGTTCAGCGGCGAACTCCCGCGATTCAATCATGACGTACATCTACTGGGTTTGTCAAGCCGTAAATCCCCCTTCGCCGCGCCCGATGCGCCCGTGCCCCCTGTTCCGCCGGCGCTCGCCGCGGCCGAGGGCGCCGCCGCGGCCGTCGCCGCTTTGGTGGCGCTGGGCGGAGGCGCCGTCGCCGGCGCCGTGGTTGCGGCCTGCGTGGGCGTGACGCTGGGCGCAGCCGTCTGCGCCGGAGCGCTGGCGGCAGGCGGCGTGGCCTGGCTGATCTGCTTCTGCAGCGCGGCGATCGTCGCCTGCAGGTCGGTGATCTGTTTGTTGTTCTTACTGCTGCTGCCGCAGGCGCTGAGCGCGGCGACGCCTGCCAGCAGTCCGACAGCGAGCGCGAACGGAACCCGACGCATGGAATCCCTCCTCGTTGCCGGCGAGACCGCCGATCGAGATGGCTCCATGATTCGGCGCGGTCGCGGGCGCCGCATCGGTAGGTCTACCGAGATGCCGGCGCGCGGGCATACCTATCTTTCGCCGTGTGGCCTCACCCCCTGGCCCCCTCTCCATTTCATGGAGAGGGGGAGCTGTGGTACTAAAGTTTGAGTTGAACGGTGGGGATGACGTTCTTTCTATTCCCTGTTTCCTATTCCCTGTTCCCTATCGCGCGCCCAGAGGGCGAGTTGCGTGCGCGAACGCAGGCCGAGCTTGCCGAGGATGTTGGCCACGTGCGCGTCGGCGGTGCGGCGCGAGATCACCAGCTCGACGGCGATCTGCGGATTGGTCAGACCGCGCGCCACCAGCGCGGCGATCTCTGCTTCGCGCGGCGTGAGCGGCGATGAGGGACCCCGGCGAGGCGTTGGAGCGGCGGTGAGGGTGAGTTCGGGCGCCAGCGCCTCGCTCAGCGCGGCGGCGTGAGAGAGCGCGAGGCCGGCCTGCCAGGCGGAGGCGCACTCCGCGGCCGGCAAGGCGCCGCGCAGCGCCGTCAGCGCGGCCGCGCGCTGTGCCCGATCGGGCAGCGGCAGCGTTTCGGCGGCATCGCGCCGCAGCCGCACGGCCGCGCCCAGCAGCCGCAGCGCTCGCCGCGGGTCGCCCCGCGCCGCCGCCAGCGCCGCCAGCGCTTCCAGCGGCCCAATGCTGAGCCGCCGGTCTTCCAGCGCGCCGGCCAGCGCGGCGGCGTGCCGCAGCAGCGCCTCGGCCTGCTGCAACGCCCCGGCCCTCGTCAGGTAACCACCGTACGCGCTCAGCGCTTCGACCAGCGCGGCGCGGTCGGCGTATTGCCAGGCGAGCGCCAGCGCCTCGTCGTAGCGCAGCAGCGCGGCGGCGCCCTGGCGTTCGTCCAGGTCGGCGAGCCGGCGCAGCGCAGCGGCCAGTTCGCGCACACCGCCCAGCGCGCGGCGCAGCGTCAGCGCCTGCTCGAAGCGCAGCCGCGCCGCGTCCCGATCGCCGCGCAGCAGCTCCAGCTCGCCCAGGCTGTCGAACTGGCGGGCGCTGGCCGGCCGGTCGTCCATGCGCTCGCGCAGCGCCAGGCTCTCGTGGTAGAGATCGTAAGCCGCCGCGTAGTCGCCGCGCGCGGCTGCGATCCAGCCGAGGCTGTTGAGCGACGCGGCGGCGCCGTGCTGGTCGCCGACCTCGCGGTGGATCGCCAGCGTCTGCCGGTGCAGCGGCTCGGCCTCGTCCGGCTCGTCGAGGCTCCAGGCCAGGTGGCCGAGATTGTGCAGAGCGAGCGCCATGCCGGCGCGGTTGCGCAGTTCGCGCTGCAGCGCCAGGCTCTCCTCGTAGCGCCGGCGCGCGGTGGTCAGATCGCCGGCGAAGAAGGCGATGTTGCCGGCGATGTTGAGCGCCTGTGCCAGCCGCGGCCGATCGTCTGCTCCGCGCAGCAGGGCCAGCGCCTCGGCGATCAGCGCCCGGGCCGCGGCCGGCTCGCCCTGGTGCCAGCGCGCCGTGGCGAGGCTGGTGAGCGCGGCGGCAGCGGCGGCCGGGTCGCCCTCGGCGCGGGCCAGCGCCAATCCGTGCTCGTGCCAGGCGCGGGCAGCGGCGTAATCGCCCTGGCTTTGCGCCAGCGAGCCGGCGCCGTGCAGGCCGGAGAGCCGCAGCGGAGCCGGCGCATCCGGCGCGGCTGCCAGCGCCCGCTCCAACCAGGCGCGGCCCTCCGCCAGATAGCCGCGCACCAGCCAGAAGCGGCTGAGCGCCACGGCAAGCGCGAGCGCGGCGTGCGGCTGCCGCAGAAGGCTCCAGCCCAGCGCGGCACGCAGGTTGTCGTGCTCAAGCTCGAGCCGGTCCAGCCACTCCGCCTGCTCGGGGCCGGTCAGCAGGGTCGCGGCCTGCCGGGCGAGCGCCAGGAAGTGCGCCGCGTGGCGCTCGCTGGCCTCCTCTGCTTCCGCCCCGGCGATCAGCCGCGCGTGCGCGTGCTCGCGGATCGTCTCCAGCAGGCGGATGCGCGGCTCACCGTCCGGCAGCTCCTCGTTCAGCACGAGGCTCATATCGAGCAGCGCCGCCAGCCCGTCCAGCGTCGCGCGCTCATCCACACCGCACACCGCTGCCGCGGCATCGAGGGCGCAGCCGCCGGCAAACACGCCGAGACGGCGGAAGAGCCGCGCCGGCTCCGGCGCCAGCAGTTCGTAGCTCCAGCTGATGGCGGCGCGCAGCGTCTGCTGGCGCGCCGGCGCGTCCACCGCGCCGCCGGTCAGCAGATCAAGGCGCTCTGCCAATCGCTTGAGCAGCGCCTGCGGCGAGAGCAGCTTGCAGCGCGCCGCGGCCAGCTCGATCGCCAGCGGCAGGCCGTCCAGCCGCTGGCACAGCTCGGCCGTGGCGCGCGCGTTCTCCGGCGCCAGGCGAAAGGCGGGGCGCACCGCCTGCACCCGCTGCACGAACAACGCCACCGCCGGCGCCGCGGCCACGGCGTCGAGATCGTCGAAGCGGGCGCGGTCGGGCAGCGCCAGCGGCGGCACGGGCAGCTCGTGCTCGCCACGCAAATGCAGCGCCGTGCGGCTGGTGACGAGCAGCTTGAGGCCGGGACAGGCCGCCAGCAGTTCGGCCACGATCGGCGCGGCGCCTTGCACCTGCTCGAAGTTGTCGAGCACGAGCAGCAGTTGGCGGTCGCGCAGTGCGGCGGCGAGCCGTTGCAGCGGCGGCTGACCGGCGGCCTCGCGCACGTGCAGCGCCGCGGCGATCGTCGGCGCCACCAGATCGGGCGAGAGCACCGTCTCCAGGCTGACGAGCCGGGCGCCGTGCGCGAAGTCGGCGCCGACCAGCGCGGCCACGTGCGCGGCCAGCCGCGTCTTGCCGACGCCGCCGAAGCCGGTCAGCGTGACCAACCGCACGTCGGCGCGCCGCAGACGCGCGCGCACGGCCTCGACCTCGCGCCCGCGCCCGACGAGCGGCGTGGGCTGTGCCGGCAGATTATGCGGGCGGCCGCGCCGGGCTCCTGCAGGCCGTGCTTCGGCGGCATCGCCCGCGGCTGGATCGAGATTGCCGCGCATCCGGCAGTTCACCGTACCTGCGACTGCGCCCGCGCGGTTCGAGATCGATCGGCACGGGAGCGTGTGCAGAGTATACGGTCCAAACCCGGGCGGTGCGGCGCCGCGCGACAGGGCGGTACCACGGCGTCTGCGCGTTGACCGCGCGGCGCTCTATACTGGATCTATGGCCGATCAGTACATTGCCACCGACAAGCAGAGCGGGCTGGAGATCGCGATCACGGGGCAGTTTCCCGTCGCGCCGGAGGATCGCATCCACGTAGCGCGTACGGTAAACCTGTTCACCAAACTGATGGCCGCCGGCCTCGCCACCGCCAACGACGGCGAGCGACGCGAGCTGTTCACCCACCTCGAATCGCAGCTCGAACTGGCGGCCGCCCTGATCAAAGAGGACTTCAACGAAGTCTCGCGCCTGATGCAGGAGATGCTGACCCGTATCGGCCTCACGCCCGAGAAGATGGAAGAGATGGCGAAGGACCTGGCCGAACAGCTGCGCAAGCAGATCGACGACCAGCCCGGCGAACCGGGCAGCGGTCCCTTTTCGCCCAATTAGCGGCGGTGACGATGGCCACGACCAGGCCCGCGGCGGCGTCCCGCCTGACGATCGGCGCGGTGGCGCGCGAGGCCGGCGTCTCGGTGCCCACCGTGCGTTTCTATGAAAGCCAGGGCTTGCTGGGCGCGGCGCCGCGCAGCGAGGGCAATTATCGCCTCTACGGCGCCGCCGACGTGCGCCGGTTGAAGCTGATCCGCCGGGCGCGGACGCTCGGCCTGGCGCTGCCCGCGGTGCGCGAGCTGGTGCGCGCCGCGTTTGAAGAGCCCTGCCGCGCCTTCGAGCCACGGCTGAAAGAGGCGCTCGAACAGCGCATCGAGGACGTACGCCGGCAGGTCGCCGAGCTGCATCTGCTGCAAAGCCAACTGCAAAACCTGGACGCGCACCTGGCCGGCGACTGCGCCTGCGACCATCCCGCGGGTGAATGCTCGGGCTGCAGCCTGTTGGGCGAGACGGAGGGCGGCAGCGGCGCCTGCTCCTGCACGGTGACGCCGCCGATACCCACGTCTGCACAATAATGCGTTAAGCGCTAACCTGCATTGACAATTGCGTGGCCAGGGCTATACTGACGCTCGGGCCATGCGCCGATACTGCATCTGTCCGGCGCGTCAGCCCGTTGGCCTGCCGCCTGCATCGGGCTGGCTGGCCGGCAACTCCACCTGCTCGGAGCGTCTCCCGCCGATGAGGACAGCCGCTGCCCTGAACTCTCCGCGCGCGTTTTCTCACCTCCTGCGTTCTCGCCGCTCGTTCTTTGGCGCTGTGGTGCTGCTGGCCGCGCTGCTGGCGCCGGCGATCGGCCCGCCGCACCCCGCACTGGGGCGCGACCTGATGAACGATCTGCCGTTGCACTACATCCACCAGTACCAGGGCAACGTCAGCGACGACGTCGATTGCGGCCCGACCAGCGTGGCGATGGTGCTCACCGGCTACGGCCTGCGCCCGGGCGGCCTCTCCGACGCGGCCTTCGTCGCCTCCGTGCGCCGCGCCACCGGCGAGCCGACGAACATCGGTACCGTCTACGACGATTTGAAGCGCGTGTTCGACCAGTACGGCCTGCGCTACGACTACGTGCCCTCCAGCATGCCCGGCGAGCCGGTGGCCGAGGCGCAGGCGATGCGCGACGCCGTTGCTGCGGGCAATTTGGTGATCGCCGAGGTCCACGGCGTTATCCTCGGCCGCAGCCCCGACTACGGCGACCACTGGCTTGTGGTGGTCGGCTTCAGCGACGACGGCGTGCACGTGTTGGACCCGGACGACCAGCGCCCGCGCTGGGACGGCTGGATTCGCGGCGGCGACATCACCCTGCCGCTAGGGCTGTTCGAGCAGGCGATGCTGCGGGCGCAGCCTGGGCCGTACGGGCTGATCGTCTATCCGCCGGCGCGCGGCGCTCTCCACGCGGGCATGCAGGCGAAAGTCAGCGGTACCGACGGCGACGGCGCCTACCTGCGCGGCAGCGCGGGCGTGGGCGACAACAAGCTCACCTTGCTCGCCGATGGCAGCGTGGTCACTGTCGTCGGGCCATTCCCCGCGCCGAACGCCGACGGCCACGACTGGATCGGCGTCTCCTACAACGGCCAGCAGGGCTTCGTGGCCGCCGAATATCTTGCATCCGCCGGCTCCGGCCAGTGATGCGCGAGTGGCCCTCACACCCCCGTCCCCCTGCTCTCCCATACACAGGGCAATGGAGATCCGAGTCGTGTGACGAACCTATGGGAGAGCAGGGGCGATCACGCGGAGGAGGCGTGGAGCGGCGTCGGGTTTGCAAGCCATTGTAAGGACGCACGGCGTGCGCCCTTCGCGGCAATGCCGCGATCCGCAGGGCCGCGTCGGCCGCGTGGCGCCGTTGCTCGGACAGCATACGGAAGAGGTGCTGCGCGAGGCGGGCTTCGCCGCAGGCCGGATCGCGCAGCTGCTCGCCCGCGGCGTGATCGTGCAAGCCAGCGCCTCCGGCTAGAGCCTGTTATGAACTTGAGGCCCGCCGCGGCTGCTCTGGGGCGTAGGCTTCAGCCGCCAGTTGTCGTCACGCCAACCAGAAGCACAAACGTGGAAGAGGAACCGCATGATCGGTCTCCGATTCTGCGTCCAGAGGCCCGTTGATACGCTGAAAATGCATAACAGCCTCTAGCGTTCCGGCTTCTCTGCCGCTGGAACAGAAGACGATGACGATGAGATCCATGCCATGACGCTGCCATCCGCGATCCGCCCGAAAGAAGGCCAGCAGCCGGGCACGCCGTTTGAGGCATTCCACGCCGGCGCGCGGCTGCAGCCGCTGTCGTTCACGCTGGACGCCGAGGTGGTGGACGAATACGCGCGGCTGCTGGGTGCAGAGCTGGCCTGGTATCACGCGCCGCCGGGCGGAGGAGGGCCGGTTGCGCCGGCCACCGCGCCGGCGCTCTTCCTGCTGGCGCTGCTCTACCGCACCTTTCCGCCGGTGCAGGGGCTGGTGCTCACGCACGCGGCCTTCGAGTTCCTGCAGCCCTGGGCGCCGGGCATGAGCATCACCGGCAAAGGCGAGATCATGGAGACGAGCGAGCGCCGCGGCCGCCAGTACGTCTCCTGGCAGGCGGAGTTTGGCGACGACGCGACCGGCCGCCTGCTGACCCGCGCCCGCAACACATTCACATTGCCCCAACGCGAGCACCAGGCGACAACGCCGGAGATGCGCCGGCCCGGCCCGGAGCCAGCGGGCGGCGTGCCCGTGACGCCGCTACGCTTGAAGCAGCCCACAGGCGCGATCCTGCCGGGCCTGCGGCTGGAGGTGGAGCAGGGCATCGCCATTTCGCAGGCGCTGATCGATTGGTACGGCCGGCTGAACGGCGACCATGACGTTGTGCACTACGACGCGCCCTACGCCGCGGCGCTGGGCTACCGCGCGCCGATCGACCACGGCCTGATGCACGCGGCCTACGTCAGCGAGTTGCTCTGTCAGGCGTTCGGCATGCGCTGGCTCGCGGGCGGGCGCTACGCGCTGAAGTGGACCGCGCCGGTCTATCCAGACGACGTGCTGTACCCAATCGCGCAGGTTGGCGAGCGGAACGCGGGTGAAGCGGCCGGCCGTCTGCCGCTGCTGGTGCGCTGCGAGAACGCGCAGGGCCAGCCGGTGCTGCTTGGCGAGGCGGGCGTGCCGATCGACGGCGGGTAGCTCGGTGCAGCCGGCCCTTACGCGACCGGCTCGGCTTGTGCGATCTCGGCCATCAGCTCCAGCGCCTCGTCCTGATCGGTGCGGATCGTGAGGCCCGTGGCGCCGGCGTCTTCCCAGGCCCGATACCGCTCGCGGATGCGTGCCGGCGTGCCGGCCAGCGCCATCTCATCGCAGTACTCGTCCGGAATCGCCTCCATCGCCTCGCCCTTGCGACCGGCGAGGTATAGCTCCTGGATCGACTTCGCCGCGTCGCCGTAGCCGCGGCGCACCATCATGTCGTTGTGAAAGTTCTTGTCGCGGTGGCCCATGCCGCCGACGTAGAGCGCGATCTGCGGCTTCATCGTGCGGAATGCCGCGCGCACATCATCGGTAATCGTGACCGTGGTGCTGGCCTGAATCTCGAAGTCTTTGAGCGACTTGCCGCCTCCGGCGCGGCGAAAGCCTTCTTCCAGCCAGGGCCGGTAGGTCTGCATGCTGCCGGGCACGAAGCCAAGCGGCAGCCAGCCATCGGCAAGCTCAGCAGTGAGCTTGACGTTCGACTCCGTGCCGGTGCCGAGCCAGATCGGCAGCTTCGGGTTCGTATGCAGGATGCTTTTGAGCGGCTTGCCGATGCCCAGCGCTCCCTCGCCGGTGTAGGGCAGCGAGATCTCGCGGCCCTGGTGGCTGACCGGCTCCTCACGGGCGAAGATCTTGCGCATGATCTGCACGTAGTCGCGGATGCGGTAGTACGGCTTGCCCCAGGGCTGGCCGTACCAGCCCTCCACGATCTGCGGCCCGGAGACGCCGAGCCCGGCGATCACGCGGCCACCGGAGAGCGCATCGACCGTGGCGGCCTGCATCGCTGCCATCGCCGGCGTGCGCCCGGCGAGCTGCATGATGCCCGTGCCCAGGCGGATGCGCGTCGTCAGGGCGGCGATGTAGGCGAGCGGCGAGATCGCGTCCGAGCCGTATGCCTCGGCTGTCCAGAGCGAGTCGTAGCCGAGCCGCTCGGCGAGCAGGATGCGCTCCATGGGCAGGCGCAGCTCCGCGCCGGAGTAACCGATCGCCAGACCGAGTTTCATTTCGATCCTCCGGGTAGTGAACCGCCGGCCGCCGCTGCCGTGTCGATCGTGCCTGCCGGCCAGTTCATCATAGCGGCTGCGCGGCCCGGCGGAACTGGTAGAATAGGGGCATGACCACGCACGAACTCTCTGAAGCCGAGGAGATGGCGCGGGTACCGGGCATCATCTACGTTGATGGCGCTGCCGGCCGGCGCGCCCGGATCGCAGGCACAGGGCTTGAGGTGTTCGAGTTGATCGAGGCCTGGCTCTCGGCCGATCGGAATGTGGCCTGGCTGCTCGAAGCATATCCGTGGATGACGCGGGAGCAGGTGCAGGCCGCACTCGACTTCTATACGCTCTTCCCCGAAGAGATTGACGCTCGCCTGGCGCGCGAGTGGGAGATCGATCGCATGGTGGAAGAGGCCGGTGGCATGACGCCTGAATTGATGGAGCGCATCGCGTCTCTGCCGCGGCTATAGTTCAGCGCGTGGCGGTTGGCTTGAGGAAATCCGCAAGATAGGGCGGTATCCCGAAGGGATGGTTCCGAACGTACGCCTCGATGGCGCGGGCCATACTCCCATAGTCGCCACGGGCAAACGAACGCGAGAGGATCAGCACTCCCGCATGCGGGAGACCCTCGGCTGCGAACTGCTTTGTGAAGCGAACAAAGTCATCGAGGTTGAGGGTGATGAGGACTCGTCCTTCGCGCGCGGCGAACGCCAGTTGGTCGGGATCCTCCGCCTTCAGCCGGCCGGCCTCTCGGGTGGTGAGCACGTCGAAACCGGCGGCGCGCAAGGGCGGCGCGACCTGCACGGGCACGTCTTCATCCAGATAGAGGCGCGGACGGGCGGGGCTCACCCGTGCATGGTGCGCCTGACCGCTTTGTATGCGCATCCGCGGTTGCCGGCGAGTACGCAGCCATGACCGCGGCAGGTCGGCTTTCCCTCGATGCTGCCCGAATAGGCTTTGTCGGGCGGTGGGCGCTGCCCGAGCAATACGCGGAGCGTCATGCGCCGATGATAGGGTGAATCGTGCTCCGGCCAAAGATGGCCGGCTTGCTTGACAACGTCGCTGTCCGGCGCGATACTTAATAATGTGCTTAACTATTCAGCCTCGCTCGATCGCGTGTTCCAGGCGCTTGCGGACCCCACGCGCCGGGGCATGGTGGAACGCTTGAGCCGCGGGCCGGCTTCGGTCAGCGATCTCGCCAAACCGCTGCCCATGTCGCTGCCGGCGGTGGTCCAGCACCTCCAGGTGTTGGAGGCGAGCGGGCTCGTGCGCTCCGAGAAAGTGGGGCGGGTCCGCACCTGCCGTATCGAGCCGCAGGCGCTGAGGATGGCCGAGCATTGGATCGCCGAGCGACGGACGGGTTGGGAGCGCCGCCTCGATCGGCTCAGCGACTATCTCGCGGAGCACCCCGAAGAACCGGATCAGAAGGAGTAAGCCATGAGCGAGCGATCCGTCACACACGCCACTTTCGTCATCGAGCGCACCTACGACGCCTCACCGGCGCGGGTGTTCGCCGCCTGGGCCGATCCCGCGGCCAAGTCCCGCTGGTTCGCGGGTCCGGACGACTGGCAGTCCGGCAAGCACGAGCTCGACTTCCGGGTCGGCCGCCGCGAGCGCGTCAGCGGCGGCCCGCAGGGCGGCCCGGTCCATACCTTCGATGCCCGTTACCACGACATCGTGCCGAACGCGCGCATCATCTCCAGCTACGACATGTACATGGACGAGACACGAATTTCGGCCTCACTGGCCACGGTCGAGTTCAAGCCGGAGGGCGCCGGCACGCGGCTGATCTACACCGAGCAGGGCGCCTTCCTCGACGGCCACGATAACCCGGCGCAGCGCGAGCAGGGCACGGCCGAGCTGCTGGACGCGCTGGGCGCGGAGCTTTCGCGCGAACCCGCAAACGCCTGACGGGCGCAGGTGAATCGACCTGCTCGCAGTGCACCTGGCATCCGTCAGCAACAACACGGCTGAGGAAACTCAGCAAGCAAACGGAGGACAACACCGTGCAAATCCGCACGCATATCGGCGTTAGCCTCGACGGCTTCATGGGGCTGGCCGACGGCGCCCCGGTGTGGAACGCCATACCCACGTTCGTTCCGGGAGAATCGCACGGCTATCCCGAGTTCATCGAGCCGTGCAAGGCCGTCGTCGTCGGCCGCACCACCTTTGATTACGGTCACGCCTACTGGACCGAGCAGGGGGGCTGGCCCTGGCCGAACCTGACGGTCTACGTCCTGACCTCACGCCCGCTCCCGGATCATCGGCACGAAGGCGTCGCCGCTTCGCAGGGCGGCCCGGCGGAGCTGCTGGAGCAGCTACGAAACGCAGGCCTGGCAGGCGACGTGCAACTGCTCGGCGGACCGCGCGTGATCCGCTCCTTCCTGGAACTCGGTGCGGTCGACTGGCTGGGGGTGGTCGTGCTGCCGGTCTTGCTAGGCGGGGGGATACCGCTCTTCGCCGCGGGAACCATCCCGCATTCGGCACTGCGGCTGGAGCGGCACCACGCCTTCCCCGACGGCGCGGTACAGCTCGTCTATCAGCAGGCGACCTGAAGACCGCCCTCGATCCGAACCGCCGGCGGCTGCGGCGCGGCGTGAGGCGCTGGCGTCCCAAACGAAACGCCAGCGCCTCACTCGACCAGACCGTGGCGCAGGGCGTAGGCGGCGGCCTCGGTGCGGTTGGAGCAGGCGGTCTTGTTGAGGATGCTGCGCACGTGCTGGAAGACCGTGTTCACGCTGATCACCAGCCGCGCGGCGATCTCACGGTTGCTCTTACCCGCGGCCAGCAGCCGCAGCACCTCGGCCTCGCGTCCGGAGAGGCCATCGGGATAGATCGGGGCAACCGGACGCTCGCGCGGCCCGCCGCGTAGATCGGCCAGCACCCGCTCCCGCCACGGCTCGCCGGCGCCGTGCTCTTCGTAGAGTGCCAGCGCCGCGGCCAGCTTCTCGCCCGCCTGCACACGCCGGCCGGCGGCCAGCAAGGCACGGCCCCACAGGTGCAGCGCCTCCGCTTCCTCCCAGACCAGCGTGTAGCGGCGAAGGGTCTGCACAGCGCGGGCGAAGAGCGCCTCGGCCTGCTGTACCTGGCCTTCCATTGCGGCGATCATCGCGGCCGCGAGAGCAAGGCGGCCGGCGCACGCCCGCCACTCCTCCTCATTTGCCATGATGGCGCGGCAGCGAGTCAGGTGTTGCTTCGCATCGGCAAGCCGGTCCGTCTCCGCGCAGAGCAGAGCCAGCTGCAGGCGGGCGAGCAGCTCGACGAACTGGCTCTGGCCCTCCTCCGCGAGGCCGAGCACCTGCGCGAGGGCGGCGTCGGCGCGCGCACCATCGCCGCGCAGGCGATACAACACGCCGAGCCGATAAATACTATCCCACTCGTTGTAGCGGTTCCCCATCCGGCGCACCGACGCGACCGTCGCCGTCCACACGGTTTCAGCTCGCTCCCAGTCCCCGTCTTTCAGGGCCAGAATGGGCACCATGTAGGGCGGTCAGCCGCGGGACCCGCCGGCAGGGTACAGCTCAGCCAAGCTCTGCCGGGCCGTGTCCAGGTCACCAGTCTCGATCTGATGCTCAGCGATGAGCGTGGCGAGATAGAAGCGCTGGTTCGGCGCGTACTGCACCTGCGGCAGCGCCTGCGCTCGGCGGCAAGCGCGGAGCGCGGCAGCACAATCGCCCAGCCAATCGAGGGCGTTATTCAGCGAGCGCGTCGTGGAAAAGGGCAGCATGGGGTCGTTCAGGCGATTCGCCTCATGCCACGCGTGTTCCAGCAGCTCGAGCCCTTCGGCGGGCTGGCCGCACCAGGGCAAGAGTTCCCCATACCGGGCGGCGGCGTGCGCGGCCAGCCTCGCGTCCCGCAGGCGCTCACCCAGCGCGACGGCCCGCTCCGCAGCCGCGAGGGCCTCTCCGAAGCGCATGGCGAAAAAGCAAGCCTGGGCCAGGCCGATGTGCATGTACCCGACGACGGCATTCTCCGGCAGCCGCTCCATCAGCGTCTGCGCCGCGCGGAAGTGCGCGAGCGCCTTCGGCACATCCATCGTCTGCTGGAAAGTGGAATAGGCGCGGCCCAACTGAGAGTGGATCTCGGCGACCCGTTCGGCGTCACCAAGGGCTTCATACAGCGCCAGCGCCTGCTCGAAATGCTCAATCCCTTTCAGCAGATCGGCGCCGGACGCGAAAAGGCTGCTGCCGAGCTGTGCCAGTACCTTCGCCCGGCGTGCGGTGGTGCGCTCTGTCAGGTCTTCTGCCAACAGATCGAGCGCCGCTTGCCAGTGCGCCAGCGCCCCGTGATAGGCAAAGGCGCCCGCGGCCGCCTCGCCGGCCTGCATCGCGTAGCTGATCGCCTTCTCCGGATCGGCCAGCGCGCCTGCCAGGCGGTAGTGCTCCGCCAGTGCGGCCAGGTGCGCCGTGAGGTTGCCCGCGTTGACCTGCTCGATCGCCTCGGCCGCGCGCAGATGCAGCCGCTGCCGGCGCGGCAGGCTGATCGCGTCGGCGATCGTCTGGCGGATCAGCGCGTGCGCGAAGTCGTAGCCGCTTGCCTGCTCGGTAAGCAACCCGGCCGCGAGCACCTCGTCCAGCGGCTCCAATAGCTCATCGGGCTGCCCCGTGCTCATCGCGGTCAGGACTTCGTAGCGGATGCCAGTGCCAAGCACCGCTGCCGCCTGCAGCACCGCGTTGGCCGGCTCGCTCAGCCGCGCCAGGCGGGTGCCGATCACCTGGCGGACACCTTCCGGCACGCTCCAGCCGGCGCCTGCGGCAACCGTCGCGCTGAAGTCCACGCCGTCCGCCGCGAGTTGACGCACCAGCTCGGTGATGAAGAAGGGGTTGCCTTCCGTTTCGTCGTACACACGCTCGGCCAGCCGCGGCGCTGCCGGCGTTCCGATCAGCGCCGCGATCAGCAGGGTCACTTCGCGCGGGAGCAGCGGGCGCAGCTGCAGACGCTCCACCGTCCGCTGCCGCGTGACGTCGGCGAGCGCGGCGTGCAGAGGATGCGTGCGAGGAATGTCCAGGCTGCGATACGTCGCCGCCAGCAGGACAGGCGCCTCGGACAGCCGCCGCCCGACATGCTGAAGGAGGGCGAGGGAGGCAGCATCGGCCCAGTGCAGATCCTCCAGCACGAGCAGCAGACCACCGCCGGCGGCGCGGGCGGCAGCCAGCAACAGGTCCGTCACCGCCTCGAACAGGCGATAGCGATCCAGCTCCGGCGACTCGGCCCGCTTGGCGGCCAGGTCCGGCAGCTGGTCAAGCAGCTCGGGCAGCAGCAGGGCGATCTGAGCACCACCGCTGCCGAGCTGAGCGCGGAGCTGGTCGGGCTCGCTGCCGCGGAGGTAGCCGCGTAACGCTTCGGCAAATGGGAGGTAGGGCGGCATACCCTCGCCGTCGTAGCTGTGCCCGAGCAGCACCAGCACGCCCGCCGCCCGCGCCTGCTGTGCGAACTCGGCCAGCAGCCGCGTCTTGCCGATGCCGGGCTCGCCCGCGACCAGCGCCACGCCGCCCTCGCCCTGTCTCGCCGCAGCGAGACAGGCGTGCAGCCGCGCCAGCTCGCGCTCGCGGCCGACGAAGGGCGAACGGCTCCAAAACTGCGGCACGATCGGCGCCTCGCCTGCCTCATTCGCGTGAACAGCCGCGCAGCTTCGGCTGCGCAGGCGGATGAACGTAATCGCCATGATACGCCGGCGCGCCTATCCCTGACCGCTTCGCGGTCTGTCCCTTCCCCACAGGGGAAGGGTTCGTTAGCGGAGAACCGGTAGGTCCGAGGGCTACCGGTAGGCCTGAGCCCGCACCCTTCCCCTGTGGGGAAGGGAGACGCGGCGCAAGCCGCGGCGGGGTTAGGCCGCCGAGCCGCTGCCGGCGGACCCGTGGTTGTGGCACGATGGCGGCGTCAGGCATAGCCATGCGCCCTCGGCGAGACCCAGAGGCGGCGCAGGAGGCGGATCATGGCCGTCAGCGCGGTGACGAGCGAACTGATCAACGGCGCCCTTGCCGCCGCGATCCACGAGATGGAGGTGCTGATCAACCGCACCGCCATGTCGGCCATGATCAAGGAGAAGAAGGACTTCTTCGTCGGCTTGTTCGACGCGAGCGGCCGCCTGCTCGCCGCGCACGTGTCCTTCACCGCGCCCGGCCTGATCGACCCGGTGCTGCGCCAGTACCCGATCGAGACGCTGCGCCCCGGCGACGTGTTCTGGTACAACGACCCGTATCTTTCGCAGGGCGCGATTCAGCATCTCGGCGATATGGTCTTCATCTCGCCCGTGTTCGACTCCGATGAAGTTGTCGCCTTCTCCGCCACGTTCGGGCACTTCCGCGACATCGGTGGCACACGCGCCGGCAGCATCTCGCCCGGCGCCACCGAGATCTTTCATGAGGGCACGCGCGTGCCGCCGATCCGCATCTTCGCCGCCGGCGTGCTCAACGACGAGGCGTACCGCGTGCTGCTCGCCAACTCGCGCTTTCCCGACGACCTCGAAGGCGACACCCGCGCCCTGATGGCGAGCTGCCGCCTCGGCGTCGAGCGGCTGGAGGAGCTGCTGCGCCGCTACGGCCGTGAAACGGTGATCGCCGCGCTCGACGACCTGATCGACCGCACCAACAGCGCCGCGCGGGCGCTCTTGCGCTCGCTTGTGCCCGAAGGCGAGCACGCCTTCCACGACTTCGCCGACGACGATGGCATCGCCGGTCAGTCATATAAGGTCGCGCTGACGCTGCGCCGGCAGGGCGACAAGATCACCGCCGACATCAGCGAGAGCGGTCCGCAGGCGAAGGGGCCGATCAACTTTCTGGTGACGCTCGGCTACCTGAACCTGCTCTTCGGCCGCTATCTGATGGGCATCGACCCAACGCTGCCGCTGAACGAGGGGCTGCTGCACACGATCGATGAGCTGATCGCGAAGCCGGGCACGGTGACGCAGCCACGTTTCCCCGCCGCCACGGGCCTGCGCAGCCACGTGCGCCAGCGCATGAGCGGCTGCATGCTCGGCGTGCTGAACGTGGCAACATACGGCCAGGCCGCTGCAAACTCCCCGGTCTACGTGCTCTACACGCTGCGGCTGCTGGACGAGCGCACGGGCAAGTTCGATGTCTGCTCCGAAGGCGTGGGCGCCGGCCTCGGCGCGCGGCCGGACGGTGACGGCGCCAGCGCGATCTATTTCACCGTGCAGCAGAACTTCCCCGTAGAGTTTCTGGAGCGGGAGCACGGTCTGCTGGTCGAGCGGTACGCGATTGCCGCCGATTCGGCCGGGCCGGGACGCTGGCGCGGCGGCTGCGGTGTGCTGCGGGACGTACGCATTCTCGGCGGCGGCACGGTGCTGGCCACGCGCATGGACAACGTGAAGTATCCCTGCTTCGGTGTGAACGGCGGGCGCGCCGCGCGTCCGGGCGCCTTCGTGCTCAATCCGGACACGCCGCGCGAGCGCACCCTGCCGCCGATCGGCGACGACATTGCCCTCGAAGCCGGCGATCTGTTGCGCGTGATCACGACGGGCGGCGGCGGCTGGGGCGACCCGTTCCTGCGCGAGCCGCGGCGCGTGCGACAGGACGTGCGCGAAGGCTTTGTCAGCGTGCGCGGCGCCCGCGACGACTACGGGGTCGTGCTCGATCCTGAGACATGCCGGCTTGACGAAGAAGAGACGGCCCGGCTGCGTGGCGCCTCGCGCGAGCATGCCACGGCGCTCTTCGACCGCGGCTGAGCGCCTGTCGCCTCTGCAGCAGCGAGTGAACGGGCTACGGTTTCTCCCCTTTGTTGCCCTGCTCTTTCTCGGCGATGATGCTGAAGCAGTCGATGCAGACTTTCTTGACCGAGGCGGGCATGTACGGCCGGTGCTTGATGCGCCGGCCGCACACGGCACAGTCGGTCTTCACGTCGTCGGTGAAGTAGGCCGGCCCTTCGTCCGGCATGCAGATGATGTAGTCGGCCTTCGCCATCTCCTCGTCGGGCACGACGGTGATCGGAAACGGCAGGCCCGGCAGATGCACCTGGCGATGCCGTGAGCGCTTCGTCTTGCAAAACGGCTTGTACTTCACGCGCGGTTCCTAATTCTAGAGACGGCGTTCAAGAAAGCGGCGCTGTTCCTCTTCGAGCATGGCGGGTGCGGGCTCCGGCCAGTTGAATCGCTCCAAGATGTGTACAGTCGCATCGATCGCGAGACGCGGGGCGTCGGCGACCAGTACGGCGGCGGGCTGGGTCGTAGACCATGCAATCGTGTCAATCGCAGCGGTGTATGGGCCATGGAGCACGCGCCCTGGAGGGCTGGTGAGGACACGTCCCTGCGCACCATAGAGCTCGATGCGGAGCTTACCGGCGGGATCGAGCGCGCCGTGATAGGCAAGCCCTTTGGTGAACTCCAGGATCTCGGTTACAGTGTAGAGCACGTCGATGAAGTCAATGTGAGGCGAACTTGGAACAAGCTCTCCACCGAGCGTATTGGACTCGAAGGAGAAAAAGGGCGTCCGGTCATAACGAATCGCAAAGCGGTGGACGAACTGTCCGCTCTGATAGAGCCGCCAGAGTTCGACGTGGTTGCCGAAATCGCTGCCGGACTGGATGAAGTCGTCGCCGCGGACGTAACCGTCGCGGTCGACGTGCGGATAATCCCAGCCTCGCAGGCGCACGCTGGCGCTCTCCACGAGCTTCTCGCAGTCACGCAGCGTTGGAATGCGGCGTTCCTCAAACACCGTTGAATGGATCATCACCCGCCAAAAGCCGGTCTCGTGGATGCGGGCAAGGCGGCCATCCGTCTCGGATAGTGTCGTAGTCACAGGTTGCCTCGCTGCTGCTCGAAGCGCTCCTCGTCGGATGGCAGGGACGGCACGGCCACGACCCCTCGCAGCGCCGCGACGATCGGTTGCAGACGCTTCTCGACGCCGACCGCGATCGCCCGATCCAGCAACTCGCGCATCTCCGACTGCGTGCGGATCTCCGCCGACTCGTGCCTGGCGTAGGTACGTGTGTAGATCGCTGCCTCGCGCAGATGCGTGCCGTTGCGCGTGCAGACCACGGGCAGATCTCGGAAGCCGTTGACCTGGACGATCACAAACCGCCGCTCTTCCAAGCTCACATGGCGGACAGCGAGTTCGACAAACGGGTCTGCCCGGCCGTTCACGTACTCTTGCACCCGGTCTTGCTGATAGCTTGCGTCAACCTCGTCGCTGACGCCGTTCGGCTCCCAGGCATCCGGTTCCACCTGATCCATGCCGATAACGATGCTGCCCCCGCCGATATTCGCCATCGCCATCGCGGCGCGAGCGACGCGTGAGTTGACGGCGTCGACTCCCCATGCGAAGGGCTCTTGGCCGCTCGACCCCTTGTACTCGATGTTGCGCTCCTCGCGACCGTGAAGGATGAGGTCCAAGAGCGCAGGGTCGCTGTCGGGCATCAGGCGGGCGGCCTCCTGCGAGCCTCGGATTCTAGTGTACAACCCGGACGGACATGGCCCGCGCGGCTATCCTTCCACCGCCAGCCTTAGAAACGCGTCGATGCGGCGGTTGGCGGTGCGGCCGAGGCTGCTGGGCATGCCGTTGAAGCCGTGCACGCCGCCCGCGTAGACGGCCAGTTCGGACTGGTTGCCCGCGGCCAGCCAGCGCTGGTGCATGAACAACGTGTCGTCCAGCAGCGGGTCGAGTGTGCCCACGGTGAACAGCGCCGGCGGCAGGCCGCGCAAATCGGCGTACAGCGGCGAGACATCGGGGTCGCGGCGCTGGCCCGCGTCCGGCACGAAGTGGTCGTAGAACCAGGCCATCGTCGGCGTGCTCAGCACCAGATGGCGCTCGCCCCAGCGCGCCTGCGAGGGCGTCATCGAAAGGTCGTAGACGCCGTAGACCAGGTTCGCCGCCAGAAAGCCGCGGTAGTCGTGGCGGTCGCGCATGCGCAGCAGCGTGGCCGCGGCCAGGTGCCCGCCGGCCGACTCACCGCCGATCAGCAGCTTGTCCGTGCCGAACTCGCCTTTCGTGTTCTGTATCAGCCAGGCAGCGACCGCCTCGCAGTCGTCCTGGCTCGCGGGATACGGATGCTCCGGCGCCAGGCGGTAGTCCACGCTGAGCACGGCGAGGCCGCAGTTCTGCGCGATGCGCTCGTTGCGCACGTCGGCGTGATGTGCCCGGCCCAGCACCCAGCCGCCGCCGTGAATCTGCAGGTAAACGCCCTGCACCGTTTCGGGCAGGAAGAGACGGCAGGGCACGCCGGCGATCGTGCGCTCCTGCGCCATCTCGGAGGTGACGATCGGGCCGAAGGTGCCGCCGCCCGCCTCGCGCTCGTCGCGCACTTCTTGTGGCTGGCGCAGATAGGTCGGCGTCACCGTTGCCATCAGCGCTTCGAGCTTCGCGTTGAACTCGGCGGTTTCGGCGTCGATCGCGGCGGGATCGTAGGGGCTGCGCTCGGAACGGGCCTCGGTGGTCATCGCCTGCGCCTCCTCAAAGTGGTTTGCGCCAGCCGGAGTGTACCACCGCGACAATCCGCGGTGCGCGTGCTACGGTGGCTCTCCGAGTTGTGAAGGAGGCAAGACCGCGCGTGACCGCAGCGACCGATGTGATTCAGGACGCCTTCGCGCCGCTCTACGGCAAGCCATGCTGGGGCGCGAAGAATGGCTACAGCTCGTGGATCGGTATCGAGTTCGGCGAGCCGCATCTGGAGATCCACGAGCCGCGGCCGAACGCGAAGCGCAGGACCGTGCCCGGGCGGCGCTACGCCTCGCTGCGGCATGTCTTCCTCCACGGCCAATGGCATCTGATGCTCTACGCCTGCGCATGGGAATTACGTCTCAGGGGCCGCCGCGGCGTGCATAGCTCCTCTGAAAATCGAGCCATTGGGCGGGCGTTGCGCGAGCTGGACGGTCAGGCGCTGACCGGCGTCTCGATCACTCCAGACCTGCGTATCACGACGTTCACCTTCGATCTTGGCGGCCGGCTGGAGACGCGCCCCTGGGACGGTGATGAACCGCAAGAGCCCGAAGACCAGTGGCTGCTGTACGAGCCGGACGGACGCGTGCTCAGCGTGCGCTCGGATGGCCGGTACCGCCGCGACTCGGGCAGCAGCGAGCCGGACGGGGAGCGCTGGCTGCCTTTACAACCCGGCATCCGGCTGAGCGCTCTACCCGCCCGCCGAGCGCAGGCTGAGGCTGCCGAGCCAGAAGGCGTCGATGTGATCGAGCCGGCCGCGCCAGTAGGGCACGGTGGCGATCTCGCCGCCTGGACCGATCAGGCGCGCGTCTTGCAGGTGCAGATAGGCGGGGCGCACGCGGTCTTCCGGCTCCGTGGGCGCACGCTCGTTCTGCAACAGGCGCAGCCGCCGCTCGCGCCGCGCCTCCTGCTGCCCGCCGAGGCCGTCGAACAGGCCAGCGACGGCGTCCAGCGTCTCCTGCTGTGCGCCGCCCGCGCCGCGCACCAGCTCGGCCAGGCCGCTGAAGTAGGCCACCATGCTCACCAGCACGCCGCTGACCAGAAAGCCGCCGGCCTGCACCGTCACGGCCATGCTGAAGTCGCTGTCGTCGCAGACGCCGATCAGCTCCGCCAGCACGGCGTCGGTGACGCGCAGGCGGTAGGTGTCTTCCGCCTGCGCCGCCTCTTCCGCGGCCCGCCGCTCGATCTGGTGCTCGGACATCGCTCGCTCCCGGAGGGAGTTTACAGGTGACAGGTAACAGGTTACATGGAGATCGGACCACCGCGGCCTCGCCACGCCGCGAGGCTCTGGTTGAGCAGCGCATACACTGTCACCTGTAAGCTGTTACCCCGTGGAGCGAACGCTATGCCGCTGAAGTTCGGACTCTGGTACGACTTCCGTAACCCGCAGCGCTGGCAGCAGCCGACGGACCGGCTGTATGCCGAGACGTTCGAGCACATCCAGCAGGCCGAGGCGCTCGGCTTCGACGACATCTGGACCAGCGAGCATCACTTCGTCGAAGACGGCTACTCGCCCGCACTGCTGCCGATCTGCGCCGCCATCGCCGCTCGCACCAGCCGCGTCACGATCGGCACCAACATCCTGCTGCTGCCGCTGCACGACCCGATCCGCGTTGCCGAAGACGCGGCCACGGTCGATGTGATCTCCGGCGGCCGCTTCATCTTCGGTCCGGCCGTGGGCTACAAAGCGGACGAGTTTACGGCGCTGGGCAAAGACTACCATCGCCGCGGCCGCATCACCAACGAGGCGATCGCGGTGATCAAGCGGGCGTGGACGGAGGACACGTTCAGTTTTGCCGGCCGCCACTTTCAGTACGAGAACCTGCGCGTGACGCCGAAGCCGGTGCAGCGACCGCACCCGCCGATCTGGTTCGGCGGCTTCAGCGAGCCGGCCATCCGCCGCGCCGCGCGCGAGGGCGACGGCGTGCTGCTGGCCGGCGCCGGCCCCGCGCTGATCGCCGCCTACCGCGCTGCCCTGCGCGAGGCCGGGCGCACGGACGAGGCCGAGCAGCCGCACATTGCCGCCGGCACGCGCTGGACGGCGGTGGTGGAAGACCCCGACCAGGCCTGGGCCGAGCTGGGCGCGTTCGCGCTGCACCGGGCGCAGCAGTATCAGCAGTGGTTCAGCGCCGCCGGCATGAGCGTGGCCGGCCAGACGCCGCCGCAAAGCGTGGCCGACCTGCGCGCCCGCAGCCCGCAGATGTTCGTCACGCCCGAGCAGGCGATCGCCTCGCTGCGCGAAACGCTGGCCGCCGCGCCGATCGCGCGCGTCTTCTGGTGGGCGATCTTCCCCGGCCAGCGCCCGCGCGACGCCGTGCGCAGCATGGAGCTGGTCGCGCAGAAGGTGATGCCCGCCTTCCGCTAGCCGCCGCTATAGCGGTAGGAGCGCACGGCGTGCGCCCGTCGCGACAGAGCCGCGAGCAGCAGCGCACCGCTGCACAGGTGACACCCGACAAGCCCGTCGTCAGTCAGCGATTGCCGCTTCGCTCGCCCGCAGCGCCTCGGCAACCGCCTGATCGATGGAGAGCGCCTGCCCCTCGGCCCACGCCGCCGCGAACGCCGCCTCGTCCAGCGCTTCCTTCGTCGTCTGCGATGCCTGTTCGAACAGATCGTTGAAACCGAAGACAATGATGGTCATCCCAACTCGGTGCCAAATCGCCTCAATGGCGGCCAGCAGCCGAGCGCTCAACGCCGATCGACAGAGCAGCGTCAGCGTCTGGGCCATGCCCGCGATGCACGTCGCGATATACCACTCGCTGCCGGTGTCGCGGGCGTAGCGCAGGCCGGCGTGCCAATCGGCGAGCGCTGACTCAAGATCGCCTATGGCGTTCGCGGCGAGGGCCGGATAGATGTAGAACCAGGCCATCAACTGGCGATCGCTGACCGCCTCAGCGACTGGTAGCACCTCGGCCCGGAGTTGACGGACGCGCTCGTATTGCTTGTCAAGGTAGGCCAATCCGGCAAGCCAGCCGAGTGCGCACATGATCAGATAGTCGATGTCGGGCGCCCGCGCCCGCCGCAGCCCGTCCTCGATGTGCGCCTCGGCTTTCACCAGGTCGATGCCGCGAACCGCGAGCACGTTGCCGTACACCATCTCCGCCATGGCAACATCGCATCGCCCACCGGTTGCGCGGAGGAGGGACAGCGCTTCATCGGCGACCAGCCGCGCGTCGTCGGCCTCAGGCAGATAGTATGGAAGAAATAGCAGCGTCTTTCCCAGCCGCGGCAGATCCTCTACCGCGCGAAAGAGTGCCGCAGCCGCCTCCATGCGCTTGCGGGCAGTCAGAATATCTCCTTGTTGACCGGCGGTGAGCCCCCAGCTCCACAGTGCGACGGCCCGGGCATGATCGTGCCGTGCCGCGTCGGGCAGGCCGAGCAGGGAATCTGCCCAGCGCAGCCCTTCGCCCGGCGCGCGTTGCCGGAACCACCAGTCGAGCGCACCGAAAGTGCGCAGGCCGATCTCCGCCTCGTTCTGGTCCAGCGCCCACTGTAGGGAGGCGAGCAGGTTATCCCGTTCCCGGTCGATCATGCGCCGCGCCCGAGGCCCGCCTCCGAACTCCACGCAGTAATCATCCCAAATGGAGGCGTCGATCCGTTCGGCGAGGTCGCAGTAGTACTCGGCGTGGCGGCGGCGTACTGCTTCCGCCTCGCCGCCGGCTTCGAGCTGTTCCAGCGCGAACTCGCGCAGCGTGGCCAGCAGGCTGAAGCGCGGCTGGCCTTCGACCTCCGTTTCCTGCATCAGGCTCTTGTCCACGAGCGAGGCCAGGCCGTCGAGGACGGCGTCGCTCGGCGCGCGCGGCGCCGTTGATCGCGGCTGCGCCGCGACGGGCTGTTGAGTGGGAAGTCTCCGACGGTTGCGCTGCGCTATGACCGCCCCAATCGCACTTTGGTCGTTGGCGCCGACGGTTTCGGCGGCTTCGAGCGTCCAACCGCCGGCGAAGACCGCGAGGCGGCGGAAGAGCGCGCGTTCCGCTTCGTCCAGCAGCTGCCAGGACCAGTGGATCGTTGCTCGCAGCGTTTGCTGGCGCGCGGGGCCGGCGCGGTCGCCGCCGGTGAGCAGCGGCAGCCGTTGCTCAAGGCGCGCCAGCAGCGCCGGCGCGGTGAGCGATCGCATGCGCGCCGCCGCCAGCTCGATCGCCAGCGGCAGGCCGTCCAGCCGCGTGCAGATTGCCGCGATCACGGGCGCGTTCTCCGCGGTGAGGGCGAAGTCCGGTCGCAGCGCCCGCGTGCGCTCGACGAAGAGTTGCACCGCCGGGTTGCGGCCCAGTACATCAAGCGGCGCAGCAGGCACGGCGTAGAGCTGTTCGCCGCCGACTTGCAGGCGCACGCGGCTGGTGACGAGCAGGCACAGCGCGGGCGCTTCGACCAACAGGTCCGCCAGCCGCGGCGCCGCGCCCACCACCTGCTCGAGGTTGTCCAGCACCAGCAGCAGGCGCTTGCTGCGCAGATAGGCGGCGAGCGACGCCACGAGCGTGCGGCCCTCCGTCTCCTGCACGCGCAGCACCTGCGCGATCGTCGGGATCACCGCCGCCGGCTCCGTGACCGCCGACAGATCGACGAACCATACGCCGTCAGGGAACGCAGGTGCCGCGCGCTCTGCCCCGGCCACCGCCAGCCGCGTCTTGCCGGTGCCGCCCGCCCCGGTCAGCGTCAGCAGGCGGTGGCGTTCCAGCAGCGTCCCGATCTCGTCCAGCTCCGCCTCGCGTCCGATGAAGCTGGTCAGCGGCGCGGGCAGCCGGCCCGGCGAAGCGGGCACTTCGATGGGTGCCGGCGCGTTGCCCCGTGGGTGCGCGGCGAGGCGTGCCGCGGCCAGCGCCTCGCGCACCAGTTCCGGTGTCAATGCGAGGCCGGCGAGCGGGCCGCTGTTGTAGGCGCGGAACAGGCCTTCGCCGGCCAGCAACGCCAGCAGCGCCGCCTCGGCCGCGGCGTCGGGCACGAGTTGGCCCTGCTCCCAGCGCTGCACCGTCTTGCCGCTGTAGCCCAGCCGCGCCGCGAAGCCCTCGCGCGTCAGCCCGCGCACCTCGCGCAGCGCCCGCAGCAGCGCGGGGAAGGCCGGCAGAGCAGGCAGAGCGTCGTGAGCCGTCGCATCCGCCGCCATGCACCGCCTCCCCTGCTCCGTCCAAAACCTGTCCGGCGCCTGACCTGAAGCTGTCCCGAGCCTGACCAACCGCCGCCGCTGATTGCGCATAGCGTACTACCAGCGGGATGTGCCCGCGCAGCGCAGCGCAAGGAGGGCCGGTCATGGTCATGAACCTGAATCCAACGGTGCTTGCGTACATCGCCGAGGTCAGACACGCGGCCGATCTGCTGCCGCGCCGGGTGGCGCCGGAACGCCCGGCGCATGGCCTCCCCTGCCTCCTCGTTTCGCTCTCGGCGGGCGTAGCCCGGCTCGCCGCGGTCATGCGCGGCACACGGCGATCGGCGCCTGCGAGGCCGGTGTCGCACCAACCGTGAGCCTGGCGCAGACGGCAGCGCGGGAGCAGCGTTTCCCGGCTGCCCGGCATGAGCAGATGAAAGGAGCAGGCGATGTTTGGTGAACCGCAGCCTCAGACAACCCCGCGGGCGCCGGGCTGGATCGCGGAAGCCGTGGTGCTGGTAGAGCGCCTGTTCGTACAGATGGGTTCGGCGAGTGCAACCGCGAACCCGACAGCGCCGCTGCCGGAAGTCGGTCCGTGGGAGCGCTGGCAGCGCGTGTGGGAAAACATGAGCCGCGAGGCGTGGGACGGACAGGGCTGAAGCCAATCCGTGCGCGACGCAGGCAAGCTGAGATAGCAAGGAGCGAAGCAGCGATGAGCTCTTGTCAAATCCTGTGGGAAAGCCCTTCCCGTCATCGCACTGATCAGGCCGCCACTGCATCAGCCGCGGCCGCGTGCCGGGGCTGATGCAGTCCGTCGCGCAACTCCGCCCCGTCCAGCACCAGCCGCAGCAGGGTCTCCCCACCGTTCAGCGCCCGCCAGTTTTGGCTCAGCCGCTCGATCAGCTTGAACACCAGGTGCAGGACGTTCTCCCGGCTCCGCCGGCGCCTGGCCGCAGTCGTCCGCAGCCGCACGCCGGCGCAGATCGACTCGAGGGGAGTGCTCGTGCGCAGGTGCACCCAGGGCTCTGTCGGGAAGGCGTAGAAGCGCACGACGTCCTCCCAGTCCCGCCGCACGCAGTCCGCCGCCTGGCGCTGCCCCACGGCCCGCAGCTCCGCGCCGGCGGCATCGCGCAGCCGCTCGCACGCCGCCGGCGTCGGCGCCGCCGCGATCGCGCGTCACCGGCGTCGCGCCTCGGCGTGCAGCCGCTTCGGGAGCTTATCCTGCACGTTCAGCCCCCGCTGGTGCCAACAGCGCTGGTGCTGCGTCGTGGGGAAGACCTGGTCGAGGGCAGCCCACCGCCCGAGCCCGCCGTCGCCGCTGGCCAACAGCGGCGGCGCCAGGCCACGGTCACGGAGATCCCGCAGGAGATCTCCCCAGCTCGCGCTACGCTCCCGATCGCCCAGCTCCAGGGCGAGGCACTCCTTCTCGCCCTCATCCCGCGCCCCGATTATGCCGCGGACAACGCGCGTGGCCTCCGCCTGGCCCGCGCCCAGAGAGATCCCATCCGCCCACGTGTAGGCGTAGCGGTGATCGTCCAGCCGGCGCCGCTGCCACGCCGCGTACGCCGCGGCCCACTGCTCCTTCAGCCGCACGATGGCGTTGGCCGACCGTGCGGTCGTCCCGCCCACCCACTCGCGGAAGCCCGGCTCGAAGTCGCCGGTGGCCAGCCCCTCCAGGGACAGCGGCCCGAACAGCTGCTGCGTTGCCACCGCGGCCCGCGCGTACGTGCGCACGCGTTGCGACTGGAAGCCCTCCGGGCTCGTCTCCGCCGGCAGGGCGCTGACCCGCGGCACGCGCACCGCGACCTTGCCCACGCCCACAGTCAGCTCGCGTTCGCTGTGGCAGCCGTTGCGGTAGCCGCGCAACGGCTGCCTCCGCTCATACCGACGCCGGCCCAGGAAGGTCTGGCCCTCCGCCTGGAGCGCGGCGGCGCGCCGCCGCTGGGCGCCCTCCCGCACAATCGCCTCCAGCGCGCCGTGGTCGCCGCCCGTGGCCTGCTCGCCGCCGGGTCCGGGTTTCCCGTATCCTGTCTCCACGGCGTATCCCTCCAGACTCCCTCACGGGCTGTTCAGCACGGGAAGGGTACGCCGTCCTCGTCGCTGGCGTCAGCCATTTTCCACAGGTCTTGAGATTAGCTCGCAGCGATGTCGATCGAAGCAAACAAAGCGCTGACCCGCCGGTTCTACGACGAGGTGAACAAGCGCAACCTCGCGGTGTTCGACGAGATGACGGCCGCGGACTGCGTCTATCATGGCCTGCCGCCGGAGATGCCGGCGACCCGTGAAGCCGTGCGCGCCATGATCGCCGAAACGTTCGTAGCATTTCCCGACTACCAGTTCACGCTCGAAGAGCTGGTGGCCGAGGGCGATCGGGTCGCCCGGCTAATCAGCGAGGGCGGTACACACACGGGCACGTTTATGGGGATTGCGCCGACGGGCAAGCGCATCAGTAGCAGCGCGATGTGCATTGCGCGGTTCGCCGGGGGCATGTGCGTCGAGGTGTGGATGGTGGGCGATGCGCTCGGCTTCTACCAACAGCTCGGTGCGCTGCCGGCGCTTGCAACCGCATAGGGCATTGACGAAACTCGCCAGCCAGGCGCCTGTCGTCTCGCTGCTGATCGCGGCTGGCGCCGCGACGGGCGGTTCACGAACCGCCCCTACCACCGTTTGGGAGCCTGCTGCCACCCGTATCAGCACCACACGATCGCCCCTTCTCTCCCATACGCTCTTGAACAGTCGCCCATCTCCCAGCCATCTGTGTATGGGAGAGAAGGGGCAGGGGGTTATGAGGGCCACCCGCCGCGCTATTCCAGCACCAGCAGCAGATCGCCTTCCTGCACCGTGTCGCCTGCGGCCACGCGGATCTCTTTCACCGTGCCCGCTCGCGGCGCGCCGACGGGGATCTCCATCTTCATCGACTCGATGATCAGCAGGTCGTCTTCCGCCGCGACCTGGCTGCCGGACTCGACGACCACCTCGATGATCTTGCCGACCATCGGCGCTTTGACGTCCATGCGCGAGAATCCTCCATCCAACTGATCGCGTGCTCGTGGTCGCGCGGGCGATCGGCCGTTCAATCGCGCTCGCGGGCTGTTTCATGAGGGAAAGGCGAGATAGGCGCGGCAGATACGCCCTCGCGCATCATGGAGAGGCGCCGAACTCAGTGTCAACGACGGGCAAGCCGCGTACGGCGCCCGCCCGCGTCAGCGTGGCGATACATTCGATATGAAAGGTCTGGGGGAACATATCGAGCGGCTGGACTTCGTGCAGCGTATAGCCGCCGTCCACCATGCGGCGCAGGTCGCGTGCAAGCGTGGCGGCGTCGCAAGAGACGTAGACAACGCGCTCCGGCGCAATGGCGAGGATGGCGTCCACGGCCGCCGGCGTACAGCCCTCACGCGACGGGTCGAGCAACACCTTGTTCGGCCGCCGCACGAGGCACGGCAGCACCTTCTCGACGTCGCCGAGCTGGTACTCCACGTTCTCCACGCCGACGAGGTTGCGCCGCGCGTTGTCCGCCGCCGCCTTCGAGACCTCGATCGCCACGACCGCGCGGCAGTTCGGCGCCAGCAGTTTGCTGAAGAAGCCGACGCCCGCATAGAGGTCGGCCAGCACGTCACCGGGGCCGAGCTGCAGCCGCTCGCGCACCAGACGCACCATGTTCTCGGCCTGGCGCGTATTCACCTGGAAGAAGGCCGCGCTGGAGATGTCGAACGGTTGGCCCTCTACGCACTCCGTCATCCAGTCCTGGCCAGTGGGGAACTTCACGCCGCGGCCCGACAGATCGGGATTGATCAGCAGATCGCCCGTGTTGACGCCGGTGCGCGCCACGATCTGGTGCAGCCCGGCGCCGTGGCCTTGCAACTGCGGAATCAGGTCGCGAATGGCCGGCTCGACGATGTAGCAGATATCGATGCGCTCGACGCGGTGGCTGCCCCGCCGGGTGAAGCCGATCTCGCCGTTGCGATTGGTGCTGAAGCGGGCCTGGTTGCGGTAGAACCACGGCAGCGGTGAGGCGATCGCCGGCGGCACGGGCGCCTCTTCGAAGCGGCCGATGCGGCGCAGCGTCTCGGCCACGACCTCGCGCTTGAGTTCGAGCTGCCGCTCGTAGGGCATGTGTTGGAAGTTGCAGCCGCCGCACGAGCCGAAGTAGGGGCAGAGCGGCTGCACACGCTCCGGCGCGGCCGAGATGACTTCGACCACGTGGGCTTCGAGATGCTCGCGGTAGGCGCGCCCGACCTCGGCCACGACCTCTTCGCCGGGCAGGCCATACGCCACGAAGACGGCGAGGCCGTCTTCGGTGTGCGCGAGGCAGTGACCGCGGTTGGTCATCTGCCCCAGCGTGAGCCGCAGCATCTGACCGGGGCGATACGGCCCGGAGTACTTGCCGCGCCGCCGGCGGCCACGTGTCTCAATTACCATTGCCAGATCAGTGTAGAAGCGCGGCGCAGCGGGCGACAAACTCCCGGCTGGTCAGACCACTTGACGCGTACGCTGACCGGGCGGATCGTTAGGGCAGGCTGAAGGGAGGCGCCTGTCCTATGGCGATGAACGATTGCACCGTCTGCCTGTCCTTCGATTTCGATGCGCTCAGCGGCCGGCTCTTCCGCGGCGAAACCTCGCCGACGCCGCTCTCGCGCGGCGAGTTCGGCGCCCGCGCCGGCATCTATCGCGTGCTCGATCTGCTCAAAGAGCACGGCGTCCCCGCCACGTTCTACATCCCCGGCCACACGATCGACACCTTTCCCGAACAGGTGAAGCTCGTGGTCGACGCCGGCTACGAGATCGCGCACCACGGCTACTGCCACGAGGTGCCCAACACACTCGGCCGCGACGAGGAAGAGGCGATCATTCAGAAAGGCATCGACGCGATCGTGCGCGCCTGCGGCAGGCCGCCCACCGGCTACCGCTCGCCGTCGTGGGATCTCAGCCCGCACTCGCTCGATCTGCTGCTGGCGCACGGCTTCCGCTACGACAGCAGCCTGATGGCCGACGACTTCACGCCGTATCTCTGCCGCATCGGCGATCAGGGGGACACGAGTGGTCCCTACCGCTTCGGCAAGCCGGCGCCGCTGGTGGAGCTGCCCATCTCCTGGATTCTGGACGATTTCCCCATCTTCGAATATTCGCCCGGCCGCGCCGCGATCATGGCCCCGCCCGCGCAGGTCGAGGAGATCTGGCGCGAAGAGTTCGAGTTCATGTACGAGCGCGTGCCCGGCGGCATCTACACGCTGACGATGCACCCGCAGGTGATCGGCCGCGGCCACCGCATCCGCATGCTCGACCGGCTGGTACGGCACATGAAGGGGCGGGCCGGTGTGCGCTTCGCGATGATGAACGAAGTAGCTGAATCGGCGCGGCCCGGCCTGCTCACGGCGGCGGGGCTGCTGGCGGCCGCGGCGGGAGGATCTGGAGATTAACCGATGGACCTCTTCACATCGATGGCGGAGCTGGGGCACGAGGAGGTCGCCTTCTGGCGCGACCGTGCTACCGGCCTGCGCGCGATCGTCGCCATTCACGACACGACGCTCGGCCCTGGCCTGGGCGGCACGCGCATGTACCCCTACAAGACCGAGCACGATGCGCTGACGGATGTGCTGCGCCTCGCGCGGGCGATGACGTACAAATGCGCCGGCGCCGGGTTGGACTTCGGCGGCGGCAAGGCCGTGATCATCGGCGACCCGGCCACGGATAAGTCCGAGGCGTTCCTGCGCGCCTACGGCCGCTTCATCGAAACCCTCGGCGGCCGCTATGTGACGACCACCGATGTCGGCACGACGGTGGACGACCTCAACGTGATCTCGTCGGAGACGCGCTTCGTGACCGGCACCTCGCCGGCCTTCGGCGGCAGCGGCGACACCTCGATCCTCACCGGCCGCACCGTTTTTCTCGGCATGAAGGCCGCAGCACAGACGGTCTGGGGCGAGCCGAGCCTTGCCGGCAAGACTATCGCCGTGCAGGGCGCGGGCAAGGTCGGCTGGCACCTGATGGAGGCGTTGCACGGCGAGGGCGCCCGGCTCGTCGTCGCCGACGTGAACCAGGAGCTGGCGCGCAAGGCCGCGGCGGCGTTCGGCGCGCGCCTCGTCAGCGTGGAGAAGATCTACGACGTCGAGTGCGACGTCTTCTCGCCCAACGCGCTGGGCGCGTCGATCAATGCGAAGACCGTGCCGCGGCTGCACTGCCGCATCGTCTGCGGCGGCGCCAACAACCAGCTCGAACGCGAGGCCGACGGCGATCGCCTGGCCGAGCGCGGTATCCTGTTCGCGCCGGATTTCATCGTCAACTGCGGCGGCGTGATCAACGTGGCTGACGAGGCGCACGGCCATGATGGCTACAGTGCCGAGCGCGCCCATGCCCGCGGTGAGCTGGTCTTTGGCACCACGCTGCGCGTCTTGCAAATGGCACAAGAGCAGGGCATCAGTCCCAACGCCGCCGCCGAGCGCTACGCCAAAGAGCGCATGCAGCAGCTCAACGCCGTGCACCGCCCGCTCGTCCCCGGCCGCTCGCCCATCCCGCGGCGGGGTTAGGCGAGCCGGCAGCCGCCTGCAACTTCTGCTGCCGTCGAGGCATTCTCTTCGCAGCGCTGGCGATACGCGTCACGCGCCGGAGCGAGCCGGCAAGCGCGCGAAGGGAGCAGTATGATGGCAAGCCGCGCATGGCCAGGGCGAATCTGGCACGTCGTCCGCTCGTGGGCGCGACCCTCGCGGCTGGCGCTGCTTGCCGGCGTTGCGCTCATCAGCAGTCTTGCCGTGGTGTCCGCACAAACCGTTCCGGCTGGTCCGCCACCCTCAATCACCGTGAGCGGCCAGGCGACCGCCTCGCAGCCACCGGATACAGCCACCATCTTCGGCAGCGTGGTCAGCGACGCCGACACGCCGGCTGCCGCGACCGATGCGAACAGCCGCGCACTCGCGGCCGTGATCGCCGCGCTCAAGGCGCAGGGCGTGACCGATGCGGATATTCAAACGTCCGGCTTCAATGTGGCGCCGCAGTATTCCTTTACCCAGCCCGAGCCCGGCCAGCCGACACCGCCGCCGCAGATCGTCGGCTATGAGGCCGTGAACGGGCTGGCCGTGCAGACGAAGAACCTGCACGGCATCGGCGATCTCTTCGCCGCGATGGCCGGCGCCGGCGCGACCAACCTGAACGGACCGCAGTACAGCATCGCCGACCCGGAGCAGTTACGGATCCAGGCGATTCAGGGGGCAACGCAGGATGCGTTGCAGAAGGCTCGGGCCGCGGCGTCCGCGCTCGGTGTGCAGCTCGGCCCGGTGCTCTCGGTGACCGAGGGCTTCTCCAACGCGCCCGTTGCACAGGCTCCGCCACCACCGCCTACGCGGGCGGCGACCGTGCCCGCAGGATTCCAGCCGGCGCCGCCGCCGATCGCGCCGCCGTCCTCCCTCTCTGCAAGCGCCAGCATCACGGTCGTCTTCGGGCTGATCAACCCCGGACAGGCCATCCCGGCAACGCCGTAGCGGCGGAGCGGGCGACTGAACTAGTAGCTAGTCAGCGAGGGTCTGTCGGTTATGGCAAGCGTCTGGCATGCTGAACGGCATGAGAACGAAACGCTTTCGCGTGACCCTGACCGACGGCGAACGCCACGACCTGCGTGCCCTCATCCGGAGCGGCACCGCCCCTGCCCG
>Ga0207416_1001443_pt1 | contig 31387 bp, 29 predicted proteins | sample PaiPotPPM11metaG_FD_184107 | JGI IMG/M metagenome (GOLD analysis project Ga0207416, IMG submission 184107) | Iron sulfur acid spring bacterial and archeal communities from Banff, Canada, to study Microbial Dark Matter (Phase II) - Paint Pots PPM... ... | reverse complement strand
TGCCGGCACCGAGCGCGAGCAGAATGGCGACGCAGGCCAGCACCAGAGCGCCACCCAGCGTCGAGAGCGCCGGCACGATATCGAGCGCGCCGGAGCGCACGACGATGACGGCGATGAAAGTCGCGGCCAGCGAGAACAGCGCAATGCGCCGCGCCCAAACGGCGAGACGCGAAATTTCCTCCTCGGTGAATGAACGTCGGCGCATCGTCGTGAAATTCTCGAATCCGGAGCTACTTAGACTTGCTGCTAGCATCTTTCGGCGGCAGCGGCGCGCATATTTGCTTCAGCGCGCTCCATTCCGCAATGTCGAGGAACGGCGCAGTTGGGGCACTTGCGGCAACGGCATTAATCGCGGCGATCCGGTCCTTGGTTTCCGGGTGGTCGCGCAGGATCGCCAGGCCGCGGTCCTTGTCGACGACGATGCGCGCGAGGATGACGCCGAGCGCATGCGGATCGCCGCCGGCCTTCTGCATCAAAGCGACGCTATAAGCGTCAGCCGCGCTCTCGACGCGCCGCGAATAGGACGATTTCAGGACAGTCTTCGCTGCGATCACCACCGCGCCGCCGCCGACGAAATCGCCGAGCATCATCCCGAACAGAAACGACAGGCCGGCGGTTTGCAGGACGACGCGGGTGCCGTCGCGGGCGGCGACATGGCCCATCTCGTGGGCAAGCACGCCGGCCAATTCGTCGGGCGTCTGCGCCTCAGCGATGAGGCCTTCGTTGACATAGATGCGGCCGCCCGGCAGCGCCACCGCATTGGGCTCGGCGCGGCGAACGACATCGACGCGAAGCTCGACCGGCAGCGCGGCGGCGGCCGCGAGCTTGCCGACGAGTTCGTCGAGCGCGGCGCGGCCGGCCAATTCACTCGGGCCGCGGCCGCAGGTGAAGACCGCGCCAAGATGCTGTGTATCGAGCGCCGAGTGGACGTTCTTGTCGACAGCTTCGCCGAGTTTGCGTTCGACCGCGGTCGGCACGAACGGGACGAGCTGGGTTGCGAGTTCCGGAACGCCGTAGATCGCCGTGACGACGAGCGACACGCCGGCGGCAAAGCTCAAAGCCACGATCTTACGACGGAGCCGGCGTTCCCCGGCGCCGCCGCGGTCGAGCGTCTCGGCGCGGTCCTCGATTGCACAGGTGAGATCGGGATCGCGGATTTCAAGCCGTGCCAACAGCGTTTCGCCGCAACGGCTCAGCCGCAGCACGCCGTCAGGCGACGACATTCGGCGCAAGTCGGCATAGGCCCATTCGTCAAGCAGACGGCCGGCGGGTTGTTTTGCCGTGACGCGCAGGCCCGTCGCAACGGCTTCGACCTTCACATCGTGGCGCGCGCTGCAGGTGCCGTCGAAATAGATCGCGGGCCCGCACGGGACGACGGGCTCGCTCTCAGGCGTCGTCGCGGGCGCGGTATCGAGCGTGATCGTCATGACGCTAGATTCCACATGACGCTAGATTCCACATGGCGCTTAGATGCCTCCGACGCCGAGCGCATCGGCAAGGCCCTCGCCGAGCGCCGAACTGGGAAGCCCCGCCGCGCGCACCGAATTCAACGCCTCCGCGCCGGTGAGCTCGGCCGATTGCACGCCGAGCCGCCACAGCGAAAACGTGACTACGACCTGATGCACCGTCGACGCGCCGAGCGCAATCACGACATAAAGCCCGATAGTGATTATAGTCGCCAACAATTCGGCGAGCTTTGAATCGTAGCGCGGGCCGACCAGCTCGGATACGGCCAGCAAACAAACAGCGCCGGCTGCCGCCGTAAGCAGCATCAACAGCAGAATATAGAGAACAAAGCGCAGATAGACGCGGTAAATCTGCCCGGTCTTGAGATGCGATGTCACGGCAACCTCGCCGAAACGCAGCCCCGAAATCCACCAGCGCAACGACACCGCCTGGAACAGCGGATAAAGCAGCACCGCCGCAAAAGCGGCGATGGCGACGCAGAGGAAGGCTATACCGACGGCGCGGCGAAAGCCGGGACTGGCTTCGATAAAGACCAGCGTCGCCTGATCGCCCTGCGTCACGGCCGCGTTCAGCGCGTTCCAATCGATCAGCGCGCCGAGCGCGAAGAACGCGATCAGCACCGGCCCGACAACCACAAGCCAGATCGGCAAGCCGCGCAGGAACAGCGTCACGCCCTTGCCTTCGAAGGAGCCGGCCAAATCGCCGTAGCAGGTATGGCCCATCTTGAAACGCTGCAAGCTCGCCTGCGCCCACGGATAAGCGAGCCCAAGCGTGACGATGACCGTGCACCACCACACCAGCGCATAAACCGCGTAGCGCCACGCCGCGCCGTGCTGATCGAATTGCACGCCGCGAAACACCGTGCGCGTGAGCCGGTAACGCCGGGCACGATAAAGCGCGAATTCGCCAAGGGCCGCGACCAAAAGAATGGCCGCCGCCACCGACACCGGCGCGCGCGGGCTCAACTCAAGCGCGCCGATGGCGAAGCCCGTGTAGAGCGGCACGAGAATGGCGACGGCGAACAGAAACCCGACCAGGAGCTCGGTCGCGAGCCCGGTATATTCCAGCGTGTCGCCCGCGATCTCGGTATGCGACCACAGGAAGCGGCGCACGTCGGTCGCAAACCAGAAGCGGTAGAGGCCGAGCGTCAGCATCAAGAGCGCCGCGCCTTTGATGCGCAGACGCCAATAGGCCGTCTCCTTGCCGAGAAACTGCACCGCCCCCGCGGACGCGATCGAGGCCTCAGCCGCCGTCATGATGCACCAGGCATGCCGCTCCACTTGGGCCTTTTGCCGCCGTTCGACCGCCTCGCGGCCGTTTTGGCGTCCCGCCAAATTCGCATTGGCCCAAATTCACATGGGCCAATGGCCAATTTGCGACGGCGGAGGCTGCCCTATCTTCGCACTATAGTGACGCACGGCGGCTTCGTCTTTGGCCGAAACGGACGCGCGGGAGGCATTGCCGAGGCGAGCTTCGTGATGCGCTGAGCCATGTCACACCCGGCCGATCCATCTCGTCATGTCTTCGCGAGCCGGCTCTGATATGGGAGACGAAATGGAACCGCGCCACGATGCTAAGTCGATGCCACGATGCCAAGTAAAGGACTGAACGCCGACACAAACGCGGCGGCTTTGCTCACGGCGCTTCTGGCGGTCGCCGCCAATCTACGACCCGCCTTGACCAGCGTCGGGCCGCTGATCGACATGATCCGGCACGATCTTAATCTGTCGGCGACGGCTGCCGGACTGCTCAACAGCCTGCCGCTCTTCGCCTTCGCGGCCTTTTCGCCTTTGGCGCATTTCGGCAACCGGCTCGGCATCGAGCGGACGCTGATCGCGGCCATGCTGGTTCTGATCGCCGGCATTGTTGTCCGGTCGCTAGGCGGCGGCGCCGGCCTGTTCGGCGGAACGCTCCTTCTCGGCGCCGGCATCGCGGTCGGCAACGTGCTGCTGCCGAGCGTGATCAAACGCGACTTCCCGCATCGCGTCGGCGGCATCACGACGGCCTATGCCATGGTGCTCGCGCTTACGGCGGCCATCGCTTCGGGCGTTTCAGTTCCACTGGCGCGCATCCTTCCCGGCGGCTGGGAGAGCGCGCTGGTCTTCTGGGCCGTGCCCGCGGGGCTTTCCATCGTCCTCCTCGCGTTGCGTGTCCACTCGGACGCCGGAGCCGAGGGCGCAAACAAAATCAACGCGGCGTCCGCTCCGGTTTGGCGTTCGTTGCTGGCTTGGCAGGTGACGGTCTTCATGGGCCTGCAAAGCTTCTTGTTCTATATCGTCGTCGGCTGGTTCCCGTCGGTGTTGCGCGACATCGGCTACGCGCCGGAAGCGGCCGGCTGGATCATCACTTTGTTCCAGATCGTCGCGCTCGCCGCCACGTTGGCAATGCCGGTGCTGATCCGGCGCCGACCTGACCAGCGCCTCCTCGCCGTAGCGACCCCGCTTCTTATTGTTATTGCGATCCTCGGACTGGTCGCCGTACCGGGCGCGGCGCTGATCTGGATCGTTCTGATCGGGCTCGGGACCGGCCCGACCCTGATCCTCTCATTGGCTTTTATCGGCCTGCGCGCGAGCGATCACCGCCAAGCCGCCGCGCTGTCGCTGATGGCGCAATCGATCGGCTATTTCATTGCCGCGCTTGGTCCCATCGCCTTCGGATTTCTCCACGATCTCTGCCACGGCTGGACCGTGCCGCTCCTCGCACTGACGGCGAGTTTGATGGTTCAAGCCGCTGCCGGATTTGGCGCCGGCAGGAACGCGCACGTGTAGAAGACTTTCCGCGTGTAGGAGATTTTGCGCCTGTAAGGGCCGCTCCGGCCTAATCGTCGAGCATACAGTCGAATTCGATCTGGATGCTCTCGCCCGGCGCGCAGCGATGGCCGGCCCCCGCGGCCAGCAATGCACTTGCTTCTTCAGGCGTTTCCGCTTCGACGCACCATTCCTCGACCCGCGTCACCAGCATTCTCGCATGAAACAGCCGCGGTTTGGCTCTTGGGACCGTCTTTAATGCTGCGCGTGCCGGCATGATTTCCACTCGATGAGTTCCGCTCGCGAATCGCTTTAACCCTGAAAGTGTAGACCCGCGCCGGCGAAGAACAAAGGGGAAACGGACGAGCTTGTGGAACGCCGGTTCCCTGGTATCGTTGAAACCAAGTTCTTGGACGCAAGTTCTTGGACGCAAGTTCCCTGAAATGTGTTCCTCGATGTATGGAGTTGTGCCTTGGCCCCGCGTGCGTATTGGAAAGGCTATCTGAAACTCTCCCTGGTCTCGTGTCCGATCGCGCTGTTTCCAGCGACCTCCGAGCGGGAGAAGATCAGCTTTCACCAGATCAACAAAGAGACCGGCAACCGCATCCGCTACAAGAAGGTCGATGCCGATACCGGCGACGAGGTGGACAATACCGACATCGTGAAGGGCTACGAGATCGCCAAGGGTGAATATATCGAGCTCGATCCCGAGGAACTGGAAGCGGTCGCGATCGAGAGCAAGCGCATCATCGATATCGACGAGTTCGTGCCGAAGAGCGAGATCGACGAGCTCTATATGCGCGATCCTTATTACATCGTGCCGGACGGCGACGTCGGCCAGCAGGCCTTTGCCGTGATCCGCGAAGCGATCCGCAAGGAAGGCATGGTGGCGCTGGCCAAGGTCGTGTTCACCTCGCGCGAGCACATCATCGCGCTCGAAGCGCGCGGCAAGGGCATGGTCGGCGTCACGCTGCGCTACCCCTATGAGGTGCGCGCCGAGGACGAATATTTCGACACTATCGAAGACGAAAAAATCCCGAAGGACATGCTCGATCTCGCCATCCATATCGTCGGCACCAAGACCGGCCACTTCAAGCCGCAGCAATTCAAGGACCAGTACGAGGACGCGCTGAAGGACCTGCTGCGCAAGAAGCAAAAGGGCGAGAAGATCGAGCGCGTGAAGGAAAGCGAACCGTCCAACGTCATCAATCTCATGGATGCGCTACGGCAAAGCGTGAAGTCCGGCGGCAAGAGCGCCGGCAAAAGCGGTGGCGAGAGCAAAAACGGCGGCGGCAACGGCGCGCGGCGCGCCCCGGCGCGCGCGGGCACACGCACACCGAAAAAGGCGGCACGCTCCGGCGCGCGGCATAAACGGGCGGGTTGATGCCGGGCAAACGCGTCCAGTTCGACGACGAGACCTGGCAGCAGCTCGACCTGCTCGGCCGCGACCGGATGAAGGATTTTCAGGAGCTCGCCGACGAAGCGTTCCGCGATCTCTTGAAAAAACACGGCCGGCCGGCGAGCTTGAAAGAAGCGCTGCGGCGCAGCGCCGGCGTCGCCGCGACGGTGCATCGGCTCGAGCCCGGCAAGGCCAAGAAGCGGCGCCGGCGTTAGTACACCTCCGATTTGTCATTTGAATCACGGCAACAGACGGCTATGGTCGGCCGGGTGTATCGACGATTCGGGATAGGGGGACTGAATGATCCGCGTGGGATTGATGGCGCTGGCGCTCGGCGCGACACTGATGAACGCTGCCAACGCGCAATCTGATCTGGTGAAACGCGGGGATTATCTGGTCAACACCATCATGACCTGTGGCAATTGCCACTCGCCGAAGGGGCCGCCCAGCGCCGTCGCCGGCAAAGAGTTTACTGGCGGACCTCCGTTTGACCTGCCTCCCTTTACGGTAACACCATCAAACATCACGCAAGATAAGGAGACGGGCATCGGCGCGTGGAGCGATGCCGACATCAAGAAGCTGCTGCGTACCGGCGTGCGCCCGAACGGTGTTCCCATTGCCTCGGTCATGCCGGTTGGCTTCTATGGCATCATCACCGACGGCGACATGGACGCGATCGTTGCCTACCTGCGAACGATCAAGCCGGTCAGCAACAAGGTCCCGGATCCGATCTACCGCATGGCCGCGCCGGCGCAGATTTTCCCCGGCTCCGAGCGGCCCTATACCGAAGCGATGCTGGGCGACCCGCTCAAAAAAGGCTTCTACCTTGCCACGATCGGCCATTGCATGGAGTGCCATACGCCGATGACCAAGGGGCACCATGACTTCGCGAACGACGTGGGCAAAGGCGGAATGGAATTCCCAGGTCCCTGGGGCGTGTCGGTTTCGCGCAATATCACATCGAGCAAGACGAAAGGCATCGGCGATTGGACCGATGCCGACATCAAACGCGCAATGACTCAGGGCATCGACAAGGATGGCAACCATCTCAAGCCGCCGATGGGTTTTGGCTATTACGCCCACATGGCCGACGGCGACATCAACGATCTGATTGCCTGGCTCAGAACAGTTCCCGCGAAGCAATAGCCCGACTCAACCTGAGGCGGTGAAAGCATGAATCTGTATGGCCGGACTTGCTTGCAGCAACGGCGTGAGAATCATGTTTCACCTCGAAATTACAGCCCCAACAGTTTCTTGCTATTGCCGCCGGCGAGCGCGGCGACGGTCGTTGCGTCAAAGCCCTCGACCGACGCGATGTGGCCGAGCGGATCGTATTCGGCCATGTCATAGGGATAGTCGGTGCCGAGGAGGACGTGATCGGCGCCGAACACGCGCACCAATTCGGCAAGCTGGTTCGGCGTGAACACGACCGTGTCGACGTAGATGCGCTTGAGATAGCTCGTCGGCGCCTGCGGCAGCGTGCCATGGTTCGTGCCATGGGTGTCGGAGCGTGCGCCCCAGGCGTGATCGATGCGGCCGGAATAGGCGCCGAGATAGCCGCCGCCGTGCACGGCGAGGATTTTCAGCTTAGGATGCCGTTCGAGCACGCCGTCGAAAATCAGATAATGCAGCGCGATCGTGGTCTCGAGCGGATTGCCGATCACGTTGTTGAAATAAAAGCGCGTCAGCCGCGACGCCTCGGTGAAGCCGTTGGGATGGATCATCACCAGCACGCCGAGCTCTTCGGCCTTTGTCCAGAACGGCGCGAAGGCCGGATCCGACAATTCCTTGCCGGCGATAGTGGTCAAGATTTCGACGCCGGTGAAGCCGAGCTTCTTGACGCAGCGGTCGAGTTCTTTCGCGGCTTCGTTGCCGTCGGTCATCGGCACCGCGCCGAAACCTTTGAAGCGGTCGGGCGCCTTGGCGCAAAATTCGGCGATGCCGTCATTGACGATCTGCGTCGCCTTCACCGAAATGTCGAGCGGCACGGTGTAATAGCATTGCGGCGGCGGCGGCGCGATCAACTGCATGTCGATGCCCATGGCGTCGAGATCGGCCAGTCTATGTTCATGGCCGACGCGCTCGCGGATATCGGCTTCCTGCTTCTGGTTCAGCGCCTTGGTCTCGGCGTTGGAAAAATGCGCCAGCGGAATGGTCGACAGATCGAGATGCGGCTCGACGAATTTCACCGCCGCCGGCACGCCGACATGGGAATGAATATCGATCGTGACGCTTTTCGGCCTGGTCTCGCGGCCGGGCTTGCCGTGGCGCCGCGCCGCCGTCGGGCCGTATTTATTCCACTGTTGGGCCATTTCTCGTTTCCTCGGGAAGCCTTTTGGAAGGTTGGGGCGGCAATGTGCGTGAAGGCCACGCACGGCACAAGCGGCTTTTGCGCGGCGTCTTTGTGCGCGTGCGGGGCGCTTTCGCCGTCAGCTAATGCGCGTTCAGCGCTGCGGCCCGCACAGGCTGAGGTCGCGCTCGGCGCGGAAGACGTTGCTGTAGAGGTTCGCGACCCATTGCCGTCCGCTCGACGTGACGTTGAGATAGCGGATGGCCGATTGGATGTGCGGCGAGACGCTGTTCCAATAAAACTGCGGATAGAGATCGGTGAGATCGGCCGGCGAGGTATAGCCGAGCTGCTTGTTCATCCCGACTTCTTCGAACTCGTAATAGAGCGCATTGGCCTTGCGCAGATAATGCGGATCGCCGAGTTGCCCGATCAGGTCGGCGGCGCGCACCAGCATGCCCTCTTCGCTGTCGCCATTGCCGTCGCCGGGCGGCGACGGGAAGCGCGTATATTCGATGGCGCGGGCGATGCGCGCGGCGTCGAGCAATTCCATCTTCGACAGCCGGTCCATCACAAACAGTTTCGACCGGTCGACGTGATGCGCCAACAGCGCCGCATCCGACGCGCCGCGCGGCAGCTTGATCTTGTTGCCCTTGGTATCGACGACATAGCCGTCGGCGCCGTCTTCGCGGAGAATGCCGCGCACATAGCCGATGTCATGCAGGAGGCAGGCGACGAGAAGATGCGCGAAATCGCTGGGGAAGGTCGGCTGCAACAGCGCCCTGCCCTTCATGATGTCGTAGCCGACCAGCGTCACCAGCATCGTGTGCTCGACGTTATGATAGAGCGCGTCGCTGTTGCCGATGCATTCGATAGCCAAGCGCGCGACCGACGGCACGAGTTCGGTCAGGTCCGCATGCGTTGTCGAGAACCTGCGGCCCATATGCTCGTGGAGGAACGAGCCAAGAGCCTCCGCCGCCAGTTCGGGAACGGTAATCAAGTAGAGCCCCCTCCAGATACCAAAACGTATCGTGACGACGAGTTCGGTAATTTGCAATATGGATTGTGCGCGCTTTTATTCCCGGAACGCCAAGACAAAGAACCAGCGTAATCGTGTCGTTTGGACGCGGCAAATTGGTGACGTTTGCGACCAAAAATCGAAGCCTGTCGCCACAGCCCCGAGCCGCGGCGCGCGAGCCGCCTTCCTGACTGCTAGAACACGCCCAGATGCTGGCGCAGGTCGATGCCATCGGCTTTCAGCGATTGCGCGCTCGACAGCACGGCAACGCGGCCGGAATTGAGAATGACGATGTCGTCGGCGATATCGAAGACAAGCTTGGGGCTCTGCTCGACCAGAACGATGGAGAGGCCGCTCTCCTTGAGCTTGCGGATGGTCGCCATGACTTCGGCGACGATCTGCGGCGCAAGTCCCTCCGACGGCTCGTCCATCAGCAACACCCGAGGATTGGCCATCAGCGCCCGCCCGATCGCGAGCATCTGCTGTTCGCCGCCGGACAGATAACCGGCAAGCTGCGAGCGGCGCTCGGCAAGCCGCGGGAACATGGCGAAGACCGTGTTCATCGTCCACGCTTCATGCCGCGCGGCAAAGCCCTTTTGCGCGGCGACCATGAGATTCTCGCGGACGGTGAGGCTCTTGAAGATGCGCCGGCCTTGCGGCACCAGCGCAACGCCTTGCGCGGAAATATTCTCCGGCCCCTGCCGCGTGACCTGCGTGCCGAACACTTCGACGCTGCCGCCGCGCGGCGGCAACAGCCCGACACTGACATTCATGCAGGTGGATTTGCCGGCGCCGTTGCGTCCGAGCAGGCCCAGCAGTTTTCCTTCGCCGAGATCGAACGACACCTTTTGCAGCACATGGCTGTCGCCGTAGAAGGCGTCGATATTGCTCAGCCTGAGCGCTTTATTCGCCAAGATAGACCTCCCGCGTGCGCGGATTGTCCACCACTTCGGCGCGCGTGCCTTCGACGATCACTTCGCCGAAATGCAGGAGCGTGATGCGGTCGGCAAAGTCGAGCGCGACATCCATGTCGTGCTCGATCATGACGATGGTCACATCGCGCGGAATGGCGTGCAGAAGCTTGCGCACCTCCTGCCGCTCGTCGATGGACAAGCCGGCGAACGGCTCGTCAAGCAGCAGCACTTTGGGGTTTTGCGCCAGCGCCATGGCGATTTCGACACGGCGCCGTTCGCCATAGGAGGTCTGTGCCAGCGGCCGCTGCGCGATCTGATCGAGCCCGACGCGGCTCAGCGCCTCGCAGCCCTGTCTCGTCAAGCGCTGCTCGCGCTCCAGCGGGCGCAGCGGATTCCAGCGCAGCGGCGACAGGCCGAGCAAGGCGAGCGTCACATTGTGCTGGATGGTGTCGCGCGCGAACAGCGTGATGATCTGATAGGTCCGCGCCATGCCGAGATGGGCGCGCTTGCGGCTCGGCATCTTGGTGATATCGCGGCCGAGGAGCGACACCGATCCGCTATCGGGCGCAAGCTCGCCGGTAATCAGGTTGAACAGAGTGGTCTTGCCGGCGCCGTTGGGCCCGATGATCAGCCGCCGCTCGCCCGGCGCGACGTCAAGGCAGACATTCGTCGTCACGCGCAGACCGCCGAACGATTTACAAAGCTTGTCGACGACGAGCGCGCTCATTGCTTGGTCACCGCAAGCGAAGGCGCCGTCTTCTGCCGGCCGGTCGCGCGCCAGGCCGAACGCACGAGGCGCACCATGCCGGGAACCAGCCCCTCCGGCATGAACACGACGATGGCGACAAAGATGGCGCCAAGCATGAAATTCCAGCGCGTGACATAGGCGCTGACCACATTCTTGACGATCACGACCAAAGCCGCGCCGACGACAGGCCCGAGCAGCGTACCGGCGCCGCCGGAAATCACCATCAGCAGGCCCTCCGCCGACGCGGTGAGCGCCAGCGCCTGCGGACTGATGAATTGGTTGTAGTAGACGAATAGGATGCCGGCGGCCGACGTCAGCAAGCCGGAGAACATGAAAGCCCAGAACCGGGTCATCCAGACGTGGTAGCCGAGCGCGGTCATGCGGCGCGGCTGGTCGCGCGTGCCGCACAACGCGGCGCCGAGCGGCGAGCGCACGAAGATCGCCACGCCCGCGACGGCGAGAAGAAAGACGATCAATGTCGCGCCGTAAAAGCCTCTCGCCGAGGACAGCGCGAAGCCGAACGGCGCCGGCCGCGTCGCAACGCTGATGCCGTTGTCGCCATTGGTGAGACTGATCCAGCGATAAGCCACGCCCCAAATGATCTCACCGAGCGCGAGCGTGATCATGATGAAGCTGATGCCGGTGGCGCGCAACGCAAGCGCGGCGAAGCCCGCGGTCACGGCAAGCCCGATCACAAGCGCCGCGAGGATCGCAACGGCGTGGCCGAATCCGGCGGCGAGCAGATAGGCGACGATATAGGCCGCGACGCCGAACAGTCCGGCGTGGCCGAGCGACACCAAACCGGCATAGCCGACCAGCACATTGAGCCCCATCGCAAAGATCGCATAGAGCAGAATCTGGCTGGCAATATTGACGTAATAGGTTTCCGTGATCGCGTAGGGCACGGCGATCAGCGCCAGAACGGCGATGGCGATCGCGATGCGGCGGGCGGTAACGGGACTGTTCACAGGATTTGCCCTCCGAACAGACCCTGCGGCCGCAGCAATAGAACCAGCACCATCGGCAGGAACAAAATAAAATAGGCGAGCTCCGGCAGCAGAGCCTGGCCGAAATTATAGATGAAGCCGATGATGATACTGCCGACGAAAGAGCCGAGCAGGCTTCCGGTGCCGCCGAGAATGACGACGACCAGCGCCAGCGGCAGCATGTCCTGATCGAGGCCCGGATAGACCGACAGGATCGGCCCGCCGATCATGCCGGCAAAACCGGCGAGACCCGCCCCGAGCGCGAACACGATGGTGAAGAGCTGCGACACGCGGATGCCGACCACGCGCGCCATCTGCGGATCGTCGACGCCGGCGCGGATCATGGCGCCGAGCCGCGTGCGGTCGAGCATCACCCACAGCGCCGCGGCAAAGACGACGGCGATGACAATGACCGCCATCCGGTACAGCGGGAATGCCGCACCGTCCCACCGGACAAAGCCCGCGAAGCGGGGCGGCGTCTCCACCGAGATCGGATCGCCGCCCCAGGCCATCAGGCAGAGATCGGCGACCATGAAAGAGACGCCGAGCGTGACCAGGACCTGCGCCAAAGGCTGACCGGCAAGGCGGCGCAGCAAGAGCCGCTCCATCAGCGCGCCAAGGATCGCGACTTCGACCGACGCGAGGATCGCCGCCACCCAGAAATTCAGCGTGAAGCCCAGTGCGCCGGACAGGAACGTGGTGCCGAGATAGGCGCCGACCATGAACATCGAGCCATGGGTCAGATTGGGAATCCGCATCAGCCCGAAGATCAGGGAAAATCCCGCCGACAACAAAAACAACAGGCCGCCGAACGTCACACTGTTGACGGTAAGCAGCAGCCAGAATGTCATGCGTCCTGCCTTTCTCGCTGTCCCGGCCGCTAGCTGTGTTTGCTGTTTGTGAAAATACCCCTCAGCACTTGGTCAATGGCGGATAATCGCGCGAATAGACCGGATGGGCGAGGAACTCGGCTTCCGGCCAGGTCCAGAACTGGCTGACGTTCTCGTAGGTCTTGATCGTCTTGTTCCAAACCTTCAGGCCGTATTTGGCGCCTTCGGTTTGCACGCGCCGGATGTAGAACGTGCCGATCACGTTGTTGAGGTGATCGAACTTGAGCGGCCCGCGCGGCGTGTCGGTCAAACTGACCGCCTTGAGCGCCCCCATGAATTTTTCCTTATCGCTTGCGTTACCGCCGGAGGCTTTCAGGGCGGCGTCGACGACCTGACAGTTGACATAGAGCAGCGCGGCGTACTGGCCCGGAATGGCGTCGTAGTTCTTGATCATGCCGTCGATGAAGCGGTGGTTGGCTTCGGTCTCGAGGTCGATCGTGTAAGGGCAGCAGCCGATAAGGCCGATCGCCTCTTCGCCGAAGTTCTTGAGCAAGGCGTCGTCGCCGCCGGTCTCGCCCGTCACCACCTGATACTTCAATCCGGCGCCCGCATAGGCCTTCATGAAGCGCAGCGGGTTCGATCCGGCGAAGCCCTGACAGACGCCGTCACAATCGCTGATTTGCGCGACATAGGGCGTGTAGTCGGGCGTCGACAATGGCGGCCACAGCTTGTTGACGACGCAGCCGCCATCTTTCTGGAAGGAGGCCTGAAAACCGCCCATTTGCTCGTAGCCGAAGGCAAAGTCCTCCGTAACCGTAACGACGCGCTTGAGCTTCAATTCGGTCGCCGCGTAATGCCCCATCGGCTGCATCGCCTGCGATGAGGTCGCCGATGCGCGCAACAGATACGGATTCGGGAGGCGCTGCGTGAGATTGTCGGCCGCCGCGAGACTGAGCGTCGGCATTTTCTGCTCTTTGATGTAATCGCTGATCGCATAGAGCTCGAAGGCGGCAAGCGGACCGAGAATGACATCGACCTTGTCGCGCTCGACCAGTTCCTGGGCTTTGGTCTTGGTGCCGGCAGGATTGCCGCCGGTATCGGCGGAGATGAAGTCGACCTTGCGGCCGCCGATCGTGTAATTCTTCTCCTTCAGATAGGTCAGGACGCCCTGCTCCATCTGAATGCCGCCTTGCGCCAGCGGTCCGGTTTTCACCGTGAGGAGGCCGAGCTTGAACGGCTCGGACTGCGCAATGGCCGGGGTCGGAAAGCGGCCGAGAGCGACGGCGGCGCCGGCTGCGGTGCCGGCCAATACAGCGCGGCGGCTGACCCTTCCGGACGTGAGCTTGCGAGACATAAGGTTCCTCCCTGCGACGCCCCGTTTTGCGGCGCCTCTTTGTTTTTGCGGCGCCCAATTACGTATCAAGGGCGCCGCCTTTGCCGCCGCGCCCCCAAAGCGCATCGGCACTTCATGCTATCATTGGCGAAGCGCCTCCGCCTGTAAAGGCCAGTATTGTCGCGGCTTTTTTAGCACTTGGTGAGCGGCGGATAGTCGCGCGAATAGACCGGATGGGCGAGAAATTCCTGCTCCGGCCAAGTCCAGAACTGGCTGACATTCTCGTAGGTCTTGATGATCTTGTTCCAGAGTTTGAGCCCGTATTTGGCGCCCTCCGTGCCGCAGCGCCGGATGCAGAACGTGCCGATCGCATTGCCCAAGTGATCGAACTTGATCGGTCCGCGCGGCGTGTCGGGGAGGTTGACCGCCCGTAGCGCCGCTATGAATTTCTCTTTGTCGCCGGCATCGCCGCCTGCCGCCTTCAGGCCGGCGTCAACGACCTGGCAATTGACATAGAGGCCGGCGGCATAGAAGCCCGGAACGACATTGAAGTTCTTCAGCATGCCGTCGATGAAGCGCTTGTTGGCCTCGGTTTCGAGATCGACCGAATAGGGGCTGCACGACGTAAGACCGATCGCCTCATCGCCAAAGCTTTTAAGGAGCGCGTCGTCGCCTCCGGTTTCGCCCGTCACCACCGGATATTTCAATCCGGCACCGGCATAGGCCTTCATAAAGCGCAGCGGGTTCGAGCCGGCAAAACCTTGGCATACGACGTCGCAATCGCCGATCTGGGCGATATAGGGCGTGTAATCGGGCGTCACCAATGGCGGCCAGAGCTTGCTGACGACGCAGCCGCCGTTTTCCGCGAAGGCCGCCTGAAAGCCGCCCATTTCCTCATAATCGAAGGAGAGATCCTCGCCGATGCACAAAGCTCGCTTGAGCTTCATCTCGGTCGCCGCATAGTGGCCCATCGGCTGCATGGCCTGCGACGAGGTGGCGGAGGCGCGCACCAGATACGGGTTGGGCTGTCGTTGGGTCAGGTTGTCAGCCGCGGCCAGACTGAGCGTCGGCATCTTTTGCTGCTGAATATAGTCGTTGATGGCGTAGAGCTCGAAGGTCGCGAGCGGGCCGAGGATGACATCGACTTTGTCGCGCTCGACCAGTTCCTGAACCTTGGTCTTGGCGCCCGCCGGCGCGCCGCCGGTATCGCCGATGGTCAGCTCGACCTTGCGGCCGGCCATCGTGTAATTGGTCTCCTTCAAAAACGTGAGCACGCCCTGCTCCATCTGATTGCCGCCTTGGGCGAGCGGCCCGGTCTTCACCGTGAGCAGACCAAGCTTGATCGGCGCAGCCTGCGCAATGGCGGGTGATGGAAAGTGGCTGAGCGCGGTGGCGGCGCCCGCCGCGGTGCCGGCCAAAAGCGCACGGCGCGTCAGGTTATTGCCCGACGTGATCTTACGCGAGTCTTTACGCGACATACGACCCTCCCTTATCGGCGCGGGATTTCTATCGTTCCCGCGTCCGCTACCGATGAAGCTTATACGATGATTTCTTCAGTTTGCCATTTCCGCGCTTTTATTTTCCTATTTTTTTCTTGCCGGCTTCGTTGTGGCCTTCTTGGCGGCCTTCTTTACCGCTTTTTTCGGCGCTGTTTTTAGAGCCTTTGCCGCCTGTTGTTGTGCCGGAATAATGGGCAACAGCAGGTAAGGCTGCGCCGAACCGCCGAAATGCAGCCCGGTGACGCCACTGAAAATCTGCGGCGGCCGGTCGCGCACGTCGTCATGCAGGAACGGCCCGCAGCCGGTCAGCTCGTTCTTGAAGTTCGACAGTTTTCCGCCGCTCGGCCCGTGATAGACGTAATCCTTGCCGCGAACAGTGAGCGCGATGCGGTGACCGGCCGGTACGACGATGGATGTCGGCCAGATCTCGATGTCGAGCGGCACCACCTCGCCAGGCTTGAGCGGCTGCTTCTTGGCGTGGGTATGATAGGGCCGGTACGGCGTCGATAGTTTCTTATCGAGCTGGCGATGCGACGCGCGCAGCCAGCCTTGGCCGATCGGCGCATGCGGATCGATAGCGCCTTGGAACACCACTTCCTTGAGGTCCGGCGAGAACACACGCAGCACGGCGAAAATGTCGGCGTCCTTGGTCGACGACGAGACGAAGAGTTTCAGCGCCGACGGGCCGGTGATCTCCATCTCATGCGGAAGCGGCGGCGTGACAAAAGTGACGCCGTCGCCCATGGCGTCGAACTTCAGCACCGACTTTTTCTTGGCCGCCTTCGGGCCAAGCGAACCCTCCGACGGCTCGAGATAGAAGGGCGTCCATTTGGTGCGCTTGAGCGGCCATTCCTGCTCCGCGCGCTCGACGAAACGATCGATGTGGCGGACCTGCAATTGCACCGGCGCTTGCTTGTCCCAGCCGTTCTTCTTGCCGTGCAGGAAAAAATCGAAGAAGCGCAGTTGTAGTTCGCGGCCGTAGTCGGTGTAGAAATGCGTCCAGTGCTCGATGCCGTGGGCTTCGAGCCATTTGTTCTTCGAGGCGGCGCGCACAAACCCCTCGAAATTGCCGCGCGGATGCAGTGGCTGGCCGCCCCAATTCGCGGTGGACAGAAACGGCACCTTCACCTTCGGCCAGACCGGCGAGCGGGCGCGGTGATAATCGTCGTCGAGCGGATGAGCGACAATGTCGCCGCCGAAATTGCTGCGGTTTTTTGCAAGCTCCGCCTCCGACAAGAATTCTGGGCCACAGACCAATTCGCCATGCACGCGGCTTCGCTTGCCGCGTTCGCCCGCACCGTATTGCACGGTCTTGACCTGCATGTCGTACCAGTTCTCCCAGAACGTACAGAGGATGCCGCCGTGATGCGTCATGTCGCGATACCAGTCGGCGGCGCCTTCCCAGATGCACATTGCGGCGAGGTGCGGTGGCTCGAGGCTCGCCACGTGCCATTGATTGATGCCGTAATAGGAAATGCCGTTGAGCCCGACCTTGCCGTTCGACCACTTCTGCACGCCGGCCCATTCGATACAGTCGTAAAAATCCTTGGTCTCGCGCGGCGAGAAATGATCGATGAAGCCCGGTGATGTGCCGCAGCCGCGCGAATCGACGCGCACGCAGGCATAATCGTGCGGCACCCATTTCTCCGGATCGACCACTTCCCAGCTTTGATAGAGATTGCTGGAGCCCGCGGTAACGTCGGGATGCTTGTCGGCCATGCGCTGCCAGGCGCTCGGATAGCCGTCCTGGAAGGCAAGGCCCTTGGCATAGGGCCCGTAGCTGAGGATGACGGGGTAATGGCCTTCGGCGATCGGGCGGAACACGTCGGCGCGCAGTACCAGCCCGTCATCCATTGTAATCGGCACGTCCCAATCGATGCGCATGCCGTCGCGCGTCTCGGTACGATGCTGATGGGTCTTGTGATTCCCCGCGCTTGCCGCCATGCGGGCTTCGCCTTCTCGCACTGACATACGTCTTCCTCCGCACATTCACGCCACTGCCGTTAGAAACGGCTGGGCTGCGAAGATTAAAGACGTGGATGCCCGGCACAAGGCCGGGCACGACGAATTTTGGATAGCGTTTTGGATAGCGTAGAGGGCGACGGTCCTACGATCTAGCGTGATCTGGACAAATGTAAGGTAATGCCTTACAATCAATCGCGTGATCCGATCATTCCGAAGCAAGGGACCGCGACGTTTTGCCGAGCGCGGCGATGCTTCCAGGCTCAGCGTGCAGAATCCGGATCGTATTCGACGCATTTTGCTCGCGCTTAATGCCGCCAAATCGCCTGATGCGATGAACGTGCCGGGCCTTCGCTTTCACGCCTTGAAGGGACGAGACCGAGACCGATATGCGGTTGACGCGAGCGGGAACTGGCGAGTGACTTTCGCGTGGAACGGCGAGGACGCCATCGACATTGACTTGGAGGACTATCACTGATGAACAAGACCCGTCTCGTTCGCGGCCTCAAGCCGATGCATCCGGGTGAGATGCTACGCGAGGACGTACTGCCGGCGCTTGGCAAGTCCAAGACCGAAATCGCGCGCTTGCTCGGCGTATCGCGACAAACACTTTACGACATTCTCGATGAGAAGCAGCCGGTAACGCCGGGAATGGCGTTGCGTCTCGGCAAGCTCCTAGGAAACGGTCCGGATCTTTGGATCAATCTCCAGCGCGCCTACGATCTCGCCCTTGCCGAACGCGATCTCGCGGGTAAGCTCAAAAAGATACCGACGCTCACGGCAGCGTAGTAGATTTAACGCGCTTCTTCGCCCTGCCCCGCTTCACGCCGGCCATCTTTTCCAGCACCGCACAGACCGCCGCCGTGTCTTCGGCGCCGCGGCCGGCCTTGAGCGCCTTGGCATAGATCGCGTTCGAAGCGTCGAACATCGGCGTCGGCACGCGGATTTTCTTGGCGTAACCGCCGATGACGTCCATGTCCTTCTGCCAGACCGATATCTTCATGGTGACGTTCTTGTAATTGTCCTTCACCATCATCGGCGCGCGCAGCTCGAATATGCGCGAATTGCCGACACCGGCCGTTACCAGATCGAAGATCAGTTGCGGCGGCAGACCGGCCTTCATGCCGAGAACCATCGCCTCGGCGCTGGCCACGTTGTGAATGGCGACGAGGAGATTGGCGACGTATTTCATGCGGCTGCCGTTGCCGAATTGGCCGACACCGTGCGCGGCTCGCGTAAAACCGGCAAAGATCGGACGCAGTTTCTTGACTTCGGCTGCATCACCTGACGCATAGACCACGAGGTCCTTTACCTTGGCCTGGGCGCCCGTACCGCTGACCGGACAATCGAGCAGCACGTGGCCGGCCTTGCGCAGCACCGCCTCGGCACGGGCCTTGTCTTCGATCGTGAAGGTGGACATTTCGACGACGACGCGGCGCGGCAAACGGGCCTTGGCGATGGCGGCAGCCGTTTCGGCAAGCGCGGAGGGCTTCGGCAAACTTGTCAGGATAATGCGCGATTTGCGTGCGACGGCGGCGGCGTCCTCGGCGATCTCGGCGCCCGCCTTTGCCAGCGTCCGCCGCCGGTCCGGAGCGACGTCATAGCCGATCACATGCCAGCCGGACGCGATCAGATTTTGCGCGAACGCGCCACCCATGATGCCGAGGCCGATAACGCCGACGGTGCCCTTCTTTGCCGAAGCCATGCTGGTTTCCTTTTGATCGATGACGGGTGGCCAAGAACGCGTGCCTATGACATTGCGCCGCGTGGCGAGCAAGCGGCTTTCTCGCCGCGCGCCGATCGCTTATGTTCCGTGCGGCAAAGAAACTTCGGAAGTGTTGGGAGAGCGCCGCATGCGTATCGGTGTCGCCGGTATCGGGAAGATGGGCGCGGCCATTGCCGCGCGGCTGATGGAAGTCGGCCACGAAGTTGCGGTGTGGAATCGCACGCCGGACAAGGCCAAGGCGGTTACGGGCGCGACCGTTGTCGCCACGCCGTCCGAACTGGCGCGGTGTTCGGACGCCGTCATTACCATCCTCACCGATGGGGCAGCGATCGACGCGGTCTATAACGGACCGTCGGGGCTGCTGTCCGGCGACGTGACAGACAAGCTGTTCATCGAGATGAGCACCGTGCCGCCGAAGGTCGAGACCGCGCTGGCGCCAAAGGCTGCGGGCAAAAACGCCGTCTTTGTTGAATGTCCGGTCGGCGGCTCAACCACGCCGGCGCGGCAGGGCAAACTGCTCGGCCTTTTGGGCGGGGAACCCGCCGCCGCGGCGCGCGCGCTGCCGATCCTCAACCAGCTTTGCCGCAAGGTCGAGCACTGCGGCCCGATCGGCGCGGGCTCCTCGATGAAGCTTGCGATCAATCTGCCGCTGATGGTCGCCTGGCAGGCCTATGGCGAGGCGTTTGCCATTGCACGCGATGTCGGCTGGGAACCCAAGCGGTTGCTCGATCTCTTCGTCGAGAGCAACGGCGCCAATAACGGCCTGAAAATGCGCGCCGACATGATCGTCGCCATGATGGAAAACCGCGATCCCGGCCCGACGACCTTCAACATCGCCGACGCCGTGAAGGACTTGCGCACCATGGTCGAAACCGGCGCCGCGAAGGGCGCCGATATGCCGGCGACGCGGGCGGCGCTGTCGGCATTCGAAGAAGCGAACAAACAGGGTTTGGGCGGCGGTGACGGCTCGCGTCAGTCGGTCTATTGGGCGAGCCGCAAGAAGCATCAAGCCGCGAAGATTTAGTTTCACCCAGAGAATCGGAGCAAACATGTCGGTCATTACGCTTTCGCAAGCTTCCACCATTGTCGATGTCGCGCTGAAGAAGGCGCGCGAGACCGGTCTCGCGCCGCTCACCGTCGCGGTGCTCGATGCCGGCGGGCATCTCGTCGCCTTCAAGCGCGAGGATAAATCCGGGCTGCTTCGTTACGACATTGCCTACGGCAAGGCCTGGGGCGCGCTCGGCATGGGCTTCGGCTCACGGACGCTCGCAAGCCGAGCGGCCAAGACGCCACAATTCTTCACCATGCTGGCAGCCGCGAGCGACGGGCGCATGGTGACCAATCCGGGCGGCGTGCTGATCCGCGACGCGGGCGGCAATGTCATTGGCGCCTGCGGCATTTCCGGCGACACATCCGACAAAGACGAAATGTGTGCGCTGGCCGGCATCGAGGCGGCCGGCCTCAAGGCTGATCCGGGCGCCGATTGATATTTCTTTCCTCCCCCGCTTGCGGGGGAGAAAGACCCGCGAAGCGAGTCTGGAGGGGGCCGGTGTTCGACGCTCGCGCAAGCGCTTACGCCGCGCCCCCTCCCTACCCTCCCCCGCACGCGGGGGAGGAAAAATAGATTAGGAGATTTCCATGAAGCTCTTTTCGTTCTGGCGTTCGCTCGCGACCTATCGCGTGCGCATCGCGCTCAATCTCAAAGGCGTCGTGCCTGACGAGATCATCGACGTGAACCTGATGAAAGGTGCGCAGCGTGAGGCTGCCTATCGCGCGGTCAATCCGATGATGGCGCTGCCGGCGCTGATCGACGGTGACGGGCCGGTTCTGTTCGAGTCGCTCGCCATCATCGAATATCTCGACGAGACGCATCCGAACCCGCCGCTATTGCCGCGCGACCCGCGCGGCCGCGCCCGCGTGCGCGGGCTGGCGCAGCTCGTCGCCGCCGATTCCCATCCGCTGATCGTGCCGCGGGTGCGCGAATATCTCGAGCACGAATTCAAGCTCGACGAGGCCCAGCGCAACACCTGGTGCCAGCACTGGCATACCGCGGCGCTAACCGCGCTCGAAGCGCATCTGCAAGGCCCCGACACCGGCCGCTATTGCCATGGCGATACGGTGACGCTGGCCGATGTCTGCGTCGCCAGCCAGGCGGCGGGCGCGAAGTTCTTCAACGTCGACACCGCGCCGTTTCCGAATTTCACGCGGATCACGACGGCACTGTCGCAGATCGACGCGTTTGCCCGCGCGCATCCGCTGAAGCAGCCGGGAGCGCCGGCGGCGGCGTAGATTCCTGCGCGCCTCACCACCATTTGTGGAAATGATGCACCGGGCCGCTGCCGGATCCGACGCCGAGCCGGTCGGCGGCGGCAATGGCTGAGCTGACGTAAGCCTTGCCGTCGATCACAGCATCGACCAGTAAGAGTTTTCTGGCGAGCCCTGCGGCAATGGCCGAGGACAGCGTGCAACCGGTACCATGTGTATTGCGCGTTTCGATGCGCGGCGCGGCAAACCGCGTGCAATTTCCGTCTTCGACGAGAAGATCCACGCTTTCCGGTCCGCCGCCGTGACCGCCTTTGATCAGCACCGCGCCGGCGCCGAGCGCGAGCAGTTTTTGCGCTTGTTCGCGCATTTCGTCCTCGTCACGCGCGAGCGGCGCATCGAGAAGTGCCGCGGCCTCCGGCAGATTGGGCGTCAGCACGCGCGCCCGCGCGATCAGCTTGCGCACGGCATCGACCGCATCGTCACGCAATAATTTATCGCCGGAACTCGCGATCATCACCGGATCGAGCACGACATTATGCTGGCGATGGCGCTCAAGGCCCTTGGCAACGGCGGCGATCGCCTCCGCATTGCCGAGCATGCCGATCTTCACCGCGCCGGCGTGGAGATCGGAGAACACGGCGTCCATTTGCGCGGCAATGAAATCCGCCGGCACTTCATGAATGGCAGTGACGCCTTTGGTGTTCTGCGCCGTCAGCGCGGTGATGACGGACGCGCCATAGACACCGAGCGCGGAAAAGGTTTTCAAGTCGGCCTGAATGCCGGCGCCGCCGCCCGAATCCGAGCCGGCGATGGTCACGGCAATGACGGCGCCCATCACGCGCCTCGTTTCGCCAGCGCGGCGTCAACAATGCCGCGCAGCGTGCGCGCAGCGGCGGCGGGATCGGGCGCGAGCGACAGCGCGGAGATGACGGCGACGCCGTCGGCGCCGGCCGAGATCACTTCGGCGGCGTTGGTCGCGTCGACACCGGCGATGCCGCAGACCGGCATTTTTGCCTTGCGGCGCTTCAACACCTCGATGATATGCGCAAGACCGGCAGGCCCGATCGGCGGTTTCTTCTGCTCTTTCGACAGCGTGACATAGACGCCGCCCGAACCGACATAATCGATCAGCTCGACCGGCGCGGCTTCCGCTTCGGCCACCGATTTGATCGACAGGCCGATGATCGCGCCGGGGCCCAAGAGCCGCCGCGCATCGGCAACCGCCAGGTCGTCAGGTCCGACATGCACGCCGTCGGCGCCTGCGGCGAGCGCGACATCGACGCGATCGTTGACGACGAAAGCGACGCCAAGCGGCGTCAGCACTTTTTTGATCGCCCTCGCCTTGTTGACCATCGCGCCGGTATCGCTGTGCTTGTCGCGCAATTGAATGAGTGTCGCGCCACCCCGTGCGCACAAGCGCGCCAGTTCGGCGAGGTCGCGGCCGCCGGCGCGCTCGGGATCGACAATCGCATTCAGTCTGAGATCAACCGTCATTGTGAACCCTCAGATGCGCGCGCAAACTCGCGTTGTCGAGACCATGCAGCGCATCGATGATGGCAATGGCGAAGCTGCCCGGCCCGTCCGCGTTCCGCGCAGCGACTTCGCCGGCAACGCCGAATGCCGTCAGCGCGGCAATGGTTCGCGGTATATTGCTGGGCCCACCGCATTGGTAATGCAATACACGCGCGGGCGCGCGCGAGCACCGTCGTGGCGATATCGGCAAAGTCGGCCGGAGCGTGCATTTTCCGCAGTCTTTCCAAATCTCCGCGAGGATACTACGACCTCTCTCACCTCGTCATTCCGGGGCGCCGCCTGCGGCGAACCCGGAATTCATACCCCCTCTGCACCGGGATTATGGATTCCGGGTTCTTCGCGGAGCCTGTCATCGGGCCGGCCACTTCGGGCCAGACCCGTTGGCTCGGCCCCGGAATGACGGGTATGGTATATAGTCAATCGTCGGTTCGGAGGCGCGCATGGTCCCCTTTTTCGTGCAGATCAAATGCCAGCTCGGCAAGTCCTATGACGTCGCCAACAAGCTTGCCGATGCCGAGATCGCCTCGGAAATCTATTCGACGGCGGGGGATTTCGATCTTCTGGCGAAATTCTATGTCGATCCGGCGACCGACATCGGGCATTTCATCGCCCAGAAGGTGCAGACCATCCCCGGCATCGCCGATACGCGCACCATTCTCACCTTCAAGGCGTTCGGGCCGTCGTAGGAGACCGCTCGGTATAATTTTGTTCGGCAGCACCCACGAAGCTTGAAAACATGAAGCCTGGAAAATGGAATACGCCGCTTATAACGGTAGGCGGCGCGCTTGTAGGTGCAGCCGCGGCCTCGTACCAAGCCACCGGACAATGGGTGAGTTCGCCGGACGCCGTCGTCCCGCATATCGGCTATATCGTCATCGTCGGTGCGGCGTTTGGAATAATCTGCGGGGTGGCGTCTGCCGCATTGAACCGGTCGTTGAAATAATTCCGGGCGGCCGGCGCGATCTAATCCTTCTTTTCTTTCTTGGGCGGCTTGATAGGCCCGGCCGTCGGCGGCAGCGCGGCGATGTAGGTCGCTATCGCGGCACGGTCATCAGCGCTTAGCAAAGACGTATTGCTGATGACATCAGCCATCGGTCCGCCGGCATAATCGCCGTCCGGCATCATGCCGTCGCCGAGAAAGCTCGCGATATCCTTTTCCGACCAGACCTTGTCGCCCTCGCGCAATCCGACCGGCGTGATGTTCGGCACCCAGCCTTTGCCGTCCGCCGCGGGACCGCCGGCGAAGCGCTGGCTCTCGATGATGCCGCCGAGGAAATTGCGCGGACTGTGGCATTCGGCGCAATGACCCGGACCGTTCACCAGATAAGCGCCGCGATTCCATTGCGCCGATTTCGACGGATCAGGAACAAACGGCCCGCCGTGGAAGAACAGCAGCTTCCAGCCGCTGAGAAGCTCGCGCTGATTGAACGGAAACGACAGATCGTGCGGGCGCGACTTGCCCGGCACCTGCGGCAGTGTTTTCAGATAGGCAAAGAGATCGCGAATATCGTTGAGCTGCATGTGATGGTAGGAGGTATAGGGAAACGCTGGAAACAGGTTTTTGCCGTGCTCCGACATGCCCTTCCACAAAGCGGTGACGAAATTCGCTTCGCTCCAGGTCCCGATGCCGTCTTTCGGATCGGGCGAAATGTTCGGCACGTAGAATGTGCCGAACGGCGATTTCAGCGCCAAGCCGCCGCCGAGCCGCAGGCGATCGACTTTGTCGGGATCGTCATTGGGAACGGCGTGGCAGGACGAGCAGCCGCCGATATTGAATATCGTCTTGCCGTTGTCGAGGTTCGGCGTGTATTGCGGCAATGCCGATGCCGGCACCTCTCCCGGCAGAGTCAAAAGCCAGAGTCCCGCGACACCCAAGACACCGCACGTGACGACCGTAAGTGCCAGCGTCCGGAAATTCAGCCGGCGTTTCTCTTGCCGGCGTTTCTCTTGCCGGCGTTGCTGCGCTGTCATTTCGAACGGCCTCCGCCGCATCCGCCGCGATACCCGGCGAAGGGCAAGATTCGGGGCAACTGGGTTTTATTCCAGCTCGCGGCGGGGGCAAGGCGGTAAAAAACAAAAACGACGATGAAGCGGACGACGGGCGGCCAATGCGGACGCCCGCTATCCATCCAGCAGCCTCGTTCAGCCCCGTTTCACCCGGAATGCCTGGTGACAAGAGCCGCAATCCTTGCCGATGGACTGGAAGCCCGCCTTGAGCGTATCGAGATCCTTGACGTTGTCCTGCGCCGCTTTCACGTCGGCGCTGAACTTGTCCTGGGCGGCTTTAAAGTCGGCAGGCTTGTCCCAGATCGCCGGTCCAGCGGTGGTATGGTCGCCGGTTTTCGAGCAATCGGGAAATAAAGTCGGCATCGCCGCCGCATCGGCGGCGAAGGTGGCGAGAATCTCCTTGACCTTGGCGAGATCGAACGGCGTTTCGCCCTTGACCATGGCGGAGCCGACCTTCGCCATGTCGGCGCTGCGCTTCATGAAAGCCTGGCGCTTGTCGATAATATCCTGGCAGCTCTGCGCGGCCGCGGCGGTGACGCCGAATAAGAGAACGGCAAACACGACGAGCATTTTGCGAAACATGTGACGCTCCTGCGAAAGTCGGACATCGCCCCCAGCGTTTCCGGCGCGCCAGAGATCGGGCACGCCACGACAAACACCGGGTCCGCCGCCTTATTCCGGCGCGACCGGAGATAGACTAGCCCGCTCGGCATTTGATGAAAACCGGGTCCGGCTATTCCGCCGGCATCGGCGTGCTAGCCGGCTTCTTGCCGCGGCGCGCCGCGAGCCCCGCGATCCAGCGCGCGACGACATAGAACACCGGCGTGAACACGAGCCCGAAAGCGGTCACACCGATCATGCCGAAGAATACCGCCGTGCCGAGCGCCTGGCGCAATTCGGCGCCGGCGCCGATGGCCCAGACCAGCGGCGAAACCCCGAGGATGAAGGCGAACGACGTCATCAGGATCGGCCGCAGCCGCAGCCGCGTCGCTTCGACGGCGGCGTCCCACCGGCTCCGCCCTTCGTCCTCGAGCTGACGGGCGAATTCGACGATCAGGATCGCGTTCTTCGCCGCCAGCCCGATCAGCACGACGAAGCCGACCTGGGTGAGGATGTTGTTGTCGAGCCCGCGGATGACGACGCCGGTGATCGCGGCGACCAGGCACATCGGCACGATCATGATCACCGCCAGCGGCAGCGTCAGGCTCTCATATTGCGCCGCAAGCACGAGGAAGACGAAGACCACCGCCAGCAAGAAGGCGAACATCGCGGTGCTGCCGGCCCTGATCTGCTGATAGGCAAGCGCCGTCCACTCCGTGGTGAATCCTTCCGGCAAAGTCTCGGCGGCGAGCTTCTCCATGATTGCGATGGCCTGGCCCTGCGAGTAGCCGGGGGCGGCTGCGCCATCAAGCTCGGCGGCGGGGTAGAGATTGTAGCGCGGCACGCGGTACGGGCCGGAAATATTGTCCACGGTGGTGAAGGAGCCGAGCGGCACCGTATCGCCGCTCGAATTGCGCACTCTTATTTTCAACACGTCGCTGACGTTCTGCCGATCTTTGTCGCGCGCTTGCGCGATGACGCGGAACGTGCGCCCGAACAGATTGAAGTCGTTGACGTAGAGCGAGCCGATATAGATCTGCAGCGCGCTGAACACGTCCGGCACATTGACGCCGAGGAGCTGCGCCTTGGTGCGGTCGATATTGAGATAAACCTGCGGCGTCGACGTCTCGAACAGCGAGAACACCCCTGCGAGGCCGGGCGTCTGCGCGGCGCGCCCCATCAGCGCCAGCGTCGCCTGCTTCAGCGCCTCCGAGCCTTGGCCGGCGCGATCCTCGACCATCATGCGGAAACCGCCGGCATTGCCGATGCCCATGACCGGCGGCGGCAGCACGGAGATAATGAAGGCGTCCTGAATTCCCGACAACCGCTTGAACAATTCGGCCTGGATGCCGGCGGCCGATTGACGCGGATCCTGGGCGCGCTTCTCGAACGGATCGAGCACCAAAAACAGCGCACCCGAATTGGGCGCATTGGTGAAGGTCGCGCCGGAGAAGCCGACGATATTCACGGCATGCGCGACGCCCGGAACCTTGAGCGCGATGTCGAGCACGCGTTGCTGCACCTCGTCGGTGCGCGAGAGCGACGCACCTGGCGGCAATTGCACGACCGTGATGAGGTAGCCGCGGTCGACCTGCGGGATGAAGCCAACCGGCGTGGTGCGGAACGTGTTCAAGCCGACGGCGATGACGGCCAGATAGATCGCGAGCATCAGCACGACGCGCCGCACTGTTCTCGTGGCAAGCCACGAAATGGCAAACCCGACTTTGTCGAAGCCGAGATTGAAGTAGCGAAAGAGGCCGTGGATCGGCCGTTCCCACCAGGTGTCGCGGTGATCGGCCTCGTGCGGCTTGAGCAAAAGCGCGCACATCGCCGGCGACAGCGTCAGCGACACGATCAGCGAAATGACGGTGGCGCCCGCAATCGTGAGCGCGAATTGCCGGTAGAACTGTCCCGATATGCCGGTAATGAACATCGACGGCACGAACACCGCACAGAGAACGAGCGCGATCGCGATCAGCGCCGAGCCGACCTCGTCCATGCTCTTGCGCGCGGCCTCGCGCGGCGCGAGCCCCGACGCGATATTGCGCTCGACATTTTCGACGACGACGATCGCGTCGTCGACAACGATGCCGATCGCCAGCACCAGCCCGAACAGCGACAGATTATTCAACGAAAAGCCGAACGTCCCCAGAAAGAAGAAACTGCCGATCAGCGAAACCGGAATGGCGACAAGCGGAATGATCGCCGCCCGCCAGGTCTGCAAGAATAGGATCACGACGAGAATAACCAGCACGATGGCTTCGCCGATCGTTTCGATCACGGCGGTGACCGATTGCTGGATGAACTGCGTCGGGTTGTAGACGATGGCGTATTTGACGCCGGGCGGGAAACGCTTCGACAGTTCCGCCATCCGGTCGATGATGCCCTTGGCGGTATCGAGCGCGTTCGAGCCCGGCCGCTGGAAAATCGCGAGCGCCACCGCGGGATCGTGATCGAGATAGGAATTCGACGAATAATCCAGCGCGGCGAGCTGGATGGTGGCGACATCCCGCAGCCGCACCACGGCATCGGGCGTCTGCTTGACTACGATGGCGCCGAACTCGTCCGCGTTATCGAGGCGGCCGAGCGTCTGCACCGCGATCTGAAACGCGCCGGGATGCGCCACCGGCGGCTGATCGAGCACGCCCGAGGCGACCTGGATGTTCTGGCCCTGTAACGCAGTGGTCACGTCGGTCGCGGTGAGGCCGAGCGACTGCAGGCGGTCCGGGTCGAGCCAGACCCGCATCGAATAATCGCGGCTGCCGAACACCGTGATCGAGCCGACGCCGTCGACACGGGTCAGCGGATCGGTGACTTCAAGGGTCGCGAAGTTCGAGATGAACAGCGCGTCACGCGATTTGTCGGGCGAATAAAGATGCACGACCATCATCAGGTCGGGCGAGGACTTGGTCACCGTGACGCCGATATTGCGCACGTCACCCGGCAACCGCGGTTGCGCGATGGCGACGCGGTTCTGCACCTGCACCTGAGCGATATCGAGATTGGTGCCGAGATCGAAGCTGACTTGGATCGAGAACCGCCCGTCCGCCGTCGAGTTCGACGACATATACAGCATGTTCTCGACGCCGTTGATCTGCTGCTCGATCGGCGTCACCACGGTGGAGGCAACGACGTCGGCGCTGGCGCCGGGATATTGCCCGGACACGTTGATGATCGGCGGCGCGATCTCGGGATATTGCGCGACCGGCAAGCGCGAGAACGACACGCCGCCGAGGATCACGAAAACGATCGAAACCACGGCGGCAAAGATCGGCCGGTCGATGAAAAAGTGCGAGATGCGCATGTGATCAATCGGCTTTGACGTCGCTGCCGGATTTGGCGCCGGACGCGTCGCCGGTTTTTGGCTTGTCTGCAGCGGCCGGCGGCGCAGCCGGACTCGGCTGCTCCTGCGCGTTCACCTTGATGCCGGCGCGCGCGCGCATCAAACCGTTGACGATGACACGGTCGCTGGCGGCGAGGCCGTCCTTGATGACGCGCAAGCCGCCGTCGATCTGGCCGGGTGTCACATATTTCTGCCGCACCGTGCCGGTGTCATCGACCACCAGCACATATTTGCGCACCTGCTCCGAGCCGATCGCCGAATCGGGAACGAGCAGCGCGGTGTAAGGCGGCGAGCCCGGCACGCGGAGGCGGCCGAACATGCCGGGCGTGAAAAGGCCGTCGGCATTGTCGAACACCGCGCGGCCGCGGATGGTGCCGGTCGACTGATTGATGGCGTTGTCGACGAAATCGATCTTGCCGGTGTGCTTGAAATCGTTCTCGTCGATCAGTTCGAGCGTGACTGGAACATTGCCGTTGAGCGCGGCGACGTCCTTGCTTGCCGAGGCGTAGCGCACGTAGCGCAGATAGGACTGCTCATCGAAAGTGAACTCGAAACGGATCGGATCGACCGAGACGACGGTCGCGAGCAATGTGTTGCTGCCGCCGGTGCCGCCGGTGACGAGATTGCCGACGGCGACGCGGCGGTCGCCGATGCGGCCGTCGATCGGAGAACGCAGCTCGCTGTATTGATCGAGATCGAGCTCGGCCGAATGCACCATCGCTTCCTGCGCGGCAACGGCGGCCGCGGCCACCGCCTTCGCCTGCGTGCGTTGATCGTAGACCTGTTCGGTGATGGTCTTGTTCTGTAACAGGCTTTGGCCGCGCGTGAGATCGCCTTCGGTGAAGGCGAGATTGGCGCGCGCCTGCGCCAGATTGGCGCGCATCTGTTCGAGCGCGATCTCGAACGGCCGGCGGTCGATGGTGAACAACAGATCGCCCTGTTTCACCATTTGCCCGTCCTTGAAATGAATCTCGGACAGGTATCCGGCGAGCCGCGAGCGGATCTCGACCGAATTCACCGCGACGAAGCGGCCGACATATTCATCCTGATCGACCACCGTGCGCTGTACTGGCGTGGCCACGGTCACGGTCGGAGGCGGCGGGCCCCCGCTCTGCTGCTGGCTTTGATTGCAGCCGGCCAAAACCGCCAGCAGCGCAACAGCCGGAATCGGGGCGGCGAAGCGCGCCGCTTTGGCAAACGTCATGATTCTTCCCTCAGGGCGTCTCGGCACCATAGGCGGCAGCCGCTGTCAATCACGCACGGAGCCGCGTTTCCGGCAGCGCAGAGTGCCAGCACGGCAAACCCTTCCTTGCGGGCTGTCCGCTCCCCATATCTGCGCCCAATCTCCATCCATCAAGCGCCGGCCCGAGGTCGGCCTAAAACGCTGATAAAACATGACAATAATGCCCCTCACTGATGCCTTTCGGGACGCCGAAAGCGTCCCTGCTCCCGATATTCCTGGCGTCCCAGCCGACGATCAGGCGCTTCTCGATGCCTATTCGCGGGCCGTAATCGACGTGGTCGACCGGGTCGGCCCCGCCGTGGTGCGGCTCGCCGTGCATAGCGGCAATGCCGGACAGGATCGGCAAAACCGTGGCGGCACCGGCTCCGGCGTCATCCTGTCGCCGGACGGCCTCATCCTCACCAATAGTCATGTCGCCGGCGCGCTTGGCCCTGCCGCGCGCATCGACGTAACCACGGCCGACGGCCAGGAACTGCGCGCGCGGCTTGTCGGCGACGATCCCGATACCGATCTCGCGCTGTTGCGCGTCGACGAAGCCGTGACGCTGCCGGCCGCGCCGCTCGGCGACTCAAAGCGCCTGAAACGTGGCCAACTCGTGATCGCCATCGGCAATCCGCTCGGCTTCGAATCCACGGTGACGACCGGCGTCGTCTCCGCGCTCGGCCGTTCGCTGCGCTCGCGCAGCGGCCGGCTGATCGATGACCTGATCCAGACCGACGCCGCACTCAATCCCGGCAATTCCGGCGGCCCCTTGGTGTCGTCGCGCGGCGAAGTCGTCGGCATCAACACCGCCGTGATCATGGGCGCGCAAGGCATCTGCTTTGCGGTCGCCGCCAATACCGCGAGCTTTGTGCTCGGCGAACTGATACGGCACGGCCGCGTGCGCCGCGCCTTCATCGGCATCGCCGCGCAACAGACCGCGATCCCGCAACGCCGCCGCCGCGCCTTTGGGCTGACGCAGGACGGCGCCGTAATGGTCTCGACCGTCGAGCCGGATTCGTCCGCCGCGCGGGCCGGGCTGAAACCCGGAGACATTATAGTCGCACTCGACGACGAGACCATCGCCGGCGCCGACGATCTTGTTCGCGCGCTGACCGGCGAGAAGATCGGACGCGCCGTCGCGCTTGACGTGCTGCGCGGGACAGAACGGCTGACGATCTCGATGGCGCCGCGGGAGCGGCGGCGGGCGGAGAGGTGACGACAGGCCGGCGCGCATGTTAGCAACAGCATCATGCAACGCATCTCATTCCTGTCCATCTTCGGACTCTCCCTCGCGACCCTTCTTGTAGCGTCGCTGGCCTTCCCGAATACTGCCCCCGCGGAGAATTGGCCCACCCACCCGCTCCAGCTCATCGTCCCCTTCCCCGCCGGCGGCAGCGCCGACGTGCAATCGCGCGTGATCGCGGAGGGACTGTCGGCGGCGCTCGGCCAGCCGGTCGTCGTGGAGAACAAGCCGGGCGCCGGCGGCAATGTCGCCGCC
>Ga0207416_1001441_pt1 | contig 31401 bp, 26 predicted proteins | sample PaiPotPPM11metaG_FD_184107 | JGI IMG/M metagenome (GOLD analysis project Ga0207416, IMG submission 184107) | Iron sulfur acid spring bacterial and archeal communities from Banff, Canada, to study Microbial Dark Matter (Phase II) - Paint Pots PPM... ... | reverse complement strand
GCGATAGATGCGCCCACCGAGATATTTATTCAGCTCGCCCCATTCGTAAGATTGCAGTAGATGGCCGTGAGGCTGGCTCGTCAGAAAACCGTTCCAGCGCTCGCGGTCGGTGATCTCTTCAATGATGATAGGCACGGTTATTTTCCTTGCATTTCCAGGTATTCTCTGCGCAGGATGCTGTAGACGCGCACGTCCTGGTATTTGCCGAAGCGCAGGATGTCTTCGCGCAGCGTGCCTTCGTACTTAAAACCGGCCTTTTCGTCGGCGCGCCAACCACCGATGTTGTCTTCCATGTCCTGCGTCTGGATACGGTTGAGGTTTAGTTCCAGGAAGCCGTAGCGCAGCATCAATCTGGTGGCTTCCGTGCCGTAGCCTTTGCCCCAGGCGGCGCGGTCGCCGATGATGACGTAAAATTCCGCCGTCTGGTTGATGTAGTTGATATCTTTCAGGCCGACCAGCCCGATCAGGCGGTTGTCCTCGTTGAGGGCGACGCCGAAGATAATGTGTTTGCCGTCGTGGTAGAGCTGCTCGATGCGCTCTTTGCCGCGCGCGTCGCTGGTGGGATAGATCGAGAAATAGCGGCGAATCTCTTCGTCGTTCATCCAGGTGGAGTAGTGGTGGTTATCTTGAGCAGGCTCCAGTGGCCGCAGGTAGATGCGCTCTCCCACGATGAATGGATTCTGCATGTGTGACGTGTCGTATGCCATGAGCGGTTCTCCCTTCACGGTTGCTTCGATACCGGTTCGAGGGCAAGTATAGCACAGGTGAGGGCAGAGGGCAACGAAGGTAGGAAGGATTGGATGGTAGGATGGTTGCCGAGGCAACCATCCTACCATCCAGGCGGGTTATGCGCTGCGGCGGCGCGTGGTGCGATCGACGAGAGCCTGGGCGTAGCCGCTGAAGAAGGGCAGGCGCACGGTCTTGCCGCGCAGCGACTGAATTATCAGGTAGAGCCAGATCAGGAAGAGCAGGATACCAAAGATCGTGGCAATAAGGCCAACTGCCGGGCCAAGCAAAAGGGACCCAATAACTGGGATAACTCCGAGAATACCTGCTATGAATTTTAGAATTTCATAGACAATGAAGGCAGGCACAAAAAACAGGAACGATTGTGCGGCGGCGAAACGCACGAAGCGATTCTTGCGCTCGAACAGGAAGAAAAAGATGCCGCCAAAGAATACAAAGAGGTAGCTCAACAGCGCCTCGATTCGTCCACTCAGGCCAATCGAAGTGGGATCATCAGCGCTGGTTCCTCCAATGGTCGTGCTGAGCGGCGCTTGATACGAGGCAAACTGCTGCTGTTGCTGCTGCCCGTAGCCGGACTGCTGGTAGCTGTCCGGCGCTTGATATGACTGTTGTTGCTGTTGTCCGTAGCTGCCATAGGGATCATCCTTTGGTTTAGAGGCTTTATAGCCTTCGTAGCCCTGGCCGTATGGATCTTGCGGCGAGTCATTTTTTGCCATAGTAATTCATCCTCACCGATTATGCTTTCTTGAATGTTGATTGGACTTTGCCGAAGACCAGCGCGTCACCGTCGTTGAGCGGCGTCGCTTGGTCCGGCTCCAGGCGCTTGCCGTTGAGGCGCGTCGCGTTGGTGCTGTTCAGGTCGGTCACGGTAAACGTGCTGCCGATATGCTCGATCTGCGCGTGAATGCGCGAGACGGTGTCGGCTCCTTGCGCTGCGCTGAGATCGACCTCCGGCTGCAAGCCGCCGACATCATGGTCGGCGCGCCCGACAATTGCGCGCTCGCCGGCCAGTTTGACTTGCGTGCCGTCGCTGAACGTCAGGTAGCCCCACGCGGCTGTCGCATCGAAGGCAGCCTGCGCGGCAGGTTTCGCCTGGATCGGCTGCGGCTGCGGCGCGGGCGGCGTCTTAGATTTGGGCGACACCTGCTGTGGGTTGACGGGCGGCGGCGTATAGTACGGCACATCCGGCTGCTTGCGCGGAGGCTTCGGCGCGGGCGTCTGCTGCGGCGAGGCCGGCATATAGGTGATCGTGGGCTTCGGCGCTTCCGACGGCTCCTGCGGGACCGGAGGCGGCGTGTAGACGGGAGCCGGTGGCCGCGTGACCTGTGCGGGCGGCGGCGTATACGTTGGTTTCGCAGACGGCGTAGGAGCAGGCGCGGGCGGCGGTGTGTACACGGGAACCGGCGGTGCGGCAGGCGCGGGCGGCGGCGTGTAGATCGGAGCCGGAGACGGCGCGGGCGGCTGTTGTGCCGCGGGCTGCGTCAGAGTTGCCTGGTAGAGCGACGCGCCGCACTTAGGACAGAACGCGGAGTTATCCTTCACCTCCGTCTTGCAGTTCGGGCAGAGCGTTACCAATGCCTTGCCGCATCCGGTGCAAAAAGTATCGCCCGGCTCGTAAGGCGTGTTGCAGGTTGGGCAGCGCAAGCGTGACCGCCGCGCAGTCGGTGCGGGCGCTGGTGTGGCATCCACAACCTGGGGCGCATACTGTGGCGGCGGTACATAAGCGGGCGGCGACAGGTATTGCGGCGGAGGCGGCGCCCACTGCTGCTGAATCTGCGGTATGATCTGCACTGGCACGGGGCCGATCTGTATTTCGGGCCGCTGCTGGCGCACGAGGCCATCGACGACGTTGAGTACCTGGTTGCCCAGGCTGGCCTGGCGAATGGCCCCGGCCCCGGCGGTAAGCATGAGCGGCCACAAGATCGGCGCGGCAATGAGACCCACCGCGCCCACGGCGGCCTTGTCCATCCATTTCTGCTGTCCGATCATGGCGACAGTACCGCCGCCGGAACGCTGGATGATCACGCTCAGCGCGGCTTGCAGGCCGATCAGCATCTCAAGGTCTCCACCTTTTTTGAGCTGTACCATGACCTGGTCTTTATTCGCGTTCACTTGCTGCGTCTGGTAGCCCTGCGATCGGTAGATGTTCTCCAGATTGTTGGCAATTTGCTGGATATCGAGGTCTTCCACGTTATAAAATCGCGCGTCCATCCTGCTCTCCCTTTAGTTTCATTTAAAATCAGACAGGTGACTATCATTATATCATGATTCGCTGCATCCCCGCGCGGATCAGCGGGCTATTGGCGTGGGGATGATCGTCTCTCGTTGTTGATGTACGTGATTTGTTACTGCGCGGGCTGCGATGGTCTATGTCCCACGGTCACGTCCGGCTGCTGCTGGTGTACCAGGCCATCGACGATGGCGAGGACGCGATTGGCGAGGTCTGCCTGGCGTATAGCGCCGATGCCGGCAGTCACCAGCAGCGGCCACAAGGGGGGAAACGCGACGCCGATGGCGCCGACCGCGGCCTTGTCTATCCATTTCTGCTGGCCCGCGCCCACCACGACGCCGCCCTGCGAGCGCTGGAATGTAATGGTGACGGCAGCCTGCATTCCCAGCAGCGCTTCCAGGTCGCTGCCCTTCTTCAACTGTACCATTATTTGCTCGTTATTGCCAAGATGCTGGACGGTATAGCCCTGAGCGCGCAGGAAGTTCTCCAGGTCGGTCGCCAGTCGCTCGAGGTCAAGATTGGTCGTGTTATAAAACCGGGCATCCATGTGAGTTTCTCCTTTTCATTACATACAGAAGATGTCTCAGGCATCACGTTTTCCGCAAAGAAGTATATCATGAGAATTGTCTCTGACAAGATATACGAGTGTTTCTGGTTAAGGTTAGAGAATCGCTTCTCACCAATGATATAATAGGTGTCACATCCTCCATCGGAACCGGCAATCATATAGAAAACAACATATGACAGAACATATTGAAGCGATAACAACAACAGAAAACGAAGATGCCGACCTGAACGGCAACGGCGCGGCCTCGCGCAACACCCTGCGCTATATCATCCTGGGCCTGCTGGGAGCGCATTCCATGAGCGGCTACGACATCAAGCAGGCATTTGATCGCGCCCTGGCGAGCTACTGGAACGCGGGCAACAGCCAGATTTACACGACGCTGAAAAGCCTGAGCGACGCGGGACTGGTCGAGTCGGAGGTAATCGTGCAGAAGAGCCGCCCCAATCGCAAGGTGTATCGCCTCACCGCGGCGGGGCGGGTCGAACTGGAACGCTGGCTGCAAGAGGACGTGCCGGAACGCTTCAGCAAAGACGAATTTCTCACCAGGTTGTTTTTCTGCGGCGAAACTTCCGACGAGATCGCCCTGCACCACCTGCTGGAACACCGCGCCAGCCTGCTCAAGCAGGTAGAGCATATGGAGTGGGCGCGCCAGCAATACGCCACGCGCCCGACGCGCCGCCCGCGCCTGCTCGAATATCAAATGCTGGTGCGCGAATATAAAGAGGCGGAACTGCGCGCGGGCCTCGAAGTCACGGAACGCGCGATTGAACGTCTCCAGGCAGTGATGGCGGACCAGGGCTTGTGAATAGCGTTGTCACTTGTGCGCGGCTATGCTAAACTGGTGCGAGAACGATATTTTGTCTACACGACGAAGCAACGTCTCATATCAACCCAACGATCAATCCAACGAAGGAAAAACTTATGACTACGAATACCCCGATTACGGTAGCTTACGGAGATGGCATCGGCCCGGAAATCATGGATGCCACGCTGCATATCATTCAGGAAGCGGGCGCCCGCATCGATATTGAACCTATCGAGGTCGGCGAAAAGGTCTATTTGCGCGGTATCAGCGCCGGTGTCGAGCCGAGCGCCTGGGAGTCGCTGCGGCGTACCAAAGTCTTTCTGAAAGCGCCGATCACTACGCCCCAGGGCGGCGGCTACAAGAGCCTGAATGTCACCACGCGCACAACATTTGACCTTTATGCGAACGTGCGCCCCTGCGTCGCGTATTACCCTTTCGTCAAAACGAAGCACCCCGGCATGGACCTGGTGATCATCCGCGAGAACGAAGAAGACCTCTACACCGGCATCGAATATCGCCAGACGCACGACATGATGGAGAGCCTCAAGCTGATCAGCCGCTCCGGCAGCGAGAAGATCGTGCGCTACGCCTTCGAGTACGCGCGCAGCCACAACCGCAAGAAAGTCACCTGCTTCATGAAGGACAACATCATGAAGCTCACGGACGGCCTCTTCCACCGCGTCTTCAGCGAGATTGCCACCGAGTATCCCGACATCGCGAACGAGACGTGGATCGTCGATATCGGCGCGGCCAAGATGGCGGACACGCCTGAAGTCTTCGATATGATCGTCCTGCCCAACCTGTACGGCGACATCCTCTCCGATGTGGCCGCGCAGATCGCCGGTTCGGTCGGCCTGGCCGGTTCGGCCAACATCGGCGAAAAGTTTGCCATGTTCGAGGCCATTCATGGCTCCGCGCCCAGGCGCGCCGGGCAAAACCTGGCGAATCCCTCCGGCCTGCTGCTGGCCGCCGTCATGATGTTGGTGCATATCGACCAGCCCGACGTCGCCACGCTGGTTCATAACGCCTGGCTGCGCACAATGGAGGACGGCGTCCAGACCTACGATATCTACGATGAGAGCATCAGCAAGCAGAAAGTTGGCACGAAAGAGTTCGCCGACGCCGTCATCGCGCGGCTGGGCCAGAAGCCGGAAACCCTCAAAGCTGTGCATTACGTGTCCGCGCCGATCCACATCTCCAGCGAACATGTGACGATTGCCACCAAGCCGGAAACGAAAGACCTGGTGGGCGTGGACGTTTACCTGGAATGGCGCGGCGGCTCCCCTGATCGCCTGGGCGAGGCGCTGGGACACAGCAACGGCGATGGCCTCGAACTTGTGTTGATCACCAATCGCGGCGCGAAGGTCTGGCCGCAGGGGATGCCGGAAATTTCCCTTACCGATCACTGGCGCTGCCGCTTCATGTCACCTACGCACGGGGAGACGATCAAGCACGAGCAGATCACCGATCTGCTTCACCGCGTCGCCGAGGCGGGTTTCGACTTCATCAAGACCGAGAACCTCTACACTTTCGACGGCAAAAACGGCTACTCCGCTGCGCAGGGAGAATAAGCAATGGTCATAGATGACATCCTCGCTCACAATGAGCGTTTTGTGCAGCAAGAGGAACTGCCCATCATCGGACACGCGCCGCGCAAGCACATGGCCGTGGTGACGTGCATGGATTGCCGCCTGGTGCGCATGTTCGAGCAGGCGCTGGGCCTGGAACGCGGCGACGTGCTGGAACTGCGTACCGCCGGGGCCACCATCGCTCCGCCGGAGCGCGCGGAAGCCGCCAACGACCTCGTGCGCTCGCTGGCGGGCGGCATCTACCTGCTGGGCGTGCGCGAGGTGGCTGTGATCGGCCATACGCAGTGCGGCCTGTCACACATCGATCCGGCAGCAGTAACGGCATCGATGCAGGCGTTGGGAGTAGACCCGCGGCAAGTGATCGAGCAAGAAGGTCTGGGCGACATGGACGGCTTGCTGCGCTGGCTCGGCGCGTTCAGCGATGTGCATATCAACGTTAAAGAGGTCGTCAACGTGATTCGTCGCAGCCCATTCTTGCCCAGGATACCTGTTCATGGCCTGGTGATCGATATCAACACCGGCAAGCTGGAGATGGTCGAACGCGGGTAAAATAATTGGTGATTTTGGCGGGCGCGGCTTGCCGCGCCCGCCAAAATCACCATACACCAAAACCATGCTATATACGCATAGCAAACCAAATATCTCCAGGTGCGCAACAGCTTTATTGTTGTTGTTCGCCCTCATGCTCGCGGCCTGTTCATCCGGCGCGCCGGCGAGCAGCAAGCCGCGCGCGCCGCAGCCGCCAGCAACGGTGCGCATCGCGGCGGGGCCGATCACTTACGTGGCGCTGGGCGCGTCCGACGCCGTCGGCGTGGGCAGCAGCCAGCCGGGATCGCAGGGCTACGTGCCGCTGATCGGAGCAAAGCTGCCCGCGGGATCGCACACCATCAACCTGGGACTGAGCGGCATTCGCCTGCACGAGGCGCTGACTCAGGAGCTGCCCATCGCGCTCACGCTCTCGCCCAACCTTATCACCATCTGGCTCGTCGTCAACGATTTCGTGGGAGGCGTCACTTATACCAACTACATGCACGACCTCAATACGCTGCTTGACGAACTGCACGCGCGCACCCACGCCGCGCTCGTCATGGCCGATCTACCCGATCTGACACGTCTTCCACTCTTTGCCAACATGGACGCGACAGCAAAGACGCGGGCGCGACAAGAAATCCAGCGCTGGAACGCGGGCATCGCGTCCCTTGCCGCGCGCTACGGCGTCGCGCTGGTCGATCTTTACGGCCAGGGCAGCGCGATCACTGCGCACCCTGAATACATCAGCGCCGACGGCTTCCACCCCAGCCCGGCAGGTTACGTGCGGCTAGCGGATTTGTTTTGGGGAGCGATCAGGGAGTAACGTAATCCTATGACTTGCAAGCGCGCGAACATTTCACATAGCTTAACTATCCTTCCCATACAGCATCCGCGCTATATCATGCCGGAAACGTTCGCACTGCGCCAGCACCTCGTCGCGCTCTTTTGAGGGCGCGATAGCGCCGCGGCAGAGCCGCGTGAAGCCTTCTATCGCCTGTTCGAGCGTTTCGGCTTCGCTGAAAGTCAACAAGAAACGGGTTTCCTGCGTCGCAGTCGATAGCTCGCGCAGCCGCGTCCGCAGGCGTTGTAACGCGGCGATCTGCGAAGCGTGCTTGCGCGAAAGCCTACTGGCTCCGCGCACATAGGCAAGGTAAGCCGCGATCATAGTATCCAGGACGGCCACGTCGTTCAAGCTGATCGACAACTGCGGCACGCTCATTTCATGCTCCGGCTCGCTCTCAGCCATAGTAGCCTTCCTCACAAATTCTCAAGCGTTTCGGAGAGTATCTTCACGGCTTCTTGCGCGCCCACCAGCTTTGTTAACTCCACCTGGCACATTCCCATGCGTTCCATCCTGCGTGTGATGAACTTGTGCCTGGAGCTGCCCGCGGATAGGCCCGTCAATCCGCGCTGTGCCGCCAGATATTCATCGGCATATTGTTGTCGCAGGCGGGCAACTTCGCTTTTGTTTTCTCCTTCTGTCATGGCGTTTCCTTTCTTTGATTCCTCGGCGATTCCTCGACATCATCCGTAGGGGCGCGGGCTTGCCCCGCCCTGGCGAGCTTCCACCGTTTTTGGGCGGGGCAAGCCCGCGCCCCTACGGATGATGTATTGTTAAACATGCAGGTTACGGAAGGGTAGCCTGGCAGGTTCGAAAAAGTTCCTAAAGCGAACTGAGTGATCGAAGACTACCAAGACTACTAAGCATATCCTACCATAAATGATTGCTAAGAACAAGGCTTTCTAGTAACCAAAATCGCCTGACACTGCGAACGCCGCTAAGCTTGCAGGCGGTGTGGTAAGATAGTACCATCAAAGCGAACTGAGAGGATCACCATGCAGAAAAAAAATCGCAAAACAGCGCCGCCCGGCTTCCTTACAGCGAAGGAAGCCATGACGGCCATCGGCGTACCTTCTACGACGTTTTATAGTCTCGTCAAGGATGGGGTTATCCCTGGTGTGACCCTTCCTGGCAGGAAAGAGGCAGTTTACCCCCAGAGCAGAGTTGAACAGTACCGGCGGTCATTACGTGAGGCCATGAGTCCATACCAGTACACGCAGGTTTATGACTTCGGCCTTGCCCTTAAAGATGATATTCCCGAAATTAGGGCGCTGGTTGCCAGCGAGAGCGGCGGCTACGAGTATACCGTTCCTCAAGAGATCATGGAGGCATGGCTGCGGAAAAACCCGGAGGCGCTCCATATCCTCAGTAAAGGCGGAGAGATTGTTGGCTATGCCAGCATGTTCCCACTCCCGCTCGAGACGATAATGAAGCGACTCTCCGGCGAATACTGGAATCGAACCATACCCATAGACGATATCCAGCCATTTGTACCTAAGATGTCGTACCCGTTGTATTTAGCTGAAATTGCCGCCAGGAAGGATGTCGATCACCCTGACCCCCGGCACATAGAGACACGCCTGATCTCTGAGATCGCAAAGTTGCTGCTGCGCTGGGCGAAAGAGGGCATCGTTTTCAATGAAATATACGCGGTCGGGACGAGCGAGGAAAGGATCAACCTGTGCCGTTCGCTGGGAATGCAGCCTGTTGAGTTACCGGAAGGCACAAAGCAGAATCACATCCCTTTCAAACTGGACTTGCGACAGAACGAAACTTCGCCGCTGGCCGCGGAGTATCGCCGGGCAAACGAGTCCCAATCTTAAGGGCAATCGCGGAGATTGCTTTATTTAATGAATTGTATTGCATCGACTCGCCCAACAGGAAGTGCTCGATTTGGATGCGCTGCGTGCCGTCGCTGGCCGCCAGACGCGGATGAGGAACGAGGCATAGTGCCTTTCCATTGCTGCTGTATTTCCTTTCTGTGTGACTTACCGCGGCAGCAGAGAGGCATCATGTGCGAACTCGCGCCGGTTACACTACCGGACGTGTAGGCGACTGGGCTTTTCTTACTCCGCTCCAAGCATACACGCGGCCTCTTAACTGCACTTACCTGAGACTATGCATTTTCACCATATTTAGCTATAGAGAAAATGCTCGGTACTTCACAATCTAAATGTGAAGCGGTATATTGACGGGGGAAGATGAGACTGGCATAATAGGATGAGTATAGATGTGCATTTTCCTTTCAAGTGACAAAAGGGAGGTTCAACATGACTGATCGCACCGGCCAACAGCTCGGTAATTACCGGCTGGTACGCCTGCTGGGTCAGGGCGGTTTCGCTGATGTCTACCTGGGCGAACACGTCCATCTCAACACCTACGCCGCCATCAAAATCTTGCGCACGCAACTGGCGGAGGATGGGAGGGAGGACTTCCGCACGGAAGCGCGTACCCTGGCACACCTCAAGCACCCCAATATCGTGCAAGTCTTAGACTTTGGCGTGGATGGTCTGACGCCGTACTTCGTCATGCAGTACGCGCCCAATGGCACATTGCGCCAGCGACACCCGCGCGGCGTCCCCGTGCCGCTGAACCTCGTCATTTCGTATGTCAAGCAGGTGGCGGGGGCGCTGCAATACGCGCATAACCAGAAGCTCATTCACCGCGACATCAAGCCGGAAAATATGCTGGTGGGCGAGCAGAACCAGGTCCTGCTCAGCGACTTCGGCATAGCCGTCGTCACGGCCAGCGCCCGCGCCGAAAATCCGGCTCTCGCCTCCGGTGCATGGAGTTCGGCTGGCACAGCATCATACATGGCCCCGGAGCAGATCCAGGGCCATACCGCCCCTGCCAGCGATCAGTACGCCCTGGCAACCGTCGTTTACGAATGGCTGACCGGCTCCGTTCCGTTCAAAGGCTCGTATATGGAAGTCGCGGCTCAACAAATGTCTGCGGCGCCTGCTTCTATGCGCGAGAAAAACCCGTCTATTCCACCGGATGTGGAGCAGGTCGTCCTTACCGCGCTCAACAAAGACCCTCTGCGGCGCTTCGGGCGCGTCGAAGTCTTCGCGACGGCCCTGGAGCAGGCCGCCCAATTGGATTCAGTTTCTCCAGCAAACGCGCCGTCCACGACGAACAGCGCGCAACGTCCCAACATTACGCCGAACAAGATGAAGGAGGTATCCTCAATGGAAGCAGCATTGGTAGGCCCGCTTGGACGCACCATCATCGGGCCAACAAAAGTGACAATTGGCCGCGCCCCCGATAATACGATCGTGTTGAGCGATCTCAGGGCGTCGTCGCATCATGCCGAGGTTCGACCGGAAGGAGCATACTTCAGCGTCGTTGACCTGGGCAGCTCAAATGGAACGTTCGTCAACGAACAGCAAGTTTTCAGCAACGCTCCGCGCCTGCTCCAGCCAGGAGATATGCTGCGTATCGGGGATACGAGGTTTACGTTCGAGTTGGCGGAATCATCGCAGTCGTATACTGGCGGCTCGACAGTGCGCGCGACGCCGCCGCCGCCGCCCGCTGGCGCTGCGCCCAATTTCGCCGGCAATACCAGCTATGGTATACCTGATAACTACGCTGGCTACCAGGGAACGGTTCCCGCACAGCCCTCATATACCCCGCAGCAGCCCTCGTATACCCCGCAGCAGCCGCCGTATCCATATGCCTCTGAAACGCAGATGCCGACGTATGTAGCTTCTACGGGCCAGCAGCCGTCGTACACCCCGTCGCAGTCGCCCAATTATACGCCCTCAGGCCAGCAACCGTCGTACACCCCGTCGCAGTCGCCCAATTATACACCCCCTGCGCCTGTCTACAATCCGCCGCCCCCGCCGCAGCCGAAACGCTCACCGGTGCGCGCCATCGTACTGGCCGTGATCGCGCTGGTGATCATCCTGGGCGGCGTGGTTGGGTTCTTTGTCATCCAGCACAACATACAGATAGGCAACACCCACGCGACTGCCACTGCAAGCGCAAACGGTACTACAACAGCCGCGCAGGCGACCGCGCGGGCTATTGCCCAGGCGACCGCGCAGGCAAATGCCACTGCGACGGCTCTTGTTACTTCTCACTATCCATCTTTCACAACGCTAGCATTGCATGATACATTGCAAGCCAACAGTGGTTCTCAGTGGGACACAGGAGGTGAGTGTCAGTTCTCATCATCAGGATATCAGGTGAGCCTGGCACAACAAGGACACTTTCATCCTTGTTTCGCCGAAAATACCACCTATACTGATTTTGCTTACCAGGTTAACCTGGTAATTCAGAACGGTGATTGTGGAGGTCTCGTTTTCAGAGCGACAGCCACAAGCAACTCCATTGTCTACTACGTTTTCGAGATCTGCAGTACGGGAACTTACGATCTCTTTGTGCAGCAGAATGCCTCGAATACCACCTTGCTCCCCAGTTCCTCGCCGACAAGCACGAACATAAAACAGGGATCGAATCAGCAGAATGTGATCGCAGTCGCTGTACAGGGAAGTTCCATCAGCATGTATGTGAATAACCTGAATACGCCTATCGCGACTGTCACGGACCTGGGTAATGCCTCAACTCAAGGAGCAATTGGTGTGATGGCGGATGCAGTCAATTCTCCAACAACGGTGACATTCACCAATGCCCTCGTGTGGACACAGCCTTCATAACCAGGGCAAGCATCACCTACAAGGCCAGGGCAACCGCGAGGGATTGCCCCTACCATATACGACGTGACTTCGCAGGCCGATCCGTGGTATGGTAGGGGCAATCCCTCGCGGTTGCCCTGGTCGCTCTTTTTCATCGTCAGTGTCGTGGGCTACGCCACTGTTTTGATATACTGGCTCGCTCTATGTGCCAGGCCCATGATGGAGAGCATCGGGTTGACGCCGCTCGCCGCCGGGAAGAGGCTGCCGTCGCAGACGAACAGCCCCTTCACGCCGTACACCTGAGCGTGTTCATCGGTCACGGCGCGCCGGGGATCGGCACCCATGCGGCATGTTCCCATCTGGTGCGCCGTAAACATCATGACGCGGTTCGGCCCCATGCCGTGCCGCTCCAGTTGCCGATCAAATTCGTGCAGTTGCAGTTCGCTGACCGCGCCGCTCTCCGGCCTGTCGAGGCGCGTGCGTTTGTTGTGCAGCGAGAAGATCGAGGTTGCGCCCGCCGCGAAGTGGACGCGCGCGGCCTGGCGCATTCCGTGCAGCAGGTGGCGGCGATCATAGGCCGAGACCACGTAATTGATCTGCGCCTCCCCGTCCGGCCCGCTGGTGACGCGGCCCTCGCCCTTATCGCGCGTCAGGATAATGAACGTACCGACATGCGCTGCCTGTAGTATCTGCTCGCGGTAGTCGCGCGCGCCGTACCAGGGCGTTGACAGAGCCAGCAGGCCGGGGTGAGCAGGGGGTACCTCCAACTTATAGCCGTAATTGCCGTCGAGATAACCAAACTCGTCCGAGTAGGCGCTTTGCATCACGCCCTGCCAGCAATAGACCTTGTCGGGATAGACGCCTGTGATGGTAGTGACCGGGTGCAGCTTGAGATGTCGCCCAATATGCGGATTGTCCAGCCCCGAACGCAAGAGGATCAGCGGCGAATTGATCGCGCCAGCCGCGACGATCACCGTCTGCGCTCGCACGGTCAGGTTGTAGGTCTTGCCCGCCGCCTGGTCGGTCACGATGGCTTTGACGCCGACGGCCTTCTCCTTCTCGATCAGCACGCGATCCACGCTGCACTGCACGATGATGCGCGCGTCGTGATCGTAAGCGTCCTGCAAGTACGTTTTCATCGTGGACTGCTTCGCGCCATAACGGCAGCCGAAGCCGCACGTGCCGCAGCGCTGCTCGCAGCCGACGGCGTTACGCCGCAGGACGCCGGCATGATAACCCAGCGCGGCGCAGCCATCGTAGAGCAACCGGTTTTGTATGTTGTGCTGGCTATTCTCGCTGTTGACGCTGATACGCTGCTCGACGGCGGCGAAACTCTCTTGCAGCGAGGCGTCGGTAAACCAGCCGCGCAGGCCGGAGGATTCATCCCACTCCGCCAGGACGCGCGCCGGAGTTCTGAACGAGGTCATCCAGTTGACGACCGTGCCGCCGCCGAGCGTGCTGCCCGCCAGAACGATCACGCCCAGGTCTTTACTGGTGAGCGTGCCGCGCTTCAAGTAGAGTTCGGGCATGGCCTGCGCCTCTTGCAGCGTGAAATTGGCCTCATTATTGTAGCCACCCTTTTCCAGCACGATCACGCTCTTGCCCGCCATTGCCAGTTCGCCCGCGAGGAGGCCGCCGCCCGCGCCGGAGCCGACAACCACCACATCGGCGTCCAGCGTGGTATCGCCGCTAATTGCGAAGGGTTGGATGGGCTGGGATACCTGCGGCGGCGTTGGCGTGGGCGGCGTATAGTCAATAGCTGACCAGTTCGGATTGACGCCCTGCGCAATGGGCGCGGAATAAAAAATAAAGGTGGCGAGGCGTTTCATGGCCTGATAGCCCTGGCGCAACTGGCCGAGCGGGCTGTTCGCCATCGCCAGCAGGTAGCGTTCTCGCTGCTCCTGTGACAGCGCCACAAACGGACTGGCCTTGCCGATCAGCGTCACGCCCAACACGGGACTGGACATCAAGCGCAGCAACTGGCGAAACTGCTCGCGGGCCTGCGCGTGTTCCTGGCCCAGCGTCTCCGCCACTAATTGGGCCACAGACAGATCGCTGGCGGCGCGCCGGTAGTAGGCCGCTGCCGCGTTAGAACTCCCCGGCGGCGGCTCCAGCGCGGGCAACAGCGTGTCGCAGACAGCCTCTAAGACGTGCATTTCTTCCGGCGAGAGCCAGTCCTGTCCGGCTTCCTGAGTATGGGATGATGTGACGGCCATGTTCTCCTGCCCTCCTCGCGCAAATATGTTCTTCTTCACGATTGTATTGGGATTTGCCTTTACAGCATGAAGTATAACATACGCGGGATGACCAGCGCGCGTAAGGATTTTTGCGGGCTATCCCTCACTTTTTTGCAAAAAAGTGAGGGATAGCCATTTGTGCGTAGGGACCAGATTATGGAGTTTCAAAAAATTGGCTGGCTATCCTGATGTGGGAGTTGCCGGAAATGTGGCGGCGCAGTGAATTGCGCCGCCACATTGCTGCCGCTCCTTCGGCATTACCAATCTATTTTGCTAACATCCATAATCTGGCCTCTACGCGAGACCTTCCAGAAACTCGATCACCGCGCGATTGAACTCCTGTGGCTTCTCCACGTTCGGATGGTGCGCCGTGCCGGGAATCACGACCTTTTGCGCGCCCGCGATGCCATTGACGAGCGCGCCGGCAATGGTCTGGATTTCGGCTACGTCTTCGCTGCCGACGATCACAAGCGTCGGGACGTGAATCTTGGCCAGGCGACCGGCGGCGGGCGGTGTCATCCCCACCGGCTCGACATCCTCGTCGTCGGGTCGCTCATAGTTGCGCGTCGTCATCACGCGGATGCGCTCGCGCGCTACAGGATCAACCTGCTCCGGCGTGCGATTGGGGCCATCCGTCCACCAGCGCAGCGTTACTTCAACCGTGCGCGGGATGTCGCCGCTCTTAAAAGCTTCGAGGACCGCCGACCAGTTTTGCTTATTCTGCCGCTCGCTTTCTTCGTCAGCCTCGAAACCGCTCAAACCCGCGCCCACCGTGATCAGCGCGTCAACCATCTCAGGATATTGCAGCGTGAAATCGATCGCCGATCCGCCGCCCATCGACAGGCCCAGGATGTATATCTTCTCGATGCCCAGAAATTGCAAGAGCGCGCGCAGGTCCTTTTCTAGCGAATATGGTTCCATGCCCTTCTTGAGCAGGCCCGATGCGCCAAAGCCTCGCATATCGTAGCGCACGGTCTTGAAATGCCGGGCGAACTCCTCGAAAGAGTCGTCCCACAGATGATGGTCTACCAGCCCGCCGTGATTCAGCACCAGCGGGTGTCCTTCGCCCGCGACCTCATAATAGAGGCGCGTACCGTTGACTTCCGCGAAGCCTTTTTCTACCTGGATTGATTCTGCCATGCTTAGTGACTCCTTCATTGTAGTAATGCGTTTATTCGTGTTTGCTATGAATTACTATATCACCGAAAGCGGTTATCATTCGTCCTGATTCTTTGTCATCCAGCGCCTCACTGGTACGCCATCCTGGCTGGGAAAATCTGTAGGAACGTCCCTACGGCGGTCCCTCATTTCCCGAAGAAGCGCTGCGTGAACGTCGCTATGAAGCTGATCTCGATGGTCAGGCCAACGACGGCTTCCAGTGCGGCCAGCACGGTGATGGGATCGTCAAGTTTGATGCCGCCGGGGAAGAAGCCGCGCCCGTGAAACGAGGTGACGCTGAAAACGAGCGCGCCCAGCGGCGAGAGGTGCGGCCCCGCCGTGCTGCCCAGGATGAAGTAGGTCACGGCAAAGCAGGCGATGACAATCAGGTAAGCGAGCAGGCTGCGCGCAGGCCGGTAGCCGTAACCTGCCAGCATTTCCAGAAAGAGCGAGAACGCGTACGCGCCCCACTTCTTGCGCAGTCGAAGCACGTGCCGCTGCAAGAGTTGGGCGCGAAATGCAAAGCGCGCCGCCTCCTCGTTCAGGCCGCGATTCTGCAGGGCCACCGCGAGTTGGCGGTTGGCGCGCACCGCTTCGTGATACGCGCGCAGGCGCGTAGCCATATCTTTCTCGGCGCCCATCTCATCGGTCTCTTTGCGGGCTTTCTGCTCATCGCCCAGCGTCTTCACGCGCGACCAATCTACCACGCCGAGGCTCACATCGTTCCAATGCACATCGGCCAGGCGGGCCATGCCATATTGCTCAGTACCCAGGTGGATATCTTCCAGATCCGTCTCGCTGTTCAAAAAAACGGCGCGCAAGTCCGTCGGCAATAGCACCCTTTCTGGCGGAGCCGTTCGCTGCGCACCCATTGGCATGGTTCCATCATGCTCATCGAGAGATACACGAGTGGCATATTCCTCTTGTATGGAAGCGCCTCCGACATGCGCTTTGCGCAGCGACGCGCCTTCCAGGTGGGCTTTGCGTAAAGACGCGCCCTCCAGGTGAGCGTGATAGAGATCGGCTTTTTCGAGGCGCGCCATGTACAATTCCGCTTCTTCCAGGTGCGTCCAGTCGAGAATTGCGCCTTCGAGGTGAACGGCGGCGCGATTTTTGATCTCTGGCGGCCTGAGTCTTTCAGCAATGCTCAAGCCGCCGATCATGCGCGCGAGCGGCAGGTGACTCAAGTTGGCACCGCTCAAGTCCGCACCGCGTAGATCGATGCCCTTGCGCTCAAGCTGCTGCCAGTCATGAATATCCACCGGCCCGCGCCCGCCTTCGTGAGTCGCCAGCAGCCACTCGACATCGGCGCGATCCAGCTTGACGCCGCGGAAGGGATAGATGCCCTCGTCAAAGTCAGGCGCGGTGACGCGGTGAGCAGAGAGAACGGCCTGACGGTTCTCGTCGATCTCCGGCTCCGTGCGCCAGTGCAAGCCACACTCTTCCCAGTAGGCTTTCCAGGCGGCACGTTCCCGCGTCTGGGGCCGTGGATTCTGCTGCTGTGTCGCTATGGATACGTCTTTTTTCTCATGCATAGCGGTATTGTAGTATATGAAAGAGTTGCAGACAAGCCAGACCCCCACAAGGGAGGTCTCTACACGTTCTACACATTCCCCGGTGGCAACGTGCGACGTGTAGAGACCTCCCTTGTGGGGGTCTGGCGCGTGGGGGTCAGGAAGACTGCGGTTTGGCCTAACCCACCTTGCGCTTTTCCGCAAAACCTGCCACAATATCCGCAGTGATGAGTTATCAAATACGCATATATGCAGTATTATGCAGTAGTAAGAATGTTTCTTCCTGTGACAGTACCGAGGAAAGAGCCAATGGGAAAAATCAACTGGGCGCGCAGCCGCGATATCCTGATCAGCCTCATCTGTATTGGTGTGATTCTCTGGTTTGCCTGGGGTCTGCTGTTTGGCGAATTCGTCACGACGTTCGTTCTCTTACTGCTTTCCTTAGCCGTCGCCTTCTTACTGACACCCTTCGTCAATTTCCTGGACCGCTATATGCCGCGCGTGCTGGCGACGCTGATTGCCTATGTGCTGATGCTCGCGCTTCTCGTGGGTTTGAGCTACGCCATTGTCTTCTCGCTGATCCAGCAGGTATTGACGTTCCAGAACACGGTCATTAACTTTTTTAACAATCTGCCAAGTCAATATAACTCCCTCATCAAATTCCTCTTGCAGCAGGGCATTCCCCAGGCCAATATCACCGATGCCATCAATCAAGTCAGGTCGCAAGCGACAAGCTTTGCCACGTCCCTGGCATCAAACGCGCTGAATATCGTTTTTATCGTCACGAATACCTTCATCGATATCATCATCATTCTGGTAATGAGCTTCTACTTCACCCTCGATGGCGAACACATCCGCGCCAGCCTGATGAGTATTGTTCCCGAACGCTATAAAAAACCTGTGCGGATTTTTGAGGAATCGCTGAACCGCGTAGTGGGCAATTATATTCGCGGGCAATTGATGCTGGCCGTGATCATCGGCGTGCTGGCGGGCGTTGGTTGCGCCTTTCTGGGCCTGAGAAGCTACGCTTTGATCATCGGCGTGCTGGCCTTCATTTTTGAGACGATCCCAATGGTGGGGCCGGCGCTGGCCTCCGTCCCGGCAATTCTGATCTCGCTCTTGCTGCCCGACCCGTTCCCGCGCACGTTCTGGATCCTCATTTACTTTGTGTGTGTCCAGGCCGTGGAGAGCAATATCCTGGGGCCGCGCATCGTCGGTCACGCCGTTGGCTTACATCCCATCGCCTCTCTGCTCGCCCTGATCATTGGCGCGCAATTGTTCGGCGCGTTCGGCGCGCTGCTGGCAACTCCCATTGTCGCCGCCGCCTGGGTGGTCATTTCCAGCTTCTATCGCTCCCTCGTTCTCGGCCAGACCGCCGACGAGATTCTTGCCAACCGCAAGAAGAAAGGCTGGGTGCTGCGCCGCCCCACGACGCGCCCCCTGACGTGGCCGCGCAAAATGCATATCGCACACTACGAGGACTCCGCAATCGATATGCCCGCACCACAGTACGACGGAAAGGCTTTCCCCAAACTGGAAAAGCCTGTTACCTCGGTCAATCTCGACCACATCGATCTATTGCGCTCTCACCCCGACGATGGCGAAGCATAAGACAACTGGCCTCTGGACGTTACCGCGTGGCTCCCAGAGCTTTGCGCAGCGAGTCCTCGCCCTCGCGATTGACAACCGCGTACACCTCGTCTTCCGCCAGAATCCTGGTATCGGCGGTCGGGAAGATGAAATCCTTATCGCGGATAATCAAGGCGACGTTGCTGCTGCGCGGCAGGTTAATGGCGCTGAGCGGCTTACCGACAATGGGAGAGTCAGTCAGGACATGCATCTCGACAATTTCCAGGCCGGCGCGCCGCAGCGTCATGAGCGGGACAAAGGTATAGCCAGGTAGTTCAACCTCGATCAGCGAAAGGATCGCTTTAGTCGGGCTAACCGTGACATCGATGCCCAATTTCTGAAAGAGCAGCTCATTCTTCGGGTTGTTCAGACGCGCAATGGTGCGTCCCACTTTGAAGCGTCGTTTCGCCATCTGGCAGATCACCAGGTTATCTTCGTCCTCGCCGGTGACGGCAATAACCACATCTGCCCGGCTTGCGCCGACCTCCTCCATCGTCCTGGCTTCGCAGGCATCCCCGCGCACTACCGCCTGGCCCAGCGAGTCGCTCAAAGTTTGAAAACGCAGCGGGGACTTTTCCAGCAGCAGCGTCTCGTGTCCCTGGTCCAACAAACTTCTCGTCAGGTAATAGCCAACATCGCCGCCGCCGCCGATAATGATATACATAGGTCGCCTCTCTCTTCTTGCTTCGCCGGTTTCTACTTGCTCGCCTTCTTCAGAGCATCAGAGATCATCTGCGCTCCCACAATCGTCGGGCAAATCGTTTCCAGACCCAGCTCGTGATAGGTACTCTGCCGCATCGGGTCATAAATGCGGCACACCACTTTCTTCACGCCAAAAATCTCCCTGGCGAGCTGACTCGCCATGATGTTGCGGTTATCGCCGTTGGTGACGGCGGCAAAAGCATCCGCTTCCCTGATGCCGGCCTTGATGAGAACATCTTCATCGACACCGTTGCCGAGGATTGTCTCTCCGTTGAATGTACTATCAAGGCGTCGAAAAGAGTCGCTGCTCGCGTCGATGACCGAGACTTGATGCCCTTCGCTATCCATCATGGATGCCAGCGTTGATCCCACACGTCCACAACCGAGTATGATGACTTTCACAGTTTACCTCCTGGTAATGAGGAATGGTTCCTAATCTATAGATATAGTTCTTACGGTTTTTTCGTTTAAATTATTGAAGCCGTCGCGGCCCAATCCATGATATTATAGCACCGAGATGCTATCGTTTGTAGGAGACGAAATCAGGTCTATGAAACACACATATGCGCTGCGGCTCATGGCTTCCAACCAGCAGCCACAATGGGATCGCTTCGTGAACGATCACCCGCGCGGCCATTTTTTGCAATCCTGGGGTTGGGGCGACCTCAAGGCTGGCTCAGGCTGGCATCCCTTGCGCCTGGGGCTGTGGGACGAGCCGCGCGGGCAGATGGCCGCCGCCGCCCAGGTACTCTGCCGCGCCGCGCCGCACGCCCCGTTGTGGCTGGGCAACATGGCGTACATCCCCAAAGGCCCGGTCATCGACTGGCCGCAGCCGGACATGTGTCGCGCTTTTTTTGCGCAATTGAACGCGTTCCTCAGCAGGCGCGGCTCCCTGGCCCTGCGCCTGGAACCGCCCTTAGAAGTCGCGCTGGCCGCCGATGATCGCTTGCAGGAGAGCATGGCCGCCATGCCTTGCATTCCTATCGCCGCCGTGCAGCCCGCGCGCACCATCATACTCGACCTGGCCCCCGACACAGAAACGCTGTTAGCGCAGATGAAGGAGAAATGGCGCTACAACGTGCGCCTCGCCGGACGCAAGGGCGTCATCATTCGCGCGGCGCAGAGCGCGGATGATGTTCGCGCGTGGTATGCTCTACTGCGCGCAACGGGCCAGCGCGACCAGTTCGGCGTTCACACGCTCGATTACTACTTGCGCTGCTGGCAGATCTTCGCGCCGCGCGGGCAGGCTTGCCTGTTCCTGGCGGAACATGGCGGGCAACTGCTGGGCGGCATCTTCGTCGCCCTTTTCGCCCGGCAGGCGATCTACCTCTACGGCGCGTCAAGCAGCGAGCAGCGCCAGCTTATGCCCAACTACCTGCTGCAATGGCACGCCATCTGCTGGGCCAGGGAAGAGGGCGCGGCCAGCTACGATTTCTGGGGCATTCCGCCCACCGACGACGAGAACGAGCCGATGGCGGGTGTCTATCGCTTCAAAAGCGGCTGGGGCGGGCGCGTCACGCGCTACGTAGGCAACTACGAACATGTCTATCATCCCCTGGCAATGCGCCTTGCGCGATCCTATGTTCCATAATGAAACTTTTTGCATCGCAATACGCCTATTCAACTCACCAATACACATGCCGATAGATATGATTATGCATGTCGATAAGCATGTCCCGGCGATGAACCCGGTGAATCTTGAAATGGAGTACAACGATGCGACGCCTATCGCCGGTCGCGCTATCCGTGATAGCGCTGGCCGTCGTCATAACCTTCGCCTATTTTCAGGGGCAATGGTTTCTCTCGGCCCAGGCCACTCAGCCACGTTCCACAACCCACGTAGCGCCTACCCGCACGACCCCGGCCTACGTCTATTCCACGCTGAAGGCGTCCGCGGGCTTTGTGCTGGCGCGCGCTCCGGAGGGCAGCAGCGGCCAGCCGCTCGGTACGCCGCAGGTAGTGGCGAGCTTCGGCGGCGGCTTTGGCCTCGCCGCGTCGGACAGCGTGCTGTCGATGCAGCTTTCGCCTGATGGCCGCTACCTGGCGATCAGCGCCGCCCAGGATCACGGCGAGCAGGTATGGGTATTTGATACCCGCGCGGGCAGTGACTTGTCCCTGCGGCTGCTGCCCGCCAATGTCTCCGGCAATTTCTTGAACTGGATGCCCGGCGGCAGCGGCCATACCTTCCTGTATCGCCCAATGTTCCCGCTAGGGCCGAACGCGCCGCTGAACCACGGCGTCTGGAATCCCGGCCTGTGGGAAGTCGATGCCGCGAGCGGCAGCTTCAAGAACATCGACATTCAGATGCCCGCGGCGTTCCTCGTCGATGCCGCCGCTTCGCCCGATGGTTTGCGCATCGTCTATTCGACCTCGACCGGCCTGGGCATGGGCAGCACAATCTGGATGATGCGCAGCGACGGCAGCCAGATCACGCGCCTGTTCAGCATCTCCGGCCAGGCGCAAGCCATCGCGGCCATGTTCGCGTGGTCTCCCAACGGCGCGTCCATCGCCTACGAGCTGCTTGCCGATAGTCCGACGCCGTTTCTCCCGGCTGGCCTGTGGGTCATGAACAGCGACGGCAACGGACCGCGCTACCTGGCCGATAGCGACGGCGGTCATGGCTATCGGCTGGCCTGGTCGCCCGACAGCAGCAAGATTGCCTTCGTTGTGCGCACGAACGAGAGCAATCGCCAGGCCGACGCGCTGGCGCAGGCGTTGCAATGCGCCGTTGGCGTCGTTGATGTCGCCACGGCCCGTTCGTGGCTCGTCGCCTCTCCCGCGCAGACGGGGAGGCAGCTCAACTACGCTCCGGCGTGGCTCGACAGCGGCTCCAGCATCACGTTTGTCGCGGCCAACCCCTTCAATTATGTACTCGGCGGCACGCCGCGCTACTGGTCGGCCCGCGTCGGCAATGCGCCGCTGCAGCCGGCCGTGCAGCCGCTCACGCCGCCCATCGCGCACGTCGTCGCGCTGGGATGAATAGAAAGGCCGGAACTGTGGCGGCGCAATGAATTGCGCCAGTCAGCAGCAGCAACCGGGTCGATCCTGGCGCAATTCATTGCGCCGCCACACCGGCAATGTTGCCACACCAGCCACCGAATCGAGAATATACAATGAAACATAAGCTGCCCTTGAAATCATCGATCGCCCTGCTGATGACACTGGCCCTGCTGGTGTCCCTCAGCGGGCTGTTCGGACAACAATTGCTGCATCTCTACGCTAGCGACGTTGCACAACCATCGCATGTGTTGAATCACAATACCGCGCCGGCTCCCTTCCTGTACCGCCCGTATTACGGCAGCCAGACGATATCGCAGCGCACCACGTCGTTTTTCGATCACGACAAGCCGTGGTATGACTCCGACGGTATTTTTGTGCGCTACGACGGCGCGCGCTGGACAACCAATGACTCCATTACCACCTGCACGGGCGGCGTCAATTGCTACGATGGACACGACGGCTACGACCTCAACCTGCGGTTCGAGCCGGTGTTGAGCGCCGCCGCCGGCACCGTGATCCGCGCCGGGTGGTACGATCCGGTGAATCACAACAGCGCGTTCGGGCTGTGGGCCGCCGTCGATCACGGCAACGGCTATGTTACCGTCTACGGCCATCTCAGCGCGCTCGAAGTCTCTTACGGCGAGCAGGTCGGCACGCAGTGGCCGATTGGCACGAGCGGCACAACGGGGTCTTCGACGGGGCCGCACCTGCATTTCGGCACCTATTACTTGCCGCAGTGGTATGCCACCGATCCCTTCGGCTGGACGGGCAACTATCCCGACCCCAACATCGTGCCGGATTACTACCTGTGGGTCAGCAATCCCGGCTCAAGTTATAGCGCGCCTGACCTGAGCGGCAACGGCAGCGCAGTCTATCCCGGCGCGACGATGGTCGATGACGGCACAGGCGGCTGGAGCAGCACGGGCAGTTGGAGTACAGCCACGTCATCCACCGACATCAATGGCAACCTGCACTATACGGCGACGGCGAGCGGCTCCGCCACGGCCACGGCGACATGGCAGCCGCGACTGCCGTCGAGCGGCTACTACGAGGTCGGCGTGTTCGTCGATGACAACCACGCCAGCAGCAGTTGGGCGCCCTACACGGTCTACAGCGCCGATCCCAACCATCCCAATAACCAGGTCAGCCACACTGTCTACGTCGATGAGTCTCACGTCGGCACGTTCCAGGGGCCATATGGCTGGGAGAGTACCGGGCCGCAGTGGATCGGCCTGGGCGTCTACTACTTCAATACGACGCAAAGCGACCGCGTGGCGCTGAGCAACGCCACGGGCGAGAACGGCCTGCAAATTTCCGCCGACGGCATGGAGTTTGCCCCCGTTTCCGGCGTGGGCGGCCCGCCGCCAACACCGACGCCCACGCCCACACAACCGACGCTGACGCCGACGCCTGCGCGCACCACGTACCTGGAAAGCTTCGGGCCAACGCAATACCTCACTAACATCACACCCGGCGTGACCGTCAAAGAGAACGTGAATGTCCAGAACCAGGGTAACTTCACCTGGCCGGCCAGCGGCAGCGCGGCCGTCACACTCAGCTACTACTGGCTGGACTCACAGGGCAAACCGGTCAGCGCGACCATCGCGGGCCAGAGCAGCGCCACCGCGCTGCCATCGAACGTCGCTCCGGGACAGACGGTCGGCCTCTCGCTGCTGCTTCATGTTCCGGCCCTGGCGGGCAGCTACCAGCTTGTGATCGACTTGCAGCAGCAGGGTACGTGGTTCGGCTCGCGGGGCGCGACGCCGCTCACACTGCCCGTTACGGTCGCGCCCATCCTGCCGAAGACGTACTACTTCGCCGAGGGCTATACTGGTGCGGGTACGACGGAATACCTGTCGCTGACCAACCCATCGGCCAGCGCGGCGGCGGTGACGATCACTTACTACTACCAGGGCGGCGCGGCCCCGCAGACGCGCGCGTACCAGGTTCCAGCGCTGGGTCACAGCGTTCTGAACATCAACCAGGAAGCCGGGTCCAATCAATCCGTGAGCATGATCGTGCAAAGCACGCGGCCTATCGTCGCCGAGCGCACTTTGTACACGCAGAAGGGGACGTTGTCCGCCGCAACGGACAGTCTCGGCTCGTCCTTCCTGAACAATAAGTGGTACTTCGCCGAAGGCAACACCACCTCCGGCTGGAATACGCTGCTCTCCGTGCTGAATCCCAACAGCCAGGCAGTCACGCTCAACATCACCTACCTGCTCGCTGGACGCGCCGAACCCGGCCAGGCCAGCAGCTTCAGCGTCGCGGCGCGTTCGCGCGGCACGATCATCCTGAACAACGACCTGCCTAACCAGCAATTCGGCATGATCGTCTCCGCCAGCGCGCCGGTACTGGTCGAACGGCCCGAATACCTGGTCGCCAGCGCTTTTCGGGGTGGCAGCGCGGTTGTCGGCGCGACCTCGCCACAGAGTACGTGGTACTTTGGCGACGGCAATACCACGCCTGGCTTCACGGAACAGCTCATCCTGACCAATCCGTCGCCTGACGCGGCCAGCGCGCAGATCCGCTACCTGACGACAAGCGGGCAGGTGATCACACAAAGCGTCAGCGTGCCAGGCTATACGCGCGTGCAGGTGAACGTCAACAACGCTGTGAGTTCGGCCCTGCACTCAACAGCGATCACGGCCAGCGCGCCCATCATCGCCGAGCGGCAGGACTTCTTCACGACCGCGCTCGACGGAACGATAGCGGGCAGCACAACGGTGATGGGCAACAATGCGCCTCACGATAGCTGGTACGCGGCGAGCGGCAACACCGGCGCGGGCCACGCTGACTACCTCGCCATCGGCAATCCGAACAGCACGACGGCGCAGGTGCAGGTGGTCTACTACCTCGCGTCAGGCGCGCCCATCATCAAAACCTACAGTATCCCCGCCAACTCCCGCCTGACGGTGAACATGGCAAGCGACGCGGGCGCGAACGCGCTGGGAGCCGCCGTCTACTCCACCGTTCCCATCGTGGTGGAGCAGACAGCGTTCTTCAACGCGAACGGAGGCAACGGCGGTTACGCGGCTGCGGGATTGGGGATGTGAAGGCATCTGTCACCGGGTCTGGCATGAAACCCAGTGACAGGTGCGTATAGTACACGTTTCCAGCACAATCTTTCATTCCCTTTGTGCGCATTCAAGATCGCGCCTAATGGCCCGTCAGGTACACCTGCGACCAGTCGCCGAAGTAGAGGCCGTTGCCGTTCACGCTCACGCCGTGCAGCGTGGAGGGGATGATGGCCGCCATCTCCTGGTGATCGAGCGGCAGCCACGCCACGTCCTGAATGGCGATCTGTTCCGCGTCCTGGTACAGCGCCAGGCGGGCATTGCCCGTTGTTTTCTCAGCCGCCTGCACTAACTGATCGAACGAGGAATTGCTCCACTGACCGTAATTGTTGGGGGCGGTGGAAAGCAAGTACAACCCCAGCAGGTCATAGGGATCGGGGAAATCAGCGCTCCACTGGATGAAGCCAAATTGTACCTGGTATTTCATCAATTCGTCGTTATACGCCGTCGGCTCCACTGAGCGCATCGTGATCGGGATACCGAGCGCATAGCTCCAGGTGTGTTGCAAGAAAGATGCCTCGTCCTGGGAAAGCGCGTCGCTTGAATAGGAAAACGTGATTGGCGGCACGGTCGTCAGGTCCGGGTACACCGATTTCAACAGGCTCTGCGCCTCGTTCTGATCATACAGGATGCCGCTATCGTTCGCCTGGTAGCCCGGCATTCCCGGCGGCAAGATCGTCGCTGCTGGAGCGACCGTTCCGTTCAGGGTGGTATTCGACAGCGTCTGTTTATCCGTGGCATAGGCGAAGGCTTGCCGCACGACCAGGTTGTTGAACGGGGGAGTATTCGCGTTGAAGAAGACCGCGTCCGTCTCAAGCTGCGGCACGCGCACGAAGCCAGGGAAATTTTTCGCCGACGCCTGGTCTGCCGGATCGATATTCCACATCAACGAATAGCCGCCCGCGCGATAGGTCTGGAAAGCCGCCGCGGCATCACCCGCGAAAATGATATCGATGGCGGTCAGGCGCGGCTTCGCGCCGTAGTAATACGGGTTGGGAACCAGCACCATCTTAAAGCTATGCACCCACGACTGCACCATAAATGGCCCGCTGCCAGCGCCGTTGCCGGCCGCCCGGTTGGCCCAGGCTCCCTGACCATACTTATTGATCACCTGCGCGTTGAGGGGGAAATAGATGGGGTTGGTAAGCAATTGCAGGAAGTAGGGCGTCGCCTGCTCCAGCGTAATCTGCAAGGTCTCGCTATTCAGCGCCCTGACCCCTGCCAGAGTCTTCGTTTTGCCTGCCATGACATCCCGCGCGCCAACGATCATCCCCATGAACAGGGCGGCTTGCGGCGACTGTACCTCCGGCAAGAGGGCGCGCGTCAGCGTATATACATAGCTCTGCGCCGTTACCGGCGTGCCGTCCGAAAATCTGATGTTGGGCGACAGGTGAAAGGTGTAGACTTTATTGTCGGCGGAAACATCCCATGTCGCCTGGTCGGGCTGCACATTGAAATTGACGTCATCCCTGACGAGGCCGCTATAAATCATCGTCATGATCAACTGGGTATTGCTATCGGTGGTCACGGCAGGGTCGAGCGGCAAACTGTCCGCGCTCCCGACATCAGGGAACGTCAATACCTGCCGCACCGGCGGCTTCGTGACGCTGCTCGTGCTTGTCGGGACAACGACGCCCCCGCCTGACGTGCCGCACGCCGTCAGGAGCAAAATAACGATGCCTGTCAGCCAATAAGCCAGCGCCCGCGGGCGCTTGAGATGACCAGAACGCATTGATTGCATATGTTATCGTGTCTTCTTTCCAAAGAGAGATCAGAGAGAGTCACCTTCATTATCTATTGTTACGAATGAACACATCCAAAAGACAAAATATAGCCTGTTCAGGCGAGAAAAAGGCAGGTTTCCTTTTTTATTGCCCCTAAAAAGAATATACCAGCAGGCAGTAATAAGGTGTAGCCTGACCCCCACAAGGGGGGTTACTACATGTTCCCCAGTGGCGGCGTGTGATATGTAGTGACCCCCCTTGTGGGGGTCAGGCGCGTGGGGGTCAGGCACAATCGCCCTGGCAACTTGACAGAACGGCACGTTTCTTGTACAATATCATAGAACAAATATTCTAAACAAAGGAGCAGGACATGAACGAACAGCGACCAAACAGCGTACAGGGTCAGGGACGCCCGGAGCAAAAGCCGCGCCTTTTCAATCCCAACGACCACCTGGTGCAGTTGAAGAGCAGAGATGGCTTGAGAGATTACCTGCCTGTGCAGTGGCGGCTCGTCTGGTTCCGGCAGCGCTGCCCCAACGGCTCTATAGAGACCGAGATGCTGCATCTTGATCTTGACCGCGAGACCGAGGAGGAGACCGAGGTGTGGAACGAGGAGTTGCAGGCCAACGAGAAGGCGGTGAAGCGGGCTAAAGGCGTCGCCGTGTTTCGCGCCGTGGTGAAGGACGGCAAAGGCGGCGTCGGCTCCGGCACAAAGTCGGAGAAAGCCGCCAGTTTCCCAGATTACATCGAGAAGGCTGAGACCGGAGCGATAGGTCGCGCCCTGGCCGCGCTGGGTTATGGGACGCAGTTCGCGCCCGAACTGGATGAAGAACACCGGATAGTAGATGCTCCGGTGGCACATGGAGCGTCCGCGGCCGGCGGCAATGGACGCCGGCCCGTTATGGCTGTGCGTCCGCTGAGCAACAACGGGCGCGTCGCCGCGCAAGACGAGTCGCACACCGCGGCCACGGAACAGCAGTTAGCGAGTATTCGCAAGCTGTGCGAACACCTGGGCAAGCCCGCGCCGGAGCTGTCTGAGAACATGAGCTTTGCCGACGCCAGAGAGCAGATCGCCCAGTTGAGCCACGAATACCGGCTGAGCCGCAGCAAAGGAACGGCAGAAAGAAAATCCGATGAGTCGAGCGCAGCTTGAACGGGCCGAGGAGCGTATGCAGCAAAAATGGTATGACCTGGTGATGGCGGAGCAGCGCGGCATCCCTTCACAGACGCTTGAACGCATGTACAACGCCTACATGCTGGCCATCGAGGAATACAACCGCTGCCGGGAAGCTTCTCAGCGGCAGCAACAACACGCGGCATAAGAAGAAAAGATGAGCCATGCCAAATTTCAGACCGCCGGTCTGAAATTTGGCATGGCTCATCTTTTCTTCTTATACGAGCCTATTGCCACAATTGAAGCAATGGCGGAAGTACGTCGGGTTCTGCGCGTTGCAGTGCGGGCAGGTCTGTGCTTCCTCGCCCTCTTTGAGCAGCGTCTCAGCCTCCGGAGGTGCGGCAGGCGGCTCCGCAGCGGCTATCTGCTGGGCGGCGAGGACGCGCAGCGTCTCGGCGCGCACGCTATCCAGCGCCACTCCCAGGTCTTTCAGCACGTTCGCGCCGACGCCGTCGCCCTCGCGGATGAGACCGAGCAGCAGGTGTTCCGTGCCGATATAGTGATGGCCCAGGGTGCGCGCCTCGTCAACGGCCTGCTCGATCACCTTCTTCGCGCGCGGCGTCAGGCCGACCGCCGTGTCCACAACCTTGTTGCCCCAGCCGATAATCGACTCTACCTTGCTGCGTACCACTTGCAGATCGACATTCAGATTGCGCAGCACCGTGGCAGCCACTCCGTCGCCTTCGCGCACGAGGCCGAGCAGGAGATGCTCCGTGCCGATATAGTTATGCTTCATCAACAGCGCCTCGGCCTGTGCCAGCGACATCACGTGCCGCGCCCGCTCGGTAAACCTCTCGAAGCGATCCCGTGTGCGCCCGCCCATGCGCTTTGTCAGTTCCATGAAGGCAAGGTGTATCGGATCGTCGCTTTGCAGCATTTCCTCTCCGCCAAAGGTGGCCGGGGGAACGCGCTGTATCTTGAGATAGTTTTCGATGTCAGACTCGGTGAAGCGAAATTCTCCGCCGACGCGATAGCCGCCCAGGTCGCCGCGATTGATGAGCCGTCGCACGGTCACGACATCGACCTTGAGGTATTCAGCTACTTCTTCGGTGGTCATTAATTGCTCCATATCTGCCTCCTTTTGTGGCATTTGAGAGAACTATACATTACTATAAGTAACTATAGATTACTATAAAGCCTTTGTCAATACATAAAGCGACTGATTCATTATCATGAAATACAGCATAAGCTCAACAGCACCCTTGCTTGCCTCATCAAGACATGGTAAAATATCACTAACAACAGAATAGGATGGCTACGTAGTATGGCAAATGTAAAGCGTCCCAGGCGGCAAAAGGGAGTAAGGCTCGCTCAACCATTCGATACCACGTTCAAAGATTGGATCCGGCAAGAAGCGTATCAGGCGATACCGTATCTGGTGCCAGGAGCAGTGTGTGAAGGTCCGTTGGATACCGAGATTATCAGACCGACGATGCGCGCGGATAAAGTGTTCAGGATCAATCTGGGCGGTGAAGCGCATATCGGCAATTTCGAATTTCAGACGGGACGAGATGAGCGCCTGATTTCACGGCTGCACCTGTATCAGGCGGCGCTCTTTCATGATTACCAGTTACCCGTGTTATCGATGATCATTTATCCGTTTCGCACGACGATTGCAACGTCGCCGCTCATCATTACGAGCCAGGGCAACGAATCGTTGAGATTCCATTTCAGGCAACTGGAATTGTACGCATTGGAGGCGGAACGCTATGTACTGGAACAGGCTTATTGCATGTATCCACTTTTGCCTGCTATGCAGGGCGTGGATCACCGCCTGCTGAAGCGGGCAATGGATGAACTGGCAGCTTTGCATGGCGATGATGAGATTACACTGGCGCAGCAGTATGTCTGGATGCAAATTCTGCTCAGCCGTACTGAAACCGTAGACCCAGATGAGAAGGAAAGGATACAGGAAACAATGCAGGCATACGATCCTCTGTTAGAGAACCACCCAAAAGTGAAAAAAATCATAGCGGAGAGTATCGCCAAAGGACAGGCTGAGGGACTAGCTAGAGGACAGGCTGAGGCACAGGCCAAAGGACAGGCTGAGGGACGACTTACGGAAGGCCGCAAGATGCTTATCACCGTGGTATCTGCGCTATACCCACAGCTCGGCGATCTCGCGGAACAGGCGACGCAGCGGATCACTAGCCCCGATCAACTTGAGTTGCTGATAGAGCAGATCGTGAAAGCTGCTGACGAACAGACGGCTCGCTTGCTGCTCAGACTGCTTGTCGCGTGACGGTAGCTAGCCATTCAGAATTGCTCATTCAGGATACTAACAACATGGGAGATCAAGATTTTGCATACTTGATCTCCTATTGTTATCAGTTTATCTCTACGCCGCTTTCCTCTCCATTCCCAGGCTCCGGTGTATCTCGATATAGCGCAGGAGGGCGTCGCGGGTGAGGACGCCGACGAGCTGGCCGTTCTCCAGGACCGGCAGTTGATTGACGTCCTGAGCGGTGATCAGGGGCAGCACATCGTTCAGGTCTTGCTGCGGTGAGACTGTGTGCAGCTTCTCGCGCGGGATCATGACGAAGCCGACCACAGTCTGGCTCCATTCTTCCTGGGGGACGTGGCGAATATCGCCAAGCGTGACCAGGCCGCCCAATGTGTCACCCTGCATGACCAGCGCGGAACGCAGACCCTGCGGCAGAAAGTACTCGTTGACCAGCCGTTGCAGTGAGATGTTGGCCGGGACGGTCGCCGGATTGCGGTTCATCACCTGCGCCACGGTCACGCCGCGCAAGATCGTTTTCAGCCGCATCTGTGAGTCCTCCGCCTGCGCAGACGAGAGCAAGAACCAGCCGATGAAGCCAAACCAGATGCCGTCAAAAACGTCACCGATAAAGAAGAGATAAATGCCAAGCAAGATCAGGATATAGGCGAAGACCTGTCCGACAACGGCGGCGGCGTGAGTGGCTTTGCGCAAGCTGCCCGTGACGCGCCAGATGATCGAGCGCAGGACGCGCCCGCCATCCAGGGGAAAGCCCGGCAGCAGGTTGAAGATGCCGAGCAAGATATTGCTGATGGCAAGGTAAATCAGGATGGCCTCGCCGGGCGTATCGCTGCCGCGTATGGGCAACTGGAGCAGAAAAGCGATGATACCGATGAGCAGGCTGACCACTGGCCCGACGAAGGCCATCTGGAACTCGACGCCCGGACTCTGCGGCTCCTGCTCCAAATCGGAGACGCCGCCGAAGATGTAGAGCGTGATCTTCTTGACCGATAGACC
>Ga0207416_1001440_pt1 | contig 31462 bp, 45 predicted proteins | sample PaiPotPPM11metaG_FD_184107 | JGI IMG/M metagenome (GOLD analysis project Ga0207416, IMG submission 184107) | Iron sulfur acid spring bacterial and archeal communities from Banff, Canada, to study Microbial Dark Matter (Phase II) - Paint Pots PPM... ... | reverse complement strand
AGTGGAGATGGTGATCCCGGGAGACAACATCGAGATGACGGTGGAGTTGATCGAGCCGGTGGCGATGGAAGAAGGGGTGCGCTTCGCCATTCGCGAGGGGGGTCGCACCGTCGGTGCCGGCATCTGCGTTAAGGTCGTCAGTTAAGTAGGGGCGCGCTTTAGCGCGCCCATTCCTATGTCACATGATCTGAGAAGGTCGTCTCGGCATAGCAGGAGAAAGACATGGCAACACCTACAAGACAGCGCATTCGCATACGCCTGAAGGCATACGACCATCGCATTCTCGATCAGTCGGCTATGCAGATTGTCGATACCGCGCAGCAGACCGGCGCGCGCGTCTCTGGGCCGGTGCCTCTGCCGACCGAAATCAATAAATTCACGGTGATCCGCTCGCCATTTATCGATAAAGACTCGCGTGAGCAGTTCGAGATACGGACGCACAAGCGCCTGATAGATATCATCGAGCCGACGAACAAAACGGTCGAAGCGCTGACACGTTTGAATCTGCCCGCAGGTGTAGATATCGAAATCAAACTGTAGAGGCGCGATGAAGCGCGCTCCTACAGGTGAGAAAAGAGGATAGATATGCTAAATTCATTGTTGGGCAGGAAAGTCGGCATGACCCAGGTATTTGGGCCGAACGGCTCGGTTGTTCCAGCGACCGTCATCGAAGTTGGTCCGTGTACTGTTACGCAGATCAAGACAGCCGCCACCAGGGATCAATACGAGGCGGTGCAGATCGGTTTTGAGCCAAAGACGCTCAAGCATACCACTCGTGCTGAACTGGGGCATCTTGGACATAGCCTGCCACTATTGAAGGGACAGCGCAAGCGTTTGCAAACGTACCAGCAGACGCAGCGCGCTAAAACCAAAGCGGAAGGGGGGGCCGAGAAGGACGCTGAAGCCGCCCAGGAGAAAAAGGATAAGCAGATCGAGAAGCTCCTGAAGGTGCAGGAGAATCGCCAGCGCCGCCCAGGGCCGGAATTGGGGCCGTTCAAGGTACTGCGCGAGGTCCCCTTGCAAGCGGGTGCTGCTCCCGAAAGATTGGAACTCGGCCAGCAGTTCGACGTGAGTCTCTTCAAAGAAGGGGAGCTGGTAGACATCATCGGCACCTCGAAAGGAAAAGGCTTCCAGGGAGGCGTCAAACGGCATGGCTTCCACGGCGGCCCAAAGACGCACGGCCAGTCCGACCGCACGCGCGCCCCAGGCTCAATCGGCTCCGGCACAACGCCCGGACGTGTTCTCAAGGGAACGCGCATGGCCGGTCACATGGGCGATGATCGCGTCACGGTGAAGAAATTGCGAGTCATTCAAGCTGATGCTGAGCGCAATCTGCTAGTGGTCAAAGGGTCGGTGCCTGGAGCCAATGGCGGCTTGCTCACGATCAGGAAGCAAGTGGTGAGGTAGCCAAAATGCCTTCGATTACAGTGTATAACATGGCTGGAGAGGCCGTAGAAGAACTCGAACTAAGCGAGCAAGTGTTTGGGATCGAGCCGCACATGGCGGTATTGCACCAGGTTGTCACCGCGCAACTGGTCAATCGCCGCCAGGGTACCGCTTCCACCAAGACGCGCGCCGAAGTATCGGGTGGCAATAGCAAACCCTACCGGCAAAAGGGAACGGGCCGCGCGCGCCAGGGCAGCACCCGCTCGCCGCAGTTCCGGCATGGCGGCACGGTCTTTGGCCCCAGGCCGCATCCCTATCATCATGATGTGCCGAAGAAGATGCGTCGCCTGGCGATCCGCTCGGTACTCTCGGATAAAGTTGCCAACAACCAGCTCGTGGTGCTGCAAGACCTGTCTCTTGAGGCTCCGCGCACCAAAGAGATGCTGTCTTTGCTGGAACGCTTGCCTCTGAATGGCAAACGCACCTTGATGATGCTGCCGAGGCGCGATGAAAATATCGTGCTGTCGGCGCGGAACATTGCCACAGCGAAGGTGCAGCACGTCTCCTCGATCAACGTCGTGGAACTGCTGAAACATGATAATGTCGTGATGCCGTTGGAGACGGTGCGTTGGATTGAGATGGTGTTCGGCGAAGGGCTGAGCGCCGAGGATGCCAGCGCCAGGATTGCGGATGAGTTCGCCGCGCAGCTTGAGCAGGCCGAGGCCGAAACGCCTGTGGAAAGCGACGAGGAAGAGTCAACCTCAACGGATAGCGAAGAAGTTGAGAGCGACGAGGAAGAGTCAACCTCGGAGGAAGAGCAAGCCTCGGAGGAAGAGTCAACCTCAACGGATAGTGAATAAATCCAGGCGAGGAGGAAAGACCTGTGGAAATCACAGAAGTGCTGCGCCGTGGCATCCTCACAGAAGAGTCGGTGAGGCAGCAAGAGCGAAATAAATATACGTTTGAGGTGGCCTTGGAGGCGAATAAGATCGAGATACGCCAGGCGGTTGAGGTGCTGTTTAAGGTCAAAGTGGCCTCGGTCAATACGATGCGTATGCCCGGCAAGGTGAAGATGTTCCGACGCCGTGGCGCTACTCCTCAACGCCAGGAGGCCCGCGAGTGGAAAAAGGCTATTGTGACCCTCAGAGAAGGGTACACGATTGACGTATTGAAGGCGTAAGGGGTAAACGATGCCAATTAGACAGTATCGACCAACATCTCCTGGGCGTCGCGGCATGTCCGTTTCGACGTTCGAGGAGATTACCAAGACAAAGCCGGAGAAAACTCTGACGACCAGGTTGCAGAAGCACGCTGGCCGCAACAACCAGGGCAAAATCACGACGCGCCATCGCGGCGGCGGCGAGAAACGCGCTTATCGCGCGATTGACTTTAAGCGCAGCAAGTTTGGCGTTCCGGCGAAAGTGGCCGCTATCGAATACGATCCGAACCGCTCGGCGCGTATTGCCCTGCTCCACTACGTCGATGGCGAGAAGCGCTATATCATCGCACCGATGGGATTGAGCGTCGGCGATATGATATCGGCGGGGCCGGAGGCCGAAATCAAGCCGGGGAATGCCTTACCGCTGAAAAACATTCCCGTCGGCACGACCGTCCACTGCATCGAAATGGAGCCGGGCCGCGGCGCTCAATTGGCACGCGGCGCGGGTACAGGCGCGCAGTTGATGGCGAAAGAGGGCAAGCATGCCCTGCTCCGTCTGCCGTCGGGCGAGCAGCGCCAGGTGCATATTTTGTGCATGGCGACGATCGGGCAGGTCGGCAATGCCGATCACGAGAATATCAACCTCGGTAAAGCCGGGCGCTCTCGCCACCTGGGGCGGCGTCCTACCGTGCGCGGCTCGGCCATGAACCCGGTAGATCACCCGCATGGCGGCGGTGAAGGTCGCTCGCCTATCGGCGGGCAGCCGCAGACGCCGTGGGGCAAACCCGCCATGGGCTACAAGACGCGCAAGAACAAGCGCAGCGACCGCTTCATTGTGCGGCGGCGCAATGTTGGCAGAAGGAGGTCATAGTCACCATGTCGCGCTCAAGGAAAAAAGGGCCATATATTCACGAGTCGCTCAGGAAGAAAGTGCTGATCATGAGGCGCAGCGGCGACCGCCGCGTGATCAAGACCTGGTCGCGCGCCTCGACGATCTTCCCGGAGATGGTGTCGATGACAATCGGCGTCCACAATGGGAAGACCCACGTGCCGATCTACATCACGGAGAATATGGTCGGCCATAAGTTAGGTGAGTTCGCCCCCACGCGCCACTATCGTGGTCATGCCGGGGGTAAAAATGAGAAGACCACATCGGTCCGCTAGAGGTATACAAGATGCAAGTCAGGGCTGTTGCAAAAAATATTGGCATGTCGCCGCGTAAGATGCGTCTCGTTACCGACGCGGTGAAGGGCAAATCCGTCACGGATGCGCTGGCGATTCTCAAGTTCGTGCCGAACGCCGCCGCCAGGCCGGTGAGCAAGGTTGTAGCGTCGGCGGCAGCCAACGCGGAGAATAACTACAACCTTGATCCAGACGATTTGTACATTTTGAATATTGTGGCGGATGACGGATTCCGCCTCAAACGTATACGGGCACGGTCGCGTGGTCAGGCGGCCCGCATCATCCGGCGGTATTGTCATGTGACGGTCATCGTTTCAGACGATCCGGCAGACGCCCGATAGCAGAGAAGGAGGCTACTTTTGGGACAGAAAGTGCATCCCACCGGGTTCAGGATCGGCGTCATTAAGGGCTGGCAGTCCCGCTGGTTTGCTGAGCGTGATTACAAAAATATTCTTGCCGAAGATTTTCTGATTCGCCGGCTCATCGGCAGGGAACTGGCAAACGCCTCGGTCTCGCGCATCGAGATCGAACGCGCCGCCGCGAGCCAACTGTCAGTGATCATCTATACCGCCAGGCCGGGTATCGTCATCGGCAAGAGCGGCGAGAAGGTCGATAAGCTGCGCGCGACTCTTGAGGCCAAAACGAAGAAGCGCGTGCGCTTGAACATCATGGAGATTCGCCAGCCGGAGCTGGATGCCTATCTGGTGGCGCGCAGCGTTGCCGAGCAACTGGAGAAGCGCATCTCGTTTCGCCGCGCGATGAAGCAGGCGACGCAGAAAACCATGCGCGTCAACGCGAAGGGCATTAAAATCATCGTCGGTGGACGCCTGGGGGGCGCGGAAATCGCGCGCTCGGAGAAGGAAGTCGAGGGCAAAGTTCCCCTGCATACGCTGCGGGCCGATATCGACTATGGCTTTGCGGAAGCCCATACGACCTTCGGTGTCATTGGCGTCAAAGTGTGGATTTACAAGGGCGACGTCCTGCCGCGCAAGCGGCAAGAACCCGGTGAGGCGCAAGCGGAAGCCGCGGCTGCGGCGAATTTTTCTCCACGCGAGCATGATTCGCGCGACCGGCGCGGCGGCGACCGCCGGCGGTCGGGCGAGCGTGGTTCGCGTCCGCAAGGAGACCAGCCACGCGGTGGAGAGAACGCTGCGCGGCAAGGCGGCGACCGGGCGCCGCGAGCGCAGGGCGAGCGTGGTTCGCGTCCGCAAGGAGACCGGCCACGGGAGCCGCGCCAACCTCGTCCGCAGGGCGAGCAGCAAGGCCAGCCACGCGCAGAGCGACCGGCGCGCCCGCAAGGCGAACGCGCCCCGCGCCCACAAGGCGATCGTCCGCGAGCGCCGCGTCCACCCCGGCAGCAGCCCACGGCGCAAGCCGCTGAGCAAGCGCCAACTGCTCAGGCCGCTCCGGCTGAGCCGGTGGTTCAGCCAGCCACGCCGCCAGAGACGGATACCGGGGCCACTCAGAGCGAATAGAGGAGGGAGCCATGTTACTGGCACCATCACGTCCAAAGTATCGTAAACAACATCGCGGGCGCATGAGAGGCAAGGCTCATCGCGGCGCAACCATTGCTTTCGGCGAGTATGCCCTGCAAGCTCTGGAGCCTTGCTGGTTGGAAGCCCGCCAGATCGAGTCCGCCCGTATCGCGCTCACCCGCTTTATGAAACGCGGCGGCAAGGTCTGGATCCGCGTCTTCCCGGACAAGCCGATTTCCGGCAAGCCCGCGGAAACTCGTATGGGCAGCGGCAAGGGCGCGCTCGACCACTGGGTCGCCGTAGTCAAGCCGGGCCGTATCATCTTCGAGATCAGCGGCGTCAGCGAAGAGGTGGCGAAAGAAGCCATCCGCCTGGCCGGCCATAAGCTCCCGGTTGCCTGCCGCTTTGTGAAACGAGAGGAGATCGAGAGTGTCGAAGCTTAGTGAGCGCCGCAAGCAGATTTTCAATCAATCCGCGGGTGAAGCGGCAAAAGAGCTGAGAGAGCTGCGCTTGAAGCTCTTTAATTTGCGATTGCAGCAGCAGCGCGGCGAAGTCAAAAATCCCCGCGTATTTGCGCAAACCCGCAAAGATATTGCTCGCTTGCAGCACCGCCTGACGCAGTTGGAGAGTGAAGAATGACAGAGCAGAGTGCAGCAGCCACGCAGGATGCGCCGCGCGCCGCGCGCCACCAGCAAAAGACCGGCGTGGTGATCAGCAATAAAATGGATAAAACCATCGTCGTCGCGGTGGAAACGATGAAGAAGCATCGCCTGTACAAACGTACCTATAAACAGACGAAGCACTTCTATGCCCATGACGAAGATAATACCTGCCAGATGGGCGATGTCGTCCGCATTGAGGAGACGCGCCCGCTCAGCAAGTTGAAACGCTGGCGTCTCATCGAGATCATGAAAAAAGGCAGCGGTATTGTTCCCGTGGAAGAGGTGCTGGCTGAGGCTGATCCAGATATCTTATCCGCCGAGTCTGAGTCTGCTGAGTCTGAAGAAGATCAGGCAGAGGAATAACGAGGTGAAGAGATGATTCAGCCACAAACACGCTTAAAAGTAGCCGACAATACCGGCGCAAAAGAAATCATGTGCATTCGTATCATCAGTGGTTCATCGAAGCACTACGCCCGGGTTGGGGACATCATCAAAGCCTCCGTCAAGCAGGCTGCCCCCAACAGCCAGGTGAAGAAGGGTGACGTCGTAGACGCAGTCGTCGTGCGCGTGTCGAAGGAATATGTCCGTACCGATGGGTCGCACATCCGCTTCGATGAGAACGCCGCGGTGATTATTACGGCTGGCAATAACCCACGCGGCACACGTATCTTTGGGCCTGTGGCCCGCGAGTTGCGCGAAAAGAACTTCATGAAGATCATTTCGCTTGCGCCTGAAGTACTCTAACGAGGATGAAGATGGCAACGAAACAGAAAGAAAAGAAGCCGCTCCACCTTGCCAAGATGAATATCAAGAAGGGTGACACCGTCTTGATCATCTCGGGCAAGGATCGGGGCAAAGAGGGGACAGTCTCGCGGGCGCTACCTCAAGATAGCAAAGTGATCGTTGAGGGGCTCAATATCGTGAAGAAGCACGTGCGTCCGCAGGGCCAGAACCGCCAGGGAGGCATCATTGACAAGGCAATGCCTCTGCATGTCTCCAATGTGATGCTCAAATGCACCGAGTGCAATCAGCCTACCCGCGTCGGCCACGATCGCCGCCCGATGGGCTTAGACCAGAAGACGCGCACGGTGCGGGTGTGCAAGAAGTGCGGCAAGATTATTGAAGATCGATCGAGGAGTAGTTAAACGCTATGGCATCAAGGTTGAAAGATAAATATCAACAAGACGTCGTGCCGTCCCTGCAAAAGGAGTTTAGCTACAAGAATCCGATGCAGGTTCCGACGGTCAAGAAAGTGGTCGTGAACATTGGCATGGGCGAGGCCATCCAGAACGCGAAAGCGATGGATGCTGCGGTGGCCGACCTTGCCACCATCACCGGCCAGCGGCCCGTGATCACGCGCGCTAAGCACTCTGTCGCCACCTTCAAGTTGCGCGAAGGGATGCAAGTTGGCTGCATGGTCACGCTGCGCGGCGAGCGCATGTACCATTTTCTCGATAAGCTGATGAACGTCGCATTGCCCCGCCTGCGCGACTTCCAGGGAGTATCTCCCGAAGCGTTCGATGGGCACGGCAACTATACGCTGGGGCTGCGCGAGCAGTTGGTTTTCCCCGAAATCGACTACGACAAGGTCGATAAAGTGCGTGGGATGGAAGTGAGCATTGTCACAAGCGCTCACACCGACGAAGAGGGGCGACAGTTGCTCAAATTGATGGGTATGCCCTTTAAGAAATAACCCTGGAGGACGAGATGGCAAAAATCTCAATGATTGTGAAGTCGCAGCGCAAGCCCCGTTTCAAGGTTCGCCAGCATAGTCGCTGCAATGTGTGTGGGCGACCGCGCGCCTATATGCGTAAGTTCGGCCTGTGCCGCATTTGCTTCCGCGAGCGGGCATTGCGCGGCGAGTTGCCGGGCGTGACCAAGTCGAGCTGGTAGTCGCGAAGATGTATCGGGCGAGCGAGCTATTGCGCTCCTTCGTTTCGTGATGATGGAGGATTTTCCATGAATATGACAGATCCCATTGCGGATATGCTCACACGCATCCGGAATGCGGCCACTGCACGGCATACTCGCGTACTCATTCCGGCCTCGAAAATGAAGCTGGCGATTGCGCGTGTGCTAAAAGAAGAAGGCTACGTGAAAGATATTGAGGTTCTGAAGGACACGCCGCAGGGTACCATTCGTCTCACCCTGCGCTATGTTGATAAGAAGCCGGTGGTAACGCAGTTGAAGCGGGTGAGTAAGCCGGGACTGCGCGTCTATACCAAGAAGGCCGAAATTCCCCTTGTCCGGGGTGGTCTGGGTACAGCAATTCTTTCGACGCCACAAGGGCTGATGACGGGCCATCGCGCCTACAAAGAGGGGCTGGGCGGCGAAGTCATCTGCTACGTTTGGTAGCAAAGGAAAGGCGGGTTTTAGCATGTCTCGTATTGGACGCGCCCCGATTGTGGTGCCGCCGAAGGTGCAGCTAAGCTGGACCGACGGCAATTTTGTCACGGTCAAGGGGCCGAAGGGCGAGCTTTCGTATCAAGTTCCTGCCGAACTCTCGTTGCAGCTTGAGAACGGCTCGTTGGTGATTTCCCGGCCTTCGGACAGCAAACAGCACAAGGCGCAGCACGGCTTGTATCGCACGCTGGTCAATAACATGGTCGTCGGTGTGACCCAGGGCTACGTCAAGCGTCTGGAGATTCACGGCGTCGGCTATCGTGCCGCGAAGGTCGGCGAGAGCCTGGTGATCCAGGTCGGATACTCTCACCCGGTCGAGGTGCAGCCTCCGACAGGCGTGACCTTGAGCGTCGATGGTGTGGACCCGGCGACGAAGGCCACGAAACTGAGCGTCAACGGTATTGATAAGCAGGTTGTCGGCCAGGTTGCCGCTTCGATCCGCAGCATTCGCAAGCCGGAGCCATATAAAGGCAAAGGCATTCGCTATGAGGGCGAGGCCATTCGCCGCAAAGCTGGCAAGGCGGGCAAAGTCGGCGGCAAGAAGAAATAAGGCCGCAGAGAAATAAGGATAGTGGTTATTATGGCGAGAAAGTTTCATGCAAATCAGTCGCGGCTGCGGCGTCACCAGCGAATGCGGAATCATCTGGCGGGAACACCGTTGCGCCCGCGTTTGAACGTATTCCGCAGCGGCCAGCATATCTATGCCCAGGTCATTGATGACACAACCGGGCAAACGCTGGTAGCGGCTTCGACGCTCGAAGCGGCGATGCGCACTCTCCAGCCGGAGCCGGTGGTCTCCGCGTCGGCGGAAAAGAAAGAGGTCGTAGAGATGGCGGCGGAGGCGGCCCCGGCCAAAGGCAAGGGAGCGAAGGCGGAGAAACCGGCGGCGAAAGCTCCCGGCAAAGCCGGCCCCGCCGCCAAAGGCGCTGGCCGGCCGGGACAGCAGGTGAAGACCGTGTTGCCCCAGGCGCAGAAGGGCGAGAGAAAGACGCCCCGCGAGGCGCTGGCTGCCATTGCCAACAACCATAAAGTGGCTCTGGCCCGCGAAGTTGGCAAACTGGTGGCCCAGCGCGCGCAAGAAAAGGGCGTCACCCGTGTTGTGTTTGATCGTGGAGGCTATGCCTACCATGGTCGAGTGGCCGCGCTTGCCGAAGGCGCTCGTGAGGCCGGCCTGGATTTCTAGGTTGTAAGGCGTGATCTATCACGCTCGTAGGGCTTGCTCTCTCACTCCCAAAAGGAAAAAACATGGCAAGAATAGATGCTTCAAAACTAAACCTGGAAGAGACGGTTGTTCAGGTAACTCGTGTTGCCAAAGTGGGCAAAGGTGGCCGCAGCTTTAGCATCCGGGCGCTCGTCGTGGTTGGCGACCACAATGGTCATGTCGGCTTCGGTTTCGGCAAAGCCGGCGAGTATAGCGAAGCGATCCGCAAAGGCGGCGAAGAGGCAAAGAAGCACCTGATCGAGGTTCCGCTGGACGGCACGACCGTTCCCTTCAAGATCACCACGCGCTTTGGGGCCTCGGAAGTGATGCTCAAGCCCGCCGCTCCCGGTACAGGCGTGATCGCCGGCGGCGCGGTGCGTGCCGTTGTGGAGTCCGTGGGCATTCGCGATATTCTGACGAAGACGCTGGGCAGCACCAATAAAGCCAACACCGTCCAGGCATGTATGCAGGCGTTGCAGGAGTTGCGCGCGCCGGAGACCGAGGCGGCCTTGCGCGGCAAAGCGATTTCCGATATGATCGGAAAGAAGCGCGCGGCCAAACTGGTCGAGGCTCGCGCCAGCGCGGCGGAGCAGCAGATCGCGGCTCAGTCCGCTCAGGAAGAGACGCGCGACCGCGGATCCGCGAATCGCCGGGGTTCCGGTGACCGTGATCGCCGCGGCGGCGGAGATCGTGGCGAGCGGCGTGATCGCCGCGGCGGTGAAGGCCGCCGATAGGAGTAAAACATGGCGAAACTGCGTATTAAATATGTAAAAAGTGCGATTGGCTATGCAAGAAATCAAAAGGACACGATCCGTTCGCTGGGGTTTCGCAAGCTCCAGCAGACGGTCGAGCATGACGATAATCCTGCTATTCGCGGCATGGTCCAGAAGGTGATCCACCTGGTGCAGGTAGAGGAGATTGAGCAGTGAAACTCTCTGATTTGCGACCCGCTCCTGGTTCGCACCATACAGAACGACGCCTGGGCCGCGGGCCTGGCTCCGGTCGGGGCAAAACCTCCGGACGCGGTACGAAGGGGCAGAAGGCTCGTACCGGCAGCACCATCCATCGCGCCTTTCTCGGCGGCCAACTTCGCCTGTCACGACGTCAGGCGTTCATACGAGGCATTGGCAATAGCAATATTCCGTTTCGTAAGGATTTTGCCACCGTGAACGTCTCCGACCTGGCGGCGTTCGAGGCCGCTAGTTCTGTGACCCCGGAAGCCCTGGCCCAGCAGAATCTGATCTCCAATACCGAGAGCAAGGGATTGGTGAAGATTTTGGGCGATGGCGAGATTGACCGCGCCTTAACGGTGCGCGCTCATAAGTTCTCGGCCAGCGCGCGCAAGAAGATCGAGGAGGCCGGTGGGACGATCGATCTGATCCCGATGAAGGTCACTGAGAAGACCAAACGGCGCAAGGACGAGCATGGGAAGAGGGTTCCTCCTCCCGCCATGGGATAGGCTTGTGTAGGGGTACAATTCATTGCGCCCCTGCGCGGATCCCGCGAAAGGAACATAGCCATGTGGGAACGACTACGAAGTGTCTGGGCGGCTCCCGATTTACGCAATAAGATTCTCTTCACAATGGGGATCTTATTGATCTTTCGGGTTCTCGCTCATATCACCGTTCCTTTGACGGCCGCTGAGCAACAGAACCTGGTCAATCTGTTTGGCAGCAGCAGCAGCAGCAACCAGGGGTTAGGCCAGTTGTTGGGGCTGCTCGATGTCTTCTCCGGTGGCTCGCTCAAGACCTTCTCTATCGTCGCGTTGGGCGTGTATCCCTATATCACGGCCACCATCGTGATGCAGTTGCTGCAGCCGATCATTCCAGCCTTACAGAAATTGTCCATGGAAGGCGAAGCGGGACAACTGCGCTTTAGCCAGATCACGCGCCTCATCACCGTGCCATTGGCGTTCTTGCAGGCTCTTGGGCAGAGCGCCATTTATGTGCGCGTCGGCGTTCTCAGCTCCACTACGTTCAACCTGTTCGGGCCGAACTGGCTGGAGACGCTCTCGATCCTCGTGGCGCTGACGGCAGGCACGATGGTTCTGGTCTGGCTGGGGGAGTTGATCACGGAAAAAGGCATCGGCAACGGCATCTCGCTGATCATCTTCGGCGGGATTGTGGCCGGCCTGGCCGGCACGGTGCAATCGGCGTACCTGTCCGCCACCTCTACCACCGGCAGCGGCGGCGGCGTGATCAGCATTGCCACTATCGTGATCATTGGTCTGATCATCACCGTCGGCACGGTCTACATCTATCAGGGCCAGCGCCGCGTGCCGGTACAATATCCCACCAAACGCATGGTGGGGCGTGGGATGCTGGTGGGTTCGGCGCAGACGACCTACATTCCGATGATGGTCAACAACGCCGGCATGATCCCGCTCATCTTCGCGCAGTCGATGCTGATCTTCCCGGCCGTGCTGGCGCAGTATCTGCAATCCAGCCCCGTGAAGTGGCTGGCGAGCGCGTCGCAGTGGGTCGGGACGTACCTGGCAAACCCGTCGTTGTGGTATTACTGGGTCATTTTCGCCTTGTTGTGTTTTCTGTTCACGTACTTTTATGCCTACGTGGTCTGGCAGCAGCAGAACATTCCAGAGACGCTGCAGAAGCAGGGGGCTTTTATTCCCGGCTATCGACCGGGGGAACCCACCACGCGCTACCTGACCACCATCCTCAATCGGATTACGTTGGGAGGCGCGCTCTTCCTGGGGATCGCGGCCTTCTTGCCGTACTTCACCCAGGTCGGCAGCAACCAGCTCGTCAGCGCGGCAGCCATCTTGATCGCCGTCGGCGTGGTGCTTGACACCGTCAGGCAGCTCGAATCCCAGATGGTGATGCGCAACTATTCGGGCTTCCTGGCGTAGTGCAGTCACTTCCATCGAAGGAGTTGAAGGAGAATAAGAACCGTGAACAGTATCCTGATCGGCGCTCAAGGATCGGGGAAAGGGACGCAAGCAGTGCGGCTTTGCGAGGTTCTTCAAATCCCACACGTTGCCAGTGGCGATCTGTTCCGCAAGGCGTTTGCGGAACACTCTGAACTCGGCATAAAGGCCAAGACCTATATGGATCGCGGCGAACTGGTCCCGGATGATCTGACCGTCGCCATGATTCTTGGTCGTCTCGCGGAACCGGACTGCGCCAATGGCGCGCTGCTGGATGGCTTCCCGCGCACGATCGCGCAGGCGGAGGCGCTGGATGAAGGTCTGGCCCGGATAGGACACCAGATCGATTCTGTCGTCTATCTTGAGGTTCCGCGAGCGGAATTGCTCAAGCGACTGTCGGGTCGTTTTATCTGCCGGGCCAACCAGCACGTGTATAACATCAACTCGAACCCGCCGAAGGTGTCAGGGATATGCGATTTCGATGGAAGTGAACTGTACCAGCGTTCAGACGATACGGGAGAAGCGGTGCAACGTCGCCTGGATATCTTCTTTTCGGAGACGATCCACCTGCTCGAATACTACGAGCGGCAGGGCAAACTGGTGACGGTGAATGGCAACCAGAGCATTGAGCAAGTGGAGGCTGCCATTCTGAGCAAGATTCGTGCGTAGGGTGATGAATTTGTGAATAATGGGGATGCAGAGGCGATTCCGCTGTGGGAGCGCAATTCATTGCGTCAGTCAGCAACAACCTGGATCGATTCTGGCGCAATGAATTGCGCTCCCACAGCGGGATAGAGAACAAACATGGCACCGATCTTAAAGTCAAAAGCAGAGCAAGAAAAGATACGTGAGACTGGACGCATCGTCGCGAGCATCCTGGCGGAATTGCGCTCGGCTGTGCGCCCAGGCATCACGACTAGCGATCTGGACGATATCGCGGTGGAGGCGCTCAAACGGTATGGGGCGAAATCAAGCTCATTGGGCTATCATCGTTACCCAAAATCCCTTTGTACGTCTGTAAACGATGAAGTGGTGCATGGCATCCCAGGGACGCGCGTCTTGCGCGAGGGCGACATCGTCACTATCGACTGCGCCGCGGTCTACAACGGCTGGCATGCGGATTCGGCCGTCACCATCCCGGTTGGTGACGTTCCGCCGGAGGTACGGCGGCTGCTCAAAGTCACCGAGGATGCTCTGTACCGGGGCATCGCGGCGGCGCGCGCCGACAATCGCCTGCGCGATATCGGCAGAGCGGTGCAGGATTTTGTAGAGGCCGCCGGGTTCGCGGTCGTGCGCCACTATGGCGGGCATGGCGTCGGGCGCAGTATGCATGAAGACCCGCAGGTGCTGAACTATATTGAACCGGGCCAGCTCAATCACACGCTCAGAGCGGGTATGGTGCTTGCTATCGAGCCGATGGTCACTATGGGCGCGAAAGAAACACGCATACTCGAAGATGACTGGACGGTAGTCACGCTGGATGGCAGCTACTCGGCCCACTTTGAGCATACGGTTGCCATCACCGAGGGAGACGCGGAAATCTTAACGCTGTGAGAGGGCGAGCTTGCCGGAGGCAGCCCCTACGGGTTTCTCCCCGAAGGATGGAGACCAGAAGTTTTTGCCCTCTCGACATCTGTATATATTTGTGCTATAATTCGTAGTTGGCTGCAGCAGTGTCAACTGCTGCGATTTTATCGTTTATAAGATGTAATCAACGCTCTTCGGCTCGGACGGAGCCGTCAGGCGGACGCCTGAGAAATTCCTGTTTTTGGATATGGAGTCGTCACCAAGAACCTTCTCCACGAGAGCGCGTTTCGGCTGCCGCGTTGTTCGTAGCGAGATAGGTTCGCCAACCGGAAAAAAGAAAAGAGACACGCGCTAGAGGAAAAAGTTCTCTGATCTCTCGTAAAGAAAGGATGTTATGCCAAAGAAGGACGAAATCGAGGTCGAGGGTAAGGTCCTTGAGGCTTTGCCTAATGCCATGTTCAAGGTCGAAATCGACGAACAACACCAGGTTCTAGCCGTCCTCTCCGGGAAAATGCGCATGAACTTTATACGCATTGTGCCGGGCGACAAGGTCAAGGTTGTGCTGTCACCTTACGATCTGACACGCGGGCGCATAACATGGCGTGCGAGGTAGTGGGTAGGGGTGATTTTCCTCATCACTCGTGCCGATCTCTTCTTTTCTTCTAGTTGCTGTCCTGGTATCTTCGGTCTTTTGAATACTATATGCTGTGAGGAGGGCCAGCCATGAAGGTGCGTGCCTCAGTGAAGCCACGTTGTGAGCATTGCCGCATTATCCGTCGCAATCGCGTTGTGATGGTGATCTGTAGCAAGAATCCGAAACATAAACAGAAGCAGGGCTAAGAGAGGGTAGGGGCGACCCTGGCGGTCGCCCTGGCTCTCTAAGAAGATGGGCGAGGGCAAACCCCGGCTCACTTTAAGAAGATGAGCGAGGGCAAACCCCGGCTCACTTTAAGAAGATGGGCGAGGGCAAACCCCGGCTCACTTTAAGAAGTCGGGCGAGGGCAAGCCCCGCCCCTACCCTCTCTTGCCTGGCTCTCTACATCGATGGAGGGAAAAATGGCTAGAATCGCCGGCGTTGACATTCCACGCGACAAGCATGTGGAGATTTCGCTGACGTACATCTTCGGGATCGGCCTGACCACAAGCAGGAAGATTCTGGAGCGAACGCGTATTGACCCAACGAAGCGGGTCAAGGATCTGACAGAAGAAGAGGTCAACCGCCTGCGCGAGGTTATCGATCGCGAACACAAGGTCGAGGGTGATCTCCGCCGCGAAGTTGATATGAATATTAAGCGGCTGATAGAAATCAACTGTTATCGTGGAATACGCCATCGCCGCAATCTGCCGGTGCGCGGCCAGAGGACGCGCACAAACGCGCGCACGCGGCGCGGGCCAAGAAAGACGGTCGCCGGCAAGAAGAAAGCCACCGCTAAGAAGTAGCGTCGGAGAGGAATGGCAAGTATGGCACCTGAGAAAAAGAAAACGACAGTCAGGCCGAAGCGGCGTGAACGCAAGTCCATTCCGCGCGGGCAAGCGCATATTCAAGCAACTTTTAACAACACGATCGTCACCTTGACCGATCCCAACGGCAACGTGATCTCCTGGGGAAGCGCTGGCAGCCAGGGGTTCAAGGGATCGCGCAAAAGCACTCCATACGCGGCTGGCGTGGCGGCTGAGACGGCTGCGCGGCGGGCGATGGAGCATGGCATGAAGCAGATCGAAGTCTATGTCAAAGGCCCCGGATCGGGCCGCGAGGCCGCGATTCGCTCCTTGCAGCAGGCGGGCCTCAATGTTGTTTCTATTACCGATGTGACACCTATTCCGCACAATGGCTGCCGACCGCCCAAGCGGCGGCGCGTGTAATCGCGCTGTGCGTGTAAGGAGGATACTGATAGATGGCGCGTTATACCGGCCCCGTCTGCCGTTTGTGCAGGCGCGAGGGGGTAAAACTCTTTTTGAAAGGCGACAAGTGCATCACTAATTGCACGCTGGAGCGCCGCAATCGTAATACTCGCCCAGGCCAGCATGGCGCTGGGCGTGTCCGCAAACCATCCGGGTATGCCGCACAACTGCGCGAGAAGCAGAAAGTTCGCCGCACCTATGGTGTGCTTGAGCGCCAATTCCGCAAGCATTTCAAGTATGCTGCCGGTCGCCCTGGCAAGACCAGCGAAAACCTGCTGCAGGTGCTTGAGATGCGCCTGGATAACCTGGTGTATCGTCTCGGTTTCGCCGATTCGCGCGCGCAGGCGCGCCAGTTGGTCAATCATGGGCATATCGCCGTCAACGGCCGCAAAACGAATATCCCTTCGTTTATCGCAAAGCCGAATGATGTCGTGGCCGTGCGCGAACACAGTAAAGGTCTTGAGTACTTTAAAACCCGCCAATTATTGCTAGCACAGAAGGGTATCCCTTCCTGGCTCACCCTGAATGTAGACGAGATGACCGGCAAAGTCGTGTCATTGCCATCACGCACTGAGCTTGAACTGCCCTTTGAGGAGCAGCTGGTGATTGAACTCTACCAGCGATAATGTATGGAGTCGGCGGAAAGGCAGGTTGGAACATTGATTGATGATATGAAACTGCCTCGCATTAAAAATACCAGAACTCAGGGTAACTATGCGAGCTATGATATTGAGCCTTTAGAGGCTGGCTATGGCGTGACGCTCGGTACGGCCCTGCGGCGTGTCTTGCTTTCCTCTTTGCCGGGCGCTGCCGTCACCTCTATTCGCATCGAGGGCGTGCAGCACGAGTTCCAGGATATCCCCAATGTGTTGGAGGATGTGACCGATATTGTGTTGAACGTCAAACAACTGCGCTTGCGATCCTTCTCCGACCACGCGATTTCCATGCGCCTGGAGGTGAATGGAGAGCAAGGAGGGCCGCGGGTGATCACCGCCGCCGATATTGACGCCCCCAGCACGGTAGAAATCGTCAATCCCGATCTCTATCTCGCTACCCTCGACAATGAGAAGGCGCGCCTGGAGATGGAACTGGTGGTTGAGACGGGCAGAGGCTATGTCCCGGCTGACTCCAAAGAAGATCAGCCCATTGGCGTGATTCCCGTTGATGCTATCTACACGCCGGTGCAAAAGGCCAATTATATCGTTGAACACACCCGCGTGGGCCAGATGACCAACTATGACCGGGTCGTGCTGGAGATCACTACGGATGGCACGATTGTACCCGATGATGCTCTGCGCCAGAGCGCGGAAATCCTGGTACGCCATTTTACCCAGCTTGCCAACTTCCGCACGGCGTCCATTGAGCCGGAACGAGCGCCGCTCAGCAGCGTGCCGATTTTGCAGAAGATCTATGATACGCCTATCGAGGATCTCGACCTGTCCGTTCGCGCCTACAACTGCCTCAAGCGCAGTAACATTACGAAAGTCGGCCAGGTGCTGACGATGAACGAGGAAGACCTTCTCAGCGTGCGTAACTTCGGCGAGAAGAGCTTGCAAGAATTGTCTGAGCGTCTGAAAGAGCATAACTTCTTGCCCAATCCGCACCCCAGCGCTGTCGGCGCTGATGAGGACGACTACGGCTACGACGACCGGAGCGGTCATCAAAGTCATGGCCCTGCCATGGAGGAATAAAGTGAGACACCGAGTTGCTACCAGTCAACGCATCGGAATGCCGGAGGCGCGCCGCCGCTCTGTGCGCCGCAACCTGATGGCCGGCCTGATCCGTTACGATAGAATACAAACGACCGAGGCACGCGCCCGTGCCATTCGCGGAGAAACCGAAAAACTGATCCGCACTGCGGTCAAAGGCCGCCAGTCCGCGCAGGCGTACCTGGCTAAAGTGGTCACGGATGAGGAGAAAGCCGCGGAGATTCTCGCCTTTGCGCGCAAAGGCCGCTTTTCTCTGAGCAAAACCGTACTCTCCAACGAGGAGCGCGCGGATCAGAATCAGCCGCCTCTGACTGCCACGGGGCGCAAGTTCGCGGAAAATAAGCTCAAAGCGCGCCGCGAAGAGCTGCTGCGTATCATCTCTGACGAAGATGAAGCCGAAGAGGCGCTGCAAGCGGCCTATCGGGCGATGGTCATCGAGCTGCACGCGCGCCGCCAGATTTTGATGGCGCTGCCAGACGAGCTGGTCGTCAAGAAAATCTTCGAGGAACTTGTTCCTCGCTATGCCAGCCGCCCCGGCGGCTATACGCGCATCACCAAACTGGGACAACGCCAGGGCGATGCCGCGCATATGGCGCAGATTTCCCTGGTGTAGGGGTTTGATTTATCACACCCCGACTGGCGGCGTAGGGGCCAGACAGCCTCTCTGGGAGAGAGGTAATCTCGCGCTCCTGATCGGTGTTAACAGATGAATATCGCGTGTGGGATTGAGTACGACGGCACCGGGTATCACGGCTTCCAGCGCCAGCCCGATAGTCACGGGCCAACGGTGCAGGGCGTCTTAGAGGCGGCGGTTATGGGCGTCTCCGGCGAACAGCTTGTGGTCAGTGGCGCGGGTCGTACCGATGCAGGAGTCCATGCCAGCGGGCAGGTGATTCATTTTCACACAGCGGCTGCGCTGACTCCCGACGTCTGGGGACGCGCTTTGAACGCTGGCCTGCCCATGACGGTCTCTGTGCAATGGGCAAAGGCGATGCCCGAACGCTTTCACGCTCGGTTCAGCGCGTTGAGTCGTTCGTATCGCTACACGATCTACAACGATCCCACGCCGTCGCCGCTGCTGGCGCGCTATAGCTATCATTGCCCGCGCGCGCTGGACGCGGACGCGATGCACGAGGCGTGCCAATCCTTGTTAGGGCGGAAGGACTTCTCGGCTTTCGGGCGCAGCCCTGACGAGACGAATCCGCGCAAGCCGGGGCCGCATTCCTGCGTTCGTACTATGCGCGAGGCGCGTTGCATACGCCAGCGTTTTGCTATCTTTGCAAAAACGACAGAACTTATTGTTTATGATTTTACTGCGGATGCCTTTTTGACCGGCATGGTTCGCAGGATTGTTGGTACGCTCGTGCTGGTCGGGCAAAAGCGTTTGAGCCTGGACGAATTTGCCGCGATTGTGGAAAAGGCAGACAAGACGCACCCTGGTTCAGCGGCCCCACCACATGGGCTATGCCTGGTGCGGGTTGAATATCCTGAAGAGTTTGGAGTGACATCATGAAAAAGACATATAGCGCCAAGGCCGCTGACCTGGACCCCAAATGGTATGTGATTGATGCCGAGGGTCAGATTCTGGGCCGCGTGGCTTCGCAGATCGCGCAAATTTTGCGCGGCAAGCACAAGCCGACCTACACGCCGCACCTGGCCTGCGGCGACTTCGTGATCGTGATCAACGCGGAAAAGATCGCCGTGACGGGCAAGCGCCTGGATCAGAAGATCTATTATCACCACAGCCAGTACCCCGGCGGCATGAAGCAGATTACCCTGCGTCATGTCCTCGAAGGCAAGCACCCGGAGCGCGCTTTGCAGCACGCGGTGCGCGGCATGGTGATGCATAATCGCCTGGGCGACAGGCTGATGTCGCGGTTGAAAATTTATGCTGGCCCGACGCACCCGCACGAGGCCCAGAAGCCTGTACCCTGGCTGGGGCCGGAGGCGTTGCTGAAGCAGAAGACCCCGGCGTCCACGGCGCAATAAAGAGGAGGAGTATAATCATGGCCGATACCATCAAAGGCGAATATTACTACGGCATGGGACGCCGCAAAACGTCGGTAGCTCGTGTGCGTCTTTATCCCAACGGTGACGGCAGCGTTACCATCAACGGCAAGCCCGCCCAGGCGTATTTTGGCGACCGTCCAGCGGTGTCATCCGCCATGAGCGCCCCCCTGCGCCTGTTCGACCTGGACAACGCCTATACCATCACCATTCGCGTCGCAGGCGGCGGCGTCACCGGTCAGGCCGGAGCCATCCGTCACGCGACAGCCCGCGCGCTGCTCAATATTAACTCCGAGTGGAGGGCGCAACTGCGCAAAGCTGGCTTTTTAACCCGCGACGCTCGCATGAAAGAGCGCAAGAAGCCCGGCCTCAAGCGCGCCCGCAAGGCTCCGCAGTACACGAAACGCTGATCGCTGCTGCTCATACGGAGTAATAGGGTAAATGGGCAGGTTGAGGAGTGGCCGGACAAGCCCGGCCACTCCTCAACCTGTCCGTTTACCCTTTGGCTTGTTGTGAGGCCACAAACTCCATCGCTTCTCTCGCCAGCGGAAGCCATTCCTCTGTAGATGTGAGCTTTAGCGTGACCCACTCCTTCATGAATCGGCCATCATGGCGGGGATCGAAGCGCTCCCCATCTCCAGCGGCGATGAGCGCATCCAACCGAGACCTGGGCAGCTTGACAACCAGCTTGCCCCTGACAAGCATGGCAAAGATTTTATGGTGAATTTTCAGCCCTGATGAGCCGAACCCCTTCTTCGATTGGGTTCCGTCCGATGGAGGGGTTACGCCAGGATTGCCGAGGAGTTCCTCGACAATTGTGGCAAAGCATTCTTCTGGAGTGATGGGTGGCTGACTCATGGAAGGGACACTCCTCTTGAATTCCAACATGTACACCTGGCGCTAGCGTCTGCCGCCTAAAGGAAAGCGATCCCAGGGGTTCTCATTGACCGTAATCCGGTAGCCATCGGGATCAGCAAAGACGAAGGTGCGCCCGAACGGACCATCGAAGGGTGGTGTGATGATGGTGGTTCCAACTGCTTCCAATTTGGCATGCAACTCATTGACATGATCACAGTCGATCCAGAGCGCCACACCCCATCCCGGCTGCGGCGCTTCATCCAGGTTCACTTTTGCTTCGCTGAGAGCAAAAGGGATCGTGCTGGAATCGAAGAGGACAAAATCGGAAGTGTCGAATTGAGGATCTACCGTCAAGCCCAACACCTCCGTGTAGAACGCGCGCGAGACGGAGAAGTCGCGCACCTGCAAGCTGATAAAATCGGGTCCGAGAAGCTTTGCCATGGCTGTTCCTTTCTGCTATACTGTCTTTCATTGGAACGGATTAGTCCCCCAACGCTTTGATTGCCGAGAGTATCGCCAGCAGCGCATCGAAGCGTTCATGATCAGGCGCGCGCTCAATCCGAGATTGCGCTTCCTGCCACAACGGCCACGCACGCTGGAGAGCCAGCTCTCCGGTCTTCGTCAGAAGCACCAGGTGCATGCGTCGATCTTCACCTTCACGGCTTTGAACCAGCCGCTGTTTGAAAAGATGCCCGCCACGCCCGCGTCTGTATTCTCTCACATCACGCCGTCCCGAACGTCACGCCCAGGTCGCGCAGCCACTTGCGATAGGCGATGGCCGTGCGGTCGGAGCGCAGGTGTAGCTCTGCCTGCAGGTCGAGTGGGAGAAGTTCGGGGCGTTGCGACTCCACAATGGGGATGTCCTGCTTGATGATCACATCCTGGAAGTGGCGCACCTCCTCGTCGGTGAGATCGCCGTAGTCCATCGCCACGTACATCCAGACGATGGACGAGGCTTGCGAGACGGGCGTGATGGTGAAATACATGGCAAACTGCGGCCCTTGCGACGACTTTTCGAAATAGGCGGTGAGAGGCCGCAGCACTTTGTAGGTATAGTTCACGCGCGCGCCTTTGCCCGTGCCGTCGGGATCGGGCTGCCAGACGCTGATGTCGCGCGCGACAACGCCATCAGCCGAAATTTCGGCGGTGTAGTCATTAACGTCTGGATGAGCGGGATCGCCAAGCAAGCCCTGGTGAACGAAGGGGAAATGCGTCACGTCCAGGAAATTCTCGACGGCGCGCGGCCCGCTCGCGTTCATCTGATAGGGGCCGCAGTGGACGATCTGGAAGGCCGGATTGCCCCACTGCGGAAACAACGCGATGTCGTGATCCGGCTCGCCGGGCGTTACCCAGACCCAGCCGTAGCGTTCCGCGGCTCGGTAGACCTGCACGCGCGCCGTTTTGGGCGGCTTTTGATCGGGATGCGCCGGAAAGCGGATGCATTGTCCCTCTGCGTTATATTGCCAGCCATGATATGGGCAGATGATGGTGCAATCCTCGACGCGGCCCAGGGAGAGCCGCGTGCCGCGATGCAAGCACAGGTCGCGCCAGGCGTGAATTGTGCCGTTGGCTTTCCAGAGAACGATATCTTCATCAAGCAGGCTCACGCCGACAGGCTTGTTTTCCGGCAGATCGGGCGCGTAGGCCACGACATGCCAGTCGTTGATGAGGACGGGATCATTGAGCATGGATGGGTTCTCCTGAAAATCATCTTGCTTTCCCAAAACACAATCGATCGTATCATCATTCTACCATCTTTCCCATTTTCCCTCTCAACAAATCGCGACCTGTATGGTACACTATAGTCATCGCTCGTGAAGAAAGGGAAGCATAGTATGATCGATCCGGTGGATACGATAGGCCAGCAGGCGCTTGCATATTTGGGCCTCAAGCACGCGGCGCGCGAACGGGCGCTGCCGAAGTCGCGCAGCGCCATTCGCTATTGCGCCAATAGCATACGGGCCGCGCACCGCCAGGAATTTCAAGCGGCAGCCGGGTTGCGAGCGCAGGCGGCTGCGCTGCTGGCCGAGATGGTCGTTGATTTGCGCGATCACCCGGATATCTTCTATGCCGGATTTGTGCAGGATGCCCAGAAAGAGTACGCCGAGGCGACGGCATTCGCTGCGCTGGTGCAGCAGCAGGCGCTGCCGCTCCCCAGCGAACTGTCTATCGGCTATGCTCCCTATTTGAATGGGCTGGGCGAGGCTATCGGCGAGCTGCGCCGCTACCTGCTCGACCAACTGCGGCGCGGCCAGGTCGAACAATGTGAGACGTACCTGCGCTCTATGGATGATATTTATGCCATGCTCACGCTGATCGATTTTCCCGACGCCATTACGCTGGGCCTGCGCCGCACCACGGATACGGCTCGCAACATCCTGGAGAAGACGCGCGGCGATTTGACCGTGGCCGTTGCGCAGGCACAACTGGAACACGCCATGCAAACCTTGTTGCATGAGCTACAACAACGGTGAATACATAGTGTAGGATGACTGACCGGAAACTTTCTGAGATAATGGGGCGTCATATATAGTAGATATATATCTCACATATGGGAAACTGATTTATTTTTCTGCTCTTTTTGAGAGGGGAATGTATGCAAGAAAAGGATAAAGCAGCGGGGAAGAGCGATCCACATACCACAAAACAGGGAATTGTCGGCACTCAATCGCTGAAACCGGGGGCATCCTCGCAGATAGTCACGGCTGAATCGGTGCAGTCTGAGGAGATACCGACGATCCCGCTGGGATCATTCCAGACCGTCAGTGCATTGCAGCCGGAGGTGGCGGTACGCTCCGTGGCAACAAGTAAATCGATTCAACTACCGATGCCGCTGGTAGTGCAGCCCGCCGAGTACCGGCGCAGCCTGGGCGAATGGCTGGAACTCTGGTGGGAAGGCATGCGCCCAGGATATCTGTGGCTGGCGCTGTCGCCTGCGCTGCTGGGGAGTCTTCTGGCCTGGACATCGACCATTTCTGCTGCGACTCCGTTGGGGCATCTCCACGTGTTGCATCTCATTGTCATGCTCGTAGCCCTTGCCGCCTTACAGTTTGGCGCGAACGTGGTCAACGACTACTACGATTACGTTAAAGGGATTGATACCAGCAATACCCTGGGGCCGGGCGGTCTTATCCAGCAAGGCTTGATCAAGCCGAGCCGCGTGCTGCTGGTGGGGTTTATCTTGTTGGGGATTGGCACGCTGCTGGGCATCGTACTGGCAACCTCCGGCAATCTGAGTATCTACCTGATCGGCTTGATCGGGGTGTTGTGCGCCTACTTTTTCAGCGCGACGAAACATTCCCTCTCATCACTGCTGCTTGGCGAAATTGTCTGCTTCCTTATCTATGGCCCGCTTATCATGCTAGGCGCGTATCTGCTGCAAGCGGGGACGATCAGTCATGCTGATCTGGTGAAGCTGCTGGTCTATAGCCTGCCTGTTGGTCTGCTGGCCGTAGCGATTGTGCATGTAAACAATATGCGCGACATGGAGAGCGACAACGATGCCGGAAAATTCACGCCCGCCTCGCTGCTGGGCATGCGCTTCAGCCGGGTCTTCTACGTGCTGCTGATCCTGGGAGCGTATGCCATCATTGCCGCGCTTGGAATCCCGCGTCACGCTTCTCACCTGATCCTGATCACATTCTGGACGCTGCCAACGCTGGTGGTGGCGCTGACGGGCATTGCCCGCGCTGATCTGCCTGCTAGCCTGCATATCGAGTTACGCGAGACAATCAAATTGCACAGGTACTTTATGATCTTGCTCATCGTCGCGCTGCTCGCGACAGCGTTTATTCCTGTGTTGCCGCACCTGCCATCGCACCTGTTGCCGTTTTAGAGGAGATGCTAAGAAAATGTGGCGGATCAGCGTGCCGCGCTTGCGACGATCTGCACACCCAGCCGTTCGAGGAGGGCGCGACATAGCTCGGCTCGGTGCTTGCCGGGCATACGACCGGGGATGCTGTGCGAATCGGAACCAGCGCTCATCAGCAGGCTGTGCCTGCGCGCGTAGGCCAGGTACGTTTCGGTGATCTCAGGACTATGAGAGGGGTGGTACACTTCAATGCCGTCAAGCGGGATGTCCGCGCGTACCTGGTCCAGCAGGTCGGGCGCGTAAAAAGTGAATCCGCTCTCGCGCCTGCCCGGATGGGCGATGAGGCAGACGGCCCCGCTGCGATGGGCAGCTTCGACCGTCTCGGCCATATTCACGCGCGTAGAATGGAAACCGGCTTCGTGCATCATTTTGACCGCCGTGCGCCAGTCCGGGGCGTAGCTATGCTCGCGCAAGAGTCGTATCACGTCTCCGGGCAAGCGCAATTTTCCGCCGTTGTCGGCTAATATTTCTTGCTGCCGGGGAAATTGGTAGCCGCGCTTCAGCAGTGTATCATGGACGGCATGAATGTTCTCTAGCTGCTCGCGGGTAATGCGCTCGGTCAGCGCGGCTAAATAGTTTTGCGCGGGATCGAAGCCGTAGCAAAGCAGATCGCCCATTTTCCCATTCCACTCAGTACTCATCTCAACGCCGGAGAGGACGGGAAGATGTTTTTCCGCCGCCATTGCCTGCGTGTTGCCGACCATTTCCACGAAGTCATGGTCTGTGATCGCGACGAGATCAAAGCCTTCCCGTATCAGGTAATTGATGAGTTCTGGCGCGGGCCAGCGTCCATCGCTGTAAGTGGTGTGCATGTGCAAGTCAATCGCGGCGTCTGGATGCAGCGTCAACGGGGACGTCAAACCGGTCAAAATTGGCTCCTTCATGAAATTTCATAGGTTCCTGGTTGTTGAATTATCTCTATGATATCACATGACACACGCTGTTATTGCTCCTGTGGAGGCATTTCTGGGTAGGAGATGATCGTCTGCTCGTATTCTGCTTGCGCCGGAGCATCCGCGCCGGAGGATGTGGTCGCCTGAGCAGAGGGCGCTAGCGACTCCCGCGCATGATAACCCTGGGCATAGTCGCCATAGTCGCTGGTGGGCGGTGTATAGATGGGGCGAGGAGGCGCGGTGTAGGGTGGAGGAGTCCGTGTCGCTGTTGGTCGTGTTACGCGCGTAAAAGAACTGGTATAGTAGCTCAGCGCCTCAAGCGGGTTGCGATGGGTGCATTCCATGAAAAAGTAAATCAGCGCTCCAATGAAATTGGTGAAGAAGATGATCAGAAGCCAGCAGACCTTGCCGCCGCCGCGCAGATTCCTATTAAAGATACAATCGATGAGCATCCATATCCAGAAGATGGTCATGAGCAGGGGAATAATACCTTCTCCCATAAATGGCATACCCATCATTGGCATAATGTGTGGCTCCTTCGCGTGTTTTATCTACTCTTCATAATACATACGTAATTTGGCGATACTAATCAAATATCTCTGTACTAACAGTAGCAGATATTCGCCGATCAGTCAAATCTCACAGATTCGAGGTTTTGCCAGGCGAACGAATACAGGCTGCGCCTGGCAAAACCTCGAATTCTGGGTTTCCCACATCTTGCAAGAACGCTGGATTCCTGGTATGCTAGTAACGGGATCGCTGTATCAACCAGCATCCCTGGACATTGTCGATTTTCATTGAGAGGGAAGCGAGAACGCATGAATACACCTCTACAAAGTGTCAGTCTCACTGGGGACGAGATCATCCAATCCCAGGTTGATACCGGCGACCTTGAAGGCGTGGAAGAGGAAGAACATATCCATATGCCCAATCCGAGCTACTGGCCGTTGATTGTTGGCATAGGGGCAGCGATAGTCATTGTGGGGTTCCTATTTGTGAATACCACAGCCTGGCTTGTCGTCATCGGCGGTATCGTGACGCTCGTCGGCATATTGGGCTGGGGCGTCGAAGACCCGTTTGCTTCACGTGGAGCGCATGGCGCCGCCTCTGAATTTGCGACTTCCTACGCCGAGGCTGCCACCACCGGCAAGCAGACCATCCTGGGAGAGCAGTTGTTACAAGAGGCCCAGGACCTGGCGGATCGCCTCGTCACGGTGGGTGACATTCCCTGGAGCGCCCATCCTGTCAACGTTGAGATTGAGCGCGAAGGCGTTGTCCTGGCCTTGTACGGTCGCATTGAGTTGGAAGCGCAACGCAAGGAGCTTGAGCAGTCGCTGCTGAAACTCCCCGGCGTGATCGAGGTCAAAAATTTCGTTATCGCCGAAGATGCAATTTTGAGCGCCGCCAATACGCGCATCGAGAAGCTCAAAGCTGACGGCAAGCTCGAAGGGGCGCACGATATCTCCGTCCTGGTCGAGAACTATATCGTCAGCCTGTATGGCTACACGCCCAATGATAAGATGAAGAGTATGCTCGAACGTGAACTACTCGGCATCCCCGGCGTGCGTGTCGTTATTAACCATATCGGCCTGGATGAAGATATCCCCGGCAACCTGGGCAGGACCAGCGGCAAGGTCGGCAAGATCACGCAATAAACGAAGAGGATAAAAAATCAGGGCGCAACGTACTGCGCCCTGATTTTTTATCCTCTTCGCGAGAGCATAACCGTTTTCGATTAGCGTTTCCGTAAGAACGCCGGGATGTCGATCACATCGCCGGAAGGGGCGTTACGGCTGCCGCGCGGCAAGTCCATCCCCTTCGCGTCCAGGCGGCGCACGTGACGCTGCAAGCGCGGATCACCGCCCTGCTGGCGCTGCGTCGGCTGCGCCTCTGGCTCAGGCACAGGCAGACGCCCCGGTGTGTTTCCGCCCTGGCGGCCCGGCGTTGGCAGCGGTTCTTCGGAGAGGTCCAGGAAGTCGTCGCTGATGTCGCGCGCGTCACGTGCGATGGCCTGCCGCGGCGCCTCTGGCTGTGCCGGCGCTGGCATGGGCGGCATTGCCGCCTGCGGAGCGCGCTGATAGCCCTGTGGCACGGGATCGGTCGCCTGCTGCGCCATGTTCACCGGCGGCGGCGTGACCGGCAGCGAGCCGTAGCCCTGCTGCTGCCGCGCCGGCATACCGGCCCCGTTATGACCATTACCGGACGCGGCGGAGTAGTACAGCCTGCTGCGGTCGTACTCTACGCGGCTCGGTTGCATTTGCGGCATCTGCTGGCGCGAGTGGGGCTGTTGCCCATCGAATCCGGTGGCGATTACCGTGATCTTCACTTTGCCGTCGAAGGACGGGTCCTGCACCGCGCCAAAGATGATGTTCGCCTCTGGATGCGCCGCCTTGCTGATCACATCAGCGGCCTCGTTGACCTCGAACAGCGTCAGGTCGGTGCCGCCGGTGATGTTGAACAGCACGCCGCGCGCGCCGCTGATGTCGATGTCAAGCAGCGGACTGGCAATCGCCATGTGCGCCGCGTCGAGGGCGCGCGACTCACCGTTGGCCTCGCCAATCGCCATCAAAGCAGACCCCGCCGAGGACATGATCGTCTTCACGTCGGCAAAGTCCAGGTTGATCAGGCCGGGGACGGTGATCAGATCGCTGATGCCCTGAATGCCCTGGCGCAGCACATCGTCGGCCAGGCGGAAAGCGTCCGAGAGCGACATCTTGTTGTTGGCGACCTGCAAGAGCCGATCATTCGGCACGGTGATCAGGGTATCGACGTGCTGTTTCAGATTGGCGATGCCCTCCTCGGCGGCGACGCGGCGTTTGTTGCCCTCGAACGAGAAGGGCTTGGTGACGACGCCGACGGTGAGCGCGCCGACTTCGCGGGCGATCTGGGCAACGACCGGGCTGGCTCCCGTCCCCGTACCGCCGCCCATGCCGGAGGTGATGAAGACCATATCGGAGCCTTTGAGTACCTCGTAGAGTTCCTCCGCGCTTTCTTCCGCCGCTTTGGCGCCAACGGCTGGATTGCCGCCCGCGCCGAGGCCACGAGTTAGCTTGTCGCCGATGCGGATGCTGTGCTGCGCCTGTGTAAGCAGCAGGGCCTGGGCATCGGTGTTGATGGTGATGAACTCGATGCCCATCATGTTGGCCTGAATCATGCGATTCACGGCGTTGCAGCCCCCGCCGCCGACGCCGATCACGCGGATCTGCGCAAAGCCTTCAAGTTGATGATTTCCCATTGATACCATTTCGTGGCCTCCTTCATTTATGGAATAAACGCACGTAGCCAGCGCCCAAAACGCGCTGCCAGCCTCATCGGCCCATCATCTCGCGCCGCCTCGTTCTCGGCGAGGAACGAGGTATGCGTCAATGCCCACTGCAACAGTCCCGCCGCCGTGGCATAAGTAGGGCGCGAGAGCGAGTCGGCCAATCCGTGCAGTCCCAGCGGAACGCCGATACGCGCCGGAAGGTCGAGCGTCTCGCTGGCAAGCTCCAGGATGCCCGGCAATTCTGCCGTGCCGCCCGTCAGCACTGCGCCCGCCGGCAATAAGCCGTCATAGCCAGATTTCCTCAATTCGCCGTGAACCATGTCCAACAGTTCTTCGACGCGATAGTAGATAATTTCCGCCAGCAGCTTGCGCGGGACAAGGTCGTTGCAATCCGGCATAAACTGCGAGAGGTCGATCATATCGTCCTCAGCAATCATGCTCGGATCGCAGTGTCCGTATGTCACCTTGAGTTCCTCGGCGACGCCGAGCGGCAGGCGCAGCCCCACGGCGATATCGTTGGTGATCAAATTCCCGCCGATGGGCAGCACCACGGTATGCCAGATCGCGCCATCGGCAAAGACGGCAATGTCCGTCGTCCCGCCGCCGATGTCCACCAGCGTGACGCCCAGGTCCGTCTCGCCCTCGACGAGTACGGCCTCGCTGGAGGCAAGCGGCTCCAGCACCAGGTCTTCGATCTCCACGTGCGCTTTCTGCACGCACTTGATCAGGTTCTGGATCGAGGAGACCGCGCCTGTGATGATATGCGTCTCCACTTCCAGGCGGAAGCCCGACATTCCTATCGGGTTTTTGATGCCCTCCTGACCATCAACCACGTAGCCGCGTGGAATGACATGGATCACCTCGCGATTCGCAGGGATAGCGACAGCGCGTGCGACTTCAATAGCGCGACTGATATCGTTCTGCATGATGTCACGATGACTGGGCGTAATGGCGACGGAGCCTTTACTATTCTCCGAAGAGATATGGCTGCCGGTTATCCCCACATACGCCGTCGTAATTTTCTTGCCAGAAAGGCGTTCAGCACGATCCAGCGCCGCAGCTATGGAAGTGACCGTTTCCTCAATGTTCACTACCACCCCCCGGCGCAACCCCTGTGAAGGGCAGGTGCCAACGCCAACAATGTTGAGCTTCCCGTCTCGGTCCAGTTCGCCGACGAGAACGCAAATTTTTGTTGTTCCAACGTCAATACCGACGATCACCCGCTCTTGCACGATACACGCTCCTATCGGGCGGCAAAAGTCTTTAACGCACTACGCTAACGGGCGGGGCAGAACCTTACGCCCTTACATGGGTGGGGACAAGCCCACGCCCCTACTTCAATGTGTACACTGGTCGCAGGCCGTAGCGCACGTCAACCGTCGCCAGGTTGAGTTGCTGTTGCTGTGCCAGTGCAAGAATCTGCCGGAGTTCGACCAGCCGGTTATACAGTGGGTTGGAGTCGTTTGACCCGCCCAGGTACGCGACCCATCCCGCCTGACTTTCGACTATAAAAGCTCCTGCCGATGCTAGATTCCCCTGCCCCCCGTTCAATGCCGCGGACGCCGTATCGTCATAGAGCAACGTAAAGGCGCTGATGCCCGTCAATTTGGGCAACATGCGAAACACCTGCGCTGCGAAGGCGATATCCGTCTCGTTGAGGCGGTCTCCAGGCTGGATGCGCTGGCCCACCGGCGCTTTGCCTGCGCCTTTGTAGGTTGCCAGATCTTTGACCGTCATAAGTTGATCCGCGCCCGGCGTTGCGCTTGCCGGGGCGATCACCACTCCCTGTCCATCCACGCTGAATGTCCCATATTTTGTTTGCCAGAGCAGCACAGGGACGCGCGGCTGCACCGTCACTACCAACTGGTTCGGCCACTGCTTTTGCAGGCTGGCCGAGGCCACCATCGGCAGTGCGTCGATGCGGTCGGTCAATCCCGTCACATCGATCAAGAAGATATTCTGTCCTTGCATCCCCATCTTCTGGATTTGCTGGGCCAGCGCGTCGTTGTGCGTGCCGACGACATTCACCTGCTCGACGCGAAAGGCCGGGCTGGTCAGCGCGTAGGTGCAGGCCAGGGCAAGAAGCGTCAGGCCGGTGAAGAGGCCGAGGATTTTCCACAGGAAACCGCGGCGCCGCCGGAATTGCCCGCTTCTCACAGGCACCGGCGAGTGATGCTGCTGCGGCAGAGTGCGGCGAGTGTAGCGCACCTGCCCGCTCGACGCGCGCGTGCCGGTCTGCGCCAGCGTGCGCGGAGCCATTTCGCTCTGTGGCCGCGCGCGCGCGCGTGACTCATACAGGTGATCGCGGCGCTGTACGTAGTTATCCCACGCCGACGGCTGTACGGCCTCTGGCATACTAACCACGCGCGCGCTCTTCCCGGATGGCGCTTTCTCCGCGTGACGCAGCGCCTGGTAGCCTTCCTCGCCGGGCATGAGCGCATGTCTCCTTTTACCAGTATACGAATTTGACGGCATGACGGGCGGGGGCTTGACCCCATCCCTACGGCTGCGCGCTACATTATATGGTTGTCGTTTTTGCCGCTCTTCGCTCATGCTTCACCCCATTCGCCGCGTAGTTCAACTTCTAACTCTAGCTCGATACCAGATCGTTCACGTACTTGCTTGTACGCTTCCCTGATGAGAGCCGCGACATCCGCTGCCGTAGCCTTGCCTCCATTGACAATAAAGTTGGCATGGCGTTGGGAAATCTGCGCCTTGCCGTGTGTAAAACCCTTCAACCCGGCTTGCTCGATCAGTCGCCCGGCATAATCGCCCGGCGGGTTTTTGAACACTGAACCTGCGCTCTGCTGCGGCGGCTGCGTCTGCTTGCGGTGCTGCTTGTACTGTTCGATAGTCGCCTTGAGCTGCTGCGGATCTTCGCGTCGCAGGCGTATGCCCAACTGCATGATGATCTCAGGCGGCTCAATCAGCCCGCGCGGGGCCGCTAAGGGATGCCCGCGCTCGTCGAAGCTTACGCGGCGCGCGGCGCGAAAGCGGCTATGCCGGTAGCTCAGGTCAAGCTCCTCTTGTTGATAGCGGCGCAGTTGCGGCACTGTGAAGCCTGTGCCGCCATTGCGG
>Ga0207416_1001439_pt1 | contig 31484 bp, 32 predicted proteins | sample PaiPotPPM11metaG_FD_184107 | JGI IMG/M metagenome (GOLD analysis project Ga0207416, IMG submission 184107) | Iron sulfur acid spring bacterial and archeal communities from Banff, Canada, to study Microbial Dark Matter (Phase II) - Paint Pots PPM... ... | reverse complement strand
CGGGGCCGCAGGTTACTGCGACGCCATCGAGAGCGTCGAAGCTGCAACCGGCATTGCGCAACGCGAGTTCGATAACGGCATTGATTGTTTCCGCATGCTTGCGGCTTGCAATCTCCGGTACGATGCCTCCATAGGCGCGGTGAAATTCATCTTGACTCGCGAGCACGTTGCTCTGGACGACATAGCCGCTCGTGACGACCGCAGCAGCAGTGTCATCGCAGGACGTTTCAATGCCAAGCAGGCGCATTATTTGAGGGAAGCGACCTCAGACGAGAGCTTCGCCACAAACTCCGCGGCTGTCATCGTCTTTTGATCTCCGGAGCGCGCACGCACGTTGACCGTGCCGTCCGCGACTTCAGTTTTTCCAACGACAAGCATGTACGGCACTTTTTGCAATTGCTGATTGCGGATCTTCTTTTGAAGCCGCTCGTTGGAATCATCGATTTCCACGCGGAAGCCCGCGCCGCTCAATTGAGATGCGATCGAGCGAGCATACTCCACCTGGCCATCGGTAATCGGCAACATGACAGCCTGCACGGGCGCAAGCCACACAGGAAACGCGCCGGCGTAGTGCTCGATGAGGACGCCCATGAAACGCTCGAGCGATCCAAGCAGCGCACGGTGGATCATCACCGGGCGGTGTTCAGCGCCATCGGCTCCGCGGAAGGTCAGTTCAAAACGTTCGGGCAGCACGTAGTCAATTTGCACCGTGGAGAGCTGCCACTCGCGTCCAATCGCGTCGCGCACTTTGATGTCGAGTTTCGGACCGTAAAAGGTGCCGCCGCCCTCATCAATCTCGTAGGGCAAGCCTTTCGATTCCACCGCATTGCGAATGGCAGTCGTCGCCTTTTGCCACACTGCGTCGTCGCCCAGCCCTTTGTCGGGCCTCGTGGAAATGTACGCGCTGTAGTTATCGAAGCCAAATGCCTTGAGGATCGTGAGCGCCGAATCGACTGTGCTCTCGTATTCCGACTGCACCTGGTCGGGAGTGCAAAACAGGTGCGCGTCGTCCTGCGTGAAGCCGCGCACGCGCAAGAGTCCGTGCAGAACGCCAGACCGCTCGAATCGGTACACGGTGCCGAACTCCGCCAGGCGCAGCGGCAAGTCTCGATAGGAGCGCGGCTGAGACTGATAGACCAGAATATGGCCCGGGCAGTTCATCGGTTTAATCCGATAGCGTTGGCCCTCGACCTCCATCGGGCCAAACATATTCTCGACAAATGATTGCAAGTGGCCTGAGGTCTTGAAGACGCTTTCATGCAGGATGTGCGGCGTATAGACGGGTTCGTAGCCGCGTCTCCTCAGCTCAGCGCGTACGAAATCCTCGGCGATCGCGCGGACGCGTCCCCCTTTTGGGTGCCAAAAGATCAAACCCGCGCCGGCCTGTTCCTCAACGGAGAAGAGGTCGAGTTCCTTGCCAAGTTTCCGGTGATCGCGCCGCTCGGCTTCCTCGAGCTGCGCCAAATATGCGTCGAGCTCGGATTGCGTGGGGAAGGCGGTCCCATAAATGCGTTGCAGCATCGGGTTGTGCTCGTCGCCGCGCCAATACGCGCCTGCGATCGACAGCAGCTTCACCGCGCCGACGTCCTTGCTTGACTCGACATGGCCGCCGCGGCACAGGTCGGTGAAGCCGCCGATCGTGTACATTGTCAGCGGCTCAGCTAATGGAATGCCGCGCAAGATGTCGAGCTTAAACGGCTGATGGCGTTGTGCGTAATAGGTTTCGGCTGCAGCCCGCTCGATCGGTTCGCCCTTCATGGCGAAATTCGCGGCGATAAGCTCTTTCATACGCGCTTCGATGCGCGGTAGGTCTTCGGGAACGAACGGCGTCTCTTTGAGGAAGTCATAATAGAAGCCGTTGTCGATAGCTGGGCCGATCGCTAATTGAACGTCATCGCCGAAGAGGTCGACGACTGCATGCGCCAGCAGGTGGGCTGCGGTGTGCCGAAGGGCCGCGAGATCAGTTGTCGTTGTCGCGCTCACCCCTGCGTTTTACTTGGCCCGGCCGCCCGAACCTCCCCGGGTCATATTGTTTGGGCCCCTTTGCTGCTGACCGGCGGCGCGAAGATCGACGTGCTAAGACGAGCATTGTCCTGCGCCTCGCGGAGGACTGATTTGACCTGCGGGGATCCATCGGAACGCGTGCTTGTAATGAGGCGCGCTTGCAATTCACCCAGGGGACCTTTTCCGAACGCCTCGACAACCGAAACTGCGGTCACCTGGCCCTCGACGGTCCGCTCGATCACGGGTAGATTCGTCTGAGGATCAATGAATAAGTCGTGCGTAACGCCGTCCTTGGCTTTGATGCTCAGTACTGAATACGACTGTCCGTCAATCACTTCCGTCGGCTTCAACGTCACAGTTGTCGGCCATCGATTGGGAAAGATCTCGGAGTTATTGGCCCCAACCGCGTCGGATATGACTTCTGCTCGCTTCTCACCGGTGAGTGTCGTGACCGAGCCATCGGGAGTTCGCATCCACGCGGTCGTGCCATCGAAACCGAAGCTTATCTTCCCGGTGCTGCCTTCGGCTTGCACCTCTTGAAGATAATAAAATGGCGTTTTCGCCGTTGTCCTAACCTTAAGAACGCGTCCCATAATGGTAGATTTGTATACCGTTACGGAGTTATGGATCTTGCTCAATGCTTCGCGACCGCCGGAAGCGCTCACGTATTTTGCCATGATGCTCGTAAGGTCCGATGAATCTGCCCGTGCGCCGCTATGACCTATGGTCAGTAACATCAGCACGATGATGATTGCAATCATCGAACGTTGCACGATATGCCTCCTGGACGGGGATGAGCCGGTGCTGGCCGCGAACGGGCCCTCTTTGTGTATCGACCGCCAAGTGTACGTACTTTACGGTGCGGACGCGTGACCTTGACGTGAGGTCCACCATCTCCGAAATGCGGTTCGTGCTTGCAGGCATAGCCGCATTTATTGGCCTCTACATCTACTTGGATCTCAACAAGCTGCACGCGCTGCGCTACGGTGTGGACGTCGGCATTTTTTTGCAAACCTTGGTGAATTTCGCGCAGCACGGCTCGACGTTCAATTGGGTCGAACGCCTGCCGCATCTTGCAGTGCACGACTCCTGGGCGCTGTTGTTCCTGACGCCGATCGTCGCGCTCTTCCCGCGACCGGAAACATTGCTCGTGATCCAGGTTGGTGCGGTCGCGTCAGCGGCGATTCCATTGTACTTTTTTGCACGCGGCGCCGGTTTGGCAGCGTTGCCCGCTCAACTCGTTGCGCTCGTATATCTCATCATGCCGTCGACGCAAGGCTGGGCGTACATGGACTTTTCAGAGAATGTGTTCGTCCCAATACTTGCGTTTTCGCTCGCTCTCGCGGCTCAGCGCCGGTCGCTGCTCTGGACGCTTGTCTGTGCGCAGTTGCTCATGGGTGTAAAAGAAGATCAAATCTGGTTTCTCGCTTGGTTTGGCGTCGCGGGGGCGCTGTGGTACCATCGCACGCTTGGCGGTGCCGTCACGATTCTTGCCGTCGTTAATGGAGCGATCTACTACAGCATAGTGCATGCGCTTGGCTATGCTCCCGCAGCTCCTGCCTATAGTTTGCGCGTCTCCGCGTGGCCGCAAGACTTGGCGTTCCTTGCCGAAGTTCTCGCCCCGTTTGCGTTCGCGCCGCTGACGCTGGGCTGGCGCATAGTCCTCGCAGCTCCACTGATCGCGGAAATCACGCTCAATGGGCCCTGGGCATATCCGCTCGCTCGCGCTGGAACCCACTGGACTGTTCCTCTCGTGAGCCTCATTGCAATAGGCGCGGCCGTCGCGATCGCTCGCCGTCCAATGCTCGCGCGCTACGCTTTTGCGCTTTCAATCCTCATGGCGCTCTTTTTCAATCATGCCACGGTCGTGCGATTCGGGCGCCACTTGTGCCCCGACGAAACCGTTGGATACGCGCGGGCGCGTGCAGACGCACTCAGTGGCCGGCGTGCGGTCTATACCAACAATGAGGAGGGAGCCTTCGTCGTTGCGTCGCCCAACGTTAAGGTCGAGCTCACTGGCCGGAACGATCCGCTGGTCCACCCCAAGCCCGAATGGTGCAGCAAGTCCTTCTAAGCTACTTGAAAAAAGACAGTTGAGGATGTCGATTTGGCGGAAACTCGTTCGACGTGTCAGTAGAGCCTAGGTTCAGCCGGCCAAAACGGCGCAACCAGGCTACCACCGCAACCAAAGGAGATATGTAAAATGCGATTCATGGTGCTGGTCAAGGCCAACAACGACAGCGAGGCGGGGATCCTCGGAGCCGACGCTGCGGTCTTACCACCTCTTGCCCAGTGTGCGCGGTGACCTGCTCGCAAAGCTCGGACGCATTGACGAAGCGCGCGCAGAGTTTGAGCGCGCGGCATCGCTGACGCGTAATGCACGCGAGCGCGAACCGCTCCTCGATCGCGCCGCTGCATCCCAGATTCCGGTGCCTTAAAAAAACAGACCCGAGGGATAGCGGCACATCCTTAGCACTGGGGGGATTCCCCGGTTAAGCTTTTTCAAATTTCTGTTACCATAGGCTGGGATAGGCCGGTCTTATAGTAGAGTATCTCCAGTTCATTCGCAGGGTGAAGCGAGGAAGAATGTTTGGAAACGCGTCGGTGCAGGGACAATAAAGCAATGACGGGGCGTGGGACACTTTCCCGGGAGCGCTCGTGGTATCCGATAACATTGAATTTCTAAAGAAAGTCCCAATGTTTTCCGGATTCGGCACCGATGACCTCATCGCGGTCTCACGCCTACTGCGCGCGCGGCGGTATACAAAGCGATCGGTCCTCATGCATGAAGGCGATCCCTCCGACGCCCTTTACATCATAAGAAAAGGCAGCGTCGCGGTAACGCGCACGAGCAGCGAAGGCAAAGAGACAATCCTATCGATTCTGAAAGAAGGAGACGTCGTGGGCGAAATGGGCGTCCTAGATGAAGCGCCGCGCTCTGCGACAGCCATCTTGCTCCGCGAGGGCCAAATGCTGATCCTTCAGCGCGCCGACTTCTTAGATCTTCTAGCAAAACGTGCGGATCTCAATCGCGCCGTGATCTCAGCGTTAATAACTCGGCTCCGTGCAACCAATAAGGCGACGCAGGCTCGCTCGCATCTGAGTGTGAAGGCGAAGGTCGCTGACCTGTTGCTCATGCTAGCTGACAACTTTGGCGAAGCGGGCGAAAGGGGCACACGCCTGACCGTGAAGTTGACTCACCAACAGCTTGCAAATATGGTTGGTACTACTCGGGAAACAATGAATCGTACATTGACAGAGTTTTGGGGCGCAAAACTCATCGATATAACGGGTGGCTCTATCGTTATTTCCGATCCGGCGAGTTTAGCCGCGATAAGGGACTAGAGGTGTCCAAATGTTCCTGAACGCGGGCAGCAAAACTATCATGAGCGCAGCGTAGACGCTCAACCACATCTGGTGGGAAGGTTCGATGTCGACGTATGGACTCAAGAAGATCTCCGCTCACTGCGCTAAGCTTGTTTGCGCCGATGTTTGCTGACACACCCGTCAACGTATGGAGCAGTCTCGCAACAGCCTGTTTGTCGCCCGCGGAGACTTCGTTGGATAACCCGTCGATAATTTCGCGCATCGACGTTGTTGCCTCGGCGAGTATCTCGGCCACAGCCAGCCGATCATTATCGAAGATGTCGAGGAGCCGTTCAGGCTCAAACTCGGACTCGGGCGCGCGGCTAGGCATTGGTTCGCTCATCATAAGGGTGTTCGGCAGAAGTGCCGCGTCTTGCTTAGGCGGAAACGAGCTGGAGTGACGTCACTCACGGAGGTTTGGTGCCGATAACACTGAGAGAACAGCTATGTCTCGGTGACGTAAGGGTTTGACAGTGCAGATTTTGATCGTTGATGACAGCCCGGTCAACTTAAAAGTATATATCGGCCTCCTGAGTCGCTCGGACTACGGTGAGGCGAAGTGCTTTTCAAGCTCTGCGAAGGCACTCGAATGGGCTCAAGGCAATGAGCTCGATCTCGTCATCGTCGACTACAATATGCCTGCCCCTGATGGTCTCGAGTTCGTGAAGCGTCTGCGGTCTATGGGGGGCAAACAAACCGTTCCTATTCTCATGGTCACGGCCGAACGGGCGAGAGAAATCCGCTACAAAGCCCTGGAATTGGGCGCGAACGATTTCCTGACCACGCCGGTCGACCCAGCCGAGTTTACCGCGCGGGTTCGAAACATGCTGGCGCTGAGGGAGAGCGAAAAACAGCTCGCTGAAACTGCGACTTGGCTGGCAGAACAGGTAAAAGCTGCAACGGCTGAGATTTCAAATCGAGAGCGCGAGACCATTTTCCGCCTTTCGCTTGTTGCCGAACAAAGGAACCCTGAAACCTACGTCCACCTTTCGAGAATGGCCAACTACTGCCGGATTCTTGGGCATGGAGCTAAGATGTCGATCGAAGAACAGGATATTCTGCTCACCGCCTCGCCGCTGCACGATATCGGGAAAGTTGTTGTACCGGACGCCATCTTGCAAAAACTGGGCAAACTGACGCGCCAGGAATTCGACATCGTCAAAAAGCACACGGTCGCGGGCTACGAAATCCTCAAGGGCAGCAATTCACCGTTGTTGCGAGTTGCTGCAAAGATCGCACTCACGCATCACGAAAAATATGACGGCTCGGGCTATCCCGCAGGATTGAGCGGGAACGACATACCATTGGCTGGACGGATTTGCGCTCTGAGCGATGTTTTTGACGCTCTCACTTCGGCGCGGCCTTACAAAAGGGCGTGGTCCGTAAAAGATGCGGTTGCCGAAGTGCATCGAAACCGAGGCAAGCATTTCGACCCTGCGTTGGTGGACGTTTTCGATAGCGTGTTGCCGGAGCTGCTGAAAACGAAGGCTAAATTCCGTCCGCAGACTACGGTCTGGCCGCCGGGGTCGAGCGAAGTGGTCGGCAAGGCGACTAAGCGTACGCGCGTCCGAGGGCGGGTCGCCTAATTTCAGATCCAAAATGCCGAACCGACGCGTTCGAAATCCGAATGAAGTTCACAACGAGCGTTTAACGCCGGTTGAACGCTTTTGTAAGAAAGTGGCAGACTCGACCGGGCGCCTATTGCTCTGGCTGCTGTCATTATCGTGCAGCTCGTATGGCTAGTTGTAGGTCAAATTACGCGCAGCGATCCTTACCCGTTTGTCTTCCTCTTAACCGTCTCCAACGTCATTCAATTGACGTTATTATTCGTTATTTCCGTGGCGCAGCGCCAATCAAGTCAGCATGCTGAGACAAGATCGGAGCTCGATCATCAATGGATCGGACTGTTGTTGCAACACAACGAAGCGCAGGAGGAGCTGCTTCTCCGCATCGCAACTGCCGTCGATGTAGATGCGTCGGATTTACAGGCTCGCCTCGGGCGCTAAAATGACTAGGGGGATGTGAATCGTCCGAATCCCCTCTGGTCCTAAAGAGTTAGGCTCGCCTGGGGCGCACTTGCCTCCAGCGAAAGCACGTCGTCAGGTGGTCGTTCACCATGCCGACTGCTTGCATGAACGCGTAGCATATTGTCGTTCCCACGAATGAGAAGCCGGCGCGCCGCAACGCCGCGCTCATTGCATCCGATTCTCGACTACGAGCCGGCACGCGCCCGCTGTGCTTCCAGTCGTTTTGGATCGGTTGCCCTCCAACGAACTGCCATAAGAACCGATTGAGCGATCCGTAGTCTCGCTGGATGACCAATACAGCCTTAGCGTTGCCGACGGCCGATCGGATCTTGAGTCGGTTGCGCACAATATCCTGATTTTCCAAAAGCCGCTTTATCTGCGGCGCCTTGAACCGCGCGACTGCAGCCGGATCGAAACCGGCGAATGCATGGCGGTATGCAGCGCGCTTGCGCAAGATAGTCGACCAGCTCAACCCCGCTTGGGCACCTTCCAAGATGAGAAACTCAAGGAGTTTTCTATCGCGATGAACAGGCACACCCCATTCGCGATCGTGATAGCGCTGCATGATCGGGCTGCTACCCTGAGCCCACGAACAGCGCACAAGTTTGTCAGGCACCTACACTCTGTTGAGTCTCCACGTGTCAGGCACCTGGAAGGTCAGGCTACTACGCGCTCGCAGTGGTTTCGGCTGTTCCGGGCAACCACTGAGCGAGCAGTTCCGCCAGCTTGTCAAATTGAACTGGCTTTGAAATATAGTCGTCCATGCCCATCGCGATGCATGTGTCCCGGTTGCCTTCCATAGCATTGGCTGTCATGGCAATAATGATGACGTGTTTGCCGCTACGATGCTGCACACGACGGATCGCACGCGTTGCTTCAAAGCCGTCCATTTCCGGCATTTGACAATCCATGAGGACAAGCTCGTAGTTGTGGCGCTCAACAGCCTTAACTGCCTCGCGGCCGTTATTTACAACGTCGGCCGCAATCCCTAGTCTTTTCAGCTGAGCGAGCGCAAGCCGCTGGTTTGTCGTGTTGTCCTCTGCAACCAATACCTTGCCGGTCACCCCGGGAGCACGATGTGCGGTGGCTAGCTCGTCAATCCGCCTCTCCGCAATGACTGAAGGCGAAATGTGAACGCTGTCGTCAAGCACCGAAGCGATGCAGTCAAAAAGCTGTGATTGCTTCACCGGCTTTGTAAGATACGCTCCGAAGCCGGCGTGCAGGGCTTCTTTGCCCCGTTCTTTGGTGTCAAAGGCCGTCACGAGAATGAGTTTGGTTCGCATGAGCGCCGGCTCCGAGCGGATAGCGCGTGCTAAGGTGAGGCCATCCATTCGTGACATTTTGAAATCTATCAGAGCCAGGTCGTAAGGATCGCCAGCTTCAGCTGCCTTGCGAAGAATTTCAAATCCCTCCACGCCGCTCGCAGCTTGACCGTTGCGCATTCCCCACGACAGAATATACTGGTGGAAAACTTCGCGAGCAACCGAATCGTCGTCCACCACGAGAGCCCGTTTGCCCTGAAGCACAACCACGATGGGACTCGCTTCGGCAGCTATCATAGTCTCAAAAGGCGCCGTAAACCAGAACGTTGAGCCGCTGTGTTCCTGACTGTCTAGCCCAATCTCGCCTTGCATTAATTCAACCATGCACTTAGAGATCGAAAGCCCAAGGCCCGTGCCGCCGAATTTTCTGGTGGTGGTCCCGTCGGCTTGGGTGAAAGGTTGGAAGAGTCGCGCGCGCGTGTCCTCAGAAATACCGACGCCCGTATCCCTGACCTCGAAGCGCAACGTCACGTAACGCCCTTGCGACGAATGCTTGGTTACCCGCAGCGTTACCTGCCCTTGTTCGGTGAACTTTATTGCATTGCCAACGAGGTTGACGAGAATCTGTCGAACACGCCCTGCATCTCCTCGAAGCATCCGTGGAACGTCGGGAGCGACAAACGCTTGAATGTCAAGCGACTTCGTGTGGGCCGCTGACGAGAGAAGCTCGACAACGCTCTCGGACACCGACACGACAGAGAAGTCACTTAACTCTAAGTCCGTCTTACCGGCTTCGAGCTTCGAGAAGTCTAGTATTTCATTAATGATTGTCAGCAGTGCAGCTGCCGATTCGCGAACGGTGATGGCATATTCGCGTTGATCACTGCTCAATGGCGTCGCGAGCAACAACTCGGTCATTCCGATAACGCCATTCATCGGGGTACGGATCTCATGACTCATGTTCGCTAGAAATTGCGACTTAAGCCGCGAAGCTTCGGTTGCCTGATCCCGCGCCTGCCCTAGCGCGGCCTCAGCTGCTTTCCGTTCCGTCACGTCGCGGGCTGTGGCATAGATCATGTTATCAGCCGTGGACCGTGTGGCGTTCCACAGGAACCATTTATAGGAGCCGTCTTTGCAACGATACCGGTTCTCAAAGGCGATCACGTCGTGCCCAGAACCGAGTTCACTTGTGGCAGCCAACGTCGCTTCGCGATCGTCGGGATGAACGTAGTCCATGAACGGCGCGGTGCAGAGTTCCTCCGTGGTGAAACCGAGCGTGGTTTGCCAGGCCGGGTTCAAGCGCACAAAGTAGCCATCGAAATTCGCTACGCACATAATGTCGAGCGAGAGGTCAAAAAATCGATCGCGTTCGCGCTCGGCCCGTTTGCGCTCGCTGATGTCACGGATGATGCCCAAAATGATTGGTTCTCCCGCTATCTGTGCTCCTTGAACTGCTACTTCGACCGGGAAAATAGATCCATCTTTACGACGGTGCCGAGTTTCGTACACGGCCCCGCCACGCAACGCGGAGGCAAGCGAGTCGTCGAATGAGGACAAGGTCTCGGGATCGCGCAGATCACGCGCGCTCAGCGAGAGCAGCTCGCTGCGTGGGTAGCCATAGGTCTTCACGGCTGCATTATTCGCCTCGATAATTTGCCAGTCGCTCTTTCGCATGAAGAGCATCACATCACGGGCGTGTTCTGCCAGCAACTTGTAACGTTCAAGTTCGTGGTGGTCTGTATGCCTACGCACAGCCTGTCGCTTCCTGTTCTACGGTTAGTGGCGTCGTACTGGGCTATAAATATACCGTCGGAGAAATTCTTATAACGCCTGCGACTACAACTCTCGTGTTCCAATCAGTGTGACCTGGATAACTATTACGGTAGCCTGGCAAACAGTCGCGGTATTATCGCCTGGGCGTTAGCCGGTAAGGTTGCTTGGATCCCGCTCTTAATGGTTTTTCCTTGTGAGAAATATATCGCAGGCATCGGAGGAAGTCAGCATGTTCGGACTCATCCTTGTCGCCGCTTTCACCTCATGTGCAAACCCAAGCATCGTCTCGGCTGGCGTACAGTCAGTGACGACAAATGGCGCGTTGGAACACTACACGATCGCTAGTACCGTTCAGAACCGAGGCAACTACGGCAGCCGAGCAATCTGCTCCAGTCGGTGGTCGTGCTCCAAGACGATCAAAAGGCAAGCCAGATCGGTCTGCAGCCGCTCCGCCCGAAGCAGTCGCAAAAAGTTACCTACAGCTTCGATCGCGCAGCCGATGCCGGCGACGGCACCACGGATCTCACGTTCACTCTTGATTTCAACGGCCGGTCAGGCAATAATGTTGACTGCCACGCGGGCAATGAGAACTTCGATATAACAGTGTAAGAAAGCGAAAATTACCGTACGAGGACGAATTTACCGCCGTCTGTGAAAAGGATGATAAGCAGCATTGAAATCAGCGTCAATTCGTACGACCAGCCAAATCCATCGTTGCCCCAAAAACCGGTTTTCCAAACGAAGATCTTCTTCTGAATCGCGCCGAGCATAATAAGGACCAATCCGATCGCAGCGAGCTGCTGGAGAACGCCCAAAATCACTCCCGCTCCCCCCGCGATCTCGGCAACGGCGAGGAAAATAATGAAGCCTTTTGACATTTCGATGCTTTTGCTGCGCGCGTCTGGATCCTTAAGATCCCTGTAGCCGCTGTTGATGTAGGTCGCGCCGACCATAATTCTAAGAAACAGTAAGCCGTAATCGGTTAACTGAGTGAGGTGAAACATGGGTTCAGAGCATCCGACCTAGGTTAGTGGTCGATGAATTTCGTTACTTCATCCATCGTGGGATCGAGTCGCAGGTCTTCCAAAGCGTATTTTCGGTCTTCGTGGCCTCCGGGTACCTCGACACGCACGACGACCCCGTGTGGATGCACCTCTTTTACGGTGCCTTCAAACTTCGTCCCATCAATATAAACCCTATCGCCGACTTTCAACATGTCTGCCCCTCTTCGTCAACATGAGTATAGACTTACTAGTAACCGGCTGTAAAGAGTTTTCATGAACGAACCTGAACTTCTCGCCTCACGCTTGCGCTCGGTATCGTTGCCGGACTGCGCGCGTTTACTGCACCCACGGTTGTTAGTTGGGCAGCGCGAATTGGGTGGCTCGATCTCCGGCATAGCTGGCTGGCCTTTCTCAGCTTCGCGGTGACTCCGTACGTCTTTACAGCGTTTGCGATTTTCGAACTCGTGATGGACAAGCTTCCGAAAACACCGAGCCGGAAAACGCCGGCAGCGTTCGCTAGCCGGGTGGTCCTTGGCGCGTTCTCGGGCGCAGTAATATGCATCGCGGCGCAGCATTCTCCAGCATCAGGAGCAATAGTAGGTGGTTTAGGCGCAATAGCTGGGACCCTCGGTGGTTACGAGGCGAGAACGCGCCTCGTCAAAAGGGAGGTTCCCGATTTTGTGATCGCTCTTTTTGAGGACGCACTAGCGGTGGGTGGCGGGCTCTTTATCGTTTCCCGATTCTCCTAGAAAACGAAGGGAGCTCGGGTAGGGGTCGACCTAATTTACTTTTGTGCTCAAAAAAATCTGCCCCGCTGGAAACGCCCGGAGGCGCGACAGTAGCAGAGCAGCTGTGCCTTACGTCCGTTCTGTCTGCTACATACTCTGACCGAACGCCGGGTTGTATCTATTAATTCCAGGCGGAGGAGCCGGTCGAGTAATCACGTTTAGCATAGCAGGCGCCGGACTTGCGAAAACGGCTGATAGCAGCAGCCTTAATCTAGCCTTCTACACTATGATGCGGCTTGCTGGTCGCAAAATCGGTACGGAAACGTACCAGTCCCCGTTTTTGAATACCGGAGTATCTGCCTGTTTCCTTAGAGTCAAGGCTTGAAACGGTCAAGGATTCTACATGTAAGTTACACGACTAGGGACCCGCAAAGTTCGGTACCAGGCACTTAGAAGCGTGGCGTGATTCAAGGGACGCCCTATAAGTAGTTTGCGCAGTTTTGGTATCTGAATCCGAGAGGTAACGTACCCTTTGCCGCAACGCTATGGGTTCAGGAAACGACCGATCCAAACACGCTCTCGACATATGCTGATTACGCAGAGGGAACGAGGCCCACAGGGTGGCACCGGCTTTGAAGACTACCTTGAGGTTATGAGGTTATAAGGTAGAGCCCGTCCGTCAACGAGCAGTGGCACGTCAGTTTATCCTTGATCTGGGCTGGCCAGGTTCGCGGAGTGCCGCGTAGGCGCAATTAGCACTACAGCAGAATATTAAAGCTGATGTCCAAGCCACTAGGAGCGGCCCAAGTGGTAAGCTCCAGCTTATCTTTGCCTACTGGCACGGTGACGTTTCTTTTTTCCGACATCGAAGGCTCGACGCAGCGTTGGGAGACTCATCCTGACGCCATGAAGGTTGCCGTTGCGCGCCATGAGCAACTCATGAGCAGTGCGATCAAGCAGCACGGCGGTTACGTTTTTAAGACGATAGGTGATGCCTTCTGTTCCGCGTTTTCTACTGCTCCAGACGCGGTGCGGGCGGCGCGTGATGCACAACTTGCCCTCGCCCAAGAGGATTTCTCAGCAGTTGACGGTTTGCGGGTACGTATCGGTCTACATACAGGATACGCTGAGGAGCGCAACGCCGATTATTTCGGCCCAGCCGTTAACCGTATCGCACGACTTATGTCGATTGGCTATGGTGGGCAGGTCTTGTTGTCAGCTTCTGCTCGCGAACTAGCCCATCGTGATCTTCCAATAGGCACGTCTCTCCTTGATCTTGGCTCGCATCGGCTCAAGGACCTTACGGAGCCCGAACTGGTGTGGCAGCTGGTCATCGCAGGACTGCCGGCAGAGTTTCCTTCTCTCAAGTCGCTCGATACGACCCCGAACAATCTCCCTATTCAACCAAGCAGTTTTCGTGGCCGTGAGGTTGAGCTTGAAGAAGTGAAGTCTCTCCTGAGCCAGCACAAGCTCCTCACACTCTTCGGCTCCGGCGGAGTGGGGAAGACGCGACTGGCGCTGCAAGTCGGAGCGGAACTCCTTGATCGTTATCCCGATGGCGTATGGTTTGCGGACCTTGCGCCCATCACCGACCCGGAGCTGGTCGCAAGCGTGATTGCGAAAGTCCTCGGCGTGAGCCAAGTGCAGGGCCGACGAGTTGATGAGTCCATCCCGCAGTGGCTCAAACGTAAGAAACTGCTCCTCATTCTTGACAACTGCGAACATCTCATAGAGACTGTCGCAAACATTGCGGACTCGATCACGCACCATTGTCCGGACGTGAGGATGCTTGCCACTTCTCGTGAGTCGCTTGGCATCGGTGGTGAAGTCGTGCATAGGCTGCCGTCGCTTACCATTCCAACGGTGGTCGCCCGTCTCCAGGTCGCAGACGCGCTGCAGTACAGCGCAATCGCACTGTTTGTAGATCGCGCAAAGAGCGCCGACACGCGCTTCTCGCTCAGCGACGACAACGTGCCAATTGTTGCGGAGATATGCCGGCATCTCGATGGCATTCCGCTCGCTATTGAACTTGCCGCGGCGCGCGTAAAGGTGTTGAGTATTCCAAGCCTCGCTCAACGGCTGAAGGAACGCTTCAAGCTCCTCACCGGCGGTAGCCGGGCAGCTTTGCCACGCCAGCAAACGTTGAGCGCGCTGATCGCATGGAGCTATGACCTGCTCGCGCCACAGGAGCAGATGCTCTTCGCGAGGCTGGCGATCTTCGCCGGCTCGTTTAGCTTGGACGCGGCCACGGGAGTATGTTCGGGTGATGGTCTTCACGAGGCGGACATCCTCGACGTGCTCTCCTCCCTCGCTGATAAGTCTTTGGTGGTCGCCGACACGAGCCTGGAGCAGGAACGCTACCATCTGCTTGAATCCACTCGAGCCTACGCGATGGAGAAACTGGTGACGGCAAGCGAGCACCTGCGGATGAGCCGGCGCCACGGTGAGTTCTATCGGAACAAGGCGCGGGAGGCCGACAAAGGCTTTAGCACAGAATCGACATTAGCTTGGTTCGCAAAGGTCGAGCAAGATTTAGACAACTATCGCGCTGCTCTTGAATGGGGGCTCTCGCAGGGACACGATCCATTAGTCGGCGCCGTCATAGCAGGCTCCCTCGAACAGCTGTGGTATCGCGGCGGTCTTGCCGTCGAAGGTCGATATTGGATTGAACCCGCTCTCGCCCACATAAGTGTTGAAGAAAACCCGCAGATCGCAGCTAGACTCTGGCTCGCACTTGCATTTCTTTTCTCTGGCACGCGTAAGTGCGAGGCCGCTGAGCGCGCGGTGAGTCTGTACGAATCCGCTGGCGACGACCACGGAGCGGCGCGGGCACGTATACACCTCGCGTTCGGACTTTATCAAATGGGGCTCTTAGACAAAGCAAGCGAGACCAGTACACGAGCACTCGAAGTTTTGCGAAATCACGGGGACAAGTGTGGAATCGCAGGTTGCCTAAGCGAACTGGGGCTCATCGCATTCGCTCGAGGTGCAAGCGCCCAGGCCCGCGATCTCTACCAACAGGCGCTCTCGCTCTATAAGTCACTCGGTCATGAAATAAGCGTCGCCAACCTGCTGTCGAATCTCGCGGACCTTGAGTTTTTAGATGGGAACGCAGAACAGGCACTGCGTCTAGTAACGGAGGCGCTTGAGATTGACTCTCGCCGGGGAGCCGACACGCTTGGCATAGCTATCGATCACATCAACAGTGCAGCATATAGAGCTGCGCTCGGCGACCTCGAAGGGACGCGTCTGTCTGCAAGTGAGGGATTACGCTTCGCCCGCCGCTGCCAAGACGCACAATGCGTTGCAATCGCGCTGCAATACTTGGCATTACACATGGCGCTTCAAGGCGAACTGCAAGCCGCGGCAAGGCTCCTTGGTTATGTGATGGTACAATTCAAAGAACTTAAGCTGGAACGCGAACCCACCGAGAAGTGGGGTTACGAAAAGCTTATGACGACGCTCTATCATCATTTGAGCGAGACCGAAATCGAAAGACTCACAGCCGAAGGCACGACTTGGTTGGAAGATCAAGCGGTCGAGGAAGCTCTTAATACTTAGGTTGAATCTCGCCCGAAGAATGCCGCGTTAAGACGCTGCGCTGGACCGCCGCGACCAGGGCTTTGGGTTCAAATGCGGACGTTATACTTTTTTTCATACACGCGGTGTGGTTTGATTATGGAGGCTTTGCGTCTGCGACCCATAGTTCCCATTTTGATTCCTTCGACGTCAAGGAGCCTTTGGTATGCGTAGTTTGGAGAAGGCGAAGCAACTTTCGATTGTTGCTGCGGTGATCTTTGGTATTGCGGTCATTGCTGCATGTAGCGGCGGCGGTGGAACTAGCTCCATTGCCCCCGTGCAGCAGCCGCAGTCGGGTGCGCCGCAGTCGATTCAGACTTCCATTCCGTTGGCCGAGGTTGGTTCGGCGATCGCGCTGCCGTCAATAGCCGGCTATACCGAGTCGATAACGCTGACCTCGAACGCTGCGCCCGCGGGCACGCTTTTGAATCTCGCGATTTCGACGACCATGCCGAAAGGCATTCCGGCGATGCCCGCTGACTTCAAAGAGACGCAGGGATTTTTGTACTTTTCAATTTCTTCATCCAAGACGGCGACGCTTAATGGCTTCCCCGGATTCACGCTGACGGTTCCTTCCGGTGTGCGCTGGGATGGCGGCGCGTTACACCTTGGTTTTTACGACCCGGCGAAAGGTTGGCAAAAGTTAGGCGATTTGACGCTTGCAGGTCGAACTATGACCTTCACACCGACGAAGGTAGCGTTGACGCTCAAAGCCGGCGTCAACTATGTTGTTGCGCCGTACGCCTGCGTGGAACCGAGTCCGACTCCAACCCCTCACTGCAGAACCATCCCGCTGGCCACGGCAACGCAGCTTCCGATTCCAGCATTGGCAGGCTTCACCGGCGATTGGGTGGCCGGTACGAATAACGCGCCCGCGGGAACCACGGTGACTGAGACAACGTACGTTGGCACGCCGCCCGGCGCCCCATCCCCAGTGGCGGCTATCCGGAAAGTCAGCAACGAGGTTGAGGTAATTCCGCAGTTGGCGAAGGCGCCAAGTGCTCCGTTATCCGTGTCCGTCAAGTTTTCAACACCCGGCGGCGCGGCGAAGGCTACGGCGGGCTCGACTATAACGTTTGATAAGTTCCCCGCTGTGGAGTTTGACTTTCCGACGGGCTTCAATACAAACGGCGTTATCTTTAAGCTTGAAACGTTTGACCTTACCACAGGCGCGCTGCTGGACTCGGAGGCTGGCATTAGATCGAGTTCGAGCCCAGTCGTCGAGTCGTTTCCTGGAACGAGTTCTCCATTTGTGGCTGACACGTCACATACATATTTGTGGGAGTTAGTAGCCGTGCCGTTGCCGGCATTTGTTACGGAATTTCCAATTCCAACCAACGGCGGATTCCCTTCCTACATCACGTCAGCGGGTGGTGACCTTTGGTTTACTGAGTTTCAAGCCAATAAGGTTGGTCGCGTTACAACGGGCGGCACGATCACGGAGTTCTCCTCTGGCTCGAGTGGCGCCGGACCTTACGATATCATAACGGGACCCGACGGCGCTGCCTGGTTCGGAGCGATAACTTCGGCGTCGATAGCGCGAATAAGTCTTACTGGAACGGTCACCTTCGTGCCTATTCCAACGACGAATGCGCATCCCGAGCAGCTCGTCTCCGATACATCCGCGAACCTTATCTGGTTCGCCGAATCAATCGGTCACAAAGTTGGAATGTATAATCTTACGACGAAAACGCTGACAGAATTTCCAATATCTCCAGGCCGGTTCTTTGTAGCACGGCCAACTGGTATTGCGCTGGATACGGCGGGCAACGTTTGGGTATCGGACCATGCCAACGACCAAGTAATCGAGATGTCCAGGACGGGGACCATTCTTCAGCGGTTGGATCTCCCAGGGTCGAGCGGCGCATTTTCTCTTACCGCGTGGTACATGACGCTGGGCTTGGACGGCAATATTTGGTTGACTGAGTTAACCGGCGGTCCGCACTTCACAGGAGCGATCGCTCGCATCAACCCTGCTACGCTTGCTATCACGACCTTCGTCCCCAGCGGAAGCTCCCCCGGGGCCATTGATGTTATCGCCGGGCCTGGTGGCATATGGTCTGCGGGCGGCGATGAGGATCTCATTCGAGCGAGCTACACAGGCGCCATCAGCGAGTTTGTTGTTCCTGGATCCCTCGGATATGGAATCGTGGTGGGACCCGACAGCAACTTATGGTTCGTCGACCAAAACCAAAACGCGATCGATCGAGTGACGGTAAGCCAGCTACCCTCCTCGAGCACCTTAACGGGGATACCTTGCAACGAAAGGCTGCCTCGGTCTGCGCATTGTCAAAGCGTCGTACCAACGCGGTGAACATGCAGAAGGGGTTGGGATGCAGAACTTTACTTTGCCAATCGTGATCGCGCTTGTGGCCGGCATTGCGTCGGCGATTTTCTCCGCCAGCAGGTCACGTGTCAGGTAGTTGGTCAGCATCTCGTCAGCATGTTTGCGCGGCCAAAATGGGAGACCCGTCACCTACGTCTACCTAATCGGTTGAGGCGTCCCATCAGACCATCTCTTTACGCCAACGATGAATACACGTATCGGCGGCAAGCCGTGCTCTTGCGGGTTATCGTCGTTCGGGAACCAGTAAGACGAAGATGCGATTGGCGACTTGGGTAAGTTCGCGCCCCAAATTTGGGCATCTGAGAGCGTGTTATAAAACATAACGTGGGCCACATTATGATGGTCATCGTCTGTGAGGTATGCCGACTTTGACATCATGTAGCTCATCGCATCAGACTCAAGTGACGGAAATTCTTTCTTCTGGAACGCCGCTTTGATTGCAGCTATGATCTGAGCCTCTGAGTATCCAGCCAATACCATTTCTGTCTTCTTGTAAACGATGGGCAAGAGGGATCGCGCGGCTGGCGCGTTCAGGCAATCCGGACCCAGGATTTTGGGGTTCCAGAGCTCTGGCCAGTCCAAAGCACTCGTCCACCCACGTTCCACCATGCAAACGAAACCGTTCTTACCACTGATGACCGTTTCGTATCCATGCCTCCCAAGAATTAGGACCGTCGCATAGCGGGATATGGCCTCTGGAGCTGCGCTTCGCGCTAGCGCGATTTCAGCATTGCGATCTGGAATCAGATATTGTTTGATCTGGGCCATCTTTGGGTAGAGCGGTTTGGCAACCTCGGCTCTCGCCGGCAACGCGACGCTCAGGACAGCACCTCCAATGAACGCCCCCAGTGCGATGGCTCTTATGAGGCTTTTCTTCATTTCTCTCCACCTGCTGGGGCGGTCGCCGCGCTTATATTGCTCACGCGTTTGCACGTGAGGTCCTGCTCGATACGGAGGCGGACCGGCGTAGATCGTCCATACGCGGGTCCATGGGGTAGCTCGTGAAATTGCGATCGTGTTGCGCTCGCGCTAGCGCCAGCCAACGCAGGGCTTCAGCGCGTTGGCCGAGCGCATCTTCGACCAAGGCGATGTCATACGCCGGCAGCGGCCTCATACGGCTGATCCTTGCCAGCAGCTGTCGCGCGCCGTCCGCGTGTTGTGTTCTTGCGAGCTCGTAAGCAAGCGCCCCCATCGTATCGGGATCGCTGGGTGACAGCGCGAGGGCCTCGCGGAACTCTCGAGCGGCGAGCTGATCGTCACCGAGCTGCTCGTCCGCCAACCCAGCACCGTAGAACGCGATCTCCGTGGTCGCGTCTATCGTGATCGCCTGATGCCATTGCTCCGACGCCTCTTCATAGCGGCGCGCGAAGAACAGCTGATTCGCCAGCGCAAAATTGATGATGGGTGACAGAGGATCGAGATCGCGCGCTTGCTCCATCTGGGTGACCGCCCCATGCTGGTCGTGGTGGTAGAACAGGTACCATGAATACCACTCGCGGGCGGTCGCGTACCCCGGATCGAGCGCGATAGCACGCTGGAACTCGCGCGATGTCTCCCGGTCATCCGTCCCGATGAGGTTGTCCGTGAACCCGAGCGAGGCGTGCGCCTCGGCGAGGTTGGGATCGAGTTCGATCGCTCGCAGCGCCGCCCCACGCGCGAGGCGCAGAACCCGCGCCCGTTGCGCGCTTGCGGCGGGGCTGTAATAGCCCATGATCGCGTAGGAATCAGCGATCCCGGAATACGCCTGTGCGTAGGACGGGTCCGCTTGCAGCGCCGCTTTGAAGTAGCGCAGCGAAAGCACCACGCCCGGATACGTCCGGCGACTCCAATAATACCGTCCGAGCACATAATCGCGATGGGCTTCGACATTGACTGCGGCCGGCCGCCCGGCTGACGGCACAGATGAATGCAGCGTCGAGATCACGAGTGCCAGGACACCCGCAAGTACCGGCCACACCAGCCGGGCAAGACGTGAAGCCGGTCGTCCGGGTGCAGTCGGGGCTCCGAGCGTTGGCTGCAATTCAAGCGCGTCGCGGACTGGCGCTGCGAACAGGTACCCACGCCCTGGCACGGTCTCGATGAGTCGCGCATAGGAGTCGTCGAGCGTCTTGCGCAGCACGTATATTGTCTGTGTTAAGTTCGCAGGCTCAACAAAACCCTCGGGCCAGACAAAGTCAAGCAGCTCCTCTTTGCGGACGAGTGAGCCGGCGCGCTCAACGAGGAAGAGAAGGGTAGCGTACCCCTTTGCGGTGAGATGGAGCTCGTTGCGGCCGCGAATTAGCTTGCCCGCTGTCACGTCCAGGCGGAAAGGTCCGAATTCGTAGATGTGACTCATAGTTTTTGCATGTCCCGCCGGCGATCGCACACGCCGGCTCCTTGGCCGCGCACCTCACTTTGATAGAAGTCTGTGGGCACCCTCGGAGTAAGACTAGGTGATGGAGCGGCGGGGCGCAAGGCCTGTCTGTCACATTTGAGAGAAATTTGATGTGAGTAGATGTGAGTATTTGATACCGACTTGAAGCCCTAGTCCGACCCCTCGTGCTATGCATGTCGGCATGGACCCGAAAACGCCACCTTTCCCCTCCGCCTCCCGTGCAGTGCGAAACATAAGTAGCCTCTCCCTATCACGAAGTGGAGGCGTTTAAGGCTGGGCGATTTTCGGCTAGCTCGCTTAGGAGGAAACCTTATGTCCAGATTAGGCCTTCTCCGCATCGCGCTCTTGGCGCTTGTTGTAATGCTAGTCCAGGGAACTTGGGTACTGGCCAGCACCACCGGAAGCATCGAGGGCAAGGTAACGGATCAGAACGGCAACGGGATTGTCGGGGCGAAAATCACGGCAGCCTCACCGTCTCAGTCGTCGAGCGCGACGACACTCGCGAATGGATTCTATTCCATTCTCGACCTCTCACCAGACACATACTCGGTGACCGCAAGCAAAGATGGGTACGACATGTCGACCCTCTACGGCGTGACGGTCACACAGAACCAATCGACCGCCGTCGACCTCAAGATGCGGCAAGCGGTCAAGACCATTGGTCACATTACGACCACGGCGACAGCCTCGGTCGTGAGCAAGACGATCACCGGCGACCTGTACGCTGTGAACGCGAGGGCGATCAGCAGTTATCAGGGCTCATCCGGCGGCGCTGAGACGCTCTATAGCCAGAACGGCGTCGTCGGATCGTTGCCGGGGGTCACTCGCTTTGCGGTCGGCGCTGGTCCCGGCTACGGTGGCCAGGGTCAGCTCAGCCTTCGTGGCGGCGCACCCGACCAAGTTGGCTACGAGTTAGACGGCGTTCCATTAAATCGTGGTTTCGACATCTACAACGCCACGACGTTCAACACGAACGGGCTTGCCAGCCTCCAGGTGTACACTGGCGGCGCGCCGGCAGACGCGGGGCGTGCCATGTCAGGCTATATCAATGAAGTAATCCAGCGCGGCAAGTACCCGGGTGGCGCGGACATCACCGCCATCTCCGGCTCACCGCTCTTCAACCATACACTGCAGGCCGACGTCTACGGCGGCACGCCGGACAGCAGATTCACGTACTACGTCTCGACGCTCGCGCAGAATAGCTACGTGAACTTCGGCGACCGCAACAACCTAGCGAACACCTCGTTCACGGTTCCGGCGAATGATCCGGGTTGCGCTGCGTTCAATGCGGGGCCGGCTATCATCGCAGGTAACACGCTCAACTGCTCGCAGGCGAACATCCTGAGCACTCCGGTTGGCTTTGGAGGGGGTGCGTCGGGGGCGTACGGAGCGAACCCGTTCGCCGCGCAGCGCGATACCGCGACCAACCTTAACTGGTCATTCGAACATAACGGCCTCAACGATAACCTGCAGACCTTGTACGTGGTCGGCACCGGCCTGGATACGCCGTTCGGTATGTATGGCACTCCGGGAGCGGATCCGTCGCAGGCCACCACGAACTTCACCGGTTGCGCAAACTGTTGGAACGCGGCGACGGGCCAAACCCTGTGGCCCACCGGCTTTTTCTATCAAGGTCAGGTCGGTCAGCCGTACAATCCCGCGCTTGTGCTGCCGCTCAGTTGGCCGTCGTCCGGTGGGAGCATCACGGGCACAGCCGCCAGCGGATTCCAAGGCGGTCCGATACCCCAAAACTTCGAGGATAGCCAAAGCCAGCAATATTCGATCGAGAAGGTCGCGTACACGAGAGCCTTGACGCAGGAATCGTTCTTGAAGCTCTCAGGCTACAAGATGTACTCGTACTGGACGCTCGACCAGCCGATCAACGGCTTCGTCGGCGCTACGTTCTACCAGCTCCATGACAACGCAACCGGCGCCACCCTCGACTACGAAAACCAGATCAACCAGCAGAACCTGATCAAAATCGTCGGGGACTGGTCGCGCGATCTAACGCTGCGATACAACTACGCTCCCCAGCCTGGTCTCGCTACGGGTGCCCTCACGTGCGTGAGCGGCTGCACGCCAGGAAATCTGGTGACGGCCATCCCTGGTCCGTTCAGCACCTGGTCGAGTACGACGCCGCTTGATTGGGATGGCATCATCAGTGATGAGTTCAAGCCGAGCGATAAAGTACTGTTTGATCTCGGCCTCCGTTGGGACCAGTTCGGGTACCAGCTGATGCCGATCAAGGTCAACGGTCCCGATGGCATAGCATACCTTGGCGAGGAAACACAAGGCCAGTGCCTCAACGGCTTCAACTATAGCCCGACTGACCCGCGTATCATCGGAAATGGTACGCAAAACTGCTTCGACATCCTTAGCGCCATGCCGAATACGAAGGATCACCCCGGAGCATTCAACTGGCAAGACGCGCAAGGACAGCTCGCTTATCACATCCTCAGCCCGCGTTTTGGCGCTACGTTCAACCTTGACCCGAGAGACGTTTTGCGCTTCTCGGTTGGTCGTTACGTGCAACCGCCGAACTCTGCGTTCGAGGAGTACCGGCGCAACCCGGCTTGGGGTCCTGGGACGACGCTAGGGTTGCTGAACAGCTTCTATGACGGACTGGGCTTCGGGATAGTTCATAACATCCTGCCCGAGGACAGCACCAACTACGACTTCTCGATCGAGCACGAGTTCGCGGGCGGCTTCTCGGCGAAGGTGACGCCGTTCTACAGGAACACGCGTAACCAGATCCTCAGTATTCCGTTCAATCCGCAGTCGCCGGCCTTCGTGACAGGAGACAACTTCGGCACAGCGCGGATCAGCGGTTTTGAGTTCTTCGCGGTTAAGAACGTAACAGGCGAGAACGGGCTCGGCGGGACGCTGGCGGTGACGAATACCAACTCGACCATTCGGTTCACTTCAGCTAATGGTTCGGGGACGTTCGTCGATCTGATGAACGGTACGAATCTAGCCGGACAGTGTCTCAATCTCGGTGGCATCTGCGGTTACAATCATGCTCATGGGACCAACTACGCTCTGCTCGATCCGAATGCGTACTACCATCCCTCGTTTGTGATGTCACCGAACCTCACAACTGCGTCGTACTCCGTTCCGTGGGTCATCAACCTCAGTCTTGACTTCCGGACGAACGGATTCGACATCGCGCCGACGTTCAACTATCAGTCAGGCAACCCGTACGGCGAGCCCCTGGACTGGGGCGGCATACCCGACCCCTACACCAAGACGTTCGATTCGATCGGCGGCTTGAAAGGCCCGTCGTGGTGGACGCTGAACGCCGCTATCTCTCGCGACATCGGCCACAACCTAAGGGCCTCCATCCTAGGCACGAACTTGGTCTCTGGCATCCACAACCACGGCTACGCTTGGGAATTGCCTCCGAGCGAGCAAAACATCTCGTACGCCGACAATCCGTTCTACGCGAGCGCTCCTCTGGGTGCGTTCTCACCGCAAGTTCCGAACCCGAAGACCGCTTACTACGGCACGAACTACTATGGGTATTCGCCATTCGGCACATTGCCGGTCCGCGACTACGTGTTCAGCATCTCCACAAAGATCTAACGCGTAACCCAACCACGACATGCTGGAGGCTGCTGGGAAACCAGCAGCCTCTTGTCTGAGTCAAAACTAGCTGGGATCGCTATGAGAACATCGCAAATCCCTGGTGCGGCGAGAATCCGTCAGAGCGAAACCTAATTGAAGGCGCAAGGACGGCTCAGCTCGGACGCAAATGAAGAACGCCTCGCCGACTTCTGCATCGCTATGATCCAGGGACTTGCGCGCGAGCGGTCCCGAACCTCTGACCTCTAAGTGACAAAGAGCGAAAATCCTAACTCGAGTCGATACGGCACTTCTCGTGTCATCTGGTATCACGAATGACTATCCGTATGGGTAGTTGGTCGACGAGTCGCGAGTTTCAGGAGACAACGGTCGAGAACGCATCAGTCGACGGCCACGCCGGCGATGGTGTTGCCGCTGTGGGTATTGCCGTATCCCGGAACGATATACATCCCTGGGCACAGCGAGTTCCGCACAGCAGCCTTGTTAATTGGTCAGCAATTGGGCAGCATTTCACAGAAATTCTGAACGGTTGAAATAGACGAAAAAGCCGCAATAGCTTGCGGCGTAAAGACTTCCGATGGTGGGCGCGAGAGGTCTCGAACCTCTGATCTCTACAGTGTCAATTTGGTTCGGACATCAGTCTACTAGCGTCAACCGCTGTCTGCAAGTGTCCACGCCATCACCCGAGCACGCGCTCGGCGAATCCATTTCCATCGAATATCCGTTAGGTTCAGCAATTCGGACTTGTCGCATCGCCGCACTTTTAGCTGCACCAACTGGGTTGTAGCCAAGGCTGCAGCGCCTCGCCTAGCGAATGAGCGTAATCCGTCATGGCGGCTAGGGTTCGGGACCTGCTTAGACGGCTCAAAGAAAACGGCTGGACACTAGATCGCGTCAAAGGGAGCCACCACATATTCCGCCACGCGACAAAACCAGGAACGGTTACCGTTGCATATGACCAAGAAGGGGACGAGGTCCCGGTGGGGACTTTGCGAAGCATCGAAAAGCAGGCTGGCTGGCGATGAAATACACGGCAGTAATTGAGCGAGGCGAATCAGGTTGGGGTGCCTACGTACCGGATCTTCCAGGTTGCGTGGCGGTCGGCCCAACGCGCGAATTCGTAGAGCAAAAGATTCGCGAGGCCATTGGTTTGCACGTCGAGTCCCTACGCGAGCATGGTGAGCCAATACCGAAGCCGACAACGATCGCCGTCACCATCGACGCCGCGTGAAGATGGCGGTCCCTATTTTCGTCACGACCTCTCCATACGCCATAGGCAATTGCATTATCGGATCTGAGCGCTTGTCAGTCAGACAGAGGCTATTCGAGCGGCTATTCGAGCGCCGCGACTGCCGCAGGGAAACGGAAGATGCTCGACGTTAGTGTCCGCGCATGGCCAGGCCTGATCGCCATAACCTTCCGCTTGTCATCGCCGCACTAGGCGTAGTTTTTGGAGATATCGGCACAAGCCCGCTTTATACGCTACGCTCCTGTTTTACTTTTAGCGGAGCACATCCGATTCAGGAAGACATTCTGGGAATCTGCTCCTTAATCGTATGGGCCCTCGTGATCGTCGTATGTGTGAAATACTTAGGCTTCGTAATGCGCGTAGATCATGACGGTGAAGGTGGGATTCTCGCGCTTCTCGGCACTCGCCGGAAGACCAAGCCGGCGTGGTCTCGTCGCAGCTGGGATGCTAACAACCATCGTCGTGATCGGTGCGGCGATGTTGTTGGGCGACGGAGTTATCACCCCGGCAATCTCCGTTATCTCGGCTGTCGAAGGAATTGGCGTCGTTTCCCCTGTGTTTCACTCATGGATCGTGCCAGTCTCGGTTGTCATTTTGATCGCCCTCTTTGCGATCCAGGTACGCGGCAGCGAGGGCATCGGGCGGCTGTTCGGGCCTGCTATGATCGCGTGGTTCGTTGCTATAGGCGTTGCCGGCGCGGTGGCGATCGTTCGGAATCCCGTTGTGCTGTGGGCGCTCGATCCGCGTCACGCTATCACGTTTACGCGTCACCATGGATTCGGTGGTTTTCTCGTGCTGGGTGGCGTCGTCTTGGCGGTGACAGGCGTCGAGGCGTTGTACGCGGATCTCTCGCACTTCGGGCGAACGCCGATCGTTCGCGCCTGGTTTTTCTTTGTGTTTCCGCCGCTACTGCTTTCATATCTCGGGCAGGGCGCTAACCTCATAACGAACCCGCAGGCTCTTGCCGACCCGTTCTATGCTCTCACGCCCGGATGGACACTTATCCCGATGGTGGTTGTTGCGACCGCGGCAACGGTTATAGCCTCGCAAGCACTTATATCAGGTGCGTTCACGTTGATCGAGCAAGCCATTTCTCTCGGATTGTCTCCGCGCCTCGAGATGCGTCACACGTCGCGCCGCATCTATGGGCAGGTGTATTTACCCGGGGTCGACTTGGCGCTCGCGCTCATCGTACTGGTCGTGACGTTTCGTTCCAGCGATCACCTTGCCGCTGCCTACGGGGTTGCCGTTTCAATGACGATGCTCGCGACCGACGTCGCCTATTATGCCGTCATCACGCGCGTCTTGCACTGGCGTCTAATGTACTCTGGAACGCTGACGGCCGTCGGAATGGCAAACTCCGTGACGACTCCTGCAGTCGTCATCCTTCCGATTTTATTACTCGATTGCTCGGTGAACCACAAATTACCGTCGGGCCCAGCGGCGATAGCGAAGGGTGCGGCACCCGTCGGAGTGGCGAATTCCGTGACGACTCCCGCGGTTGTGATCATGCCGACTTTATTGCTTGATGGCTCGGTGAACCACAGGTTGCCGTCGGGTCCGGCGGTAATACCGTTTGTGGATCGGCCAACATGTATTAGACTCGTGGTATTGCCCGCAAGGGTAATCTTTCCGACATCAGAGCCGTTGGATTCGGTAAACCAGATATTTCCATCCGACCCCACCGCAATACCCTGCAGCTGGATCCCTGCGTAGGAGGCGGAGAAGCCAGCGACGACTCCGGCAGTTGTGAATCTTCCGATGAGCCCATTTCGGTGATGCGAGCTTAGCGGGGCCTGCTCGGTGAACCAGAGATTGCCGTCGGGTCCGGCGTTGATGCCGAATGGTGCGGTGCCGCTCAACAAGAACTCCGTAACAGCTCCCGCGGTCGTGAGTTTTCCGATAAGCCCGCTTGTTCCGGCGAAGCCAGTGAACCAGAGATTGCCGTCGGGGCCAACCGCAATTTTTGGCCGAGGGCGTTGGTGCCCGATATCAGGTACTGAGCAGCTACACATGGCCGAACGCACTGCGTCGAGCTTGGTGGACTCTGCAACGCGCCTGATCCGCCCCCGCACGCAGCGATGGCGAGCAACGCAAACAGCAAAGCGCCACGAACAACGACAAGAAAGGCTTCGCGCAAACTACACAGTGTTTTCCGCATGATATTCTCCTCATCAAGAGTCGAGTTGCTGAGAAGAATTCTAGTGCAAGCGACACCTTGGTACATCCGTAGTACTATTGAAGTTATCCCGTAGTCTTACGGATGCGGTTGCCTCGCCATTTACCGTAGAATCGCTATAGCGGCCACTCCCTAGAATCGCGGAGGGCCATGATTTACGACTTCATCAGCGGCGATCGAGTGCAACAGTTTTGGGATGCGTACGCAGCCTGGGCTCGGCCTAACATCAGGGAGTTTGCCGTCTTGAGGTTCGGAGATTGCGCAGACCTCGCTGAGGAAACTAGCGACACAAGTCGTCACCTGGAAGAAACGGGCGACGACGCGCCTGATATTAGGCATCGCGATTGCGTTGCGGAATTTCGCATCGCTCTGAGCGGTGTGCGGACAGGTTCGTGAATACACCGAAAAGTGGGGCTACGAAGCTCACGGCCACGCTACGAGAGCATCTGAGCGAAACCGAGATAGAAAGGCTCGCGGCTGAAGGCGCGGCCTGGTCGGAAGATCAGGCGGTCGAAGAAGCGCTCAAGGTCTAACCCACGGCTGTATCCGCCTCTTCATGTTTTGTGGAGCCCTACGCGCAGGCCGGGTGCCCGCACTCGCACTTGTGCTGTTGCTGGTGCTCCGTGTGTTTCGCACAGTGCCCGCTGCAGAACCGACCTGATGTCGCCATGCACTTGCAGTGTTCATGTTCGCATTTTTTTTCCTCAGCCATTGTGTCTGTCTCCCTACGTCAAAGGTACGATTAGCTGATGCGCTTCTCACTCGGCTCACGTGATTCCCCGACGACAGCTTTCGACCGTCGTTATTAGGCACTGGAACGCGCCGACGCGGGTTTGACATTTGGGTCGCTACACAGGCCGTGTAGAGGTCAACGGAGTCGTACGCCAATGCCAAGCCCCCACCGTCTCCATTACAGGTGGTCATCGTGGCTCGTCGAAATCGCCCAGCCTCTGGAAGACGAACCGGCAAGTTCAAGCGCCGGTCGTCGTTCTAGCTGGCCGAGAAGGAAGGTAGATCATGCCCATAATTGTGCAAGACTCGGTGACGGTGGCTCCGCATATTTACAAGGTCCTATTCGAAAATGAGCGAGTGCGCTTACTCGAAGTGCGAATGAAGCCGGGCGACAGTTCGGCGATGCATTCGCACCCCGCTTACGCCATATATCCGCTGAGCGACGCCAAGGCAACGTTCACTTCCCCGGATGGGGAGCGCGTAGAAGTCCAAATGAAGGCTGGCGAGACGTTATGGCACGAGGCAGAATCACACGCTGTTGAAAACCGCGGGACTAGCGAAGCCCGTGTCATCTTGTTCGAGCTAAAGTAACGACACATCGTGTACCGCTTTTGTGAGGCGGCGGAAAAAGGATAGTGCCCTGAGACGATCGGAAACGGTCGTCTCCCCTTTTTGGCAGCATTTTTGGACAGTGCCGGAAGTGAAGAAGCCACAAAATGCCGCGAAGGTCCACAGCATCAAGGGTTCCGATGGTGGGCGCGAGAGGTCTCGAACCTCTGACCTCTACAGTGTCAATCAAAGACTCGTTGTCACGCCATGTCACGGCTGGTGTTAGATAGTGTCTGCTCGTCCTTCGTGTTGCAGCATACATCAAGTCGTTACTAAATTTCAAGCGCGAATCTTGAAATCTGTGGGTAGACCAGATTTGAAAGACTGCTTCAATCAGGCGAAATCGCAAATCGCGCCAGGCGGCAAACGCGATCGTTAGTTGCCGCCCCCGCGTCGATGAGGTGCTGGCGCGCCTTAGGACGCTTCGCCACGCGGTCCGTCGCCGACAGAACGATTTCGCCTAAAGATTGAGCCTTCCGATTCTGGCCCGTCCAAAGCGGCGGATCTTAGAGGCCGCTGCAAGCAAGCTTTCCTATCGCGAGCACATCTAATGCACGCGGACCGGCACTGCGAAGTAATTCTTCTTAGTGTCTTTCACAGTAACCGTTGCTGAGCCGGCGCCGGTGCCGGTCACAACAAAGCTGTTAAAGGTCATACCCGGTGCGACGGTGGCGACTGCGGTGTTTCTGCTCGACGCGGAGAGGTTTGGGTTACCAGTCTCCATGGGCAGGGTTGCGGAAGCACTTGAGGTTTGACACGTTTTTAAGGCCGATGAAAACCTACTTGACTGCGCTTCATATAACCTGAGGTGGCTTGTGCTTCTAGGCTTGTGGGGCTTTTGCACCGGGCTATCGCAGCGGTATGGGAGTACGATTACTTAGTCGCGCCCGTCTGCAAGGTTGTGCGGTCAATTTGAAAAGTAGCCTCTTTCTTACGAGTCTTTTGGCCAAGGTTCGGATTTCGTACTTTCCCAAGCACTCGAACAATTCGCCTAGCGTCATGCCTCCGATCGCCTACCCATCGCAGAGCAATCCTCATGCACTCGAAACCTTATATGATAGCTTCACTCAGCGCGAGAGGCGGTCTTAGCCGAAGCCCCCACGGTTCGGGTCGCTGCAGCAAAACCGGTGCAGGTTCTCCCAAAACCTTGAGGTTATGTAGAATGCAGCCGTGTTTCGAGTCGGGTTCGCATGCGCTCACAATGACAATCAGATGTCGGGGTACGCCTTCGTAAAATGAACTAGTGCGATGTCGGGGTCGGCGTTGGCCGGTATTGACCAGGCGCTGATAAGCGTCGCTAAGCTGCCGCGCCTTAGAGAGGCGATCGCGCTTGTCCGGATCGATGCGCGGCTCCGACGGGGCGTTACCGGTGACGACGAAGCAGCGCGCGATCTGACACCTGCTTTAACCGAGACAACACTGGCTCAGGGGATAGTTGGCTGGAGCGATTGCGCGGAGCTTGCCCGGACACGCATCGCTGCACGATTGCGTATGGCCGACGCGAACGCTCGACTGCGTCTCGTCGTTCACACGTTGGAGGAAAACGCCAACCGGGCGCAGCTCGATTCCGATTGGGCATTTACACGCCTTGCGGAGGCTGCTTCCGAAGTCGGTGATTTTGCCGTGGCGGAGCGGGCGCGCGCGCGAGCCACGCACTATAGGTCGCGGCGCCGCGCGCTGGCCGGTACCGCCTGGGGCGGAAAGGGTTTGGCGAGCGCTAGGTAACCATGCAGCTGCGACGGATCGTTTAAATGGAGCACGTAGGTGTCAAATCAGACCTGCAGTGCTTAAGAAATCTAAGCCTTCTAACTTTGTTCTCCGCTGGCAACCCCGAGGACAGATAAACCATGTGCCCGAGCGCCGATTGCTAGAGCATTATCATGTGTGGTCATTACTAGGTGAGACTGAGTCATCTCGTTCCAGAGCAAGGCGGTTGCGAGATGAATGGCGTCAAGTGTGCCCAATTCCGTCGGCATAGGCTGCGCTGCGCGTTCCAAAACTGTCGTGTCGACTTCCACCAGCTCAAGTGAACCAATCAACCTTAGGATTGTAGCACGGCGCAGAGCGATTTCTGAATCGTTGAGCTTGGCCCGCAGCCGAAGACGATCAAGGGTACGCAAGCTTTCCGTCGTGACAAGTGCGCTCGCTACACCTTGACGTATTTGCTTCCACTCTGGAAGCGCGTTGGGCTGACCCAGAGCCACGCGAAGCAGTACGGATGCGTCGACGTACGCGATCAACGCGAGCCCTGGCGTTCCTCGAGAAGTAACTGAACGACGTCTAGACTTAGCTTCGCGGGTTTCGCCAACCGCACGCGGTTGGGTGGTGGCGTACCCTGTGCAGGCTTTCGGACGCGTAAGGCTGATCGCTCGCGAACTGGAACGATGTGAGCAATAGGCGTCTGTCGGTCAAGTATCGAGATTGTTGCACCACCACGGACTTCACGTAAGTACTCGCTTAGCCGCGCCTTGAGTTCTGCGATGCGAACCTGTTTCATGACTATATTATAACCAGAAATGGTCAGGTTTGCAAGTTTTTAGTGAACGTACGATAAATAACTTTACAAGCGCAGGGCGGAGTGGTATGCTGCACGTATGTGGGAAGCGGCAGCGGCCGTGGCGCTCGATGATCAAGCGCGACAGACGTTGGAAAGCTGGGTACGTGCGCAG